>JAAUYD010026873.1_pt1 | contig 12372 bp, 9 predicted proteins | sample 7278101 | NCBI WGS metagenome assembly JAAUYD01 (sample SAMN14350128, study PRJNA611818) | marine sediment metagenome | isolation source: surface marine sediment (0.6m) | place: French Polynesia: Moorea | collected 2018-08 | reverse complement strand
CCGTCCGAGTGTCCGCGATCCTCATGGTCATGGGCATCATCGCCATGTGAGTCGTCGTGTTCCTCGTGGTCGTGCGAGTGATCGCCGGAATGCAGGTCCCAGACGCTGTCCAGGGAGGTCAGTATCAATCGATCGACAACGGAGCCGGTCGGTTCCAGTACCCCGACAACGCGGTACGGGCGGTAGTCGTGAATATGACCACCATCGCCGAGCCCGTGCGCACCGGCGAACTGGGTGCCGACCTCCAGGTCCGCCGCCTCAGCGACGGCGGAGCCGACGACGGCTTCCATCGTCTGAGCCCAGGCGCGTCCGGAGACCAGTTCGGCGCCATAGATTTCCTTGATCTCCGCGCTGGTACCGACAATGCGGAAGCCGCGATAGCTGTCGCCCAGTGACAGCGGCACGGCGCGGGCGATTCTTGGGTCACCTGCCCAGCGCTCGGCGGCTGCCAGCGGAATATTTCCTGGCGGAACATCCGCGTGGTAGACGGCCGCAAGCACCAGCTGCACCGGGCTGCCTTTGGCGCCCAACACGAGGTCGACACCCCTGGCGTCGCGAGACATCGTGTCGGACACCTGGGAACCGGCAAGCAGCAGAAGCACGATACTGGCCGTGCCGAGGGTCATCAGCAGAACGTTCACCGCCGACGTCAGCGGCGACAATCCCAGGTTTGCGAAGGCCAGCCGTAGCCAGGTCATGCCGGCGCCTTGAGTTCGAGCTCAGTATCCAGCAGGCCGCGGACACGCTGGTCGTGTGTGACAACGAGTAACGCAGCGTCGGCGGCCGCGGCCGTTTCTTTCAATAAACCGATAACCTGTTTCGCATTGTTGTCATCGAGCGAGGATGTTGGCTCATCGGCCATGATGATGGGCGGGCGGTGGACCAGCGCGCGCGCGATCGCTACGCGCTGGGCTTGTCCCTGGCTCAACATGGATGGCTTGTGATGCTCAAGGCCATCCAATCCGAGCCGCCGGCACAGCCCATCCAGTTCGTCACTCTCTAGCTTGCAACGCGCGAGTTTCGCGGCCAGCTGGAGGTTGGCCCGGACGTTCAATGCCCGCATCAGGTGGAACTGCTGAAAAACGAGGCCGATGTGCCGACCGCGAAAGCGATCCAACGCGGCACCGCTCAACTCGGACAAGTCCTGTCCCATCAGTCGGATACTGCCGGAGCCCGGCTCCAGGAGTCCGGCCAGCAAGTGCAGGAAGGTCGTTTTGCCACAACCGGATGGACCGATGACAGCCAGGCTGGCGCCTTGCTCCAGTTCGCAGCGGGAAACGTCGACTACCGGTCGGTCACCGTAGCCAAAGCGAAGATCGGTTACTTCTACAGCAGCGCTCATTCGGGCAAAGGATGGACGTCCGTTAGCCGGTAGATCGGCTTTGACTATCGATGTGCCCCACAGTTCGACTCGCAACCCGGAGATTGGACCAGTGCCTGATATGCGCCGTCACGAGCAGCAGAGCGCCGACGATAGTCAGGTGTTCTTCGAAGCTGGCAAGCGGAGAGAAGAAGGTGCCTGCCAGCAACAGCGTAAGCCCGATGGCCGCCACAGCAATAAACAGTCGATGGTTCCGGTGCGAGCGTGACTTGTGCATCACCCAGAGCGTTGCGGGAGCCGCCATCAGCACCAGGCCCACATGAACGAATTCATTCTCGGTAAACGGGACGGACAGCGCCAGCAATGAGATCAACACGGGCAAAGCCAGACAATGGATCAAGCACACGGCCGACAGACCAGCGGCCAGCAGGTTAAGCCTGGAGACGCCGCGACCCAGATCGGTCGGTAAGACGGTGGTACTGGTGCTCATTATCGGGGGTCCTGCTCAGTGAGGTCGTCAGCATTCGCAAAAAGACGTTCCGGTCGCTACCGGACCTTCGAGAAGGGCTGCAACGGTTCAGGGAGATTGTCTGCGAGCGTCGAACTGGTCGCGATCGAGTTACTGTGAAATGTGATTTTATAACATTTAGGGAATCGCACACAAGGCAGCGCTGGGCAGCATCGCCCGGCGATGAGCCACTGAATTCGCAAAACTAAACGAAAGCGAGCCCCTGCCGCTCGCAGCAGGGACTCGCTGCCAACGAAACAGGGCCCGGCGAGGCCGGGCCCTGCAGATCGTTGCCGCGGTTTTGTTACCTCTGATACGGCAGAGATGAGTCCTGCAGGAAGATCAACACACGATCGTCTTCGGTCTTGACGTAACCTTTCGTGTACTCAACCTTCGTTTCCGAGCCGTCCGGACCCGTGAAGTAGTAGTGGCCCATGGCGATGGCAATGTTGCCCTGCATATTCACCGTGTGATTATCGAAACGAACGTTGGACCACGGCTTGAGCGCGAAACCGGAGTCCTCAGCGAACTTGTCATTGCCAGACACGAAGTAGCTAAGCGTGCCTTCGAGGTCCGGTCGGAACGGCTGTTCTGATGCCAGCGTCGGCTTGAACTGGATCGGGCCCAGCTCGAATGCGTAGGCTGTCTTGGCCGCTTTCTTGGCGACAGCAGCGGCATCATCGCCGGCTTTGCCGATGGCAACAACGGCGTCGCCCCAGGCTTTCTGGGCGTTCTCGACGTCGCTCTGGGTGATCGCCGGCCCTTTCGGCAGCTCGTTTACGTGATCGGAAAACTGGCCGGCCATCAACGCGGTCGAGAACGTCATGGCCGAAGCAATCAACGCGACTTTTGAAACTGTCAGGTTACGCATGAAAAATCCTCAGTCTTGGGGGTGGGAGCGCTTTTTTACGCACGAGAAACCTTAAATTCAAGTCGAAAAACGACCGCAGAAACTTCGAAAAAATCGATGTCTCTTCTGTTTTCCGGCGGCGGTGAGTACACTGGCGCATAGCAAGCATTGCGCAGAAACTATTGACGCAACCGCTTCGTGGGCGTTCCGGCGTTCGAGTTGCGTCACGTCTGCTGAGAAAGAGATGCGGCCGCACGGACGCGGCCAACCAGGAGTCAGTGGATGTTTGCAACCGGCACGATTGCACGGTTTCGCGGGTTTTTACTTCGGCGGAAACCATGCCCGGCGCGAATACCCGGATCGACGACGCGGATCTCGAACCTTCTGTCATTTGGCCGGTCTGTCACCTCCAGGATTCAAAAAAGCGGTTTCTTTTGTAAGAATCCGCTCCTCACAGCCCACCCGAACGGGGTGGCAAGGCAAAACTGGACGTCAAAATGAAACTGAAACAACTCGCGACGCTGCTCTCGGCGACCGCAATTCTGGCTGCCTGCAGCGGCAGCGACGAGGCTTCGACCTCTGCAAATCAGGAATCAGGTGATCTACCCGACATGACCGTTACAGACAGCGAACTGGCAGGTAATCCGTTCCTCGAAGAGTGGGACACGCCCTTCGGCGTACCGCCATTTGCGGAAATCGAGGACTCGCACTTTTTGCCGGCCTTTAAGAAAGGCGTTTTGGAGCTGCGCGCCGAGATTGACGCGATCGTCAACAACCCGGAACCGCCAACGTTCGTCAACACGATCCTTGCACTGGAGAAGGCCGGCTCCACCGTCTCTCAGGTTCGGTACACGTTTTACCCGCTGGTCGGCACGGAGCTGAACGACGAACTGCGCCAGCTGCAGCAGGAAATCGGTCCGATGTGGTCGCGCGAAACCGACGCGATCACCTTCAACGACGAGCTGTTCAAGCGCGTCCAGGCCGTCTACGAACAGCGTGAAAGCCTGGACCTGGGTGAGCAGGAAGCCAGGCTGCTGGAACTGACGCATCGCCGCTTCGTCCGCGCAGGCGCGGGACTGACGGACGACGTCAAAGCCGAAGTAGCCGACATCAATTCCCGTCTGTCCGTGCTCACGACGCAGTTTGCACAGAACCTGCTGGCTTCCACCAAGGCCTTCACGATCGAGCTGACCGACGAGGCCGACACGGCCGGTCTTTCCGAAGACTTCAAAGCCAGCATCTGGGACGACGAGAAGCAGGCCTGGGTTCTCGGCCTGAACCGCAGCGTCTACGAGACCTTTATGACGCAATCGGAGAACCGCGAGCTGCGCAAACGCTTGTTCGACGGCTACACGAATCGCTCCAATTCGGGCGAATACGACAACAGCCCGCTGCTGATCGAAGTTGCGCAGCTGCGCGCCAAGCGTGCGGAGTTGATGGGGTACGCGTCTCACGCGCACTATCAGCTCGACGTGCGCATGGCCAAGACGCCGCAAGGAGCCGAAGACTTCCTGTTGCGCGTCTGGGAGCCCGGACTCGCACAAGCCAAGCAGGAACGTGCCGACATGCAGGCGCTGATCGGCGATGAGTTCACCTTCGAGGGCCATGACTGGTGGCACTATTCGGAGAAGCTGCGCGCACAACGTTTCAACCTCGATGAGAACCAGCTGAAGCCTTACTTCGAGCTCGGTGCCGTAACGGATGGCGCCTTCGAGATGGCGAAACGCCTGTTCAACGTCACCCTCGAAGAGATCGAAGTTCCGGTCTGGAATGACGTGGTGACGGCCTACGAAATCAAGGATGAAGAAGGCGAGCACCTCGGCGTGTTCATGATGGACATGTTCGCACGAGACTCGAAGCGCGGCGGCGCATGGATGAACAGCTATCGTCCAACGTCGAACATCGAGGGTGAGCGGATTCGTCCGATCGTCACCAACAACATGAACCTGTCCAAGCCGCCGGAGGGTTCGCCGGCGCTGATGCGTTTCTCGGAAGTCGAGACTTTGTTCCACGAGTTCGGACACGGACTGCACGGCCTGCTGACGCAGATCGACTATCCGACCTTTTCAGGCGTAGACGGCCCGAGGGACTACACGGAGTTTCCGGCGCAGATCCTCGAGCACTGGACGTCACAGCCGCTGATGCTCGAACTCTACGCGCGCCACTACGAGACCGGCGAAGTTATTCCGACGGATCTCGTCGAGCGACTGCTCGCGGCGGCAAACCACAACCAGGGCTTTGCCACGACGGAGTATGTCGCTGCCTCGCTGCTCGACCTTCGCTGGCACATGCTGAGCTCGGAGGAAGCCAGCAAGATCACCGACGCGAAGGCTTTCGAAGAGAAGATTCTCGATGAGTACGGCCTGATCGACGAAATCGAGCCGCGCTACCGTTCGCAGTACTTCTCGCACACCTTCGCGGGCGGCTACTCGGCGGGCTACTACGCGTATCTGTGGTCCGAGATTCTCGATGCCGACGGTTTCAATGCCTTCCTCGAAGCCGAGGACATTTTCGACCCGGAAACCGCTGGCCGCCTGAAGAAGTGGATTTACGAAGCCGGCGGTCTGCGTGAGGCCGACGAACTGTATCGCGAGTTCCGCGGCAAGGACCCCAGCATCGATCCGCTGCTGGAGGGACGTGGCTTCGCCACCGGAAGCTAAGGAGCAGAATGGATGGTCCGCCGTCGTTGCGGCGGCGGACCGTCAAATCGCAAGCAGTCGCTCGAACGTCCAGAACGACCCGATGGCCGCAATAGCGAGCGACCCGGGCAGAACCACGAAACGCCGATAGGTCAGTTCGGGCAACTGCTTCGCCTCGAACCTGCGCCGCAATGCCGTAGCCAGGGCCAGGGCTACGAGTAAGACACCGATCTGGCCGATTTCCACCCCGACGTTGAAGCCGACCAGCCCGGCGAGAAACTGGTTCTCCGGAAGCCCCAGCTCGCCGAAGAATCCGGCGAAGCCCAGTCCGTGCAGTAGTCCGAACAGGAAGACCACCGGCAACCGCCAGCTCGGCAGATGTTTCACAAACAGATTTTCGATAGCGACGAACGCAATCGTGGCGGCGATCAGCGCCTCGACCCAGCCCGAATTCAGGCTTATCCACCCGGCCGCCGCCATGCCCAGTGTCAGGCTGTGCGCCAGCGTAAACATCGTAACCTGCAGCGCCAGTGCCTTGAGCCGCGTCGACGTCAGGAACAGGGCCAGCACGAACAGGATGTGATCGAGACCGCCCGGCAGGATATGGCGGACGCCGATACCGGTGTACAACCAGGCGGTAGCCAGCGAGCCGAGCTCATTACCCTGCTCGTCAAGCAGCGGTCGCAGCTCGCTACCGCTTTGTATCGCATTCAGCTCCTCGCAGAGCGCGGGGTCGAGCCCGCCCTCACCCGGCACACAGAATTCGTCCTCCGGATGGGCGCAGGCCAGGCCGGCCAGCGCAAGCAGGATCAATGCTGTCAGCGAACGCATGGCCGGACTGTACGCGAAGCGCACAGCCGTCGTGAACCCTATCGCCAGTTCGGCACTCTCCCCGGCGTGTACGGTGCGCCAAGGCGCTCCAGCTCGGCCTCGAGCGCGCCAAGATCGGACTCGATCGACGTCAGGTCATCGAGGACCTTGCGAAACTCTGCCGCGGCGATCGCATACGACGTCTCGTACTGTTCGGGCACGTCCGAACGAACGTTCAGGAGCAGGCCGTAGACAACGTCCGCACGACGCGTCACCGACCACGGGGTTGGTTCGTTTCGAGACGACACGCTGGTATCGCCCGACAACAATACGTTCAAGTCGTCGAGCCGCGCCTCGATGTCGCGAAGCCGTTGCTCCAGTGTTTCATCGGCGGAAGACGTCAGCGGAATCGCGCGCTTGAGGTGATCGATTCGCTGGTTCACCGCGGCCGACAATTGGCCGGCGCCGGCGACGGCCCGGTGTAGCTCACCGGCCTTGCGCTTGAAGGCCAGGACAGCATCCGGATTGTCGCTCGTCTCGCTGCCCTGCGGCATCGACTTGACCGTGAATGAGCGTGGACCGTCGACTTCAGTCAACGTGCCCTGCTGTCGAATCGCGAGACTGACCGTGTACTCTCCGGGGACGGCCAGCGGTCCTTGCGGGTCGGAGGCCCATGGGGCACGGAAGGCTGGCGGCGTCAGGCTCACCGGATCGGTGGCGGGCCAACGCAGGTCCCAGGCAGTCCGATGCAGACCGGCCGACGTCTCACCCAGGACCCGACTGACGACGTTGCCGTCGCTGTCGCGCACGATCAGCAGCACCGCCGGATCTTCTTCCCGGTCCTCCGCACGAACGCTCTCCCAGTCCGGGTACGGTGTGTCGCCGCCTTCTTTCTCAATATCGATCTCGGCCTTCCGACGGGTCTTTTTGGCAGTTTCTATGGCGTTCTCGAGGCGATACGTGAACACGGCTCCGAAAGGCGGGTTTGGCGCACTGTAGAAGTCTGCGCCCCGGAATCCTTTTTCGCCGTAGCCCAGCACGTCGCCGACGACATACGACCAGGCATCGCGGACTTCGAACAGGTGCTGCGACTCTACGTCGCCCTGCTTGGTGCGCAGCGGCGAATAGTCGTCAAGAATGTAGATGCCGCGGCCAAAGGTGCCAACGACGAGATCATTCTCGCGGCGCTGGATCTCGATGTCGCGGACAGAGATCGTCGGTAGCCCGGACTTGAGGCGGTGCCATGACGACCCGCCGTCCTGCGTAAAGAACAGGCCAAACTCCGTTCCGACAAACAGCAGGTCCGGATCGACATGGTCCTCAACGATGGTGTGTGCAGAACCGCGCTCCGGCAGGTCTGAAGAAATCAGTGTCCAGCTCCGCCCCCGGTTCTCGGTCTTCAGAACGTAGGGCTTGTGATCGCCGCGCTTGTGGTTGTCGATCGTCGCGTAGGCGACGTCCGCGTCGTGCAGCGATGCGACCGTATCCTCGATCAGCGACATGTCGGGCACTCCGCGGAACGACTCGGTGCGGCGCCAGGTCTGGCCGCCGTCTTCGGTCACGTTCATGACGCCGTCATCCGTCCCGACGTAGATTAGTCCTTCCACCAGGGTACTTTCGGACAACGCAATCGCCGCGCCGTAGATGGACGTCGAATCGTTCTTTGCAATCGTATCGATGCTCCACACGCGGTCCATGACCGGAAGTTTGTTGCGATCGAGCTGGCGAGTCAGGTCCGGACTGACCGCCTCCCAACTGTCGCCGCGATCGTCGGAACGAAACAGTTTCTCCGCCGCATAGTAAATTCGCTTGCTGTTATGCGGGCTGACGATCAGCGGCGTGTTCCAGTTCCACTTGTAGTTGTTCTCCCCACTGCCCGGGTGCGGCACGATGTACACCCGTTCACCGCTGGTCTTGTCGTAGCGAGCGAGTCCGCCGTACTGGTACTGCGCGTAGATGATGTTGGAATCGTCCGGGTCAAACTGTGGCTCGTAGCCATCGCCTGCCAGGACCAGGTCCCACTCGCGATTGGCGATGCCGTGACGCAAGGTCGTTCGAGACGGTCCGCACATGGAGTTGTTGTCCTGCGTGCCGCCACAGACGTTGTAGAACGGCTCTTCATAGTCGGGCTGTATGCGATAGAACTGGACAATCGGCAGGTTGCCGATATGGCGCCAGTTCGCGCCGTCGTCGTAGCTCTCGTAGATACCGCCGTCACCGCCGATAATGAGGTGCGCCGTATTGTCCGGATTGATCCAGAGCGCGTGGTCGTCGACGTGGCGGTATTCGATGCCGAGACGGGACCACGTACGACCGCCATCCTTCGACTCAAAGGTAAAGGTATCCAGTGAGAACACACGATCCGGGTTGACCGGGTCGACAACCAGCTCGTTGTAGTACTGCGGGCTCGTCGTCATATGGTCCGAGCGTTTCTCCCAGCGTAAGCCGAAGTCGCTGGAATGATAGACCCCGCGCTCGTCGTCGCTGCCCTCGATAATCGCGTAGATCCTGTGCGGATCGCTGGGCGATCCGGCGAGGCCGATGCGACCCATGTTGTCTTCTGGCAGCCCAGTCGTTATTTCGGTCCAGGTATCACCGCCGTCTTCGCTGCGGTGGATGCCGCTGCCCGGGCCGCCGTTGATCAGCGTCCATACATGCCGGCGGCGCTGGTAGCTCGATGCGACGATTCGCTGACTGTCTCTCGGATCGACCACGAATTCGTTGATGCCGGTGTGCTCGTCGACGGACAGGATACGCTCCCAGTTCTCGCCACCATCGGTCGTCTTGTACAGTCCCCGATCCCCGCCTGAATTCCACAGCGGTCCCTGTGCTGCGACCAGCACGGTGTCGGAATCCTCGGGATCGATCCAGATCTGGCTGATGTGGCCCGAGTCCTTGAGGCCCATGTTGTTCCAGGTGACGCCTCCGTCGATCGACTTGTAGACGCCGTCGCCGAAGCCGACACTGCGCTGCGCGTTGTTCTCGCCCGTACCCACCCAGACGACCATGGGATTGGCCGGATCGAGTTCGACGACACCCAGCGCGTAGGAGCCCTCACCGTCGAACAGCGGCGTCCAGGTCGTGCCGTTGTTTTCGGTCTTGAACAGACCACCCGACGATACCGCGGTGTAATAGACGTGATCGTGCTCCGGGTGAAAAGCGAAGTCGGAAATACGTCCGGACGTCAGCGCAGGTCCGATGCTCCTGAGCGGAAGACTGGCGAGCGGGTGGGCTTCGTCGGCGTGAGCATGCGTACTGAGATGGCTTGCGAGGCAAGCGAGAGCAACAATCAGATAGCGGAGTGTCTTTGACATGGCCGTTCCTTTGTTCTTGTTTACGGTCGCCCCTGGCAGCACGATCGAGTCGGTGCTGCGCTCCCCCTGGGCGGGCCCGCTTCGTCAACGAGACGTGTAGCTTAGCCGAATCGGACGGCCGGTGTTTCCCTGAACGTACGGATCAGGTCGACCCGCCCTAGTATTCGAAGTCTTCCAGCTTCGTGTCAGCCATCGTGTAGCCGGCAGTCGCCAGGTAGGAGTCGTGCGATTCCGCCGTGAACTTGCCGATCGCCCAGACAGGGTCCCAGATCGAACTCAGTGCGACCGGTTCTTCGAGCACAACATAAACGATCTGGTTGTGCGGGGGTGGCGGGTAGTGAATGCATGCGCCGAAATAAGGCACCAGCAGAAACTCCGTGATCTTGCCCTTGTTCGAATACTCGAGCGGAACGACGAAACCGGGCAGCTTCACGAGCTTGTCGTTGTAGTCCTCGACCACGCCTCCCGACAGGGACTGCGCCGGAACCGCGGCATCGGGCTCCCCTTCGTTCCAGGCATCGTTTCCGGTAAGGTCGTCGCCACCGGGGCCGTGCGAAGGCACCGGAATGTGCACGGCGCTGCCTTCAGGCACCAGGTCTCGCCAGGTAATCTCCTCGATGTCCTTGGCAAATGAGTCGCTGCTGAAGATCAGCGTCAACAGGACGCCTGTACGCAACGTGTGTTTCAAAAAAGCCATAGATGTTCCGTTTAGATCTTGACGGTGAGGCCATCCGCAAGTGAATTTCGATACGCGCGCCAGGCCGGGATGATGCTGACCAGCACGGCGATTAACAGTATTCCAGCAAGTACCGCGAAATCAAAGACTCGCAGGCCCACACTCAGCTGTATCCCGAACTCCGCCAGTGCATACGGGCGAACGAGAATCACCCCCAGTTGGACAGCCAGCAATCCTGTAAGTGCACCGAGAAACGCCAGCAATGCGGCCTCAGACAGCAGCAGCGAGAAAACATGGCCCGGCCGCGCACCGACCGAACGCAGCACGGACATTTCCCGTCGACGCTCATTCAGGCTGACCAGCAGGGTCGCGAGCAGCCCGAGCACCCCGGCCAAAACCACCATCGCCGAAACGCCCAACAGCGCGTACTCGGCGACACCGATCAACCCCCAAAGCTGCTGCAATGCGACGCCTGGAATCACCGCCGACAAAGGCTCGCGCTCATACTCGTTGAGAAATCGCTGCACCGAGAAAACGGCCACCCGGGACTTGAGTCCGACGAACACCGCGGTGATGGCGTCGGGTTCATAACTGTCCAGTGAGGACGGAAGACTGAATTCGCCGGGTCCGGCATGGATCAGGTCCATGCCGGCCAGGCTGATATGCACGGTTCTGTCGACGGGCGTGCCCGTCCTCGCCAGCACACCGACGACGGTAAACGGGTTGTCGTCGTGCGTGACAAAACTCGTCGCCGTCAGGCCGTGGGATATGACAATCGGCTGGCCGATCTCGTAGCCGAGACGCTCGGCAACCTCGGCACCGATGACGGCGTCGGTGGCACGCGTAAAGGTGCTGCCGTCTGAGAGATCCAGCGTCCTGCCATCCGCGTATTGGTAGTGCTCAAAGTAGTCCAGGTTGGTGCCCAGGACGCGGAATCCCTTGTGGGCATCGCCCAGGGAGATCGGAATCAACCAGTCGACTTCCCGGCGCTCTGCGATAGTCTCGAAACTGTTCCAGCTGATGTTGTTGGTCGGGTTTCCGATCCTGAAGACGGAGTACAGCAGCAGGTTCAGGTCGCCACTGCGTGCGCCGATGATCAGATCCGTACCGGAGATCGTATTGGCGAAGCTTACCTGCGCGTCGGTCCTCACACGATCGACGACGCTCAGCAACGCAGCGCTCACCGCGATCGAGGCAAGCGTCAACGCCGCCGTGCCACGCCGGTTCCACAGGCTCTTGAAGCCCAGAGAAAACGTGTTTCGAATGCTATGCAGCATCGGAATCGCGCTCCGCCCGGTTGATTGCCCTGAGGTCAATTGCCTCATCGAAATGACTGGCAAGCGATTGATCGTGACTGACGAATATGACCGTGCTGTTGGCGCTGTCGCACTCGGTGAGCAGCAGGCTTACAAAATCGCGTCGGCGATCGGCATCCAGCGACGACGTGGGTTCGTCCGCGATGATCAGCTCAGGCCGTCCGATCAGCGCCCGGGCCGCCGCCACGCGCTGCTGCTGGCCGACACTGAGCTCTGTCGAACGCCTCGCACGGAGTCGGTCATCAATGCCGAGCTCGGACAACAGTCGTGCAGCCGATGCCTCCACGGTTCCGTCGTCCGATTCCGCGCGTGTAAGCCGGCGCCGGGAGTATCGACACGGCAGGCATACGTTGTCGACGACCGACAGGTAAGGCACCAGGTTGAACTGCTGGAAGATGATCCCGAGGTGGTCGGCTCGAACACGGTCGCGCCCGGACCCCTTCATCGCCGACAGATCCTGGCCCAACACGGAGACACGCCCGTCCTGAGGGACAAGCACGCCACCGATCATGGAAAGCAGCGTGCTCTTGCCGCAACCGCTCGGGCCATAGAGAAAAACGCGCTGGGTCGGCTCAATGACCAGCGCATCGATCGACAGAATTTCTTCGCCTGCCGTATAGCCAAAACGCAGGCCCTCGACCGACACTGCGTGGGCGTATTCCGCTCCCGGTTCGGACACTGCGCCTACCGTCGAGCTAGTGGCAGCGATGTGTCTTTACCCGTCAGGCTCATTACCTGCGCCCCATCGGACGTGAGAAGCTGGACCCGCACCGTCTCTACGCTCACGAAGCTCTCGACGAAACTAAGCGCGAGCGCATCGAGCTCCGACGGGTTACGGCAGGTCCACTGGTAAGCAGCATTGAGCTCGGCATGCTCGGTACCGTGGTCGTCATCATGTTCATGACCGTCATGATCGTGACCGTGGCTGTCGTGGTCGT
>JAAUYD010170953.1_pt1 | contig 12374 bp, 9 predicted proteins | sample 7278101 | NCBI WGS metagenome assembly JAAUYD01 (sample SAMN14350128, study PRJNA611818) | marine sediment metagenome | isolation source: surface marine sediment (0.6m) | place: French Polynesia: Moorea | collected 2018-08 | reverse complement strand
TTGAATAATGACTAAAAAATATCTAAAGTTAGCTCAATTAGGAAAAAATCAGGGGTGGCGTTATTTAGTCTCAATTACTCTGATTTTATTTTTTTGGATGTTTCTGGGTGTAATCCCCTACAGTGTTTTACTATCAATAGTGCTATTTGATAATAATCCTAATACTACGTTCGACGAAGCTACCCAAAGAATTGAGGGTATAGATGTAATTTGGAGCTATATAACTCTCAATTTTGCCTTTGTTTTTTTTGCTTTAGGTTTATATCTAGCAGTTCTTCTCATTCACAAGCGATCGCTACTTACACTTATTACTCCTAGAGATCGGATTAACTGGAAAAGAATTATCGAAGGATTTAGCATCTATTTTGTTTTATTATTGGCGATCGATCTCATTAATTACTTAGTTTTTAACGCGAGTTATCAATTGACTTTTGAAGCAGAAAAGTTCTTAGTATTTCTGCCAATAGCTCTAATCTTGACCCCTATTCAAACTACTATCGAAGAGCTATTCTTTCGCGGTTATCTGATACAGTTATTCGGTCTCAAATTTAATAGTTTTTTGTCTATATTGTTTTCCTCTTTAATTTTTTGTTTAGTCCACTTATTAAATCCCGAAGTACTCAGTAGTCAATCTTCATTAATCTTTTGGATAGGTATTTATTTAACTATGGGATTATTTTTCGCAATAATAACAATTAAAGATAACGGATTAGAATTAGCTATTGCTACTCACGCAGTTAATAATTTGTATGTAGCTTTATTAGTAAATTACAAGTTTTCTGCTCTACCTTCACCTTCAATTTTTTTAACTGAAAAGTTAAACCCTAAAACTACTTTAGTCGCCCTACTTATAATTAACGCGATCGCCTATTTTATTTTCTTTCGTAAAAAGAATCAAATAGAAGACGATATAACTAACAAGAATAATGCCTCCTTGTGAAGCTAAAAAACCGCCGCGCTTTCCCCCATTTGTCAGCGTCGGCTAGATGTCAAAAAACTGATTAGTTCTCAGTTTTTTGGCAAGCACTTAAAGCTTTTTTTTGCGCCACCAACAACTCTTTAATCCCTTTCTCTGCTAAGTCCAAAATCTTATTTAACTGAGTTCTAGTGTAACTTCCCGACTCGGCTGTTCCTTGGACTTCAATTATGCTTAGATCTTGTCTCATCACTACATTAAAATCCACCTCAGCAGCCACATCTTCTGAGTAATTTAAATCTAGAAATGGTTCTCCTTCAATAAGTCCTACCGAAACTGCTGCCACTCGATCGTGCAAAGGAGATTTTTCTAATTCTCCTCTTTGAACTAATTTATTAATAGCAGAAGCTAAAGCCACATAACCCCCCACGATCGAGGTGGTACGAGTACCAGCATCTGCACTCAACACGTCAGCATCAATAATAATAGTTCTCTCTCCGAGACCTTTAAGATCGATGCTTGCGCGCAAACTTCGTCCAATTAGGCGTTGAATTTCTTGAGTGCGTCCGGAAAGACGCATAAATTCTCTTTGTTGGCGTTGCTGGGTTGCCGATGGTAGCATTCGATATTCAGCAGTTAGCCAACCGCTACCACTATCTGCGAGAAATTTCGGTACTCCTGATTCTATGCTAGCCGTACAAAGTACTCTAGTTTCGCCACAACAAGTTAAAACAGAGCCAGCAGCAAAGGGAGTATAATCTATTTCAAAACGGACAGGACGTAGTTGGTCTTTTTGACGACCGTCGCGACGTTGCAAAGACATTATTTGCCTCAAAATCTCTTTTCAGGATACTTTACATCGATCAAACTAGTAAGGGTGAAATTTCTTTGACTAAGCTATTAATGGCTAGAAACAGTATTCCTTGCTTACCATTTTTATTCGCCAAAACCAGCAAAACCATATCTTCACCGCAGCCAACTACAATCCCATAACCTGTTAATCCCTCAACCAAAACCCGCTCTATATCTCCTCTAGCTAAATCTTTAGCAATACAATCCCCTAAGGACAGCATCGCTGCTGACATTGCTGAGGTTCGTTCGTCATCTAAAGCGTTAGGTAGAACAGAGGTTATTGTTAAGCCATCAGGGCTTACTAAAACCGCTCCTTCTACATCAGAAGTGCTGCCGATAAAATTTTCCAATTTGCTTTTTAGAACAGAAGGCTCGATCATAGTTAAGAACTCAAAAATTTTATTACTAAAGTTTTTATTTATTTTCGGGAGTTTTTTTCCTATTGATTTACTATACTGCAGACTCTTCAGATTATTTTAAACATAATTTTTACTTATATACTTCAAAATAATGAGCTCTGACTGCTTTTTGAATAAAATGGTAATTAGAGAAGTAATTTAAACTAAAGAGTCAAGAAGATTGTAAAATTAATATTAAATTATAATAAAAAACATTGTGTCTAAAAATAACTCCCAAAGGCTCCGATGGTTAAATTACTGAAATAAATGAGAAAACGAGGGGGTTGAAAAAGCCCCATAAGTCTACTGCGTGCTGGTCAAAACATCTTGGTGCTGACTCCCCTTGTTCCTAATTCCTGGGTTACTAGTAGCTTTTTTTCCCTAAAAGCTAAAGCAAGAGGAATGTCGAAAAACAAGCAAGGTACAAAAGCTCGATAAGATTTGGGTACCTTTGAAGGTAAAGGACTTTTCTCGTTTGTCTTGGCTCTTTCTAAAAAATCAGGCAAAATTTTGAGATGACCGGACAAAATATATACCAAGCTTTTCTCAAACAGCTTACCTCAGACATTCAAGGTAAAGAAAAATATAGTTATCATCCACTATCAACAAGTCAATCACTCTTAATAGGAAGAGCGCCGAGTTGTCAGATTATTATTGACTCTAGAGAATATCAAGGTGTTTCTCGCAGGCACGTAGAAATTCGTCCGTTGAACTTAGTAGCATCAGATGGGTCACCTTTGTGGCAGGTATGTGACTTAGAAAGCTCCAACGGCACTTATGTTAACGGTCGGCGTTTGAAAGGCTGTCAAATCTTAGAAACTGGCGATAGCATTGCTTTGGGGCGATCGGGACCAGAATTTATTTTTGACTGTCAACAAAGAGTATTAAAACCAACCAAACGTTCTCCAATGACTCAAAAGACCGATACAGGTCTTAACATAACCCAGTTAGTTCCTATTCTCTCCTCCAAAGAAGATTTAATACAAAAAGCCTATCTGGTACCAGGTATTATTACGGTTTTATTAGTTATAGGGCTGTTTACTTCTATTGGCAATCCAGATGCTTTCAACTTTTTACTGGGAACCTATCTAGCTGGGGCTGGTTTTTACTTTGTCTACCGACTTGCTGGCAAGCATAAACCTTGGTGGTTACTTATAGGTTCGGCTCTAGCCACTATAATAATTTTAAATAGCCCCGTTTTGAAGCTATTTATCTTATTTTTCCGCGAAATTCTTCCAGGTAGCATACCTCAAGATTCAAATTTACCCTTTCTTCCTTTGTTCGTGCGGATGTTTTTTGGCGCGGGATTAATGGAAGAGTTGCTCAAAGCCATACCAGTGTTTGCAGCAATGTGGTTGGGAGCCCTTCTAGACTCTCCTTGGCGAGAACGTATTGGGGTTAGAGAACCTCTCGACGCAATTTTAATAGCAACAGCTTCGGCTGCTGGTTTCACCTTACTAGAAACTGTAGGACAATACGTTCATATAGTCATTCAAGAATCTGGAGAAGTAGTAGGACTTCAGTTACTAATTCCGAGAATAATTGGTTCAGTCGCCGGACACATGGCATATAGCGGCTATTTTGGCTATTTTATTGGCTTAAGCGCACTTAAACCATCTAAGCGCTGGCAGCTTTTAGCAATTGGGTATCTGAGTTCGTCTGTCCTACACGCCCTGTGGAATGCCTCAACTGCTTTGAGTGGAGCCCTCGGTATTTTAGTTTTAGCCCTAGTAGGAGTTTTATCTTATATGTTTTTAGTAGGAGCAATTCTCAAAGCTCGCCAAATATCCCCCACTCGTTCGGAGAATTTTGCTACCCGCCTCGGTCCTCCTAAATTCTAAGTTTTGACCTCGAACAAGGGTGTAAGGATTGCCGTAAGTGCTACGCCTGAGACTATAATGATAATATTTTTATATCTATCTATATTGTCAACGAGCAGCAAGCGATCGCAATATAAACACAAAAACATAAAACAGATAACAAAAATACTATGCTGAAAAGATTACTGGGCGATCCTAATACACGAAAACTGAAAAAATTTCAACCAATAGTTACAGAAATTAATCTTTTCGAGGAAGAGATAAAAAAACTGTCTGACGAGCAACTAAAACAGAAGACAGTAGAGTTTAGGGAGCAAATAGAAAAAGCCCAAAGCGATCGAGAACGAGAAGAAATACTAGAAGACATTTTACCAGAAGCTTTTGCAGTAGTAAGAGAAGCATCTGTGCGCGTTTTAGGGATGCGACACTACGACGTGCAATTACTTGGGGGCATAGTTCTGAACTCCGGACAAATTGCCGAGATGAAAACAGGAGAAGGAAAAACTCTAGTATCGACTTTACCAGCTTATCTCAATGGTTTGACAGGGAAAGGGGTACACGTCGTAACGGTTAACGACTATCTAGCACGGCGAGATGCGGAGTGGATGGGACAAGTACACCGCTTTTTAGGGCTGAGTGTAGGACTAATACAAGCAGGAATGAGCCCGCCAGAACGCAAAAAAAACTATGCCTGCGACATAACATATACCACTAACAGCGAGTTGGGCTTCGACTACCTGCGGGATAATATGGCTACCTCTGGCGAAGAGCTAGTACAGCGTCCTTTTAACTACTGTATCATCGACGAAGTAGACTCAGTATTAGTTGACGAAGCAAGAACCCCTCTAATTATCTCAGGACAAGTAGAACGCCCTACAGAAAAATACATGAAAGCGGCGGAAATAGCTAAATTACTCGTCAAAGAAACTGAGGAAAACGAAGGACAAGGACACTACGAAGTAGATGAAAAAGCCCGCAACGTGATAATGACCGACGAAGGGTTTGCTGAAGCCGAAAAACTCCTGAATGTAAAAGACCTCTACGATCAAGAAAATCCTTGGGCGCACTACATATTTAACGCCATTAAAGCGAAGGAACTATTTACTCAAGACGTAAACTACATCGTTCGTAACGGAGAGGTAGTAATTGTAGACGAATTTACCGGACGGGTATTAGCTGGAAGGCGCTGGAGTGACGGTCTTCACCAAGCAATAGAAGCCAAAGAAAGAGTGGACATTCAAAAAGAAACTCAGACTCTGGCAACTATTACTTATCAAAACTTCTTTCTGCTGTATCCCAAACTGGCAGGGATGACAGGAACGGCAAAAACAGAAGAAACAGAGTTTGAAAAAGTATACAATCTCCAGGTCACTATAATTCCCACCAACTTACCTTCTAGGCGGGGAGACTTGCCAGATGTGGTCTACAAACAAGAAGAATGGAAATGGAAAGCCCTAGCAGAAGAATGCGCCGAAATGCACGAGTTAGGTCGTCCCGTGTTGGTGGGAACAACTTCTGTAGAAAAATCGGAATTGCTTTCTTCACTGCTACAGCAAAAGAAAATTCCCCACAACCTACTCAACGCTAGACCAGAAAACGTAGAAAGAGAATCAGAAATTGTTGCTCAAGCAGGGCGGAAAGGGGCTTTGACAATAGCTACAAACATGGCAGGGCGGGGTACAGATATTATTTTGGGCGGTAATGCTGATTACATGGCGCGGCTGAAGGTGCGAGAATATTTGATGCCTAAAATAGTTCGCCCAGAAGAAGACGAATTAGCAGTAAGCATACCAGCATTGGGAGGGCGAGAAAAACCTCAAGGCTTCGATCCAGGGCTGGAGAAGAAAAAGGTGAAAACCTGGCGAGCATCCCCTGAGATTTTCCCCACACAATTATCCCCCGAAACTGAGGGAATGCTCAAAGAAACAGTAAAGTTTGCCGTACAAGAATACGGTCAGCAAAGTTTGCCAGAATTGGAAGCAGAAGAAAAAATAGCGATCGCTAGTGAAAATGCTCCCACAGACGATCCAGTCGTTCAAAAACTGCGGCAAGTATATAAAACTATTCGCCAAGAATACGAAGAATACACCAGTAAAGAACACAATGAAGTAGTAAAATTCGGAGGACTGCACGTTATCGGGACCGAACGCCACGAGTCGCGACGCATTGACAACCAGTTGCGAGGTCGTGCAGGAAGACAAGGAGACCCAGGTTCGACTAAATTCTTCTTGAGTTTACAAGACAATCTACTGCGGATTTTTGGCGGCGAACGGGTCGCGGGTTTGATGAATTTCTTCCAGGTTGAAGAAGATATGCCGATCGAATCACCCATGCTCACCCGTTCTCTAGAAGGGGCGCAGAAAAAAGTAGAAACCTTCTACTACGATACCCGCAAACAGGTATTTGAATACGACGAAGTAATGAACAACCAGCGCCGCGCTATATACGCCGAACGCCGACGGGTACTAGAAGGTTTGGATCTTAAAGAGCAAGTGATCGAGTACGCTGAAAAAACTATGGACGATATAGTTAATTACTATATCAACCCAGAATTACCCCCAGAGGAATGGGATCTAGACAATCTAGTTAAGAAAGTTATACAGTTTGTCTACCTAATGGAAGACGTAGAACCCAGCGATCTCGACAACCTCACCTCTACCGAAATCAAAAACTTTCTCCACGAAGAAGTACGCAAAGCCTACGATCTTAAAGAAGCTCAAGTAGACCAAATTAAGCCAGGCTTAATGCGCGAGGCAGAAAGATTCTTTATCTTGAATCAAATTGACAACCTGTGGCGCGAACACCTACAAGCAATGGATGGTTTGCGAGAGTCGATCGGTTTGCGAGGTTACGGTCAAAAAGATCCCCTAATTGAATACAAGCAAGAAGGTTATGAAATGTTCTTGGAAATGATGGTTGACATTCGTCGTAATGTAGTGTATTCGTTATTCCAATTCCAACCCCAGGTAGCACAACCAGTTTAGTAAGGTCAGAGGTCAGAGGTCAGGGGCCAGAGGTTTTTTGTTACTCCCCCTCTCCCCCTCTCCCCATCTCCCCCTCTCCCCATCTCCCCACACTCCCCACACTCCTCCTCTCTTAATCAAAGTATGTCAGTAATAAAATTGGGGAAATACTTAACTTTAGAAGAATTTTGCACTTGTACTAAAACTTATAAAAAGTATGCCGATCGCCTGGATACTAATCCTAAAAATCCCGAAACGATCGCCGCAATAAAAGCTCTAAATAAATTCATTATTGACCCGATAATAGATAATTTTGGTAGAGAGAAATTTAAACTTACTTATGGATTTTGTTCCCCAGATTTAAAAAAATATCTCAATAAAAAAGATCCAGTTACAGGAATTAAAAACGGTCGTATTGACCCCACCAGAGACCAGCATATGGCTTGCGAAATTAATAGTAAAGGTAACTATTATTGCGATCGCTTAGGAGCCGCTTGCGATTTTTTAATAGTAAATCTGAATAGTAAGACTCTGGTTGATTGGATTTTATCGCAAAAATTGCCTTTTGATTCTCTCTATTTTTACGGGACAAATAGACCTATTCACATTAGTTATGGACCCCAGCACAAACGAGCTATTTGGACATTTACTCCAACAGGACAACCAACTAAAAAAGGAATTTCTACTTGGTTAGAATTAGCAAAACAAATTAAATGAGGGGGGGGTGTGGGGAGAGGGGGAGAGGGGGTGTGGGGGGGTGTGGGGAGATGAGGAGATGAGGGAGATAGGGGAGATGAGGAAGAGAATTATAAACAAAAAGCTAACAGCCAACAGCTAACAGCTAACAGCCAACAGCTAACAGCTAACAGCCAACAGCCAACAGCCAACAGCTAACAGCAATCAGCTAACAGCCAACAGCTAACAGCAATCAGCCAACAGCATCAATTAACTTTTCTACTCTTTGTTTAACTTCATCTCTTACTCGATGAAAAGTTTCAATTGGTTGTCCGTCTGGATCGTCTAATTGCCAGTCTTGAAATACTTCTCTAACTACCCATTCTTCTGGTAAATTTACTCCACAACCGCACAAAGAAATTACTACGTCATAATCTTCTGCTTTAAAATTACTTAGAGGGTCAGAAGTTTGCTGGCTAATATCGATATTAAGTTCCGACATTACTTCAATAGCTGTAGGATTGACCTGAGAAGCTTCTAAACCGGAACTGGTGACATTAATTTTACCTTCTCCTAGTTTACGAGCAAATCCTTCTGCCATTTGCGATCGACAGGAATTTTTCTTGCACACAAACATTACTTTTTTCATAGTTAGATCGTCTATATAGATGTTAGAATTTAGTTGCCCCTCAAGAATGATTTAATTATCTCACAAGCTCTTTAATAAAAGTATAAACAAAATCTAAAAATAATTGCCTCAGAAAAATTACTATTAGCATAAATGTTGACATTTATATTAATAGTAAAAGCTGATTGTTTTGCTACTTCCCTCGATTTAATTACATCATCGTACGAGGTTTAGATATCATGAGATGTATAGGTGATGAAGTAAGGCGAGCGAGAATGCTAACAACAACAAATACTTTGATTTTAGGGTTAGAAGAGATCCAAATAACAGCAACCGATCCAGAAGAAAGACGTATTATTTCACCAGTACCTTGGGAAGAATATTTTAAGCTGGTCGATCGCTTAGGAGACAGTTCTAGATATCGAGTATCATATCTAGATGGCACTTTAGTAATTATGTCACCAAGTCGCTCTCACGAATTCATCAAAACAATAATAGCTAATTTACTAGAAGCCTATCTAGAAGAAGCTGAAATTGACTATTGGGGTTTAGGTTCGACTACTTTTCGTAAAGAAGAAGTTCAAGTAGGGAAAGAGCCAGATGAATGTTATTGTATTGGCAGTGAAAAAGAATTTCCCGATCTGGCTATTGAAATAGCTGTAACCAGTGGGGGAGTAGATACTCTAGAAGTTTATAAGCGGCTGGCAATAAAAGAAGTTTGGATTTGGAAAAATAATCGCTTTAGCATCTATTTTTTAGCCAAAGAAAATTACATAAAACAAGAAAAAAGCACTTTGCTTCCAGATTTAGATATTGGGTTAATAGAGAAGTTAGCGATCGCTGAATCTCCTCGAAAAGCAGTACAACAATTACGCAAAAATATTCGCAGTAAAAATAGCTAATCTGAATTATTTGAGATACTCATAACATCAATCATTTGAATATAACTCAAATAGAAGCTAGGATATTTATGCTTTTATGAAGAATATTTAGTATAGATATCTATGCCAAAAGCACAGGTAATTGGATTGGGACGATCGGGAATAGCGGCTGCTTCCGTATTGAATAGAAATGGTTGGGATGTTACTTTGAGCGATTCTGCTAGCATCGACAGTATTGCTGCACGTCCTAACTATGAAAGCTTACAAAAATCCCAACAACAGTTAACAACGGAAGGGGTTACAGTTAAACTGGCTCACAAACCTACTCTCGATCGCGACGGACGACCTGACTTAATTGTAGTCAGTCCTGGCGTTCCCTGGGACATTCCCCTATTAGTAGAAGCGAGAAACTTAGGAATTGACACGATCGGGGAATTAGAATTAGCTTGGCGCTATCTCAAAACAGTTCCTTGGGTCGGAATTACGGGAACTAACGGTAAAACTACCACCACTGCTTTAATTGCTGCCATTTTTCAAGCTGCTGGCTTAAATGCTCCTGCCTGTGGCAATATTGGTTATGCGGCTTGCGAATTAGCTTTACACCGAAGGCAAGAAGTAGAAGACGATCGAACCGCAGATGAGAAAAAACTTGACTGGATCGTAGCCGAAATTAGTAGCTATCAAATTGAGTCTTCCATCGAACTAGCGCCAGAGATAGCTATTTTTACTACTTTGACCCCCGATCACCTCGCTCGCCACAAAACCCTAGAAAAATACTACCAAATTAAAGCTTCTTTACTCGATCGCTCTCCCCAAAAAATCATTAATGGAGACGATCCCTACTTGCGGGATAAGGTAGGCGATCGCTGGAATAATGTTTATTGGACGAGCGTTAAAGGGAAAGATAGACTCAAGTGCGATCGAGCAAAGGGAGTCTATATAGAAGATGGTTGGGTGGTCGCTTTTGGCGAGTTAATTTTACCCATATCTTTGTTTAAAATGATTGGAGTCCACAATCAGCAAAACCTATTACTGGCTGTAGCAGCGGCTAAATTAGCAGGTATAGACAAAGAAGCGATCGCCTCTGCTATTGCCAATTTCGGGGGAGTTTCCCATCGTCTCGAATATATTTGTACCCGTGCTGGAGTGGACTATGTCAATGATAGTAAAGCCACCAATTACGATGCAGCAGAAGTAGGTTTGACCTCCGTAAATGCGCCAGTTATTTTAATTGCTGGTGGAGAAGCAAAACAAGGAGATGACAACCGTTGGATAGAGACAATTAAAGCTAAAGCTGCGGGGGTTTTATTAATTGGTGAAGCCGCACCTGTTTTTGCTGTTCGTTTGCAACAATCTGGTTATGAGTCTTATGAGATTGTAGAAACAATGGAAAATGCTGTTTGTAGAGCAGTAGAATTTGCGAGAAATAAAAATGCTAAAGTAGTTTTATTATCTCCGGCTTGTGCTAGCTTTGACCAATACCAGAGTTTTGAGCATCGAGGCGATCGCTTTCGAGAATTGTGCTTACAACTTTAATCGACAACCACCCTCGTGCAACATCCTCTAAGCTAAGAAAGAAGACATAGTTTCTTTGTCTGCTTAAATATCCGATCTGGTTTAGCATTTCCAGCTATTACACCAAAACAAACAGCCATTTTCTACACTTTTCGCCAGGGGATTAGAGGAATCGATGATGCAAACTTTTTCTAGTCAAGCTCCGCTTGAGCTAGTTGTCTCTAAAAAAAGATGGTCGTATTTTCAAACAATTAGTCAAGCACTTGCTCTGGCTTGTAATGGAACTACTATCAGAGTCAAACCTGGATTATATAAAGAAAATATTATTATTAATAAACCTGTAAAAATTGTCGGCGATGGCTCGGCGAAAGATGTTGCTATTGAAGGATTAGGAACTAGCTGCCTTCAGATGCAAACTACTGAAGCTATAGTTAAAAATGTTTCTCTACTTGCTAAACGTACTAGTGTTGGCGACAATTTTCAATGTGTAATAAGTATTAATGAAGGTAATTTAGTACTAGAAAATTGTTTTATTACTACGTCTGTTGGAGTGGGGGTGAAAGTTGAAAATAGTGGCACAATTATTCTCAAAAAGTCCAAAGTATACGGGGGGCCAGATGCTGGAATTAAATTCGATCGAGGCGCAAGTGGAATCGTCGAAGATTGCCAAATTTACAATCATCGCTTGTCAAATATCATAGTCAGTCATGGCAGTGAAGCAATAATTAGAAGATGTCAAATTCATGACAGTGAAAAAAGCGGGATATGGATAGCAGAAAATAGTAAAGTTATCGTAGAAGAATGCAATATTTTTGCAAATGCTTATCCAGGAATTGGCATTACTTCAGAAGCAAAATCTAAAATATTAAAATGCAAAATTTATAATGGTACCAATGGAATACTAATAACAAATGGCGGGCAAGGATTAATTGAAAATTGTGAAATATATGGCAATACTTATCCAGGTATTGCTATTACTTCAGGAAGCAATCCAGTAGTCAAAAGATGCAAAATATATAACGGTACTAATGGCATATCTATAGCAGAAAACGGACAAGGATTAATTGAAAATTGTGAAATATATGGCAATACTTATCCAGGTGTTGCTATAAATTCAGGAGGCAATCCAGTTATTAAAAAATGTCAAATATATGGAGGAAAAAGCTACGGTATATTAGTAACAGATAAAGGGCAAGGAATAATTGATAGCTGTGAAATATATGACAATAAAGATAAAGGTATAAGTATTACTTCAGAAGCAGATCCGACCATTATTAACTGCAATATTTATGGAGAAAAACAAGGTATAGCAATAGCAGAAAAAGGAAAAGGATTGATAGAGAATTGCAGTGTTTTTGCTAATAAAGCAGGAGGAATAAGTATAACTTTAGAAGCAGATCCTGTTATTAAAAAAAGTAAAATATATGACAACAAAGGAAATGGAATATCCGTCAAAGATAATGGCAAAGGAGTAATTGAAGATTGCGAGATTGTTGGCAATGCTGATTTAGCAATATCTCTCGATTCTCAAGACAATACGATCGTCAAAAACTGCAAAGTTCAAAACGGCAAATCCTTAAATATTCTCTTACAAGAACTCGATAGTTTAGTAGGGTTGTCATCAGTCAAACAGGTAGTCAAAGAAATAGTTGATACTGAAATAGCCAATCAGCGACTGCGAACTGTTGGTATGAAAGTAGATCAAACCGAAACCCGTCACATGGTA
>JAAUYD010180890.1_pt1 | contig 12375 bp, 10 predicted proteins | sample 7278101 | NCBI WGS metagenome assembly JAAUYD01 (sample SAMN14350128, study PRJNA611818) | marine sediment metagenome | isolation source: surface marine sediment (0.6m) | place: French Polynesia: Moorea | collected 2018-08 | reverse complement strand
GGTCTCTTTCTGAATCGGCGCGGTCACCATCGCGTTGAACTCGCCGGCCAGGCAGCCCTTGCCGGCCCGGTCGAGCAGTTCGAGTACATAGGCGGCGTTGGCGGCATCGAGTTCACCCGCCTTGCTGGGTGACTTGAGTGGAATCGGCAGAATTTCCGGTATGGTTGGCGACGCGGTGTTGTCAGGCCGGTAGGGGATCAAATCGATCGCCCGCCCAACCTGCCGGCAGCGATTCCGAATCAGTTCCTCGTCGCCGAGGATGATCAGCCTGGCGGCGAAGTCCTTGGCGCGGATTGCGCCCATCAGTTCCGGACCGACCCCGGCCGGTTCACCGCTGGTGATAGCGATGACCGGCGGGCGCCCTGATTCAGCTGGCATCGAATATTTTGACGAAGGCCTGGTCGCGCAGGCGGCGCTGCCACAGGTCGAGGACTTCCTGTTTTTTCTGTTCCTGCAATTGGGCGCGAATCTTGTTGCGCTTGCTTTCCTCGGTTTCATCGACCGTACGGCGACCGAGCACCTGCAGCACGTGCCAGCCGAACTGGGTGCGAAACAATTCGCTGGTGGCGCCGATCTCGATGTTATTCGCGACTTCGGTGAACTCCGCCACCATGGTACCGTCATCGAACCAGCCGAGGTCGCCGCCGAGTCCCCCGGAGCCCGGGTCCTGTGAGTGTTCGCGGGCCAGCGCCGAGAAATCCTCGCCGTCGAGGATGCGCTGACGTATTTCGGCGAGCTTTTGCCGGGCTTCGTCGTCGCTGGTCAGTTCGTCCGGCTTGATCAGGATATGACGGGCTTGGGTCTGTCTGACCAGCACTTGCTCGGCATCGCGCAGATCGCTAAGCATGACCAGGTGAAAGCCGCTCGCGCTGCGCAGTGGTTCGCTGATGTCGCCCTTGTTCATTCCCGGCACGATGTCGGCGAACAGGCTGGGGATCTCGGCCATCTTGCGCCAGCCGAGATCGCCGCCTTCAAGCGCGGCGCGCCCTGAGCTGTGAGTGCTGGCGAGGTCAGAGAAGGATGCGCCGGCGCGCAGTTCGGATGCGATGGTTTCGATGCGCGAGCGTGCCTCCGCCACCTGCTCGCTGCTGGCGCCATCCGGCAGCGAAATCAGCAGGTGTGACAGGCGGAACTCAAGTGACTGGTTGGCGGCACGGGTGCGCTGCATGAAGTCGTCGACCTCCTGTTCGGAAACGTCGACGTTTTGCTGGGCATAGCTGCCCTGGATCTTGTTGATCGCCAACTCCCGCTTGAGGTTATCGCGAAACCGGTTGTAATCGATTCCCTGACCGAGCAGCGCCTCGCGAAACTGGGCCAGAGTCAGGTTGTTGCGCTGGGCGAGGGATTGCAGCGTGTCGTTCAGCTGGGTATCGGTGACCTTGACGCCGCGGCTGATGGCCTCCTGGTGGATGATCGATTTGGTGATCATCAGCTCCAGCACCTGCCGGTTCAGCGACGCTTCCGGCGGCAGGCTGCGGTTATTGTTACTGAACTCCTGGCGGATGCGGGCGACCTCGCGCACCAGCTCACGGGTGGTGATGACGTCGTCCTCGACGATGGCGACGATAGAGTCGATCAGTTGCATGTCCTCCGCCCGCGCGGGTAGCAGGGAGGCAAGCAGTAACAACGGTAACAACAGTTTCATGGATTCAGCCGGGTTCAGTAGGGTGATTGATAGCCAAGGATATCATCTTCGAGCAACGCGTTTATATCGTTTCCTGCACTGCCCAGACCCTTGAAGGTCAGTTGCAGGTACACCGAGCGATCGGTGTCGGAGAAGTTGATATCGCTATCTTCCTCGTACAGCAGGTCCAGTCGCCAGCAGCAGCTGTCGTAGGTGACGCCGGCGAGATTCTGCACCGGTTTGTCTTCCTGGATAGAATGCTGCTGCTTGAGGAATAGACTCCAGTGTTCCGAATGAGGGTAGACCAGCGACACCGTGGATTGTTCCAGTGTGTCCTCGCGCATGTGGTACTCGAGGTTGAACACATGGCCGTTGTGACGGCGGCGAAACGCGATGTCGGTCTGCTCGGTGTTCTTCTCATGCTGGTCGTAAACCCCACCGAGCTGGATCTGCCAGGTCCGGGTTGGGCGCCAGGCGAGTTCGGCAATCAGGCTGGATTTGTCGCGCTCGTCCACGCTGTTGGTCAGGCTGACCGTACGGTCGCGCGCATAAAAGGCCTGGCCGATGCTGGCGCGCACCAGTTCACGGCCGGAGATGTCGAGCAGACGGGTGGTCAGACCGATGCTGGCCTGCTCGCTGTCACCGATGCGGTCGCCGCCGGTAAAGCGGTTGGGGATGAATAAGTTGCGGTAACTCTCGGTCAGCAGCGCGGTATCGAACAGCGGGATATCGGCCTGATCCTCGCGGGGTACGTACAGCAGGAACAGCCGCGGTTCCAGCGTCTGCAGCCAGGAGGAGCCTGCCAGGCGCTCGAAGATCAGGCCGCTGTCGAGGCTGACAACCGGCAGCGAGCGATCGATGCTGTTGACATCACCGGTGTTGTTGTCCAGCCGATACTGGGTCAGATCCAGTTGCAGCGCGGGCCGGACGAAGTAGTAGCTGCCTTCCATTGGATAGCTGAAGGTCGGCACCACGCGCAGGCGCTCGCCGGTGATGCTGTCGTCGCGGTCAAAGACCACGTACTCGTTGCGCCAGTTCAGATATTGCTGGCCGTCATCGCGCTGGAAACGGCGGTCGGCGGTCAGCCGCGGCAGGCGCTTGTAGGGCCGGCTGGCAATAGCCGTGGCCTGGTTGATGGTCTGGTATTCCTGCAGCAGCAGCGCGGTATTCCAGCCGCCGGGACTGGCGGCGAGACGTAGCGAGCTTTGCAGGTAGTCGACCTCCTCGATGCCGTCGAGGTGATCGAAGTCGTCGGTGAATTCCGGATCGGACACCCGTTGCAAAAGGATCGAGGTACGCAGGCCGATGCTGCTGTCCGCCTGGTGGCTCCAGCGGCGGTACCAGCGTTCTTCATCGGCGGCCTCGTCATCCAGCCAGGACAGGTTCAGCGCCCCGGCACTGCGCTGGAACAGGTAGCGGTTCTCGGTGTTCAACTGCAGGCCTCGGCGCTCGTACCACTGCGGGGTCAGGGTCATGTCGTAATTGGGCGCCTGGTTCCAGTACACCGGCAGCGCCAGCGTGAAGCCGTCGTCGTCGGAGCTGGAGATCGTCGGCGGTAGCAGGCCGCTGATGCGCCGATCGGTGATCGGAAAGCGGAACCATGGGAAATAGAATACCGGCACCGGGCCGATGCGCAATACCGTGTGGGTCGCGGTACCCATGCCGCTGGCGCTGTCGAGTTCGAGCCGGCTGGTGCTCAGTGACCAGTCGTTGTCGCCCGGGTCGCAGGTGGTGTAGCGCACGTCGTCGAGTTCGCGTCGCGCTGCTTCAGGTTGTTCGATGCGGGACGCTGTGCCGCGCAGGTGAGAGTCGTACAGCTGGAATTCCGCCCGGTCGAACCAGCCTTGCCGGCGGTCGCTATCGAGCTCCAGGCTGGCTGCAGTGAGGTCGAGCAGGTCGTCGGCGAAATGCAGGTTACCGCTGGCCTTGATTCGCTGAGGGTCCTTCAGCAGCGTCAACTCATCGGCGTCGATTTGCTGGGCGCCGCGGGTCAGCCGTACGTCACCGGTGAAGCGAAAGTAGTCCCGACCGTCGCCGATCAGTTCGCGCGCGCTGATCTCGGTCACCTCCATGGCAGGATTATTGGCCGCGTCTCGGGTGATTGCCGGCACCCTGCACAGGTCCCAGTCATTTGCCGCGTACAGCGACAATGGCAGATAGGCAAGGCAGGTGAGCAAAAGCGGTCTAGGCAACGAAGGGTGGGTCGATTCGAATAAAGGGCGAATTTTGGCACAGTCGGCCGGCCAAGCCTACCGCGTCGCGCTGAACCGCGGGTGAATAGCAGTCAATGAAAAAACCAGTAGCCGGCGAGGATCGCGGTGATGATGCCGGCCAGGTCAGCGAGCAGCGCGCAGCCGATCGCGTGGCGCACGTGGCGAATGCCGACACTGCCGAAATAGACCGCAAGCACATAGAAAGTGGTTTCGGTGCTGCCCTGCATGATCGCCGCCACGGTCGCGGCGAAGGAATCAACACCAAAGTTGTTCATCGTCTCCAGCATCATCGCCCGCGCGCCGCTGCCGGACAGCGGTTTCATCAGCGCGGTCGGCAGCGCCTGGATGAAATCGGTGTTGGCGCCGAATGCCTCGAACAGCCATTGCAGCCCGCCGACCAGGCCGTCGAGTACACCGCTGGCACGCAGCAGGCCGATCGCCACCAGCATCGCGACCAGGTAGGGAATCAGCTTGACCGCCACGCCGAAGCCCTCGGCGGCGCCGTCGATAAAGTCGTCGTAGATATTGTTCTTTTTCACCCAGCCCCAGCCGAGAAACAGCATGATCAGGCTGAATAGCACGAAGTTGCCGAGCAGCGAGGATTGCGCGGCCATGTTTTCGGCCGGCAGTCTGACCAACCAGGCACCAAGCGCCGCGAGCAGCAGCGCAAATGCCGCTGCATAAGCGAGTATGATGCGGTTCAGAAGGTTTATGCGCTGCATCCAGGCGACGGCCAGCAGACCGGTCAGCGTCGACGCGGTGGTCGCCAGCAGAATGGGGATGAACACCGCGGTCGGGTCGGCCGCGCCCTGCTGCGCGCGGTACATGAAGATGGTCACTGGCAGCAGTGTCACCGATGAGGTGTTCAGCACCAGGAACAGTATCTGCGCATTGCTGGCAGTGTGATCGGAAGGATTAAGTCGCTGCAGGTCCTGCATCGCGCGCAGTCCCATCGGCGTGGCGGCGTTGTCGAGCCCCAGCATGTTGGCGGCGATGTTCATGGTCATGCTGCCGTGCGCCGAATGGCCGCGCGGCACCTTCGGCATCAGGCGCAGAAATAACGGTTCCAGTGCGCGCGACAGTATACTGATCAGCCCCGCATTCTCGGCGATGCGAAACAGGCCCAGCCACAGGCACAACACCCCGATCAGACCGATCGCCACCTCGACGCTGAGCGCCGCCATGTCGAAGGTCGACTGCATCAGGAGGGCGAAGATATCGCTCTGGCCCATTATCAGCCATTGGTACAGCGCACTGACGAAAGCCAGAGCGAAGAAGCCGAACCAGATATGAACCAGCATTCGGGATTTAGTAGCCTTTCAACATTATTCCGCCAGACGGTAGAGCGATCGGGTGGACTAGTCAAGCGATGCCGAGCCTTCAGGCGAAATGCATTAAAATGCTCGCGTTGCGGAAATCTTACCGGAGAATTTTTATGCAAGTTGGAATCGTCGGCACCGGCCTGATGGGTCATGCGCTCGCCGAGCGGCTATTGGCTGAGGGCGTGGAGGTGCATGTCTACAATCGTCACGCGGACCGAGCCGGAGACCTGGTCGCCGCCGGGGCGCGAGGCTGCGAAACCGTTAAAGATCTGATCGAACGAGTACCGGTCATCATTACGATGCTGGCGGATGCCGAGGCGATGAATGATGTTCTGGCGTTTAAAGACGGAAAGGATTCGCTCGCCGGCAAGACCCTGGTCCAGATGGCGACGATTGCGCCCGCGCAATCACAGGAGAATGCTAAACGGGTGGAGGCGCAGGGTGGTCGGTACCTGGAGGCGCCGGTGCTCGGCAGTATACCCGAGGCCAGGGCAGGTACGCTGTTGATCATGGCGGGCGGGCCGCGTGAACTGTTTACCGAGATGTTGCCGTTGCTGCGCCATTTCAGCGAGGAGCCCGGTTATATCGGCGAGGTGGGCGCCGGCGCGGCCTTGAAGTTGGCGATGAACCAGCTGATCGCATCCCTGACCGCGGGGTTCGCGCTCAGCCTGGGTTTCGTGCAACGCTATGGCGTCGATGTGGATCAATTCATGGATACCGTCAGGCAGAGCGCGCTATACGCCAAGACCTACGACAAGAAGCTGGACAAGTACCTCAGCCGGGATTTCGGCGCGGCCAATTTTTCCACCCGCCACCTGTTGAAGGACATCGGCTTGTTCGTCGAGGATGCGCAACGGCTGGGACTGGATACCGATGCGCTGCAGGGGATACAACGGATCACCGCCGCCGCGGTGGACCAGGGCATGGCTGGTGCCGACTATTCATCGATCTACCAGGTCATAGCACCCGCGAATCACGCGGAGGAGTGACGCGGCCCCTTTGCTCTCAACGGAGCCGCGCGATTCGTTCAGGGACGAATATAGGCGTAGCCCTGTTCCTGCAGTTCCATGATACGGCCAACGCCGGCCTTGACCACACCGACGCCTTCCAGCAGCTGCGGTTTCTTGCCGGATTTCTTCTCGACCTTGGCCATGGTGTTGCCGCAGGCGCTGAAGGTGATGTCCTGCATGGCCAGGCTGGTTACGCGCTGCGCCTGGTCGCTCTTGTCGGTCAGCATCCACAGCCCCGGGCCGTAGGCGACGATCTCTACCTTGACGTTGTCCATACCGTACAGCTTTTGCAGGTTGACCGCGTTGTTCAGTGCGATCATCTGGGTACGCGGGTCGTCGGTGCTGACCTGGATCACCAGCTTGTGAACATCGCCGGCGAGTGCCTGGCCGGACACGAACACCGTCAGCAGCAGTGCGGGTAACAGTTTGAATAGTTGTTTCATGTTGGTTTTATCCTCGATTTTGGTTGTGGTGTAGCGGTTTTCCACCGCAACCGGACATGGATTGAAACCAGGTGTAACCTCCATGCCGATGCGGCGATATCCCGATCATATTCGCATGCGATGAAATGCCGATCAATCGTTTATTAAAACTAGATCGGGAAGGTTCAGGTTTCCGGGTTGCACGCGAATTTGGCGCTCAAAGCCTCGATTTCCTCGCTGAGTTCGAGCCATTCAGCCTCGATATCTTCGAGCTGCTTTTTTTGCTTCGCCTGGTCGAAGATCAGTGCCTGCAGCTGCTCTTTTGCCGAACCGTCGTACAGGGCCGGGTCCGCCATCCGCGCCTCGGTCTCGGATTGTTGCACCTGCAGTTTTTCCATCTCCCGCTCCAGCCGTTGTTGGCGCCGCAGTTGCGGCTGAATCGACTGGCGAAACTCAGCCTCAAGGCGCTTGCGCGCCTTCTTTCCAGGTGTAGACGGGGCATCGCCGCCGCGCTGCACGGGCATCGGGCCATTGGCGCGCCGCTCGGCCAGCCAGCGTGGGTAAGCGTCGACTTCCTCGCGAAATTCGTCTACCCGACCACCATCGACCAGCAGCAGGTCGCTGCATACGGTGCGCAGCAGGTGGCGGTCATGCGACACCAGGATCACGCTGCCGCTGAACCCTTGAATCGCATCATTCAGTGCCAGGCGCATTTCCAGATCGAGGTGATTGGTGGGCTCGTCGAGCAGCAGCAGGTTGGGCTTCTGGCGAATCAGCAGCGCCAGCACCAGCCGCGCCTTTTCGCCGCCTGAGAAAGGGCCGACCGGTTCCAGCACCCTGTCGCCCTGGAAATTGAAACCGCCGAGGTAGTTGCGCAATTCCTTGTCGGTGGCGAGCGGGTCGAGACGCTGCAGGTGCAGCAGTGGCGAGGCCTCGGCATCCAGTTGCTCGAGCTGGTGCTGGGCGAAGTAACCGACTCTGAGATCCCTGGCACGCTCGATGCGTCCGGCCAGGGGCGGCAGTTCCCCGGCGATCAGCTTGATAAGGGTCGACTTGCCGGCACCGTTCAGGCCCAGCAGACCGATGCGTTCACCTGGCAACAGGGTCAGCGAGATTCCCTGCAGTACCGGTTGATCATCATAGCCTGCGCTGGCCTGGTCAATGCGCATCAGGAAGCCGGGTAGGGTATCGGGCTCGGCGAATTCGAAGTGGAACGGCGAATCGATATGCGCCGGGGCAATCAGCGTCATGCGCTCCAGCGCCTTGATGCGGCTCTGCGCCTGCTTGGCCTTGGTCGCCTTGGCGCGGAAGCGCTCGACGAAGGCCTGCATGTGCTTGATGCTGCGCTGCTGTTTGGCGTAATTGCTCTGCTGCTGTGCCAGGCGCTCGGCGCGCTGGCGTTCGAAATCGCTGTAGTTGCCGCGATAAAGCTGAATGTGCTGCTGTTCGACATGGGCGATCTGGCTGACAACGCTGTCGAGAAAATCGCGGTCATGCGAGATCAGAATCAGCGCGCCGGGGTAGGCGCGCAGCCATTGTTCCAGCCAGATGACCGCGTCCAGGTCGAGGTGATTGGTGGGTTCGTCCAGCAGCAACAGGTCGGAACGGCACATCAGCGCCCGCGCCAGGTTCAGACGCATGCGCCAGCCGCCGGAGAAGGTCTGCATCGGCCGGCGCAGTTCATCCTCGGTGAAGCTCAGGCCCACCAGCAGCTTGGCGGCGCGGGCCTCGGCCTGGTAGCCGTCGATCTCTTCCAGGCGTACATGGCAGGCAGCAATCTCGTCGCCATCGCCGGTTTGTTCAGCCTGCCGCAGGCGTTGCTGCACCGAGCGTAGTTCGCTGTCGCCGTCGATGACATAGTCGATGGCCATGCGAGACGAGGCCTCGGTTTCCTGCGCGACCGATGCCACCACCCAGTCCGGGGATAGCCGGCAGTCACCGTCATCGGCATGCAGCTCGCCGAGGATCAATGAAAACAACGAGGATTTGCCGCAGCCGTTGCCGCCGGTTAGCCCCAGTTTCTGTCCGCGGGCCAGGCTCAGGTCGACCCGTTCGAATAATAACCGTGGTCCGCGGCGCAGCGCCAGATGCTCAAGTCTCAGCATTCGCGTCTGTGTCGATATACACGCGTCGCACGAACAGATCGTGATAAAATGCCGGGCCTTCCGACCGCTGGGTTTTGCATGAACATCAAAGAGTTTTACCGGATTAATGATTCCAGGCTGTATTTCACCCGGGAACAGGGGAGTTCATTCGCCAAGGACGTGGCCGGGGATTTTAACCCGATCCATGATGTCGATTCCAAACGGTTTTGTGTGCCAGGCGACCTGATGTTCGCCGCCATTATCGATCATTACGGCCTGCGTGAGCGGATGATCTTCAATTTTTCCGGGATGGTCGGTGATAATGTGGCGCTGGTGCTGCCCGATTGTGATGCAGAGCATTTGGCGATCCTCGATGAAAAGGACAAGAAATACCTGGCGATTGAATGCAATGGATTGGTAACCACCAACCCGCCTTTAATTGAGTCGTTAATTGAGGGCTATGTGGCGTTTTCCGGCCAGGCCTTTCCGCACATTCTGGTGCCTTTGATGGCCGATGAAGATGTCATGATCAACCCGGAACGGCCGTTGATCATCTATGAAAGCATGAGCTTCGAACTGGATACGCTGGATATCGATGAAGTCGTGTTTCAGATGACCTCGAAATCCCTGAACATCGAGGGCAAGCGCGGCAATGTCATCCTGGAATACGACATACTCAGTAACGACAAAGCGGTGGGCCACGGCTGTAAACGTATGGTGCTGAGCGGTTTGCGTCCTTATGACAAGCCGGCGATGGACAAGTTGGTGTCCGATTTCAATTCCCGCAAGCGGGCTGGCGGCTGGCTATAGCCGAGGCCGCGCCCGCTGCTGATTGCATGCGGGGGTGGCGCGTACTCAAACGAACAGGTTGACCTCGGCCTGCAATGCAGTGGGTAGAAAACTCGCGGCGCCCACCCATTCAGCGACTTCAGGAATGAATTCCTCCTTACCGTAGTCGAACAGATCCACCGTCATCTGGCAGGCGACCAGTTTGACATCCGCCTCGATACACAGTGACCGCAGTTCCTCGATCGAGGCGACGCCCTTGCGGTCCAGGGTTTTCTTCATCATGCCGCTGGCCATCGCCTGGAAGCCCGGCAGCAGCGCCATCATCGAGGTCGGCACCGGCATTTCCAGACCGTTCGGCAGCTTCATCGGCATCGCCGGATTCCCCAGCGGCGTGACCTGCAGATCGAGATCCCGCTTCAGCAGGTTCAGACCGTAGAAGGTAAAGAAGATCGACACATCCCAGCCCAGCGCCGAGGCAGTCGAGGCAAGAATGAACGGTGGGTAGGCCATGTCCAGCGTCCCCTTGGTGGCGATGATGGTCATCGCCGGGGTCTTGCCGGCCTCGCGCTCGGCCATTTTCTCGGCGAAGCGCTGATCGAACCAGTCGTTGAAGCTGTCGCGAGACAGTTCGAGTTGTTGTTCCGCAGTCATGATGGTCTCCTATTGCTTGCGAATGTGAAACACGAAACTGTCGCCGGATTGACTGGAAGACAGCAGCTCATTACCAGTCTGGGTGCAGAAGGATTCCATGTCCTTCAGTGATCCCGGGTCGGTGGCGGTGACTTCCAGCACCTCACCCTGGTTCATCGTCGCGATGGTCTTCTTGGTGCGCAGGATCGGCAGCGGGCAGTTCAGTCCGCGGGCATCCAGGGTCTGGGCGATTTCTATATTCATAGTCTTTCTCCTGTCGTATTAGTTGACCGGTCGGTCAACATAATTGCAAAATTTTTTCAGTGCTTCAGCTCGACGCGAATGCCTTTGATCGCGGGACCCAGCCGCTGGATCACTTCCGGTTCGTTACGCGATTTGGCCAGCAGGATCATGCCTTCCAGGTAGGCAAGCATTGCCTCGGCGGTTAGCTCGGTATCCAGCGGAGTCACCGCGCCGCTGGTGACGGCTTCCTCCAGGGTTTGCTGAAAGCGCGACTTGGTTTTGTCGAACACCGCGGAGAGCTTGGCCCGCAATATGTCGTCACGCGTGCTGACCTCCAGCACCAGGTTGCCGAACAGGCAGCCGGGCATGCGCCCCTCGATGTTCTTGGCAGCTTTCTGCCAGTAGTAGGCCGCGTCGATCAGGTAATCCAGCCGCTCCAGTGGCGGCAGGGCCTGATCGAATGCCTCGCGGACGAAACCATGCGCCCAGTCGTCGGCCATGTTCTCGATCACGGCCAGCGCCAGATCGCGCTTGGAAGGGAAGAAGTGATAGAAGCTGCCTTTCTGCACCCGGGCGGCATCGCAGATCTGCTTGATGCCGATATCCGCGTAGTTGTTGCCGTGGAATAGCTCGCGCGCGGTGCTGAGGATGCGTTCCCGGGTATCGAGGGTGGCTTTCATGTCATACATCATATAGTTGACCGGTCGGTCAAGTCAAATGCATTTCAGCGATTAAGTCTACTAAGATTGGATTTGCTGCCAGCAATCCGGCGTTGGCCGGGATCAGGCTCGCATAGCGGTCGGCAAGGCTTCGAGCGCGTCACGAATCTTGTCCTTGCTGACCGGCTTGGCGATGAAACCGTTCATGCCGGCATCCAGACAGGCATGAATATCCTCATCGTAGGCGTTCGCGGTCATCGCCACGATACGAATGTTGGCCGCGTCACCGGGCAGCCGGCGAATTGCACGGGTCGCACTGAGCCCGTCCATATCCGGCATGCGCACATCCATGAACACCAGGTCGTAGGGGCGATGCCTGACCGCCTCGACCGCCTCGATGCCGTTGCCGGCGACATCCACCCGGTGACCAAGGCGTTCGATCAGCTTGCGCGCAACTATCTGGTTGGGCACTATGTCCTCAACCACCAGCACTCGCAGAGAGGATTGTCCGGACTGCTCGTCCGCCTCCCTGTTGGTACCATGCTGGCGGGTTTCCTTGTTCTTGATGGCATCTAGCGGTATTTCGAACCAGAACTGGCTTCCCTGGTCGAGTTCGCTGTCGACCCCGAGCTTGCCATCCATGGCCTCGACCAGGCGCTTGCATATCGCCAGGCCCAGTCCCGAGCCGCCATAACGGCTGGTGACCGAGGCATCCGCCTGGACAAAACTGTCGAACAGGTTGGGCAGGTGCTCCGCGGCGATACCGATGCCGGTATCCCGAACCTCGAAGCGCGCGGTCACTCGCTCGGATTGCCCGCCCTCACCAACCTCGATACCCACGCTGATCTGTCCTTGCTCGGTGAACTTGACCGCGTTGCCGATCAGGTTCATCAGGACCTGGCGGATTCGTCCCGCATCTCCCCGGTACACGCGGTCCACCCCCTGGCCAAAGTGGGTGACGATCTCGAATTCACGTGCCGCGGCGTGCGGGGTAAAGATATCGATAACGCTGTCGGCAACCGCCTGCAGGTTGAAGTCGCTGAATTCCAGCTCCAGCTTGTTAGCTTCCAGCCGGGAGAAGTCGAGGATGTCATTGATGATGGTGATCAACGAACGGGCGGAATCGTTGATGATATCGACGTAGCGGCGTTGATCGTCAGTCAGATCGGTCTCCAGCAGCAGGCCCGCCATGCCGGAAACGCCGTTCATCGGAGTACGGATCTCGTGACTCATGGTGGCGAGAAACTCGGATTTCGCGTGATTGGCGGCCTCGGCCTTGCGCATCGCCGCCTCGAGTTCCTTCTCCGTTCGACGGCGTCGGTCGATCTCCAGCGCTATGGAAGTGTTGCCGGCAATCGCCGCGGCAAAATCCTGTTCGT
>JAAUYD010028884.1_pt1 | contig 12376 bp, 3 predicted proteins | sample 7278101 | NCBI WGS metagenome assembly JAAUYD01 (sample SAMN14350128, study PRJNA611818) | marine sediment metagenome | isolation source: surface marine sediment (0.6m) | place: French Polynesia: Moorea | collected 2018-08 | reverse complement strand
TCAAGGGAAACCACCGACTTGGGAGCTACCACAAATACCTGAATTAAATTCTCAAGATTGGACAAATTTTAAACCAGTGGGTCAGTGGCAAATCAGTTCCCATGTACAAGATCTACATGAACAAGTTGTAGATCTTGCCCATTTTGCGACAGTACATTCCGACCCTTCTGCAAAAAGTCAAGGTTGTGATGTAGATGGTCCAGTTTGGAAGCAACGCCTTTATTCAGGACAGGCTTTTAAAGCTGCAACATTGGACTTAAAGATAGAAACCAAATACGAAATTGCCCTTTATGGCTTGGGTTATAGCTTACAAAGATATTCCATAACTGGAATCGGCAAATTGCAATTCATTCTCCTGTTTTTGACAACACCAGTGAATGAGAAATCTATTGATGTTCGCTTACTGATTAGTGTAAAAAAAATCTTTAACAAAACTATAGCATTGGCTTTAATATCACCAGTGCTTAAAGTGTTGAAACAGGAAATGAAAAAAGATATCACTATTCTGGAAAATAAGCTTTACCAAACTTATCCTTTGTTATGTGATAGGGATGGCGAAATTATGAGATATCGACATTGGGCACAGCAATTTTATTCAAATTAACTTATTATGAAATCACGTTTTTAATTTACATCCTTAAATTTTAATTACTAAAATTTTATGCCCTATTCTTTTAACATACTTTTTACCCAACCAAGGTCAAATATCAATTCATAAATGCGATTGTGAATCTTGAGCAGTCCTTTTTCTTGAATGACTAACCCAGATAAAAGTAATTCTCTTACTTCTATACTATCAACTTTGGTAATTGCTCCTTCCTCTAAGATTTGTTGATAAATTTTCCACAGTTTCACAGGTTCTAATCCCGGATTAAATGACTGATTTTCTACTGTATGATGACGAATAATATTATGCTTCGCATAGCGGTAAAGCCGATCTCTAATAGTTTTTAAATGCTGTGGCTCGTCCTGAGATTCCCAATTTTCAATGATTTGATTTTGTACCAAATCCTCAATCCATTCTGCTTCTATCCCAGGAGCAATGGCGTATGGCGAATTACGAATTAGATTACAAATTTTTTGGGTTAAAAATGGCTGACCATTTGTCCACTTTAATATTTCTTTCAGTACAGCTTGAGGATTACTAACTTTTTCTTGCAATCCTTGTAGTAAAGGTTGAGCCTCATGTAGTTGAAAACCTTGCAATCGAATGGCATTACCAATATTAAAAGGAGTACGATTTTTATCTTGAATAAATTGAGAAGGTGTGGCTACACCAAGCAGCACAAAAGTCAGTCTATTATATTCTATATTATTAGCACGTTGATTATAGCAATTACGAATCATGATGAAAAAATCATCAATCTTAAAGCCTAAGTTAATCATGCTGTCAATTTCATCAATAAAAATAATAATTTTTTCACTAATATTTTCCAGTAATACCTGATTGAAAAATTCGCTCACACGCTGAACGGGTGACAACATTTCATGTTCACGCCACCACTTACGGATATCTATTTTTTCTAACAGGTTCAAGCTATTGGCTAATATATAAATAAATCCCGCATACCACTGTTCTATTGTTACATAACGGTTGCCAATCTCGGAAATATCAACAGCAGCACAAACAAAACCCTCTGCTTGTAGCCTGTTCATAATTTGCACTCGCAGACTAGACTTACCCATTTGCCGGGCATTGAAGATATAACAGAATTCGCCTAACTTCAAATATCTGTAGAGATATCGATCTGCAGAACGTACCACATAGGTAGGTGCATCCATTGGTAGACTACCTCCTACTTGATACTCATAATTAGAAATTTTTTCTCCGCTTCTGAGTAAAGCATTCTCAATTAGTAACTCAGATTGAGTAGCTTTGAGAATTTCTAGAGTTTCTGATAGTTTTTGCGTCCTTTCTTCGACTTTTTTTTCTAAATTAGTATTAGCGTACTCTAATTCCTCTGCAGCTCGTTGTAAAGCAACATTTTTTTGTGATAATTTTTTAGTGAACTTAATTCTTTGAGCTTCCGCTTGATTCCTTTCAGTGATATCTATAAAAGCTGCAATCGCATAAATTATTTTACCATGGCGATCGAAAATAGGTGTTGCTGATACCTCTAAGGGAATAACTAGATCTCCTCGATGAATTTCAGTATCATCTACGGTAACAGTTTCACCTTGCAGTGCCCTAAAAATAGGCTGTTTCTCAGCAGGATAAATATCTTGGGTACCTGTTACATAAGCTTGATAAAACTCTGGCAATTTATCTAAACTCATATTTGATACTATATCTTTACCCAATATTTTTTGTGCAGTCTTATTGGCATAGTGAGATTTACCTCTAGAATCAACTACAAATATTCCTACTGGTACAGCATCTAGAAATTGAGATAATCTTTTTTCGCTGTTAGTTAAGTCTTCTTGTGCCTGTTTACGTTCTTTAATTTCTTGACTTAATTTACTATTTAAAGAGGTGGTTTTTTCATATAATCTAGCATTTTCAATCGAAATAGCTGCTTGGGAAGATAATATTTTTAAAACTTCTAATCTATCAGAAGTAAAGGCTCCTGAAGTTAAGTTATTTTCTAGATATAGGATACCTATACATTTACCTTGATAAACAATAGCAGTACATAAAATAGATTTAGGCTTTCTGGCAACTATATAAGGATCTGTAGAGAATATACCTTCATAGGTTACATCATCAATCACTACATCTTGCCAACTTCTATGCACATAATTAATAATAGATAGAGGTAACATACATACTTGTTTAGGATGCACTAATACTTCTATCTGTTCATCTATTATATCTATTTTACTTTGTGCCTTTATTAGTAATTCTCCTTCTACATCTAGCAAGAGATAGCATGCTTGGGCACCAGCATTTCTTAACACAATTGCCATTATCTTTTCTAGTAGTTTATCTAGGACAATTTCACCAGCAATTGCTTGAGATGCTTTGATAACTGCTTTTAAATCTATTTGATTAGTGGTAGTTTTATTGGTAATAATTGAATTGTGATTAATTGTAATTGCATCTGTGATATTTGGTATAGATATTTTATTTAATAGCTGGGCATATTTAGAATTTAAGTTTTCCACCTTAGCCTTTGCTCCCCAATTACCATAGGCACTGTAGGCTGACTTAATATATATTTCTGCTATTTTCATCCTACCGCAAGCAAGATAAAAGTCTGCTGCTCTCTCATAAGCCAAAGCTTCTTCATGAATGTATTCATTTTCTTTTGCTCCAGCAATGGCGCGATCATAATAATCCATTGCTAATATTTTTTGCCCATAATTACGAGCTTTTTCAGCTTCTATTAAATAATATTTATGCTGATAGTTAGCAGGAGAATTATCTGCCCATACTTTCATCTTTTCTTGGTTAGCATTTACAATATCTAGAAGACTTTGATATTCACTTAAATCAGATTTTTCTTGTAGATTGTAGGATTGAGATAATTCTGCCAGAATAGCTAAAGAATAATAGAAAATATAATTAACATACCCTATGGTAGTAGTTATCGGTTCTATATAATTTTCAGCTAATTTGGCATTCTCTATAGATTTTTGATAATCTCCAAATAAATAACAAAGTATAGTTTTAGCTGAATAAATTGAAAACAGCGACTGAAGATTATTCACTTCTGATAAATAAGGTAATATTTCTAATTCATTAAACTCTTCACCTATCAGATAATCTGGGGATTTTTCACAATTATAATCTAGTAAAGTTAAAGTTACTTGTCTCCATATTTTAGTATAATAAAAAGAAAATTCATTTTTAATTTGAGAAATTAAATTAATATATTGAGATTGAGAATTATAAACCTTTTCTAGGCTAACTCCAAGTAAAAATATATTTTGAGAATAGAACATGGCAGCATAACTTGTATATTCTAGATCGCCATTTTTGAGACCAATTTCAATTGCTTTTAATGATAATTCCAAAGATTTTTTACCATGCTCTTTCCAGTGTATAATGCAAATGGAAATGAGATGATAAACCCGAGACATTGTTTGTTGTACATCTAATTTTTCAACCAAACTGAGAGCTAGTTTACCAAACTTATATCCCAAATCTATGTCCTTAATTGAACCACATAAAAGTAAACCATAAAGACCATAAGCATAAGCAGCAGAAGGAGTATTTCCATACTGACTACAAATATTAATCATGGTTATAATAATTGGTGCAACTAGTGTTGGATTACTAATAAAAGCAGGAGCAGTAATTGTTTCTAAAATATCTATCACCTTTATTTTATAAATGTCAGTCATTTCTGATAAGTTCAACAAGTCCTGGATAATCAGTTTTTTATTTATTTCTTGGGAAAGATTAATTTCCAAAATATCCAAAACTTTAAATCCAATATCTAAGGCCTGTTGCATTTCATTTTGATAAATACAAAACTTAATTTGTAACTCATATAAATTAATTTTATCGAGAATATTTTGAGCTTTTTTAATGGCAATTTTAGAAAGGTGAAATGCTGATTCTATATTAGTGTTGATAAATTCTAATTCTATATTTCCCAGATATAATTCAAAAGTTAATTCATAATTGGCGATCCAGCTATCTTCATCTAATAAATTCAAGGCGAAACGAAAATATTCTAGTGATGAGATATAGGCATTTGCTGCCTTAGCTTTATGACCAGCAATCAGATTTAATTGTGCTAGTTCATATTTGTATGACTGTAATTCATTGAATTCAAAACCAAGATTTAATTGATTTACCAAATCAAATATTTTTTCTTCTATTTGTTCTGGACTAGTTTGATTGAGTAGTAGTTGACCAATTTGCCAATGAAGTTCTTGCTTTTGTCTATCTGAAATTAGGTAATATGCTGCTTGTTGTACTCTATCATGCAAAAATTTATATTCTTTATATTTACTTTGATATGGATTATTATTTCTCATTACAGAGAACTCAGTAAATGTTCTATGATCATTTACTGGTAATATCAGACCAGTTTCAATTATTTTTAACAGTTCATTTTCTGTACGCTCAATCTTGGTTCTATTAATAATAGATAGAGTTTCTAGGTCGAATTTACTACCAATACAGGAGGCTAGTTTTAAAATATTTTGTGTATCATGATGCAGTTTGGAAATATTACTAACCATTAATTCAATGACATTATCACTGATCGCCATATTTTGGATTCTATCAATATCCCATTGCCAAGCTCCACGACAATCATCAAATTCAACTAATTGCTCCTGGTGAATAGCTTTGAGTAATTGAATCAAGAAGAAAGGATTGCCATTGGTTTTTTTGTGTAATATTTCTGCTAATAAATATGAAATTTCTGACTTGCAGTGACAAATATCAATAAGTAATTGATGGATATATTCTACATTTAATGAATCAAGGATAATGGTACTTATTTTAACTTTAGTATTTTGCATATCCTCCAATATATTCATAAAAATGTTTGTATGAATTACTTCATAGTTACGATATGTGCCAACCACTAAAAGATGCTTAATTTCAGAGCTATTCATCAATAGTTGGATTAATTTTAAGGAGCCTGAATCTGCCCAGTGTAAATCATCAAGAAATATAACTAATGGATGCTCTTTAGTACTAAAGATATTAATAAAGTTCTGGAATACTAAATTAAAGCGGTTTTGAGCTTCAGTAAATTTTAGATGAGGAATAGGTGCCTGTTTACCAATAATGATTTCTAATTCGGGGATAAAATCAATGATTATCTGAGCATTACTACCGAGATTAGTGAGTATTTTTTGCTGCCAAGTCTGAATTTGTAAATCATTTGATGTTAATAGTTGTTTAATTAATTCTTGAAAAGCTTGTATTAAAGCTGCATAAGGAATATTTTGTTGAATCTGTGAAAATTTACCAGAAATAAAGTATGCATCTTTTTCAATTATCTGTTTTTTGACTTCATTGACTAATTCCGTTTTGCCAGTACCTGGATAACCAGTGACGAGAATAATTTCCTTACCTCCTTTCTGGACTCTTTTAAAAGCGGAAAATAATTGATTAATTTCTGCCTCTCGTCCATATAATTTTTGAGGTATTTCAAAATTGCTATATATATCTTTTTGTCCCAAAGGAAAAGCATCAATCTGATTGAAGATTTCTAATTTTATCAGACAAATTTTGAGGTCATTAATGAGTCCAAAAGTACTTTGATATCTGTCTTCTGGATTCTTAGACATTAGTTTCATTACAATACCAGAAACTACTGGAGGAATTTCTGGTACTATTTGTTCTGGTAATACTGGTTGTTTGGCAATATGACTGTGAATTAATTCACTGGGTTCTTTAGTCTCAAAGGGTAACCTACTCGTAAGCATTTCATAAAAAGTAACTCCCAAAGAATAAAAATCTGTGCGATAATCAATTGCTCTATTCATTCGGCCAGTTTGTTCTGGAGAAATATAAGCAAATGTTCCGTAAATAGGTTTTGAATGGCTAATTTTGGGGATATTGATTTTGAGATTTAAAGCATTTTTAAATCCAATGAGTTTTATTTTTTTTGTACTGGGATTAATCATAAAATTGTCTGTTTTTATGTGACAATGAATAATTTTGTGGGTATGCAATTTGCCCAATATTTTGACAATTTCAATAAATAAATCAATTAGTTCCCTGAGATTGATATGGCGACTTGCAATATAATTTTTGAGTGACTCACTACTAGAATATTGCAGTACTAAGATATACAAATTACCAACCTTCTCCAAGCCATAGCACTTAGAAGTTATTTCTGGTTCGAGGCTTTTTATAATTTCATACTCATGTTTCAATTTATCTATATCTTCTATGGTTGCAGCATTATCGTGAACTATTTTGAGAACAACTGCTTGGCGATCGCAAATCCTCACACCAATGTAAGTACTGGTGTTACCGCGATCGCTAATTTTTGCTTGTAATTCGTAGCCTGGAATCAAAAACATAGTTTTTAGTGGGTGAAAAAATACGGGAGGATGAAATTAATCTTCATCCTCTTCCTGTTATGAATCATAAATTGTGAGTATCTCTGTTAAGTAGATAGGTGTAATCAAATGTAAGATAAAACCTCACAGGCGGGGTGAGGTTTTATATTTAATTTGACCCAGTTACTTAGTTAACCTTCAAAATAGGGGTATATTTCCTCCTCAAACAGTTCTTGAATTTCCTTAGATCTCTGTTTGACTATATCTTGGTAATCTTGACGTACCCCAATATGGTAACTAGCATTGCGAGGAGCAATTTCAGCTAGCCAAGCGGTATGAATGGTAAATCCAAAGTCGAGAGAAGGGTGACTAAGTTTACATAATGGACCACTGGCTAAATCTTGAGCATCAAAAAGCCAAATTTCGTTACCAATTCCCGATAAAACTGCACAGAAAATGTAACCATCTGTAGAATTTCCTTGAATATCACCACGGGGGATAAACTGGGCAGAGTTCACCATATAACCGTTAGGAAATTCATAGCGATCGCTAATTTTCAAGGATTCATCGGATGTATATATACGATACAGCTGTGCAGGTATGCCTGTATCTGCTAAACGGAGTAGTTCTTCTGTTGGTACGGCTCGATATTTATAATCTTTGTAAAGCTGAAAAACTGAATCGCTGATTAATTCTTTCCACAATCCTAAAGAAGTCCAGTAAATATTTTCTAGACGCCTGGGAATTGTGGTTGTACTCAAGTCTCGATAAGCATAATATCCAATACCCCAGGTACACCGAGAATCATAAATTTTTTGAGAGGTGATGACTTTACCACTGTCTGCATCAATTTTATATCTCCCCATACGACTAATATCCAAGGCATTGGTAATCATCCCATGTAAACGAGGTTCTACGGGATTATTGGGTGGATATGCCGATTTATCATAATTCCTAATCCACTGCGCTCCATCCCAAGCACTAATATGAGCCAAATGGAGGATGATTTGGTTGTCAGGGTTTTCATAGTCAACTAGAAAGTGGACTGTTTCCAAGGGAATTACTACTTTCTGAGCTACTACTTCCACCTCTAAATCATTCCTCAGAGGATACTGTCCTCTCTGGAGTTGACGACGGGGGATGATGTATAAGGTGGTGTTTGGTGACTGGGGACGACCTAAAAAAGCCTGGATGGTTTGATCTACTCCCTTTTTATTGGGGACGGGGTTATTGATGACTTGCTCTAACCCAAATTGGAACGCCGTGTCCATTAATATGACATAATCTTGACTCATGCCAATTTGGTGCATGGTTTGCTCAATTTTGACCGGGGTTTTATCTGGTAATACTACTCTCCACCGCTCTAAATCACCTTTACCATCCCAGCGAATTAGGTAAACAAAGTTATCAATGTCTACCCCAGCAATTTTTGCAAACAGATTGACATAGAATTGTAACAAATTATCGGAAAATTGGAAAAATATCTGCAAAAAGTCCTGGATATATTCTACTCGGACAAATTCTGCCAATCTTTCTAATAATTCATCAATTTCTGCGGGAATTTGGTCTAAATCGTAAATGAGGGGTATGGCTTGGAGAATATTACCCAAAGAACGACCATAATTGACCGTAAATACCTCCTTGGTATAGGGGTCAAAAACTGGATGTGCCGTACTCAGCACTGGCTCAAAGGTAAATTTTAAAGGAGTCTGTGCTTGAGCGCGCCATTCTTGGTTAGAACCCACAGGGGTGACTGTCTCCAGGGTTTGGGGATCGATTTCGTAGGGACGACCCCCATCTAAGTTGAGTAATAAGCGATCGCTTTCTTGTTGGGAGAATTTCATGGCCAGAAATGCTGTACTCAACTGGTTCCGCAAGCCTAGGGATAAGGACACCCTTCCCATACCAAGGTTGCGGAATCTATGTTTTTCATATTTGCTTCCTGGTCTAGTTGCTAAATCTGCATAGTAATCTGGGGTTGTGGTGATTTTGGTGGTAACTCTGGCTGACTGTGGCTTGTCAAAGTCAAAGCGATAAATCATACCATCGCCATTAAAAATGGGAGTACCATCGACATAGGGTAAACCTCCAGAATCTACGGAGCCTACGGGTGCAATCACAAATACATGACCGCTAATATCTTGTGGTAGTTGACCATCCAAAAGATTTAATTCTACGTTGTTGAGTTCGCTACGACTAGCAGTCATTACCGATTCTGGTACCGAGCGGTAGTTGCTAGTATTGGATGTTTGGTTTTGTTGGCTCATTTCAGTATTATTACTCTATTGCAATGTTTTTTAACCGCACTGGCGTATTAGACACGAAGTGGCTTCCCGTAGACACGCAGTGGCTTCCCGCAGGGTAGGGTAGAACGCAAAGTAAAGAGAGATGGAGGAGATAGGTAATTTTATACAACCGAAGGGAGTTTAGGCTGAGGGATAACAGATCCTCGACTTCTTCAAGGATGCTGCTGACGAATAGTGGGTATGACCCCTTACTAGGTTAAAAACTAGGGATTATTGGCATAATTTGGACTTGTTTTTTCTACCCCCACTCCCCCACTCTCCCGCTCCCCACTCCAAAGAGGGTGATACCCCTGATTCGCCATTGGTATCCTTCAAGAAGTCGGGGATCACTCACACCCGCGACTATTAGTTCAGTCTGGGAAGTGAGGATAAATCTTTTCTTCAAATATCCGCTGAATGTCTGGATTTTCTTGCTGCTTGACTATCTCCTCATAATCTTCACGAATAGAAATGCGGTAAATCCCTTGTGTTCTAGGAGCAATCTTGGGCAACCAAGTGCTATGGGTAGTAAAGCCAAATTTAAACTGGGGATGGCGGAGTCTACATAGGGGTTTAGCAATTCCCCACGTGGGATCTATTTCTCCTCGGTGAAAGTCTTGGGCATCAAAAATCCAAATTTCACTGGTGCCAATTTCTACATCACCTGCGCGATCACCATTATCATAAATTACTGTACACAGAATATAACCATCCGTTGAGTCTCCACTACCATTGGCACGGGGTACGAACTGGGGTGAGTTGCCAAAATAACCAGGGGGGAACTGATAAACGTCGGCAACTTCCATGGTTTCGGTATTGAGGCGACAGATATTAGATGGTTTAACTTGAGCTGTAGCTTGTTTAACTTCTGCTACGGATCCATCCCGATACTCATAGTCTTCGTACATATTGGCAATATATTCTGATAGCAAATCTTCCCAAGCACCCCAAGCACCCCAATAAATGTTGTCAAACTTGGCTGGAGGATACCAAGAGCCATCAGCCATTTTTTGATTGCTATAAGCCCAAATAGCGATCGCCCAATTAGCATCAAAGTTAGTCGTTACTGCTGATTCGCACAAGGTAGCATTTTTAGCATCAATGTAGTAGCGACCTAAATGGTTCACATCCATGCCGGAAACTACCATACCCACAGGTGGCTGGGGGTTATCTGTCAGGGGTATATCTTCTCGTCGCAACCATTCAGCTACGTCCCAAGCAGAAGCATGGGACGCATGGAGGGTAATCTGATCGCCTGGATTATCATAATCGACCAAGAAGTGGAACACTTCCATAGGTATCACTATTTTCTGGGCAACCACCTCTTTGTGACCACTTTTTAAATCAGCACGAGAAACTATATATATGGAAGTTTCCGGGGATTGGGGATAGTTAATCAGCCGCCTGATTAATGCGTCTATTCTTTTATTTTTGACAACAATTAACTGATTCAACCCAATTTTTAATGATGTATCCATAAGCACCAAATAATCCTGGGTTACCCCTATTTGGTGCATGGTTTGCTTAATCTCCACAGGACTACCATCAGGTAGTACCAACTGCCAATTTTCAAAGTCATCTTTACCATTCCAACGGATTAAATAAGCCGCATCTTCCATATCCTTCACTCCTGAGAGGAAGGTCGATCCGACTCTAACCAGTTGCAATAATTCATCCAGAAAATCCTGGATATATGCTAAATCTTCAGCCTCATCAATTTCTGATTTGATAATTAGCCCTAATTCGTGTAAAAATTCTTTGAATGTTTCGGGAACATCTTCATCGCTTATTTCCTCCTCCTTTCTCCGGAAAGAGGTAATAGCTTCCTGGGAAAACTCCTGAATTTCTGCCACATCTGCTGTTCCTAATCCCATCAGCTGAGTTGTTTTGTGGTGATTACTCCAGTTATCAATCCATTTTTCCAATTTTTCTAATAACTCTTCAACTATCTCCAGAGCATTACCAATCCGAGGCAAAATCTCATCCAATACTTCCCCCTGCTGTTTAAATTGGGGAGAGAGTAGAGACAGAAAGGACTGGGTAAAATTAACTGTGAACATTTCCTGGGTACGGGGATCGAAATAAGGGTGTGCCGTACTCATAATTAACTTGAAGGGAATCCCCAATTTGAGTTGTTCCCGCCACTCATTGTTCCTACCAATAGGGGTGACTATCTCCAAGGATGTGGTATCAATTTCATAAGCACGACCTGCATCTAAAGTTACCAATAGGCGATCGTTTTCTCCTGGTAACTTGAATGGTAGCCAAGCCGTATTCACCACATTTCGAGCACCGAGAAATTCGGAAATCCTGGCAACCCCAAAGTTATGGAACTTATACTTGGTATATTCCTCCTCCACCGTCGCCACATCTGCCCAAAAAGAAGGGGTTCCAGCCAACTTTGTCTTTAACCAAACTTTTCCCGGTTGAGATTCTTGACCTTTGTGATGAAAATCTAAGCGGCAAATCATACCATCACCGTTAATTACCGGGATTCCATCTTTCGGGGGAATCACAATCGGTGTTCCAGGAATGGCATGGGAATTGACAAAACCACATATTGCCGTGATGAATACATGGCCTTGTAGGTCTGTTGGTAATGCACCATCAACAATTTCCATCTCCACCTCGTCTAGTTCTTGCCGAGATAAAGATAAAATTGCCCCTGGAAAGTTGGGGCTTGAATTCAGTTCGCTCATCTTGCTTTATTACCTATGAAAATTTACACGAATGTCCACTGGCTACATTTTCGATGAGAGGGTCAAGGGGAATTTAGAATTGAGAATGAAGAATCTAGAATTATTACCCCATCAATGTAGGCGTAGCCTTCCCGTAGGGTATAGAAGGGCTAATGAAACTCAAACAAAATTCTTGACTCTCCACCAATAAGGCTTATATACAGTTTCTTTCTTGGTCATTTCGGTTATCAGCCAGAAAAACACTGACGAATTATTGCTCATAATTTCAGTTTTGATCACTGTAATAATTTTGACCGACCTTCGGTCGAGGGAACAGGCAACGGGCAACGGGCAACAGTTGGGTTAGTTGGTTGGGAACAAAGGTTGTTGCCCTTGAGTTCCCTCGACCCACCAGTGGGTCTGGTGCCCCGTCATGAGTGGGACGATTGCGTTGGACGGGGTTTAAATCCTCGTCCAACGCCTTCACTATTGCCT
>JAAUYD010049090.1_pt1 | contig 12378 bp, 9 predicted proteins | sample 7278101 | NCBI WGS metagenome assembly JAAUYD01 (sample SAMN14350128, study PRJNA611818) | marine sediment metagenome | isolation source: surface marine sediment (0.6m) | place: French Polynesia: Moorea | collected 2018-08 | reverse complement strand
CTTGCCCTGGGCGATGAAGACCGGCAGCGCCACCGCCGTCACGACCAGGGCAAGGTCGAGTGGCTGCCGGCGGTGATCCTCGCGGTGGGCCTGACCGCGGGCGCGTGGATCGGGGCGCACGCGGCGGTGAAGGGTGGCGAGCCGTTCATCCGCATCGTCATGGTGATCGCGGCGCTCCTCCTCTCCGGTCGCCTCCTCGGTCTGTACGGCTGATCCGGGCTTCGCCGACCGGTCGAGCCGGGTCGGTTGCACCTTCCGAGCTCGCGGTCTCCGCACCGGCGGTCTGGCGCCGCCGCTTCGACGCTCGCCCACCGCACGTCGGTGCGCGGCCGCCGACCGGTCGAGCCGAGTCGGTTGCACCTTCTGAGCTCGCGGTCTCCGCACCGGCGGTCTGGCGCCGCCGCTTCGACGCTCGCCCACCGCACGTCCGTGCGCGGGCCCACCCGGACGTCGGTCCGTTCAGAGCGACAGCGGGTCGAGGCTGAGCAGCTCGGGCCCCGACTCGGTCACCAGGATCTGCTGTTCGAGCTTGACCCCCTCGCCTCCCGAGCGCCGACCGACGAACGACTCGACCGAGATCACGTTGCCGGCCTCGACCACACCCTCGAAGCCAGCGACCTCCCACTGCTCGCGGGTGTAGAGCGACGGGTACTCGTCGCACAGGCCGACGCCGTGGGCGAGGACCGTGTACCCGTTGAACTCGTCCACGGGCGGATAGCGCAAGCGCTCGGTGATCTCGCGGTACGTCGCTCCCGGCACGAACAGCGGGATGTTCGACTCGATGCTGTCGACGGCGCGAGCGAACAGGTCCCGCTGATCGGCGGACGGAGTGCCGCCGCCACACAACCACGTCCGGCTCACGTCGACGCACATCCCGTAGGCGCCGACGAGGTCGGTGTCGAACGCCACCAGCTCGCCGTCCTCGATGAGCTTCGCACTCGCCTCCTGGTACCACGGGTTGGTCCGCGGGCCGGACGACAGCAGCCGCGTCTCGACCCACTCGCCGAACCGCTCCCAGTTGCCCACGTGGAGCATCGACCACAGCTCGACCTCGGTCATCCCGGGGCGGAGCGCGGCCCGCATCTCGGCGATCACCCGATCGCACGAGAAGCACGCGAGCCGCATCGCGAGGATCTCGTCGGACGACTTCACCACCCTCGCGTTCTCCATCAGCCGCTGGCCCGAGACCAGCTCGACCCCGCGCGCCTCGAGCGCGCGGATCGCATCGAGACCGAGCACGTCGATCGCCAGCCGCCGGCCGCCCGAACGCGCCGAGCCGTCGATCAGCTCGACGATCTCGTCGGCCCAGACCGCGGCGATCTCGTCGACGCGATCGCCGACGTAAAACGGGTGCAGCGAGCGCGCCGGACGGATCTCGTCGACCACGTCGTTGTGCAACGACAGGAACTCGCCGTTCGAGTACTCGAACATCACGAGCGGCCCATCGGTCGCCACGAAAGCGAACCGCACGGCGTTGTGCATCGTCCAGACCGACATGTTCGTCGAGTCGGTCGCGTAACGGATGTTGAGCGGGTCGTACAGCAGCGCCCCGTCACAATCGTGGGCGGCGAGCTGCTCGCGGATGCGGGCGACCCGGTACCGCCGCATCGCGGCGAGGTCGGGCAGGGTGAGCCCGGCCGCCGACCACTCCGCCATCGTGGCCGGCGACGGCCCGACTTCGTGCAGGTTGCGGCCGGTGTGCTCGACCAGCCAGGCCGGTGGCGGCCCCGACCGGATCTTGGTTCGGTCACCGATCATCGACGCTCAGTGTCGCGCGCCGGCGAGCCGCCCTCCCGAGCGCGTTGCCGCCGTTACCCTCGATGCTGGTGACGACGTCGGGTGCACTGCGTCGGCGATGGTGGCTCATCGCAGGCCTCGTCCTGACGACGGTCGTGGTCGCGGTGGTGTTCGTTCGCTTCGTCGTGCTGCGCGACCAGGCTCGTGCCGTGCCGATCACGGAAGTCGTCGAGGACTTCCGTGCCGCGACGATGACCACACCGACCACCGCCGGAACCGACGCGACGCCCGCCACGACCACGCGGGTCACGGGGGCCACGCCGACGATCGCCGACCCGACGACGACCACATCGGCGCCCCCGGCGCCGACACCGGCCACCATCGAACTCGGCGTCTACCGGTACCGGACGACGGGCTCCGAGGAGATCGACGCCCTCGACGGCGCAACACATCGGTACCCGGCCGAGACGACGATCACGGCGACCGAGGGTGGCTGCGGCATCCATCTCCGGTGGGATGCCCTCCGCGAACGCCGCGAGGAATGGAGCCTCTGTCCGACCGCGAGCGGCGTCGAGCTGCAACCGGAGGCCGTGCAGTACCACGAGTTCTTCGGCCAACCGGAGGAGGAGGCGGTCGCGTGTGATCGCGGCGTCGTCCTGGTGCCCTCGGCCGACGAACCAGCGGCGCTCGGTCGGACGCAGCTCATGTGCACGCTCGGCGACGACCCGTGGCTCCCGACGTGGGAGGTGCTCGAACGGGATGTGCGCGTGGTCGCCGGCGAGACGGTGCCGGTCCGCCACGTCCGCATGACGGTCATCGACCATGACGACTACTGGGAGGACCAGGTGATCGACTGGTACCTCGCGGAGACGGGGCTCCCCGTCGAGGCCACGGCCGTCAAGTCGTCGCGATCACCGTCGCCGATCGGTGGGGTCGTCTATCGAGAGGAGTACCACCTCGAGCTGGCGTCTCTGGAGCCGGCCCGATGAACGGGCCCGGTCGGATGCTCATCGACGTTCGTCGTCGACCAGCCGGAGGCTCATCGACACGACCTCGTCCATCGAGTAGCCGATCGATTCGTAGAAGCGGATCGCGTCGAGGTTGGTCGTGCGGATCTGCAGGTTGATCTTCGGGCAACCGAGCGCCCGCAACCGGGCCTCGGCCGCCTGCATGATGGCGGCACCGTGGCCGGCGCCCTGCGCCGACGGGTCGACCGCGAGGTAGTTGATCCAGCCGCGATGTCCGTCGTAGCCGGCCATCACCGATGCCACCAGGCGATCGTCGACCGTGCCGACCAACAGACCGTCGCCGTCGACGTCGAGCTTGCGGTCGATGTCGCGATCCGGGTCGTTCCACGAGCGGGTCAACCCGCAGCGCTCCCACAACTCGATCAGGCGCGGTCGATCATCCGGTGCGAACGGTCGGACCAGCAAGCCGCCCGGGCCCGCCATCACATGCCCTTGCGGTAGCGGGCGAGCTCGCGCTCGGTCTCGCGCTGGGTGTCGCGCTCGACGATCGCCTGGCGCTTGTCGCCCCTGGTGCGGCCCTTGCCGACGCCGAGCTCGACCTTCACCCGACCCTCCTTGAAGTAGAGGCTGAGTGGCACGACCGAGACACGCTCTTGGTCGATGCGCGCTTTGAGGCGCGTGATCTCGTCGCGGTGGAGCAGCAGCTTGCGGGGGCGATCGGGGTCGTGGGCGCCGATACCCACCGCGAACAAATACGGCGCGACGTGCACGCCCTCGAGCCACGCCTCGCCGTCGCGGATCCGCACGTAGCTGTCGGCCAGCTGCACCTGGGCCTCGCGCATGCTCTTGACCTCGCTACCGAGCAGCACGATGCCTGCCTCGAGCGTGTCGTCGATCGCGTAGTTGCGGCGCGCGACGCGGTTGCCGGCGATCAGCTTGGTTCCGGGCTTGGCGTCGCGCGTCTTCTTCTTGGCCATGGCCGTGTCGAGGCTACCGAGCGCCTCGTGCCGCCGAGGTCGAGAGGTCGCAGCGCCGCATCGGGTTCGCACCATCGCAAGCACCGGCGATCGAGCCGGTGGTCCGAACGCTGGAGCCGGCCGGATCGGCAACGCGCCCCTCCGGGCTCGCCTGACCGTGCTCGCCGCCTCTCCTCCACACGATCCACTCCCACCGGCTGGAGGGTGCGATCGGCACGTCACGGGTGGCGGCGCAGCGTGGGTGCCGCCGCACGGGCGATCCGGGTCGAGAAGTAGTTGACCCGCTTCAGGTTGGCGATCACGTCGACCTCGAACCGGTAGTTGGCGACGCGTCGCGGCGCCTCCACCAGGAGTCGCTCGGCCTGATGGGCGCCGGCGCTGCGCTCGAGGCGGTTGATCTTCGACTTGAGGCGCCGTGCCCGTCTGGCCGCTTCGGGATCACGCTCGATCAGCGCGTTGGTCGCCTGGGACAGGCCCTCGGCGACCGCTTCGTGCAGCTCGCGGAGGACGTCGAGCGACTCCGCGCTGACGACGAGTCCGTGGTCGACGCGGTCGAGGCCGAGACCGACGAGGTTCGTCTCGATCACGTCGCCGATCGCCTCGAGGCTGTCGGCGGCGTGCATCATGTTGGTGAGCTCCGCGGTGGCCGGCTTCGACAGCTTCTGTGTGCCGATCTCGCGGAGGTAGTCGATGATCTGGGCGTGGAGCGCGTCGACCTCGTTGTCGACGTCTTGGATCTCCAGCAGGTCCCAGCGGGTGCCCGTCGTCAGCGCCGGGAAGACGTCGTCGAGCATCCCGCGCGTACGGGTCGCCATCCTGGCGATCTCGAGGCGCGTGCGTGCGAGGGCCAGTTCGGGCGTCGACAGGAGATCGCGGTCGAGGTGCTTCACCGGAACCACGGCGGCGTCGCCGTCACGGTCGGGCAACAGGCCGGACACCAGGCGGGCGAGCTGTGGTACGAACGCGATGAAGATCGCCGCGTTGACGACGTTGAACAGCGTGTGCGCGTTCGCGACCTGGCGCTCGATCGGTCCGCCGATCGACCCGACCCAGCCGGTCAGCTGACCGATGAACGGCAGCCACAGCACGGCCCCACCGACGTTGAACAGCGCGTGGCCGAGCGCCGCCCGCTTGGCGGCCCGCCCGTTGCCGATCGTGGCCAGACCCGCGGTGACGGCAGTCCCGACGTTGGCGCCGAGGATCAGCGCGACGCCGGTCTCGATGCTGATCAGGTTCTGCTGGGCCAGCACGATCACGATGCCGGTCGTCGCCGACGACGACTGCACGATCGCCGTGAACGCCGCCGCCGCCAGGATGCCGAACAGCGGGAACTCCAGCCTGGTCATCACGTCGACGAACGTCTCGGAGGTCTCGAGCGGCGCCATCGCATCGCCCATCACGGCCATCCCGAAGAACACGAGTCCCAACCCCATCACGGCACTTCCGACCGCCTGACGCGCCTGGCTCTTCGACAGGAACGTGATCGCGAAGCCGACCGCCACAGCGAGCAGCGAGTAGGTCGTGATCTCGAACGCGATCACCTGTGCCGTGACGGTGGTGCCCACGTTGGCGCCGATGATCACGCCCAGCGACTGCGTGAGCGTCATCAGGCCCGAGGAGATGAACCCGATCACCAGCACCGTCGTGACCGACGACGACTGGATGACCGCCGTGACGCCCGCTCCCGTTGCCAGTCCGGCGAAGCGGTTGGTGGTGAAGCGCGACAGCACCTCGCGCATCTGCGTGCCCGCGATCAGGCGCAGCGACTCGGTCATCTGGCTCATGCCGAGCAGGAAGAGCGCCAGTCCACCGAACAGCTCGATCAGGAGCGTGAACGAGATGTCGTCGGTCGGCTCGACCTGGGCGAGCAGGGGGGAGACGAGGGCGAACGTGCTCACCGCCGACACCTCGTGTCCACCTCTCGTTCACACACCACCGATCCTCCCGCGTGAGTGGTGGGGTGTCAACGAACCGGGCGAGTCGCCGGCCGCGCGGGCGCGCTAGCTTGCCGTCGATGCTCCGCCTCGACCACGCCGCGTTCGACGCCATCTGTGACCTGGCGTTTCGCGAGTACCCGTTCGAGATGTGCGGGCTGATCGCCGGTGAACCTGGCAGCGACGACGCGACGATCTTCTACCCCTGCCGCAACGCCGCCGAGTCGGCCAGGGTCTACACGATCGACCCGAAGGACCACCTGCGCGCCGAGCGCGACGCCGACGATCGTGACTGGGAGATCAACGGCGTGGTACACAGCCACACCCATTCCGAGCCGTACCCCAGCCCGACCGACGTCGCCCAGGCGCCGGTGCCGGGCTGGCACTACGTGATCGTCTCGCTGAAGCGGGACGCGCCCGAGTTGCGCAGCTACCGCATCGTCGACGGCGACATCACCGAGGAACCGGTCGAGCTGACGTAGCGGCGGTTCGGGTGGCCTGTCTCGCTCCCGCCCCCTACAATCATGACTACTCACATCGGATTTATCGGAATGATCCGGATTCGGTCGTGGTTGGAGCAAGCATGACCCTCGAGCAGACGATGTACCCGCAGACCGGGACCGTGCCCGGCATCAGCGCCGTGCACGCCAACGTGCTCGACCTGATCGGCGACACCCCGGTCGTCGACGTGTCGAACCTGTCGCCGAACCCGAACGTGCGCATCCTCGCCAAGCTCGAGATGCAGAACCCGTTCGGCTCGGTCAAGGATCGCATCGCCAAGGCCATGATCGAGGCCGCCGAGCGCGACGGGCGTCTGCTGCCCGGCCAGACGATCCTCGAGCCGTCGTCGGGCAACACCGGCATCGCGCTCGCCGCGATCGCCCGTCTCAAGGGGTACCCGATCAAGATCCTGCTCCCCGAGAGCGTGTCGATCGAGCGGCGCCAGATGCTCGAGATCATGGGCGCTGACATCATCCTGACGCCGGGCGCCGAGGGCTCGAACGGCGCCGTCCGGCGCGCCCAGCAGCTCGCCGAGGAGCATCCCGAGTGGTGCTTCATCTACCAGTACGCCAACCAGGCCAATCCGACCGCGCACTACGAGGGCACCGGGCCCGAGATCTGGCGCGACGTGCCCGACATCACCCACTTCGTCGCCGGCCTCGGCACGAGCGGCACCCTGATGGGCACCGGCCGCTACCTCAAGGAGCAGAACCCCGACGTCCAAATCGTCGCCGTCGAGCCGCCGCTCGGCGAACGGGTCGAGGGGCTGCGCAACATGGACGAGGGCTACATCCCGCCCGTGTTCGAGCTGTGGCACGGCCAAGATCTGCTCGACCGCAAGCGAGTCGTGCGGCCGCGCGAGTCGATCGAGTGGACCCGCCGCCTCGTCAGCGAATGCGGCGTCTTCGCCGGGTTGTCCTCGGGTGCCGCCCTCGCCGGCGCCGCGAAGGTCGCGAGCCAGATCGAGTCGGGGACGATCGTGTTCATCGTCTGCGACGGCGGCTGGAAGTACCTGTCGACCGGCGCCTACACCGCCGACCTCGACGAAGCCGAAGCCAACGCCGAAGCGATCATCTACTTCTGATCGCGTACCGGCGCGGAGCGCCGGCGTCGTCGTCCGCTTCGCTTCCTCCTCGCGCCGCGTCCGGCGGGGCTCCCTGGCGGTCGCTGACCGCCACCTGATCAGGCAGTGCCGGCGGGCTCAGGTGCCTCTGAGGCCGATGCCCTGAGCGCCGAGGAAGCGGCTCGTGTAGCTCGTCAGGTTGCCGATGTAGTTGGCGCGCTCGTAGGCCGTCGGGTCGGCGGCGGCGTCACGACTGACGGCCCCGCACATCTCGTCGACCGAGCGGTACTCGTGATCCGACATCCACTGGCGGAGCTCGGCCTCGATCGTGGCAAGGTACCCGGCGCCGTGGAACAGCAACGCCGACGTCGTCATCGTCACGTTGGCGCCCGCCAGGATCAGCTTCGCGGCATCACGCCCGCTGTGGACGCCCGTCGACCCGGCGATCGAGATCGACAGGAACTCGCGGGCGATCCCGATCCACCGCAGCGGCAGCCGCAGCTCGGCCGGGCTGCTCAGCGAGACCTTCGGCTTGATGTCGAGGGTCTCGAGGTCGAGGTCGGGGAGGTAGAAGCGGTTGAAGAGCACGAGGCCGGCCGCGCCCGCCTCCTGCAAGCCGTGCAGGAACGACGCCAACGACGAGTAGTGCGGCGAGATCTTGACCGCCACCGGGATGCCGACCTCGTCGGCGAGCAGGGCGACCAGTTCGAGTTGCTCGGCCTCGATCGCAGCGCCGCTGATCGCAGGATCGGCGGCAACCGTGTACAGGTTCAGCTCGATCGCGTCGGCACCGGCGTCCTCCAACAGCCGGGCGTAGCGCAACCAGCCGCCGACGTTGGTCCCGTTGAGGCTGGCCATCACCGGGATCGCCACCCGGTTCTTCGCCGCCTCGATCAGGCCGAGGTAGGCGTCGGTGCCGGTGTTGTAGTCGTCGACCTCGGGGAAGAACGACGACGCCTCGCCGAAGCTCTCGTGGTGCACCGAGAACAGCCGGTCGATCTCAGCGGTCTCGTGCTCGATCTGCTCTTCGAACAGCGAGGGGAGCACGATCGCGCCGGCTCCGGCTTCCTGGAGCTCGACCATCTTGTCGAGATCGCCGGTGTACGGCCCCGCCGACGCCACCAGCGGCGACCTCAGCCGGAGCCCGAGGTAGTCGGTGTGCAGTTCGGTCGCATGGGTCATGGCTGTACCCCCTCCTCGCCGGGTTCGAGCTCGATCTCGACGATCTCGTCCTCGTCCTCGAGGTGCGGGATCGCACGCTCGATGTCGGTGAACTGCTCGAACAGCTTCCAGCGCTCGTCGATGTTCGCCTGCGCCAGATCGAGCAGATGCTCCGAACGCGCCGGGTCGGACCGGGCGAGCATCGCGTAGCGAGCCTCCTTCAGCGCGAACTCGCGCAGCGGTACCGTCGGCGCTGCGGAGTCGAGCTGGAACGGGTGCTCGTGCTCGTCCTCGGACGGGCGGTACCGGTACAGCGGCCAGTACCCCGACCGCACCGCCAGCTTCTGGTGCGCCATCGACGTCTCCATGTCGATGCCGTGAGCGATGCACGTCGAGTAGGCGATGATCAGCGAGGGGCCGTCCCACGCGTCGGCCTCGCAGAACGCCTTCACCGTCTGCACGTCGCTGCCACCGAGCGCCACCTGCGCGACGTACACGTTGCCGTAGCTGCGGGCGATCGCACCGAGGTCCTTCTTGCTGGTCGGCTTGCCGGCGGTGGCGAACTTGGCGACCGCGCCGAGCGGTGTCGCCTTCGAGGCCTGGCCACCGGTGTTCGAGTACACCTCGGTGTCGAGCACGAGGAGGTTGACGTTGCGGCCGGTGCCGAGGACGTGGTCGACGCCGCCGTAGCCGATGTCGTAGGCCCAGCCGTCGCCGCCGACGATCCACGTGCTCGTGCGCACGAGCTCGTCGGCGATCGTGTCGAGACGCCGGGCGCGGACGTCGTCGATCTCGGCCAGCCGGGTCCGCAGTTCGGCGACGCGTTCGCGCTGGGCGAACACGTCGGCTTCGGTCGGCTGCGTGTTCGCCAGCAGGGCGGTCGCGAGTTCGGGCCCGATCTCCCCGGCCAGCTCGTCGACGAGGCGGGCGGCCTCGTGCTGGTGCTGGTCGATGCCGAGCCGCATCCCGAGCCCGAACTCGGCGTTGTCCTCGAACAACGAATTGGACCACGCGGGCCCGAGGCCCGCGTCGGTCTTGGCCCACGGCGTGGTCGGCAGGTTGCCGCCGTAGATCGACGAGCAGCCGGTCGCGTTGGCCACGACGAGCCGGTCGCCGAACAGCTGCGTGAGCAGCTTGACGTACGGCGTCTCGCCGCACCCCGAGCAGGCACCCGAGAACTCGAACAGCGGTTGCAGCAGCTGGCTGTTCTTGACGTTGTCGTGGCTGATCGCCGTGCGATCGAGCTCGGGGATCGTCAGGAAGTAGTCCCACCGCTCACGCTCGTGATCGCGATGCTCGAGGGCATCGCGCATGTTGATCGACTTGCGCTTCGCCTCGGTCTTGTCCTTGGCCGGGCAGACGTCGACGCAGATGCCGCATCCGGTGCAGTCGTCCGGTGCGACCTGCACGGTGAGCGAGTGGTCCTTGATCTCCCGCGAGCGGAACTTCTTCGTGGGGAATCCGTCGGGAGCGTCGGCGATCGTGGCCGGCTCGTACGCCTTCAGCCGGATCGCAGCGTGGGGGCAGACGATCGCACACTTGCCGCAGTCGATGCAGAGATCCGGCTCCCAGATCGGGATCTCGGCCGCCAGCTTCCGCTTCTCGTACTGCGTCGTGGCGGTCGGGAACGTGCCGTCGACCGGCAGCGCCGACACCGGGAGCAGGTCGCCGCGCCCGGCGATCATCGTCGCGGTCACGCGCTCGACGAAGTCGCCGGCACCGTCGGTGGGCAACGGCAACGCCTCCTCGGCGCTCGGCTCGGGCATCGTGGCCGGGACGGCGACCTCGGTCATCTCGCCGAGCGCTCGGTCGACGGCCGCGTGGTTGCGTTCGACGACGAGGCTGCCGCGGCGGCCGTAGACCTTCTCGATCGACGTCTTGATCGCGTCGACGGCGCGATCGATGTCCATCACCTCGGCCAGTGCGAAGAAGCACGGCTGCATCACCGTGTTGATGCGGCCGGGCATGCCGAGCTCGCGGGCGATGTGCGCGGCGTCGATCGTGAACACCCGCAGGCCCTTGTCGATGATCTCCTGCTGGATCACTCGCGGGAGGTGGTCCCACACCTCGTCGGCGGGATAGGGCGCATTGAGCAGGAACGTGCCGCCGGGCCGGGCACTCTCGAGCACGTCGAAACGGTCGAGCAGGCCGAACTGGTGGCAGGCCACGAGATCGGCGTCGTCGATCAGGTAGGTCGAGCGGATGTGCTCGGGCCCGTACCGGAGGTGCGAGACCGTCATTGAGCCCGACTTCTTGGAGTCGTAGACGAAGTAGCCCTGTGCCTCGAGGTCCGGCTCGCTGCCGATGATCTTGACCGACGCCTTGTTGGCGCCGACCGTGCCGTCGCTGCCGAGCGCGTAGAAGACGGCCGAGCGGTTGCCGTTGGTGACGCGGAAGCCGTCGTCGACCGGCAGGCTCAGCCCGGTCACGTCGTCCACGATGCCGACCGTGAAGCGGCGCCGGGGCGCGTCATTGGCGGCTTCGTCGAATGCGGCCTTCGCCATCGCTGGCGTGAACTCCTTCGAACCGAGCCCGTAGCGACCGCCGATCACCCGGACCGAACCACGGCCCGCGTCGGCGAGCGTGGTCACGACGTCCTGCAGGAGCGGCTCGCCGACCGCGCCCGGCTCCTTGGTGCGATCGAGCACGACGATCGACTGGACGCTGTCGGGCAACGCGGCGACGAACGCCTCGGTCGGGAACGGGCGGAACAGCCGGATGGTCACCAGGCCGACCCGCTCGCCGGCGGCCGACATCTGGGCGACTGCCTCGCCGGCTGCGCCGGCGCCCGACCCCATCATCACGATGACCCGTTCGGCGTCGGGAGCGCCCTCGTAGTCCACCAGGCCGTAGCGCCGGCCTGTCAACGCCTCGAGCTCGGCGAAGACCTCGGCGACGGTACCCGGTACGGCGTCGTAGAACGAGTTCGACGCCTCGCGACCCTGGAAGAAGACGTCGGGGTTCTGCGCAGTGCCGCGCAGCAGGGGTGCCGTCGGGCGGAGCCGGCGGAGCCGGTGGGCGGCGATGTCGTCGTCGCGGACCAGCGACCGGAGGTGGTCGTCGTCGAGCAGCTCGATCCGGTTGATCTCGTGCGAGGTGCGGAACCCGTCGAAGAAGTGCAGGAACGGCACGCGGGAGCGTAGCGTCGCGGCGTGCGCGACGGCGGCGAAGTCGTGGGCCTCCTGCACCGAGCTGGCGGCGAGCATCGAGAAGCCGGTCGTCCGGGCTGCCATCACGTCGCTGTGTTCGCCGAAGATCGACAGGGCGTGCGTGGCGACTGCCCGTGCGGCGACGTGGATGACGGCCGGGGAGAGCTCGCCGGCGATCTTGAACATGTTGGGCAGCATCAGCAGCAGTCCCTGCGACGCCGTGAACGTCGTCGCCAGCGAGCCGGCCTGCAGCGCACCGTGCAGCGCGCCGGCGGCGCCCGCCTCGGACTGCATCTCGACGATGTCGGGCACGGACCCCCAGACGTTGGGCTGGTCGGCGGCCGCCCAGGCATCGGCGGACTCGCCCATCGGGGACGCGGGCGTGATGGGGTAGATCGCCACGACCTCGGACAGCGCGTACGCAACGCGCGAGGCGGCCTCGTTGCCGTCAATGCAGGCAGCGGTCATCGTCGGGTCCTCCTGGCTCGGTCGGCCCTCCGGCAATCGTGGCGGCGCCCGCGGGGGCGCATGCACAGGAGGCCATACCGTCATTGTGCGAGTGCTCCGGACGCGGTGGTACCGCCCAAAGTCCCATTCGGGGCCGCCCGTCGGCCGTTCCTGATGGGGCGTCGCCGACCCGGCGGAGCCGGCTCGGCGTTGCCTGCCGGGCCCGCCGTCTCCGCCACGGCGCTGTGCGCCGCCGCTTCGACGCTCACCCACCTCGGTGACGTGGCGCGGTCGGTCGGGGCGTCGCCGATCGGCGGAGCCGGCTCGGCCTCGCCTGCCGGGTTCGCCGTCTCCGCCACGGCGCTGTGCGCCGCCGCTTCGACGCTCACCCACCTCGGTGGAGGTGGCGCATTCGGTCGGGGCGTCGCCGACCCGGCGGAG
>JAAUYD010135437.1_pt1 | contig 12379 bp, 12 predicted proteins | sample 7278101 | NCBI WGS metagenome assembly JAAUYD01 (sample SAMN14350128, study PRJNA611818) | marine sediment metagenome | isolation source: surface marine sediment (0.6m) | place: French Polynesia: Moorea | collected 2018-08 | reverse complement strand
TGCACTCGAGGGCGCTTACGCGTCGGTAATCGGTGGCGCGCCCGCGGCCGCGGTGGTATTCGCGCGCGACGTGCGTCGCGAAGCCAATGAGGACCCGAGAATCGTCGAACTACTCGAAGAGCTCAATGCGGCCGACGGTTCAGAACGGGCGCGGCTGCACGCGGAGTTTGATCAGTTACTTAAGCAGGTACAGATCGAGAAGCGCGGGAAATTGGCCGAGAAGTTCGACGCGATCCACTCTGTGCAGCGTGCACAGGACGTCGGCTCCATTGACGAAGTGATTGCGCCACTGCGGCTGCGGGAGTACCTGATCGAGGCGCTCGAGCGAGGTGTCGACATCGAAATCGCGAACGGTCTGGAATCCGTAGCGAGTCTGTCTTCCGGTCGATGAAGAATCTTCGCTATGCGCTTCAGGGGCGCGATGATCTGCCCGAAGAGCTCGGCTGGCTGACACCCGGCGAACGCACGCGTTACGAGGGGTTCCGTTTCGACAAGCGGCAACAGGACTGGCTGCTCGGTCGATGGACCGCAAAGCAGGCGTTGCTCAAGCTGTCCGGACTGCGGCAAACTGACATTGCCCGCTTCGAGATTCTTTCAGCGCCGAGCGGAGCCCCGGTCGCGACCCTCGACGGTGAGCCGTACGAAGCCGGACTTAGCATAAGTCACAGCAACCACCATGCATTCTCAGTCGTGTCGAAGGAAGCGGCCGAGCTGGGCTGCGACATTGAGCTGGTCGAATCGCGGAGTGTCGCCTTTGTAGACACGTTTTTTACAGCTGCGGAATACGAACGTGTAAAACGCGCAGCGCCGGAGCATCGCGACATACTGGTTACGATGATCTGGAGTGCGAAGGAGAGCACGCTCAAAGCGCTTCGCACCGGGTTGCGAGTCGATACGCGCAGCGTCGAGGTCATCGACGATGGAAACGACGATCGCCAGGGCTGGAGCACAGCCAGGACGGTGGCCGACCAGGCTGGGGAGTTCATATGCCTCTGGCGCCTTGACGCGGCATTCGTGCTGACCGTTGCGACGCGCGACCCTGTTGAAATAGCAAGAGCGTAAAAGGTTTGCCCGGCCGCCCGCCGGGTGGAGTTGGCGAGGCGGCCTTATTGGGCAGGGGGTGTTACGGGTTGACTCAGGCGGCGACTGCTTCGTGACGAGCCGCTGCAACCTGCTGGTGGACGGATTCGACGAGCTCGGCGGGCAGCTCGAGAGCCAACGCCAGGGAGCGAAGATAGGCGTGACCTTCGGGGTGGTACTCGCCGATCGCGACGAGCGATGCCGCGTACACTTCAACCGCCGTTTCCGGGTTATTTACTTCAGCGACAATCTGCTGCAAACCGAGTGGATTGCGCAGCTCATCGAACAGCCTCGCCTTGTCCTGCTGCGACAGGCTCAGCCTCTCGGCTTCTTCGAAGACGCGATTCTGCTCGTCGCTGTCCATATGGCCGTCGGACGCCGCAGCGGCAATCATCGCGCGCAGCAGCAACAGCGAGCCGGTGCCCTCGGGGTTGTCGGTGACAGCCTCGAAACGTTGCTCCGAAATGTTTTGCCACGAGCTGTTGTCTTCCAGCTGTGCATTGCTGGCCTGGCCTCGCACCGCAGGCGTCACCGAAGCCTGGTTCTGCCGGTAGCCCTGGTAGGCTTTGTAGGCGAGCCCACCAACCGCTGCCAGCGCACCTACTTTAAGTGCACCCTTGGCCATCTTCTTGCCTTTCTTGCCGCTGATCGCGCCAACCAGCGCGCTGCCAGCAAGTCCGCCGGCAAATCCGGACACAGCACCACTACTCGACAATCCCTGAACGATTCGACTGAGATCCATGATCACAACCCCGTGTTGATAAACATTGAGCGTAGATTGGACCAGATCAGACGTCGGGTAAATCGAATTATTCCTGATGAACTATTCGATAAACCCGAACTAACCGGGTCGGGGAATCAGGTCTTTAGGTCCGCCAGATCCGAGCCGGCTGGTTTCTGGAACAGACGCAGGCCGAAGTCAGGGACGATCGCGAGAAGATGATCGAAGATATCTGCCTGGATATCCTCGTATTCCGTCCAGACTGTCGTGTTCGTGAAACAGTAAATTTCGAGTGGCAGGCCCTCGGGGCCGGGAGCCAGCTGGCGGACCATCAACGTCATGCCTTTGTGAATCTTCGGATGATTCTCGAGATAGTTGGCGGCGTAGGCGCGAAACGACCCGACGTTGGTCAGCCGGCGCGTGTTGACAGCATCGTCCACCTCGAGATCCAGTGCTGCATTGTAGTCACTGAGCTCTTTCTCTTTGTTTGCGATGTAGTCTTTCAGCAGCGCGAAACGCTTGAAGTGATCGACCTCGGCCGGGCTCTGGAATCGGATCGAGCTTACGTCCAGGTGAATGGCTCGCTTGATGCGGCGCGCACCGGCGTGTGACATGCCGCGCCAGTTTTTGAAAGAGCCCGATATCAGCCTATGCGTCGGGATGGTCGTTATAGTCTTGTCCCAGTTCTGCACTTTGACCGTGTGCAACTGGACGTCGATGACGTCACCGTCAGCGCCAAACTGCGGGACCTCGATCCAGTCTCCGACCCGCACCATGTCCTGGGCAGTCAGCTGCACACTCGCGACGAGTGACAGGATGGTATCCCTGAAAACGAGCAGCAGGATCGCCGTCATGGCGCCCAGGCCGCTGAGCAACAGCAGCGGCGAGCGATCGAGCACGGCGGCAATGATCATCACTGCGCCGAACACCCAGACGGCAATTTGCACAAGCTGCACGAAGCCCTTCAACGGCCGCTCTTTTGCGATCGGCATGCTCGAGTAGATCGCACTGCCGGCGCTGAGCAGCGCACTCAGCGACATCGTCACCATCAAGACCATGTAACCGGCCGCGACGTTGCGCGTGAGTTGCACAACCGTGTCCGGCAGCTCAGGCACGAACGGAATACCGATGTAGACGATGATGCCCGGCACGATCTGCGCCAGGCGGCCAAAGACCTTGTACTCGAGCAGCACATCATCCCAGGTGGCGCTGGATCTCTTCGCCATCGTCTGCACGCCGCGAACGAGGATGCCCTTTACGAGCAGATCCGCAATGATCGCCGTCAGCAGTAGCGCGATGACGCCCAGGACGGGCGCCAACAACGGGTGGATCGTAGTGAGCTTGTCGATCATGCGGGCATTATGAAGCAGTTATTCGATGCGTCACAGTTCGATACTGACGTACGACGTTGGTTCACTCTTTCACCCCCGCTAGCGTGTCCCGGGCAACTTCTCCATACTCGCAGCCGTGACTGCTGACCAACCAACAGAATCCCGCCGGGCAAGAGCCCGCTCCTTCCTGCTGAACGCTGCGCTGATTCTCGGCGTCTTTGTGGCCGCCACGGCCTTCCAGTCGCGCAACATGCTGCCCACGGGCCAGGAAGCTGCACCCGAGCTTCGTGCTATCACGATTGGCGGTTCGATCTATGATCTCGGCGACGCTAGCGGTCGCCCCGCCCTCGTCTACTTCTTCGCGCCGTGGTGCAAGATATGCGGCGCCACCGCCGACAACCTGCAGCGGCTGCATCGCTGGTGGGACGATGAGGAGTTTGAAATTCTGGCAGTCGCGCTTGACTGGTCGAGCGCCGAGGAAGTGCGCGCCTATGCCGAACGACATGAACTCGGCATGCCCGTACTGCTGGCGGATTCACGTGTCCGCAGACAGTGGCAGGTCCAGGCGTATCCTTCCTACTACGTGCTCGATAACCAGCACCGTATTGCCCGCCGCGACATCGGCTACAGCAGCCAGTTTGGTCTCTGGTGGCGAGCCCGGACAGTGCGATGAACATGCGTGATTCCGGTTTTCCGAAACTCGTGCTGGAGAACGGCAAGATTCGCGTCTCGATCCATCTGCCCGATCCCGTTCACGGCTATTACCGAGGCACGCGTTTCGACTGGGCAGGCATCATCGAACATGTCGACACGGCCAAGCATCGCTTTTACGCACCGCTGCATGCCGCTCACGACCCATATCGCCACGACTGCGTTAGCGGACCTGCCGAGGAGTTCGGGATGTTCCGGCCTATGGGATACGCCGAAGCAGAGCCGGGAGAGTCGTTCGTCAAGATCGGTGTCGGGCTGCTGAGAAGAAGGGACGACACGGATTACCTGTTCAGCAACGACTACGAGGTTATTCACTTCGGTGACTGGAGCGTAGAACAGGGATCCGACCGGGTGGTTTTTTTCCAGGACTTCGTTGGCGAGCGCGGCTGGGCGTACCGCTATACGAAGACGATCTCACTGGTGCCAGGCGAAGCGGAGCTGGTCATCGCGCATCGACTGGAGAATTCCGGCACGAAAACCATAGACCTCCTCAATTACAACCACAATTTTACTGTAATCGACGACCAGGCGTACGGCCCGGATTATCGCGTCGAGTTTCCGTTCACGACGGCAATACCGATCGGTATCAACAATCGCGCCTGGTTTCGCGACAATGCGGTCGAGGTTCCGGAGCCCCTGGGCGACGGCTCACTCTGGATTCCTCTCTACGAGGGCCAGGGCCGAGCCGATTACAATCGGGCGAGGATCACGCACCTTCCCAGCGGTGCGTCGGTTGAGTTCACGGGCGATGCGCCCGTAACTCGCATGGTCTTCTGGGCAATCGAACGGGCAGCCTGCCCGGAGCCCTTCATCCGCCTGAAGCTGGCCCCGGGGCAGATCAAGGAATGGTCAAGCCACTATCGCTATAGTGACGGCGCCTGCATCGCCTAAGCGACCTCGTCCACGTCCTCATTCACTTCGATACGCTTCTTGTCGACGCGCGTGTAGTCGTACAGGCCAGCTTCATCGAACAGGACGCGATCTTCGTAATCATCGAACCAGATGGCATCGGGGTTGCGCCCAACGACGCAGACCTTGCCGCGATCCGGCGCTTCGAGCGCGCTACGCAGGATCTTGAATATCAGCACGCCGTTCTCGCCGCCCGGAATGCCTGGCACAGGCTCGCTCGTCACGGCAGCCACCTCAGTCTTGCCCTTGTAGTGCGTAATCGAAAGACGCGCATGCGTCTCGACGCCGGACAGACCCTTCTGCGATTCATTAAGAAGCTGCCACGCGGTTTCAATCGGTACGTTAAACGCACGATACGCGACAATGTCCCTGCCGCAGAAGAAGTAATGGTTGCCGACACCGACGCGATACAGTGCCCGCTGCATCACTCGCAGCGCATTTGCGTCATCGTTAATGCCTTTGATGATCGGCGCCTGATTCTCGACATTGATCCAGCCGCGCGCAATGACGCCTTCCATAGCCTTGCGGGTATCGTCGTGCCACTTGAGTGAGCCATTGGGATTCGTCAGGTATTCGCCATCGGTGCCCTTCTGCAGAAACTCATCCGGATGATTGAAATGAATCATCAGGCGGAATCCAACATCCGGATAGGTCTCGTGGAAGTTGTCCATCATCGTAAGGAAGCTCTCGTCGAAGCGCTTCGGATAGAACGACATTTCCTTGGTGCCGAGGCGAATCGATTCGATACCGGCTTCTGCGAGCGCGGAGAGCCAGGCACCAATCTTGCGGTTCGACAGCACCATCGGGTCGCCGCCCGATAACAGGATCTCACGGAGCTTCTCGCGACCCGTCTCCGGGTGGCGTCCACCGTTCGCCTCGACGATGCGGTTGTGCTCGCGGATGTAATCGGTCACCGGTTTGATCATCGCCAGGCCTTTCTTGGCGACGGTGCCGTCCTGACGCTCGATTTCTTTTTGTGCGATCAGCTCTTCGCGATAACAGAAGCGGCAATGCGCCGAGCAGGTCGAGACAGCGTACAGAAGACCCATCTCGTATTTGTGGAGCATGCCTTCGACAGGCGCGAAATCCATCTGGTACCCCGGGTCCTCGGAGCCCGCCAGGTTCAGTGTTTCGTCGGGACTGGCCTTGACCAGGCGCCGCAGCGGCTCGCTGTTCTGCGCCATCTCGAAGAAGTGCCGCGTCAGCTTGACCGGCATCCGCGCCTCGACGTCGCGTTCGCTGTCCTTGAGCGCTACCAGCGCCGCGAGCTCGTCGGCAGAGTAGAAATTCTTGATGTCTGACGGGGCCTTATCCTTCAGGAACGGCGTCAGGCCGTTGATGATTTCCCGTTCGTATTTCTGATTCTCAATCGTGCTGTGGAAGGCCTTTTCCCGTTCCGTCGGCACGTACCTGTTCGCGTTGGCCACGTGACACCTCATTATTCATCCAGTGCTTCAGGGCACTAATGTAACACATTGTACGATTAATTTGTGGTACTGTAACAATATGAACACACCCGGACCGAGAACGTCGACGCTGGACCTGGTCGCCGCGGTCAGCACCTCCCTCACCCCGACGGATCGGCGCATCGCCGAAGCTGTTCTGGCCGAGCCCACGCTGCTGGCTTTCGGCACGGTATCGGACCTCGCCGATCACGTTGGCACCAGCCGGCCTTCGATCGTCCGCTTCGCCACCAAGCTCGGATTCGAGGGCTATACGCAGCTGCAGCAGCACGTGCGCAGCGACCTGTCGCACCAGCTTTCGCGCCCCAGCGAGCGCATAAGAAGTGACGGTGACAAGGCTGTCCCGGCACGGGTGGCGATCAGTGACGCGATCGCCTCGGTCTTCGATGCCATTGAAGGCGAGCGGCTGGCAGAACTCATCGAGCCCATCGTGCGAGCAGAGAAAGTCTGGATTCTGTCCGGAGAGACTTCGCAAGCCGGCGCCCATGCACTGCACAGTGGCCTGTCGATGGTGCGCCCCGGTGTTCGTTCACTCGTGGAGCACTCGTTCGGCTCGGACCTGAGCGACGCCGGACCCGGCGATGCGGCCGTCGTATTCGATTTCTATCGGTACCGGCGTCCAGTCGCGACGGCCACTCGTGTCCTGGCCGATACCGGAACGACCATCGTCGCGATCACCGACAGTCCGCTCTCGCCTCTGGTTGAACTCGCCGATACGTGGTGCCAGATCGAGGTGCCCGCGATTGGCCCGTTTGACAGCTCGGTGTCGGTTGTCGCGATGTGCGAGCTGCTGGTTGCGGCAGTTGCGAAATCATTGCACGAAGACGCCGCGAATCGAATTGATCGAATAGAAACGCTCTGGGAAGAGACCAAGGCTTTTCTTTAGTTGTGCGTTACTCAAAAGGAGTAGCAGGTGATTAACAAGACGTGTCCATCGGTCGCAGAAGCCGTAGCGGATATTCCGGACGGCGCAACCGTGATGGTTGGAGGTTTCGGTGCATCAGGCAGCCCGATTGAGCTGTTGCACGCATTAATCGACCACGGCGCGAAAGACCTGACGGTAATCAACAACAACACCGGCAACGGCGAAGTCGGACTGGCAGCGCTGATCGGCAACGGGCAAGTCAGGAAGATGATCTGTTCGTTCCCGCGATCCAGTCAGTCAAAGGTATTCCCGAAGCTTTACCGGGCGGGAGAGATCGAGCTCGAAATCGTTCCCCAGGGCACGTTGGCGGAGCGCATTCGATCGGCGGGTGCAGGCATCCCGGCGTTCTACACGCCGACCAGCGTCGGCACCGTCCTCGCCGAAGGCAAGGAACAGCGCGAATTCGACGGTCGCTCGTACGTCATGGAGCCCTGGCTGAAGGCCGACTTTGCCTTGATAAAGTGCGAATCCGCCGATGCCGTTGGCAACCTCACCTACAACAAGACCGCTCGCAACTTCAGTCCCCTGATGTGCATGGCCGCGAAGACGACCATCGTGCAGACGCGGAAACTGCTCGCACGAGGTGAGATCGATCCCGAGCACGTCATTACACCCGGAATATTCGTGAACCGGATAGTCGAGGTTCCCGATCCCGTGCATGAGGACATCCTCATCGCTGCGGAAAGGAGTTACCCATGAGCACCGGCTGGACGAGAGAGCAGATGGCAGCAAGAGCCGCTCAGGACATTCCGGACGGCTCGTACGTCAATCTTGGCATCGGCATTCCGGAACTGGTGGCGCAGTTTGTACCCGAGGGCCGCGAGTTCATCTACCACACCGAGAACGGCATGCTCGGCATGGGTCCCCCGCCCGACGAAGACGATCGCGATCTGGACCTGATGAATGCCGGCAAGAAATACGTGACGGCACTGCCGGGCGCTGCCTATTTCCACCATGCCGACAGCTTTAGCATGATTCGCGGCGGACACATCGACGTTTGCGTTCTCGGCACCATGCAGGTGTCGTCCAGCGGCGATATCGCGAACTGGTCCACAGGCGCACCCGATGCCGTACCTGCAGTGGGCGGGGCCATGGACCTCGTACAGGGCGTGGAAAACATCTTTGTCATCACGCAGCACACGACCAGGAACGGCGATCCCAAACTTATTGAGAAATGCACCTACCCCCTGACGGGCGTCGGAGTGGTATCGCGCATCTTCACTGACCTGGCCGTAGTTGATGTCACGCCTGAAGGATTTCGTGTTGTCGAACTGGCACCCGGTGTGGCGTTCGATGAGGTGCAGGAGAAAACCGGCGCGGCGATTCTGCCGGCAGAGTAAGCAATCGAAGGACAGGACAATGACCGACGTATTCATCTGTGATGGTATCCGAACAGCCGTTGGGCGTTACGGGGGCGGCCTTGCCTCCGTGCGAACCGACGACCTCGCGGCCCTGCCCATAGCGGCGTTGATGGAGCGCAATCCTGACGTCAACTGGGCGCTCGTTGACGATGTCATGCTCGGCTGTGCAAACCAGGCTGGCGAGGACAACCGCAACGTTGGACGCATGAGCAGCCTGTTAGCCGGACTGTCCGAAGACGTTCCGGCCGCCACGATCAACCGACTCTGCGGATCCGGACTGAATGCGATAGGCAGCTGTGCCAGCACGATCCGGTCCGGCGAAGGCGACCTGATGATTGCCGGTGGCGTGGAGAGCATGTCGCGCTCGCCATTTGTGATCGGCAAGGCGGAAAGCGCGTTCGGTCGCACGCCGAAGATGTACGACACCACGATGGGGTGGCGATTCATCAACAAGAAGCTGGACAAGGAATACGGTACCGACGTCATGCCGCAGACGGCGGAGAACCTGGCGAATGAAATGTCGATCAGTCGCGAAGACCAGGACAGGTTCGCGCTCTGGAGCCAGGAAAAAGCCGCCGCCGCGCAGAAGGATGGGCGCCTCGCGAACGAAATAACGCCGGTCAGCGTACCGCAGCGCAAGAAGGACCCGCTGATCGTCGACAAGGACGAGCACCCGCGGGAAAGTTCGCTCGAGAAACTCGCGAACCTGAGACCGCTGTTTCCGGACGGCAGCGTCACCGCGGGCAACGCATCGGGCATTAACGATGGTGCCGCTGCGCTGCTGCTCGCCTCCGAGGCTGGCGCAAAGACGCACAATCTCGAGCCTAAGGCACGCGTGCTTGGCATGGCTGTCGCCGGCGTACCGCCGCGGATCATGGGCATCGGCCCGGTTCCCGCGACGAACAAGCTGCTCAAGCGCTTGGGCCTGACACTCGATGACCTGGACATCATCGAACTGAACGAGGCCTTCGCGGCGCAGGCGCTGGCCTGCACGCGGCAACTCGGTCTCGCGGACGACGATCCGCGCATCAACACGCGTGGTGGCGCGATTGCTTTGGGTCACCCGCTAGGCATGAGTGGTGCGCGACTCGCTATCACCGCCCTCGACCAAATGCGAAGCGGTGGCGGCAAGCTCGCGCTGTGCACGATGTGCATCGGCGTAGGACAAGGAATTGCGCTCGTAATGGAATCAGTTGAATAGGCGAAGACAATGGAATCGCTGCAACACGCAATTGCGGACGCCCGCTCCCGGTACGTCGCCGCGAACCCTCTGAGTCACGCTGCGGACGATAAGGCCGAGCGCTATCTGCCCGGTGGCAACACACGCAGTGTCCTGCATTTCAATCCGTTTCCGCTGACCATGGTCGGAGGCGAAGGTGCGGAATTGACGGATCTCGACGGTCATCGCTACGTCGATTTTGTCGGCGAATACTCTGCCGCCCTGTTCGGGCACTCCAACGAGATCGTAAAGGCGGCGATTCGCGAGGCGCTCGACAGCGGCGTCTCGATGGGCGCGCCAACACCCTACGAAAGAGAGCTGGCGACTTTGCTGTGCGAACGGTATCCATCCCTGGAACAAGTGCGGTTCTGCAACTCCGGCACCGAAGCGAACCTCATGGCGCTGAGCACGGCACGCGTCATTACCGCCCGCAGCAAGATGATGGTCTTCAACGAAGCGTACCATGGTGGCGTCATCAAGTTTCTTGGCGGAGGCTGCAGGCTAAACGTTCCGTTCGATTTCGTGCTCGCGGAATACAACGATATCGACGGCACGGCTGCGCTGATTGACCGATTTGGCGACGAGCTCGGTGCCGTTATCGTTGAGCCAATCCTCGGCGCGGGCGGGAATATCCAGGGAAACCGGAAATTCCTGCAGATGCTCAGGGACAAGACTGAGGACTTCGGCGCGCTGTTGATTTTCGACGAGGTCAAGACGGCCCGGCTTGGGCCAGGTGGCGTGCAGGGAATGGTCGGCATCAACGCCGACCTCACGACGATGGGCAAATTTATCGGAGGCGGCCTGCCGACAGGCGCATTCGGTGGCAGCAAGCAAGTCATGCAGCACTTCAACCCGAAACAGGCCGGCGCCCTCGCCCACGCCGGCACGTTCAACAACAACATCTGCTCCATGGCTGCCGGCTGCGCGGCGATGAGAGACGTCTACACGCCACAACGTGCGCAGGAGTTTCTCGATTGGTCCGAGGCTTTCCGACTCTCGCTCAACGAAATGTTCGGCTCGAAAGACGTCCCGATGTATGCGAACGGACTGGGTTCCATGATCGCGATTCACTTCAACAAAGAGCCGACGAAAAGGCCGTCGGACATCACTCCAGGATGTCAGTCCCTGCGGCCATTGCTGCACATGGAGCTACTGCTCGACGGTATATTGATTGTTGGCCGGGGAGACCTGTTCCTGTCATTGCCGATGGATGAATCGCACCTCGCGGCAGCGCACTCGAGCTTTGAGAAATTTGCGGATCAATACAAACCACTAATTGAGCAAGTACTGGCGGCGTAACGATGAAAGTACAACGACTTGCAGTCATGACCGAAGTGATGCGCAAGGGTATGTCCATACGTCATTTCTTCGAGGAAGCCGTACGCAGCAACGTGCCCGGGCTGCCTTTTCTCGATGAACATGACCGCATCATCGGACGAATATCGGTTCGCGATGTGTTCAAGCACATCGCCGTTCCCAGCAGCTACCTGAGGCTGGTGGACGCGATCGGAGACCAGACCGACAGGCTTGATATGTCTGAGCAGCGGATCCTGGATTCGTTAGCGCTACCTGTCGAAACCTATCTGCTGGAGAACATACCGAGTGTTTCACCGGCGTCTTCGCTCGTGAAAGCACTTGCAATTATGGAAGCCTACAACACGCACTATATCTTCCTCATCGAGGACGGAAAGTACATGGGACTCGTGACACGAATGGTCATCGCCAGTCGTTTACTGGACTGGATCAAGGAAGTTGACCAAGGGGAGTCCTTACCGAGCAACTAGATGCACGCGGAAGCGACGTTATCAGCGATGATCCTGGCCACGGCTATTCTTGTGGTGGCCTATGCGCTGATCTTCACAGAGGTTATACACCGAACGCTCGCGGCCGTTATTGGCGCCGTCGCAATGGTCGCCGTCGGGCTGGCTGCCGGGTTTTACTCACAGGCCGGCGCGGTAGCCGCCGTCGACGCAAACACCATGTTCCTGCTGATGGGAATGATGGTCCTGGTTGTGCTGTTGAAACCAACCGGGGGATTCGAGTACCTCGCGATCCGTATCGCGAAGGCGGCGAAGGGCAGCCCGGCGCGCCTGCTTGTTTACCTGTCGACGACCGTCACGCTTATCAGCCTCGTGCTCGACAACGTCACAACGGTCCTCGTCTTCGCGCCCCTGACGGTTGTCATCTCGAGGCTGCTTGGCATTAACCCGGTTCCCTACCTGATGGCCTGCGCATTGCTGTCGAACACCGGCGGTGTCGCAACGCTGGTCGGCGATCCGCCGAACGTGATGATTGGCAGCGCGGCCAACATTGATTTCAACACGTTTCTTTTTCATATGGGACCGATCATCCTCGTCGCCTGGTTGGCCACTCTGCTGACCCTGTTGACCATGTTCCGCAAGGAGCTCGGGCACGAGATCGACGAGGTCCTCGACCTAGACGAGGCCAAGGCACTGAAGGACAAGAGAGGGCTGATCGCTGTTTGCTTCGCGATCGCAGTCGTCATCGCGCTGTTCTTCATCCATCATCGCTTTCACCTGTTCCCTGGCTACGTCGCCTGGGTCGGTGTGGCGGTAGCCCTGGCGCTCGTGCGACCGGACCCGGAGGAGTTCCTCAAAGAGATCGACTGGTCGCTACTGGTGTTCTTCGCCGGCCTTTT
>JAAUYD010288397.1_pt1 | contig 12382 bp, 12 predicted proteins | sample 7278101 | NCBI WGS metagenome assembly JAAUYD01 (sample SAMN14350128, study PRJNA611818) | marine sediment metagenome | isolation source: surface marine sediment (0.6m) | place: French Polynesia: Moorea | collected 2018-08 | reverse complement strand
CTAGTGTGTATAAGGTAACCTTGCTGACGCTGTATAGTAAGGGCACGGCATCCATAACTCTAGTGTGTATAAGGTAACCTTGCTGACGCCGTGCCCCTACGGACACGGTGCCCTTTATCCATTCCTGAGTTAAACCTGAATCAGGCGATCGCTCATTCTGGGGTAAGTGGCGATAGCATCATCGTAAATTTCTGCCCTCAAAGGCTTGTAAATTAGCTCATACCAAGTATGACCAACTTGAGCATCAAATCCTCCTGGTTTACCCCGCATAAACATATGTACAGCAGTTACGTCTTTGCCTGGTGATAACTGCCAGCAAAAATGGCTTTGATTGCCTTCATGGGGGTGTATCAGCGAGTCTATATGCACGTTAGTAGCCAAGCCGTAAGCTGGATAGGGAGGTGCAGTAGAACCCACAGCACACCAATCTGGTACGGGGAATACCTGCTCGATATCTGCGGTTATTCCCATGTTCATATGGGCAAAGTAACGCACAGCAAAGCTGAGATTGACAATTTCTGGGGCACCTGCAATTCTGTCTTCTGGGGCTTTGGGTTTGCCTTTGACAAATAGTTCTTCTACCAAGTAGTCTGCACCTGCATAGAGGCTAATTACCCGGTACAGTTCGCACACTAGATGACGACTGTCCCCTGTCACTGGGTCTGCTCCCATATAATCAAAGGGTTCGGAAGCAATGGTGATACAAGCACGCACTGGACCGCTAGATTGGGATACTAGGCGATAGGAATGGTTAAACAGACATACTTCGTAGTAAGGTGATTTGGGATGGGGAGGTCCGGGCAGTTGCAGTTGCGCTACCTGCATACAGCGCTTCTCTGGATCTTGTCCCAGCCACTCACCCCTGGCAGCCAAGAACGGATCGAGAATTTCCTGATGTTCTAGTTGAATACTGGAAGCGGAACCAGAATACCAGTTTCTGCCATTATCTTCGGGTGCAGGTATTAAATTAAACCAGACAATTAAATGACTATTGCTCAGTCTGACTCCCCGGGCTTCCCCAGAAGTGCCGTAAACTACTTCAATGGCAGGCTCTCCCATGCCTTGGGGTATTGTTTCTCCCCGGTCTAGCTTCACAAATGCGGAAGCAAGTACCTTATCTTCTGATACCGGGGAAATTGCTTGGTTCAGGGAAAATACTAAGGTGTCGCGGCTGGGATCTTCTGGATCTATTCTGTCAACTTGGGCGTTGATTATGGTATGGGAAAGGTCACGCAGGTCAGTTAATATTAGCTCTGTGGCTGGAATTTGGAATTTTTGGGCGATCGGTTGCCAGGGTATACTGACATAACCAGTTCGCCAGTAATTTGATGGATTAAAAACAGCTAATAAGTTGATGGATGGCATAGAAGTGCCCTCCTAGAAAATTGTTGGTGATTCTTTGACGATGCAAAACAGGGTGCTTCAGTTTTGAGCTTAGGGAGAAAATTTGAGGAACTTGTGAGGGTTGGTAATTGGTAATGGGTAATTGGTAATGGGTAATGGGTAATTGGTAATGGGTAATGCTTTAACTCGTTTAACTCGTTTCCAGGCTCAGCCTGGAAATGCATCCGTTGGAGGCTCTGCCTCCCATTGAATCTGGAGGCAGAGCCTCCAACAAATGCATTACAAGGTAAAACCTTGTAACGAGAGTAAGGTAAAACCTTGTAACGAGAGTACCCTCACCCCTAACCCCTCTCCCAATGGGTGAGGGGTGCCGTTAGGCAGGGTGAGGTTTTATCTTAGATTTAATTGGCACTATGTTTATGTATATATGTAGTTAATTTTTCACACTTTATATTTTCTACAAGTTATAATATAAACAAGCCGTAAAACAAGACGGACAAGTATTTACAACAAATCTAGAGGCTGAATATTCGGTTAATTAACTCAGCTTTTATGGGTATTTATTTATATAAAAATTGTTAAATTTTTGTCATGCAGTCATCTTACAAAGAATATCCAGGCTCTAGGATTAAAAATTACTAAAAAAATGGAGACAATATGGAAAACGGTAAGCAAAGGGGACAATTGGTAATTATTGGTGGAGCCGAAGATAAAGAGGGTGAATGTAAGGTTTTGCGGGAGTTTGTCCGTAGGGCTGGTGGTGTGAAAGCCAAAATTGTGGTATTAACAGCTGCTAGCAGCCGTCCCCAGGAAGTAGGAGAAGAATATATCCGCGTATTTGAACGCTTGGGAGTTGCCAATGTGCGAGTTGTGGACACCAGATATCGGGAGGAAGCAGAAAAACCTGATGTGGTGAAGGAAATTGAGCAAGCAACGGGAGTATTTTTTTCTGGGGGTGACCAATCCCGAATTATCAGTATAATTAAAGGCACTAAATTAGATGCGGCAATCCACAAGCGCTACTCAGAAGGGATTGTAGTGGGAGGCACCAGTGCGGGAGCGGCAATGATGCCTGATATCATGATTGTGGAAGGAAAATCTGATACCCATCCCCGGATGAATGCGGTGGAAATGGGACCGGGTATGGGTTTTCTGCCTGGTGTCGTAGTTGACCAGCATTTTGCCCAGCGCGGACGTTTGGCTCGCTTACTGGCGGCTTTATTGCTAGAACCTGCTATTTTAGGATTTGGTATTGATGAGAACACCGCTGTGATTGTCGATGGTGATGAATTTGAGGTGGTGGGTGAAGGTGCTGTAACAGTTGTTGATGATTCGGAAACTACTTACGACAATATGGATAAATTACTCAAGGATGAACCGTTGGCAGTTTTTGGGGTGAAGTTACATGTTTTACCCCAAGGGTATCGTTTTAATTTGACTACTCGTCAGCCAATGGCTTCTTTCTGTTCTTTCCCCTTTGGCGATCGCTAGTAATTGGGGAGTGAGTGAGCGAGTAGTGATTAATTTAACGCATTAGAATTCCCTCTTGTGTCAGGAGGATGAGGGATGAATATAGGGTATTTTATCGGGTTGTTGGTGATTTAATCGGTGTAAATGGACGCAATCTAGCAGTAATTACAGTTTGGCTACAAAGGGCTATTGACAGCAAATTTCAGTTTATTACCCTTAAACCTAATAGAGAGTCCTAACATGAATTTTGAACTATTTCAACGTGTGGCATTAAACCGTGATTTGCCTGAACATCAATTAAAAAAAGGTGATGTAGCAACTTTAATTGATTTTATTCCCCATCCTCATAATAATCTAAGCCAAAATAGTAGGCTAACGCACCGTCCAAGATTTTAGATGCCTTAAACTTCCTTAAGTACATGAGCAGCAATATCGTTTAGCCAAGCAATCCACCTTATCGTTTAGCCAAGCAATCCACCTTATCGTTTAGCCAACAATCCACCTTGAAATAAATTTCAAGGCTGATAAACGAAGTGCGTTAAAACGCACTGAAAGCTTTACTCAGTCTGATTTATCAGACTTTGTTTATGAGCCTGGGAATTTATTCCTAGGGGGTTATGGCAACTGATGCAAAATATTACAGCGGTTATGGCAACTGATGCAAACTATTACAGCGGTTATGGCAACTGATGCAAAATATTACAGCGGTTATGGCAACTGATGCAAACTATTACATAAGTTAATATCTTTAAAGGGATGTGTTGTGATTGGTTCAAATAAAATTGAAAAACTTCAAAAATATTTGAAAAACGTAATATTTTAAAAAAATTTTAGATCGCTCCACTATGCTACACTCAAAAAGGGTAAAAAAAAGAAGTGCAAAGGGGAAAAGAGCTAAAGTATAAAGGGCTACTTAAAAGTCCTCCCGAACGCGCACACAACACGAAAACCGAAATAGTCGAAGGAGACGCGCCGAGCCCAATCGTTGACGTAGCGGGACGCCGAGCGGCAGTCTTTAGGATAGAAGAACCACGAACCGCCCCGCAGCACAGTCCTACCAGTTTTTTGAGAAAGATTATCATCCTCATCAAACCAAGGACTGCCATCTGTGGGTGCATTTTCATAGTTATTATGCCAATCATCAAGACACCATTCCCAAACATTCCCGTGCATATCATGCAAGCCAAAAGCGTTGGGTGGAAATTCTCCCACTGGAGTGGTTTGTTTCCGGAATTCTCCTTTGGCTTCCTCTGCAAAGGTAATGCTGGCATTGTAATTTGCTAACTCACCAGTAATAGTTTCGCCAAAATGAAAGGGTGTGGTGGTTCCTGCACGACAGGCATATTCCCATTCTGCTTCGCTGGGGAGGCAATATTCTTGTCCTGTATGATTTGATAATCTGTCACAAAACTCAACAGCATGGTACCAAGATACTTGTTCTACTGGTCGGTTATCGCCTTTGAAGTAGGATGGATCTAGTTCTAAGTCACGGTTAACTTTGGGTAGTTTGGCTACAGCTTTCCACTGTGCTTGTGTCACTGGGAACGTACCCATGAAAAAGGGTTGAATCGTCACTTTATGCTGGGGTTTTTCTGAGTAATTTCCTTCCCCTTCTGGCGAACCCATTATAAATGTACCACCAGGAATAGCAACCATGTCTAAGGTGACACCTTCACCCAAGTCTTCGGTGAAATATTGGGCTTGTTTGGTTTCTCGTTTGATTTCTTCACCGCGACGGTTAACGGTGACGGTTTCAAACTCAAAGGAGTTTAGTTCATCTAAAGATTGAACATCTTTAAATTCTCCTTTATAAGAAAGAGCAATTATCGCATTTGTAACTAAATCTTCTCCTTCTTTATCTTGATTTCTTTGGGCTGCTGCTAAAGCCGAATTCAATCTAACCAAAGGGTCTTGATTTGCTTCAATCCAACGCCAATAAGAACTTAATAAAGTTGTAATTCTGGCACTGCGACAAATTCCATCTGAACTGATTTCATGGTCATAACCCCATTGCAAAAACAGGATTAAATTTGAGTTTTCTTGCAGAAGTAATTCCCGTCCCTTATTATCATTTCCATTGTTAAAAAGCTGAATAACTTTGTCACAAAAATTACGATGATAGAAATCTAAAACTTGAGGAGCAAGATAATCAATTCCTCTCTTTTTCTGCAATTTACTTTCTGCATAAGCACGGGCTGGTTCGGGTAAAGTTACTCTCCAATCTGATGCAGTAGGAGACTTTTCTGCCATTGAAAATTTAAACAATTCTAACAAAGCCTTATTCCCACTTCTGCCCCAAATTGCCCTAGCTAAATCCCGACTTAAGCCACTAGGAAAAAAAGCCAATAAAGGAAATATATCTTTTCCTTCTACCGATAACATTTCAAAAGAACGTTCTAAAGTTATCCGCAGACTTTTTTCTTTTCTTTGTTCAGGAGAATAACTATCAAGAATTTCTAGGGGTTCAATTTCTAAATCCTCACACAGCATCTTGATAGTAGATTGAGTTTCTACCATATAGGATGCTACTAGTTTAATGGGTAAGGGATAACCATCAAGAAACTTGACTAAAAGATGAAAATTTTCTGCTAAATCATCATCATTTCCCCATTGTTCTTCTGCTGGTGCATACTTTTTAAATATCTGTCTTGTTTCTGACTCTCCCATACTCAGAACTTCTTCTTGATGGCAATAAAGAATATCCCTTACTAGAGAATCACGGGAAGTTAACAACAATCTTAAATAAGGACATTGTTCTAACAGCGAATTCAAAAGGTCAATCAGTTCATCGGATTCTTTTTCAATCAATTTATCCAAATCATCGAGAATCAAAAACACTCGACGATTCCTGAACTCCCTCTTCAAATTCAAACTACTTAATTCAAGAATCTGTTTAACTTTAGTAATTAGAGTTCCTACAGAATCAGTATCGCGCAAACTAATAAACCAAACTCCATTTTTATAGCGATTGCGCTCATGTAACCACCGACCAATGGCATAAGCTAAGGCAGTTTTACCTATTCCTCCCATACCATGGAGAGCAATACAACGTTTATCCGATTCCACCAGTATTTTAATTACTTGATGTATTTCTTTTCTACGTCCAACAAAGTTTGGATCGTCACGGGGAATATTAGTATTTAACCACTGGGGATAAATAACCTGGTGAGAATCCGCTGGTTCTATAATCAGCGATTGATTATGGGAATCTTGGGGTAATAATCGAAATTTGAAAGCTTCATCAAAATTCACTCCTTGCTCAAAAGTTTGGGAGTTAAATAATTTCCTTAATTTATCATCAAGTTTAACTGCATTACGACTCACTAAAAAACCATCAATAACTGAATTTTGATTGAATAATGCCTGATAAAGTCGTCGAGAAAAACATCGGGCTGCCATATCTAGAATTTTATCTTCAGCATTCACCGCAATTACATGAAAAACCCCTACTTTGACAAAAGCTTGAGCTAACTTTTCTGAATGGCAAGCATTCAATAATGCTAATTGACAGGGTGGTTGCTTCAGATTTGATAAAGCAATGTCCAAATCTTCTTCAGTAAAAGAACGAGTAATTCCCACTTCATCTTCTAACACCAAAGCTGTACTATCACCCTCTCTCATCCCATGACCAATAAAATGAATAATCAGTGGTTTAACACGACTAGACAACACATCTTGTAATGTCTGTGATGTGGCGACTTTAAACACTATTTCCACTGCTATAGGATGAGATATATCCTCTAACACTGAAGCAATAGCATCAATTTCTTCCTGTATCGATAAATTCTCTACAGGTAATAAGTCTTCATTGAGTAGAGGGGCTGAAAACAAGATGAGAATTTGATTACTAAAAGAATTATCTTGTTCAATAATTTCTTCTCCCCCTGGACTAAGAGGAATTTTTTCAACTACTTTTGAGACAGCCATTCTTCTACTTCCTCATCAGTAGCAGTGCTTAAATCAAGGGAAAGACTTTTTTTTGGATTTACTAATTCACCTTTTGGTTCTATTCCTTTTTCTCGCAATTTTCGCCGCCAATGATTGATTGCTTTGGCGACTTTGATACTGTAATCTATTAATTGAGCCGTTGCTGCTGCCCCTGAAACCACTGTAGCCACCACAAGTAGATCATCTACACCTAACACGCGGTTAGTTGACTTCTGTACCTTGACTTTATTCATCCCCAACGATGTTTCTAAAGACTCGATTTCATCTGGGGGTATTTGGGATGAAATTACTATTCTACAGACAGGAATTTCACTCATTTAAACCTCTAAAAATTGTATTTTTTATAATTTATCAAAATTTGCAGTTCTTCAACTTTAGTTCCTAATTCAGCCAACCGTTGACTCCATGGCACATCCGTCCTCGACGTGCCAGTTAGTTCAACCTAGGTAGGCATAATTAAATGTAACATCAGACCTCACCCCCATCCCCTCTCCGCAAGTTCGGAGAGGGGTGGCTTTAGCCGGGGTGAGGTTTTATATTTAATTGCTCAAAGTACTTGTTGAGATTTTGATGGCGTAGGATAGACAAAGAGTGACAATCACCATAATGACTGTAGCTATATCTTCTGCACAACTTACCACCCCAGATGTATGCACTGGCAATCCCTTAAGTGTAGCACCGATGATGGATCGCACAGATCGCCACTTCCGCTATTTTATGCGCCAAATTACCCGTCGCACTTTGCTGTACACTGAAATGGTTACCAGTGCAGCAATTCTCCATGGTGATAAGGAACACCTACTAGGCTTTTCCCCAGAAGAGAAACCCCTATCCTTGCAAGTGGGTGGTGATAATCCCAAACACTTGGCAGAATGTGCCCACATCGCCGAAGATATGGGTTATGACGAGATTAATCTCAATGTCGGTTGTCCTAGCAGTCGTGTCCAAGATGGTAACTTTGGCGCTTGTTTAATGATGCAACCCCAGCGAGTTGCTGATTGTGTAACTGCAATGATTAATGCAACTCAAATACCAGTTACTGTCAAGCATCGCATCGGTGTTGATGATTTAGATAGTTATGAAGATATGGCAAACTTTGTCCGTATTCTTGCGGATGCTGGATGTCAAAGGTTTACAGTTCATGCCCGTAAGGCTTGGTTGCAAGGATTAAGTCCCAAAGAAAATCGTGATATTCCACCTCTGCGTTATGGGGATGTACATCGTCTCAAGCAAGAATTCCCCCATCTATTTATCGAAATTAACGGTGGATTCACCAACTTACAACAGGTACAGCAGCAGTTACAATTGATAGATGCAGTGATGATTGGACGTGCAGCTTATGACAATCCCTATTTGTTCGCTTTGGCTGATAGGGAGATATACGGGGAAGATGTCACACCTCCAACCCGACATCAAATTGCCGAATCTATGTACCCTTATATTGATTTCTGGGTAGCAAAGGGTTTAAAGCTTAACAAAATTACCAGACATATGCTACAACTTTTTGCTGGACAACCGGGTAGTCGTGCTTGGAAACGTCTGCTAACAGAGAAATCATGTCTGACTGGGGTTGGTTCTGAGGTGGTGCGGGAAGCGTTAGCCAGGTTCCCTTAAATGTTAACTGATATGTTAGCACCGTTGGAGGCAGCAGCCCACCCTAAAATGCATGATACTGTTGGTCAATTCCTTTGGGGTATAACCCGTAAGCCATTTCTCGTTCCCAGGCTAGAGACTGGGAACTTAATTTGGTGGGCTTCTGCCTAAATATGAATCAAGCAGGCAGAGCCTCAGATACTGCATTCCTTGCCTCTGGCAAGGAACGAGACATGAAGGGTATAACCCCTCAAAGATTTGCCAACAGCATCATGCATTACAAGGTAGAACCTTGTAACGAGGGAACGAGGGACAAGGCAAAGGTAGAACCTTGTAACGAGGGAAACCTCACAAGTTCCTTAGATTTTTCCCTTAGTTTAAAGTCAGGTAACCCCTAACAGTAGCAATTGTCAATCACAGTATAAGTTTTTAACTGATTGACTATATTGTTATACAGTAGAATAAAAGATAGCAAAAGTTATTATAGTGTTTGCTTTCTCAATATTACCAATACAGTCAATAGATATCGCGATTAAAAAAGGAGATATTGATGGAAAACGTCAAAAAGATTAACGAAAAACTAACAGTATCGGCACAGATAACGTCAGAACAGCTGCAACAAGCTGCTAGGGAAGGATATAAATCGGTATTAAATTTGCGATCGCCTGATGAGGAAGGTTTCTGGAAAGAAGAACAGGAAAAGGTAGAGGCTTTAGGTTTAGAATACGTTAACATTCCGGTAAAAGTTAGCACTCTCACAGAAGAGCTAACCACAGAAATACTGAAGCAGATTGATGAACTACCTAAACCTACCCTGATACACTGTGGAGTATCCATGCGTGCGGGTGCAATGGCATTGATGAACATAGCCACAAGGGAAGGAATGACACCGGAAGAAGCTTTTGGGCTAGCAGAGAAAATTGGCTTTGATTGTAGCGCTTATCCACAAATGAAGCAGTTTTTCGCCCAATATGTTAGCACTCACGGACAAACTAAATAAAACTCTTTTTCTTGCTGTCTTTGTGTTTGAATTTTTACCACTAAGGCAGCATAAAGAAGAAATTTAAGGGGGTAAAAAAATGTTATTTCGCCAACTATTTGATACAGAAAGCAGCACCTATACTTACTTAATTGCTGATATGGATAGTAAGCAGGCAATTCTGGTAGATCCGGTGTTGGAGAAAGTGGAACGCGATCGCAAACTTTTAGAAGAATTGGGGTTAAAGTTACGTTACTGTCTGGAAACCCATATTCATGCCGATCATATTACTGGAACAGATAAATTAAGAGGTGCTACGGGGTGTTTGGGTATTGTACCGGAAAATGCTCAAGCTGCTTGTGCTGACCGTTACTTTAAACATGGGGAAACTTTGCAATTGGGAGGGATTACCATCAAAGCTATTGCTACCCCTGGTCATACCGATAGCCATAATGCTTATTTAGTGAATAGTGACCGGGTATTGACGGGGGATGCTTTATTTATTAGGGGTTGCGGTCGCACAGATTTTCAAAGTGGTGATGCGGGAACTCTGTATGATTCTGTAACCGAGAAGTTGTTTAGTTTACCTGATAATACCTTAGTGTATCCTGGTCATGATTACCGGGGTCATATGGTATCAACTATTGGAGAAGAAAAACGCTGGAATCCCCGATTTGCAGGACGTAGTCGTGAGGATTTCATCGAATTGATGGGGAACTTAAATTTACCAAATCCCCAGAAGATGATGGAAGCGGTTCCAGCTAACGAAAGCTGTGGGAATGTGATGTCGCTTACGGTGGGTTAAGTTGGTGGAAATATGATTATTTGGATAATTGGACACTTCTTAGCAGCAGCCATTGGTATTAGTTTGGGTTTAATTGGTGGGGGAGGTTCAATTTTAGCAGTTCCTACCTTAGTTTACGTCATGGGTGTGCCCCCAAAATCTGCGATCGCCATGAGTTTGGCAATTGTGGGTATGGTGAGTTTAGTGGGGGTGCTTCCCCACTGGAAGTTAGGGAATGTCAAGCTAAAGACTGCTGCCATGTTTGGCTTATCAACTATGGTAGGGGCATATTTGGGAGCGCGGATTGCAACTTTACCTTTTGTTACAGGTACGATGCAAATGGTGTTGTTTGCGACCATGATGTTGCTAGCAGCAGGGTTTATGATTCGCAAGAGTACCCACGGGGAGATTTCTTCCCAGCAAGTTGAATTAGAATTGTATCCCAAACCCCTGTGTAAGTATTGCTGGTTGTGGCTGTTGACAGAAGGGATTGCTGTGGGTGTACTGACGGGATTAGTGGGGGTAGGGGGAGGTTTTGCCATTGTTCCTGCATTGGTTTTGTTGGCAAAAGTGCCGATGAAACAGGCAATTGGGACATCATTATTGGTGATAGTTCTTAATTCTGTAGCGGGTTTTTTGGGGTATTTTGGTCGGGTGCCTTTAGATATCAATTTGATGGTATCTTTTATGGTAGCTGCTAGTTTGGGAATATTTGCGGGAGCATATTTAGTCAGATTTGTAAAAGCAAAGCAATTACAAACAGGATTTGGTTATTTTCTTTTAATAATGGCAGCCTTTATATTTTGGCAGAATTGGCATAAGTTTCAGTCTGCAAAAACTGCTAGCAATTATCAAAATTATCAGGAACAAGGAACCGTGTCATAGTCTTCTTTGTCCTATGCTAAATAAGGGCAGTATTGTTGTGGGTGAGACTGTGTTTTTTAGCGTTGTAATTCCAACTTATAATCGCCAGCCGATTTTGTCAAAGTGTCTGAAAGCCTTAGAAGTGCAGCAATTGCGGGATGTAGAAGGTTACGAAATTGTCTTAGTGGATGATGGTTCTACTGATGGAACTTTAGAGTGGTTGCAGGCACATCAAGCAGAATTTCCCCATGTGCGGAGGTTTCAGCAACAGCATTTGGGACCAGCAGCGGCTCGAAATTTGGGTATCGAACAGGCAAAAGGTGACATAATTATCTTTATTGATAGCGATTTAGTAGTCACGGAAAATTTCTTACAGGCACATGCTGATGCACTGGTAAAGGGACAAAAGCAATTAGGAAGCGACCGCTTTTTTACCTATGGTGCGGTGATTAATACTTGTAATTTTGAAAATCCCACTGGGGAACCTTATAAAATTACTGATTTTTCCGCAGCTTTTTTCGCTACGGGAAATGTTGCTATTCCCAAACACTGGTTAGAGAAAGCTGGACTGTTTGATACTAGTTTTAAACTCTATGGTTGGGAAGATTTAGAATTAGGTGTTCGTCTGAAAAAGCTGGGTTTAAAATTGATTAAATGTCCCGAAGCGGTTGGTTATCACTGGCATCCAACCTTTAGTTTAGAACAGATAAAAAGCTTAATTGAAAAAGAAATTCAACGGGGACGGATGGGGGTTTTGTTTTATCAAAAGCATCCCACTTGGGAAGTAAGAATGATGATTCAAATGACTTGGTTACACCGTTTGCTGTGGGGAATTCTTTCACTCAATGGTATGTTAAATGAAAGGACAATGGCTCCTTTTTTACAATGGTTAATTAATCGAGGTAAACCGCAATTAGCGTTAGAAATTGCTCGTATTTTTCTTAATTGGTATAACGTCAAAGGTGTGTATGAAGCTTATGCAGAAGTTAGGAGTTAGTTACCCTCACAGACCATTTATAAAGTAAATATTAAGTCTATGGGTGTAGGGAGAAACCGGGTTTCTATGGGTAGAGTACCGAATCTGCATCGTAGTTAGTCTCAAAGAAACCCGGTTTCTTGGGTTTTAAGGTTTACTTTATAAATAACCTCTCACCCCTAAACCCTCTGCCAATGGGAGAGGGGGAAAAAAAGAGGGGGAAAAGGAGAGGGGGAAAAGGAGAGGGGGAAAAGGAGGGGGGGAACAGGAGAGGGGGAACTGTAGCCAGGGATCTGTAGAGAGTGTGCCTATGAGGCCAAAAAAATGCCCAGATTGGGTACTGGGGTACCCTACATAAGGGGGGTTGAGTACTTGGGTACCCTACATAACGGGGGAAAAGGACTTAGAAGGAGGGGGGCTAAGG
>JAAUYD010109223.1_pt1 | contig 12383 bp, 4 predicted proteins | sample 7278101 | NCBI WGS metagenome assembly JAAUYD01 (sample SAMN14350128, study PRJNA611818) | marine sediment metagenome | isolation source: surface marine sediment (0.6m) | place: French Polynesia: Moorea | collected 2018-08 | reverse complement strand
GGGAAGGTTGTCAGCGATATCGATGCCCAGCATCTTTGCCGTCGCCGAGGGCACGGTGACGATGGAGGCGCCGGTATCGATGACAAAACGCTGGTCGATCAGGTCGCGGCCCACGCGGGCAACGACAGGGATGGTGCGCGATCCGGGGCGGAAGCGAATGACGATCATACCCTCTTGGCCCTTCAAGGCCGCAATTTCCCGTTGCAGGCGACCGACCCTGTCCCTCATTTCGGAAGGGTAGTTGCGCGCCGCCAGTAACCTCTCCGCCCGAACCCAATCTTGATCCTGCAAGGCCAGCTCGACCCCGACCAGATGAATGGCCGGATCGTCCGGGAAGCGTTCGGCGGCTTCGCGGTGCACCGTGCGCGCATCGTCGATATTGCCTTCGGCCATCAGGCGGTTGAGCCAATCACGGTAAATTTCGGCCTGCAGCTGCTGGAGATTGCGATTCGGCGTTTCCTGAACGGACGCCGCCGCCTGAAAAGCGTCGATCAATTCGTTGGCATAGGCATACGCTCCCACCTCCCGGGCGACGTTCAGGAGATCGGCCGTCAGGGATGGATCGGCGATGGTCAGAACCGTTGGGGGATCAAAGAACCTTAGAATTTCTTCGACCTGGTCTTGGTTTTCCAGGCGGCTGATCAGATCGCGGATCGCAGCCTGGATGGCCGCCGGTGCAATATGCGCCGGCCGCTCCCTCGGTGACAGGCGTGGCTCCAGTCGATACGCAGACACCAGGTTTTCCAAACGCTGCAGATCGGATAGGTCTTCGTCGGCGAGTGCCAGGAGAAGCGCTTCCTCCCTGCCGCCGGCAAAAGTCAGGCGGTAGAAATCATCCGGGTAGAATTCAGGCGTGAGATCATTTCCCCGGTTGCCGGTCCAAAGGTATCCTCCCGGCATCAGCGGACCAAAACTCCAGCCCACAACCTGTCCACTTTGCAGAAAGACGCCGAGGGCATCGTCATCGTCGTCGAATGGGATGCGCACGAAATCAACCAGGTTCTCAATCGGGCCGATCCGAACGGACTGCAGGGATTCCGGGCGAACGAGGGACTGCCATGTCAGCGGTCGATCTGGTGACCAGGGCATCAGTTCCGCCTGCCCCTGGGAGTCTGCCGACGACAGCTGCCAAAGGCTGACCGGGGACGCATTGTGGAGGATTCCGCCCTCGACTTCGAGCAGGCGGCCGGACGCCATGACGACGCGCCAGGTATATGCGCCGATGCCCGCGTGCGCCGGAAGGGCGAACCAGCCCGGCGCCACGACGGCAACGGGCGTACTCAGGATTTGGCGGCCGCTGATATCGGTCAGGATCAATTCAGCGGCGACGATCGACGGTCGTGGTGGTTGCACCGCGGATCTTTCCGCTTGCCGTCGATCAATGGCGCTGCGGTCGACGGAACTGCCTCGAGATGCTGTTTGCAGCGATCGTTTGGCACCTTCGGGCGCCCGTGCAAGCTGATACTGGACATAGCCGTAAGCACCAACAATGATCAGCATAACGATGACGGCCGTAATCATTAAAATGCGCCCGCCACTGCGCAGCATGCTTGCGCCGCATTGGGGGCAAAAATTGGCCGGCAGGTCAAATACCGTATGGCACTTGGGGCAGATCATGACAATTGGGTGACTGTTATAATTTTAATGCGTCGCTTTGTTTATCGAACCTGCATTTAAGATTGTTTTGCGGCGGGGTTGTTTTTTAAACGCCATAGGATGCCCAAAAGAAACTCTGGCGCTGAGCGACAATCCACCGTGACCATAAAACCAATAAATGCTTCAGTACCTTACCTTGCCCACCAGAGCTGGATTAACTTTGCGGTTGCAGCCGTTTGTCTGCTGGAGGCCAAGAAGAACTTCTCCGGCGCGATTGACAATACGACTGAAAACCGTTGAGCCTGCACGCGATTTCCCCTTCACCCTGATCGGCGGGCGTTTGAGCCGATTCCCTTCCAGCCGCCAAATACGTCATCCGGTGACATCGGTGCGCGGCATCGATGGGGGCGGATTCCCGTCCACTACCGGATGGCCGTTTCGTATTGATCGGCGTTCACCGCTTCCGATGAATACCCGGAGAAATACGTTCGACGCCTGGGCGAAGTCCTGTGCCCCCGCCTGACACAATTTGTCAGTTCAGGTGACAAAAGATGTCAGCCGGTTGTTACCGGCCTCTGGCGAAGATCGCTAACATTCCGAGAAAACTGAAGAGTTATGAGGCGTTGGAACATGGCATGCTATTTGATTGCAGCGTTATGTTCCAAGTACCCGCAGCCCAGGACGCGCACCGCCAGGGTTGCCCGCTCAACCAGTATCTCATGCTTTTTCGCCGTAAATCTCAGCCGTTTTAGGGTGCGGCTGATGGTATTCATACTATCTCGACCGCCCTTAATGCAATCCTGTGGTTTTTGGTTTGTGTCCTCGAGGCAGTAGGGCAACTGCCTGCAAACCTTCCGCAGAATCAGCGATACGCACAAGTATAGAGAACTGCCGGGGCCATTGGCACCCTCACGGGCCGCCGCGGCGTTGGGCTTCGTCATTGCCTGCCCGACGCCGCTACAGATCCAGGGGTGCCCAGCAGCCCTGTTTCTGGTGACGTCTGAACTGATCACTGTGCCGAACCAACGGCACCTTTGGCCTGGATCTGGAGCGGAGCGAATGGGGAAAAAGACCTTGCGGGCGTCTTTGGCGGTAGCGGTGATCGCTGTTGCCGCCGCACTAGGGTGGTGGGTCACGCAGCCTGGCGGGGGGAAACCAGACGCCGTGGCGGGATCTTATGACATCCCCCGTCAGGTGCGATTCAATTACGCGGTGCGCAATACCGGCAATCAGGTGGTGCGCGGCGCCAAATTCTTTGTCTACGCCCCCATTCATCAAACCGGAACCCAGCGGGTCGATGCGATCGATAGCCCCTTGGTTCATCACGTCGAGCGTGATGCGCTCGGACAGCAGCTTCTGGTTTTTGAGTTGCCCGACTTGCCCCCGTACGGCCAAGTCGACTTGGCTTACGCCAGCCGGCTCAGTCTGACGGGTGTGCCGAACACCGGGATCGACCAACCTTCGCAGGCCTGCTTCCAGGCCCAATCCCTGATCGAATCCGATCATCCGCTCATCCAATCACAGGCCCAACGCCTTCAAGGCGAAAACCCGTCGGCCTCGTCGCGTAATTTCTACCGGTGGGTGGCGGATAATCTGGCCTATACCGGGCCGCGTGGGCAGGACCGCGGCGCCCGGCATGCCCTTGAATCCGGGCAGGGCGACTGTACCGACGCCGCCTTTCTGGTGGTGGCCCTGTGCCGTGCCGCCGGAATACCGGCGCGTTGTGTGGGCGGCTATGTTTGCGACCGGGATAAAAATCTGGCGGCAAGCGAGTTTCACAACTGGGCCGAGATCTGGTTCGACGGGCGCTGGCATGTGGCCGATCCGGTGAACCGCTGTTTTGACGCCAATCCGGAAACATACATCGTCACTCGCATCTGGGAAGCGGGCGGCGCCTGGGACGCCGCGCCATTCTGGCGTCATCGCATCGAGGGCAGAAATCTAAAAGTCCGTATGACCGGCTGAACCGAAGGTCGACACCTATTTGCGCACGGCTATCGATATTACTGGAGGAGAGATGAAGCGACGCACATTCCGTTCAAGATCCCATCTCTGGGGACTCGCGGGTCTTTTGATTCTGGCCCTTCTGGCCTGGGGGCTGATCCTTGCCGATCCACTGCTGGCTGCCGATTCCGTGTGCGCCCGGGTGAAGATCGAAATTCGCCAGGAGGTGACGCTCGAGCGCCAGGCGTTCGATGCCCACATGCGGATCAATAACGGGCTGACCAATGTGACCCTGGAGAACGTGGACATCGAAGTGCTCTTCACCGACGCGGACGGCAACCCCGTGCTGGCCACCACGAGCAGTGCCCCCTCGGACGCCAAGTTTTTCATATCCCCGGGCACACGCGAAAACATCGAAGACATCAGCGGGGCCGGCACGGTGGCGCCCGCAACCTCCGCCGACATTCACTGGCTGATCATCCCGGCCCCGGGCGCTTCCGACGGCATGCCGTCCGGCACCCTTTACTATGTCGGGTCGCGCCTGCGCTACACCATCGCCGGCGAGCAGCATGAAACCGAGGTCACGCCGGACTTCATCTACGTGAAACCCATGCCCATGCTGACGATGGATTATTTCATCCCCCAGTTCGTCTACGGCGACGATCCCGGCACAGATCCCATTGAACCGATCGTACCCTATTCGCTCGGGGTGCGGGTCAAGAACAACGGCGCCGGTGCGGCGCGCGCGCTCAAGATCGAGTCGGCCCAGCCCAAGATCGTTGAGAATGACAGCGGGCTTCTGATCAATTTCCAGATCGAGGGCAGTCGCGTGAACGGTGAGGAGGCCACCCCCAGCCTGCTGTGCGACTTCGGTGATATCGAACCCAACGCGGCCGGCGTGGGGCGCTGGATCATGACCAGCAGCCTGTCAGGAGAATTTATCGCCTTCGACGCCACCTTCACCCATGCGGACGAACTGGGTGGGGAGCTGACCTCGCTGCTTGAAACCACCAACGCCCACCTGATGGTGGGCGACGTGCTCGTGGATCTGCCGGGCAGCGACAATGTGGAAGATTTTCTAGGGCTCGACGGCGACACCATCCGCCTCTACCGTTCCAACGGCGATGACGCCGAAGTAACCGATCAGTCGGCTAACGCCGTCCTGACTGACCAGGGCGTCAGCGGGGGCGAGCATGGCTACACCCTGGCGGCCCCGCCCACGGCCGGATTCATGTACATTCGCCTGCCTGACCCCTTCGCCGGCCAGCGGGCCATCGCCGAGGCCGTCCGTGGCGACGGCAAGACCATCAAAACCGACAACGTATGGCTCTCCAAATCCCGGGCCGCGGGCACGAACTGGGACCACTGGATCAACCTTTTCGATGCCAACACCTCGGGGCAGTACACCCTTAGCTTCGTTGATCTCTCGCACCTGCCCCAGCCGCCCACCATGCAGTTCATCCCTGACCGCAGCGTGGTGGAGGGCAACATTCTCTCTTTTCTCGTCGAGGCCGACGACCCCAACGGCACAACCCCGGTGATTACCACCTCGCCCCTGCCGCCCGGGGCCACTTTCGTGGATCAGGGCAACGGCGAGGGGATCTTCGAATGGCGCACCATCGTGGGCCAGTCCGGTGTCTACGCCATCACCTTCAAGGCGTCCGACGGGGCGCTTGACATCAGCCGCCGCAGCCGCATCACGGTCCTTTCTCTTTCCGACACGGACGGTGACGGAATGGAAGACGCTTGGGAGATGGAACAGTTCGGCCACCTGGACAATGACGGCGCCGGTGACGCTGACGGCGACGGTATCCGTGACTATCTGGAATTCCTGCTGGGCACCGATCCCAACCGTGAGGACAACGCGCCCACTATTCCCGTGATTCAGTCGCCGGAAGAAACCGCCGAGATCGACATGCTTCAGCCCGTCCTGACGGTGGCCAACAGTACCGATGCCGACGGCGACGCAATCGTCTACACCTTCGAGGTATTTGCCGATGCCGCCCTGCAGCGACTGGTGGCCGCGGGCGAGGATATCCCCGCCGGAGCAGGAACCACCACCTGGACGGTGGACACCCCCCTGGAGGACGATCATCCCTATTACTGGCGGGTGCGGGCCAGCGACGGCCGGGCCCACAGCCTCTGGGCCTACGGGACTTTCTGGACGAACACAACCAACGATGCCCCGGCCCCACCCCGGGCCAGTTTTCCGGCGGCCAATACGGAGGTGACCCTCACCGCACCGGTGTTCGTCGTGGACAACGGCACGGATGCCGACGGCGACGATGTCAACTATGTCTTCGAGATCTATACGGACGAAACCCTGACCGATCTCGTGGCCGCCTCGCCCCCCCTGGCCGCGGGGCTGGACGGGACCACCACCTGGAGCGGGGCCGCGGTGCCCACCCTGACGGATGGCGCCACCTATTACTGGCGGGCGCGGGCCGTGGACGAGCACAGCGCCGAGAGCGTTTCCGCCACCGCGGCGTTTACGGTGGCGACAGCCAACTTCACCCCGGATCCGCCGGTGGTTGCGGCCCCGGCCATCGATGCCGTGGTCACCTCCGTGGACCTGGAGCTCAGCGTCACCAACGGCAGCGATGCCGACGGCGATGCCCTCAACTATGTCTTCGAGATCGATACCAGCCCCCGTTTCGATACGACGGCCAAGATGGTGTCCGAACCCATCGCCGAAGGGGTGGGCATCACCACCTGGTCCGTCACGGGTCTTGCTGAAAACAGCTATTACCACTGGCGCGTCAAAGCTTCGGACGGCCGCGCCGAGAGCGCCTGGTCGGCAGGCAGCTTCCGGGTGAGCGCCCTCAACGAAGCCGCGCCCGTGCCCGCCGTGCGCAACCCGGGCCACGGGGCCTGGGCCGGGAGCCTGACACCTGTGCTGCAGGCGGCCGCAGTGTCCGATCCTGAAGCGGACAGCCTGGTTTACCGCTTCGAGGTCTACGCGGATGAGGCCTTGACCCAGGGGGTGTTCACGGGCGAGGCCTTTACTCCCGAGATTATCGTTGAGCCGGCCCTCGAGGACAACACGCTTTACTACTGGCGCGTATCGGCCGTGGACACGAAGGGTGTGTCCAGCGGCTGGCAGGACACCGGAAGCTTTTTCGTCCGGGAGGTCGACCCGGCCCCGCCCGAAACTGTGGATGTCACGGTGGTCACCGATAGCGGTGATCCCCTTGCCGGCATCCGCGTATACGCCTTCACGGCGGCGAGCGCTTACACCGGACTCAACGCCTCCACGGATGAGAACGGCTGCGCCGCGTTTACCCGGGAGAGTTTCGCCGAAGGCACCTACCGCTTCCGCGCCGATTACCGCGGCAGCCAGTTCTGGACGACGGACATCAGCCTGCCCCAGACTCCGGGCACCACCCTGGTGATCGACCATGAAAATGTTGCGGTTACCGTGACGACGGCCGCTGGCGCGGCCGAAGGGGTGCGGGTCTACCTCTTCAGCGCGACCGGCGCCTACCTGGGGGTCAACGCCCTGACCGATGCAAACGGCCAGGTGAGCTTCAACCTGCCGGCGGGCGAGAGCTTCAAGTTTAGGGCCGATCTGATGGGGTCCCATTACTGGAGCACGGTTGCCGCCATCACCGCCGACGTGACCAACGAGGTGACGGTGGAAGCCGGCGGCGGCGCCTACCGGTTGTCACTCCTGGAAAGTGCGGTCACGCCGCTGGCCGGTATCAAGGTTTATCTCTTCAGCGAAGCCGGAAGTTATCTGGGATTGAACCGCACCGCAGATGCGGCCGGACAGGCGGTGTTCGATGTACCGGCCGGGCGCTATAAGGTGCGCGCCGACTACCGCGGCTACCAGTTCTGGAGCGAGGTGGCCGAGGTGACGGCCGATCTTGACCAGGACCTCCTGATCGCACACCAGGACGTCGCCATCACCGTGGGCGGCGCCTTTCAGGGTGCGACCACGCCGCTGGCGGGGCTCACCTGCTATCTCTTCACCCCAGCGGGCAGTTACCTCGGAATCAATGCCGTCACGGACGCGGCCGGTCAGGTGGCGTTTAGTCTGCCCGAGCGCGAATACCGGGTGCGGGCGGACTACATGAGCCGGCAGTTCTGGAGCAATAGTTTCACCTGGAGCGACACTCTGCTTGATATCCCCATGGCCGATGCTGAAGCGGCTGTGGGATGGAGTGACTTCTACCTGGAGGGCGTGCCGGTGTATGCATTCACTTCCACCGGCAGCTACCTGGGATTGAACAGCCCCACGGCGGAAGACGGCCGGACGGCCTTCCGTCTCCCGGTGGGGGATTACAAATTCCGGGCCGACTACCAGAGCAACCAGTACTGGTCGGCGGATGTAACCCTCCAGGCCGACCAGCAAACCCCGGTGGTGATTGCTACCGGAGGCGGGGCGTTTAACCTCACGGTCCAGCGCGGCCCCGACGATCCCATCGAGGGGGTCAACTGCTACCTCTTCAACACGGCTGAAAGCTATATCGGGGTCTACGGTCCCACCAGCAGCGCCGGGCAGGTGTCCTTCGATCTGGCCAACGGCGGCTTCAAGTTCCGGGTGGATCACCTGGGCTACCCGTTCTGGACGCCGGACTTCACCGTGCCCGACACCCTGGATCTCACCTTCACGTTGCCCCACCGCAGCTGCAGCATCCAGGTGACAGGTCAGTTGGGAGCCGACAGCACGGCGCTTGCCGGCGTGCCGGTCTATTTGTTCACTCCGTCGGGGTCCTATCTCGGCCGCAATTTCACCACCGACGCCGAGGGCCGGGTGAGCTTCGATCTGCCCGAAAAACCCTACCGGGTGCGGGCCGACTACATGAGCCAGCAGTTCTGGAGCGGCGACTTCCAGTCCGAAGACATCGTTGTGACGATCCCCGAGGGCACGGCCGCGGTTCACGTCTCCGGGCCCCGACCGGACCTGCCGGATGTGCCGGTCTATGTCTTCACCGAGGCGGGCAGTTACATGGGCCTCAACGCCGCGACCGGTGCCAGCGGCAACGTCAGCTTCCGTCTGCCGGCCGGTAACTACCGTTTCCGGGCCGATTACCAGGGCAACCAGTACTGGACCTCGGCGGCCATCGCGGCCGATGTGGACAACCCGGTAGCCATCGACGCGGGCGGCGGGGTCTTCAACCTGGCCGTGGACACGGGCGCCGGCGCCATGCCGGGTTGCCGGGTGTACGTGTTCAGCGCCGGCGGGACCTACCTGGGCATGAACGGCACCACGGACGAAAACGGCCTGGTGGCTTTCGCCTTGGCCGACGGAGCCTACAAGTTTCGGGCCGATCACCTGGGCTACCAGTTCTGGACAACGGACCATAACGTGCCGGATACGCTCTCGGCGGTCTTCACGATCCCTCATCAGGACTGCCGAGTGACGCTGGATGTCACCTATCCGGCCGCGGCCGGGCTGACCGGGATACGCCTGTATCTCTTTACGGCCGCGGGCGCCTACATGAACCAGAACTATTTAACCGACACCAACGGCCAGGTCAGCTTCACTCTGCCCGACACCGACTACAAGGTGCGCGCCGATTACCTGGGAAGCCAGTTCTGGTCGGAACCCTTCCGGTCGACAGACCAGACCCTGACCGTCGCCCGGGGCACGGTGGAGATCACCGCCCTTGCCGCCGGTGCACCACTGGATGGTGCCGTGGTCTATCTCTTCTCGGAAGCCGGGGCCTACCTGGGCCAGACCCAGACCACGGATGCGGCCGGCAAAGCGAGCTTCATTCTGCCGGACCAAACCTTCACATTTCGAGTGGATCATAGCGGCAGCCAGACTTGGAGCGAGGCGATCACCGTCGTTCCGGACGCGGCTACGACCGCCACGGTCAATGTGAACTGATACCGCAGGAGCACACCCATGTGTTTCGGACATACCCGTCTGTTATTGAGAATTCTCGTGGCCCTCACATTTCTGCTGCCGGCGATGGCAGTAAGTGCGCCCGCGGGAAAAACCCTGCCCGCGGCGATCGTGGCCCGCGATCCCTTTGCCTGGGACCATAGCCTGACTGTGTCGGCTGAGGCGGCCATCAAACGTCATCGACAAAACCAGGGCGTTCTCCTGGTGGATGTGCGCCCGGCCGAAGACTGGTCGATCGCGCGCATCCCCGGGGCCATGCACATCCCCCTGGCGTTTGTGGAGACCAAGGCCTTCCTCAAGGGCCGGGACATTGTGCTGGTGGGCAGCGGCCACGACGCCACGGCTTTGCTGGCCGCCTGCCGCAATCTCAACGCCAAGGGGTTTAAAACCCGCATGCTCTCCGGGGGCATCCAGGCCTGGCTGGCCGTGGACGGGCCGCTGGCCGGTAACCCAGCCGCCCTGATCCCCCGGCGCGAGATGCGCCCCGAAGCTTTCTATCGCGAGAAGAATATTGCCGGGCGGCCGGTGCTGGTTTTTGCCGACGACTCGGCCCAGGCGGTCTTGGATGCCGTCATGCCCTATGCCGTGTTGGTCTCGCAGCAAACCAGACCGGAACAAATCAAGAAGATAACCGAAGAAGCATTAAAGGGATCTGCAAGCGGGGCCAACCTGCCGCTCCTAGTCTGCACCCCTGACGGCCGCGACCATGACCGCATCGGGGCCAGGCTGGCCCAGGCCGGTGTGTCACCGGTACTCTTCCTGGAGGGTGGGCTTGCCGCCTACCGAACCTATCTCTTCGGCATTCTCCAGGCCCAACGCCCGCGCGAAGACCGCATGAAGACCGTGGGCGGCTGCCAGGGCTGTGGTCCGGTGGATGCCAGCAAAGAAGCCGGGCCGTCCAATTGAGGATATCAGCGCCAAGAGACATGCAGCCTGCAAAGGCATACGAACGATAGCGAGAAACCGATTCCGCCGCACATCGAAAGTTGAATATCATGACGCGAAAAGCCCACAGAGGATCTAGAATGGAACGACCAGTCAAATGTATCTCCCGGTCAGTACTTTCAGCCATAATTCTATTTTTCGGTTTGGCTTTGGCTGCCAATGCGGCTGAGATGAATGTATCGGTGGGGTCAAGTATTTCGGCAGGGCTTTCTCAGGAAGGTTCCCTGTACATGTGGGGACGAAATAGTTTCGGTCAACTTGGTGATGGTACGGATGTTCATCGAGTCTTGCCGGGGCTGGTAGATTTGGGCGGCAGTATTATCAAAATGGATTGCGGCAGTGGGCATACGTTGGCCCTGAAAACTGATGGTAGTATTCTATCCTGGGGTAGCAATTATTACGGCCAGGTCGGAAACGGAGCGAACGAGAATATAGCCACACCCGTTGCGGTAAATAATTTAACCGGTGTGATCGATGTCGAAGGGGGGGATCTCTATAGTCTCGCACTTCTAGATAACGGAACCGTATGGGCCTGGGGCTACAATTGGGGCGGCCAGTTGGGCACTGGGGATAGAACTGCCAGCAATATTCCGGTTCAGGTCTCAGTGTTGTCCGGGATTGGGAAAATCAGTGCCGGTGGCGCACATAGTCTGGCCATAAAGAATGACGGTACCTTGTGGACCTGGGGCAGCAATACTTACGGGCAACTCGGCAATGGAAACGCCGGTGATTACGCCACGACGCCGGCCCAATTGACTGGTATTCCATCGGTGGTTGATATCGCGGCGGGATCTTCGCACAGCCTCGCTGTTACCGCCGACGGCACTGTCTGGGCATGGGGTTACAACAGCAATGGCCAATTGGGAGATGGCTCCACTGTTGACAGCACAACACCATTTCAGGTTCAGGGATTGGCTGACATTGTTGCCATTGCGGCGGGATCTAAAAACAGCTTTGCAATAAGTTCGGATGGCTCTCTGTGGGCTTGGGGATACAATTCTTGTGGCCGACTTGGCGATGGAACCATTACGGATCGTTATACCCCTGTACAAATTATTTCTTTGAGTAATGTGATCCAGATCGCCTCGAATGCCCAGCATGCAATGGCATTGAAAAGTGATGGAACCGTCTGGTCTTGGGGCTCTCGCAGTTACGGTGCCCTGGGCGACGGGGTTAGCGACTCAACTTGCCAGCGTTCGCCCCTGCAAGTGAAAAGCGAAGATGGGTCAGACGACTTGGTGCTGGCGACCGGCAACCAGCCGCCGCTGCTACCTGCCGACCCGACACCTGCCCATGAGAGCACCGACATCGTATTGAACGATTCCAAAGCGGTGCTCTTGTGGACAGGAGGGGATCCTGACCCCGATGATACGGTTACCTATGCGGTCTATTCCGGCACTTCGTCTGATAACCTCACACTGGAAACTCAAGGTCTGACCGAGACAACCTATGAACTCACCGGTTTGGCCGAAGGCATCACCTATTTCTGGAGAATCGACGCCCAGGATCAAGATGGCGCATCAACCCAAGGACCGGTCTGGCAGTTCACCTCCTTTCTTACTCCCGTCATCGACTTAACGTCTGCCTCCCTTTCAGTAAACCCAGATACCGGAATATCTCCGGGCGATAGCGTTACATTCACGGCTGGTGTTCAAAACAGCGGAAACGTTGTCATCAGTGATTCTTTCACGGTTGATTTCCGTGTCGATGACGTCAGCATCGGAAATGTACCCGTTGGCCAGGCCCTGGCACCCGGCGAGACCATCAATGTGGAACAGGTCTGGACTGCTAATTTAGGCAACCATTCCGTGGCGGTCGTTGTGGACAGCGCCGATGTCCTCGCCGAAGAGAACGAAGGCAATAATACGACGCTATACGATTCATTGCAGGTAACCGATCCGCCCCCCGAAATCGTTTCCCTGTCGGTTGATACTGTCGGCAGTGGCACCGAAGCAATTCTCAACTGGACGGGCTATGACGAAGCCGCGGTTCCGGATTTGGCAAACTACCGCGTCTATGCTTCAGAGACACCGATTTCCGATTT
>JAAUYD010074090.1_pt1 | contig 12384 bp, 6 predicted proteins | sample 7278101 | NCBI WGS metagenome assembly JAAUYD01 (sample SAMN14350128, study PRJNA611818) | marine sediment metagenome | isolation source: surface marine sediment (0.6m) | place: French Polynesia: Moorea | collected 2018-08 | reverse complement strand
TTGAAGAAGCCTTTGATTCTGAAATAAGAAGCCAAACGGAGAAGGAAAAAATCGTCGCCATTACAGCGGCGTCCTTCACTGCCGGTATTGTTACCTATTTGATCCGCGCAGGCTCGTTTGCAGCCAGTCTCATGTCCAGTATCCCATTGTGGAGGGGTTTTGATCCCATTGCGGTATTCCCCGGTAGGAAGAAAAAACAAGAGGATGAACTTAAGACCTCAAACATCGGTGAGCATTCGGCGGAAAAGATGTTTAAAGGCGAGGAAGAATAATGCTCAGATCACCGGCCATAAGGCTCAGTCTCGTATTGGTTTTGTTTACGCTCAACCTTCTTTTTCTGGCTAACCTGGCGGGGCTCGTCCCCAGTGAAAAAAAGTCTGCCTTGGAACTGCGCAAACGTTTGAGCGAGTCTCTGGCCCTGCAGTTTTCTACTGCCGTGGGCAATGGAGAGTTCCAAACCATTCAGCACACACTCCGGGCAGTTGTGGACCGAAACGACGATATCCGTTCAGCTGCAATCCGCACGGTTGAAGGAAAGTTGATTGCCATGGCAGGGGAACATCTGGCGCATTGGAGTGCTCCGACGGGTAGTAAATCGACATCCACCCATGTGCATGTTCCCATATTCAAAAAGGGCAAAAAATGGGCGACGGTGGAGATTCGCTTCGCCCCCTTGTGGCAAAGCAGTCTGGCGGGCGGATTCAGCAACTCCTTCATGGGATTGTTAGCCTTTATCGCGCTTTGCGGTTTTATCTGCTATTTTTTCGTCCTCAAAAGATCTCTACGGGAGTTAGATCCTACAGCAGTTGTACCGGAGAGGGTTCAAAAGGCTTTCGATGTGCTCCAAGAAGGCGTGATGGTATTGGATGAAAAAGAGCAAATTGTCATGACCAACAGGTTTTTTGCCGGCCTGCTGGGCAAATCTCCCGAGTCGATGATAGGACTCAAAGGATCGGAATTGGGTTGGATCGATTGCCAACATCCTGAGAAGCGTCGCAAATTGCCCTGGTTCAAGGTGTTGCAAGAGGGGCTTGACCATAAAGGGGCAACCTTGAAATTGCAAGACGGCAAAGGCAGTCAGATAAAATTGTCTGTCAATGCCGTTATGGTGGCGGACAACAACGGCCGGCGCCGCGGGTGCCTGGTGACCTTTGATGATATTACCCAAATTGAGGAGAAAAATTTCGAGCTCAGCTCATTAGTGGAGAAGCTTCAACAGTCTCAAGAAGAGATTCAGAGCAAGACCCAGGAGTTGGAGTTTTTGGCCAGTCAGGATCCTCTGACGTTCTGCCTGAACCGGCGTTCTTTGGATAAAGGTTTGAGGGCTGAGTTTGATAAGGCCAAAAAGGCGGGATCGCCGCTGGCATGTATGATGGTGGATATTGACTTTTTTAAGTCGGTCAATGACCGATACGGGCATGCCACAGGGGATCAAGTGATCAAGGCGGTGGCCGATATTCTAAAAATCAGTACCCGGGACAGCGATCTTGTAGGACGGTATGGCGGTGAAGAATTTTGCGTTGTCATACCGGGAATGGATATTGAAATTGCCCGCAAGGTGGCGGACCGGATTCGTAAAGCCATTGCAAAGGACAACTGCGCCGGTGTTCAGATCACCGCCAGTATCGGCGTGTCCTCGCTTGAGATGAACGCCGCAGCGCCGGATGAACTGGTCAATCAAGCAGACAAAGCCCTCTATGCGGCTAAAAAAGGCGGTCGCAACCGGGTCTGTATCTGGGGAGTCGATGATTCACAGGATGCTGCGTCTGGCGGAGCTCAAAAAATACCTGGCGATAAGTCGAACCTGACCACAGAGATTTCCGATAATCGCATCGATCCAACCCAATTAAAGCGTCGGATACAGGAGTTAGAAGGTCTTTTGGAAAAACAGAGAGCCGAATCCGACCATTATGAAATGTACGATATCGAAACAGGATTTCCGACCCAGAAGTTATTCGAGGACAGGATATCCCAGGAAATCGCTAGATGCGAGCGGACCAAAAACCTGGTCGCCGTGTTGTCCATCACCATCGATGCCACCGAGCGGATCAAAAAAACCCTCGGCCGTACTGCCGCGGATCAGTTGGTCAAGGCTTGTGGTGATCGATTGAATGACGCTTTGAGGCGTAACATTGATACCGTGGCAATGGTAACGTCCAGCGACCAAGTCTCATCGGTATCTTTGATCAATCGGTCAGAACTTGGAATTTTGTTTGCCGATATCAAACAGGTCGATCACATGACATGGATCATCAAACGCCTTCTGGACACATTTGAATCGCCCTTTCAGATTCAAGGCCAAGAAATTTACACAGGCGCGCATGTCGGTGCAGCAATCTATCCTTTCGACGGCAAGTCTGTGGAAGCACTTTGCACCAGCGCCTCCAATGCCTGTAGTTACACCAAATTATGCAAAGGCGACCACCGCTATCATTTCGCCTCCCGGGATATCAATACGGCTGCCATGCGGCAATTGCAGATTGAAAGTTTACTCTACCGAGCCATTGAAGACAATGAGCTCCAACTCCACTTTCAGCCGCTGATCGAATCGGCGACCGGCAGAATCTCGGGATTCGAGGCGTTGCTGCGTTGGACCAGTGCCGAGTTGGGCTCTGTTGCGCCGGGTGAATTCATTCCTGTTGCGGAACAATCCGGACAGATTCTGAAAATCGGAGAGTGGGTATTATATCAGGCCTGTCGGCAACTCAGGGCGTGGCGTAACGCCGGGATCGATGTCGGCCATGTTGCTGTTAATGTTTCCGGGCTGCAACTCCAGCAATTGAACCTGGCTCGCCGGATAAGGGAAATTCTTGACGAGTTCAGTTTAAAACCCAGTCAGCTGGAGATTGAGCTGACGGAGAGTTCCCTGGTCAACTTTCACGATCAATCATTTGCGATGTTGAAGCAGATCCGGGATTTGGGGATCCGTGTGGCCATGGATGATTTTGGAACCGGATACTCTTCGTTGGCCTACTTAAGAAATATACCCCTGGCTTGCATCAAAATAGACCGTTCCTTCATCGACGGTATTGGCAAAGACGACCATGCCGACAAACTGGTGTCATCCATCGTTTCGATGGCACACAAGTTGGGGCTGGATGTGGTCGCTGAAGGGGTTGAGGCCCAACATCAGGCCGATTATTTAATTTCCCTGGGATGTGAATTCCTGCAAGGCTACTTTTATGGGCGACCGGTACCACCAACTGCGGTAAGCAGCCTTCCCGGCCTAAAGGCGTCCCTACTGCACTCTAAATCTGCATGAAAAGGCACTGTATATGGACGACATGATAGAAAAAATCAGAAGCACAGCAAAATTGTTTTCTCTGCCGGAAATATACCTGCAGTTGAAAGAATTGCTGCAAGATCCTGATTTTACGATGGCGGAAGTGGCTTTGCTGGTGGGGCGTGATCCAGGGATGGCAGCTCGATTTCTTCGGATCGTGAACAGCCCATATTATCGCAGGGCGGCCAAGATCGAAACCATCGGCCAGGCAGTGAGCATGATGGGATCCCGGCAGGTCCACGACATCGTTCTCAGTGCATCTGTCACGAGTGCTTTCGACGGTATTCAGATCAATGTGATGAATATGCACCGATTTTGGCAGCAGAGCATCTATCGGGCGATGACAGCCCGGCAACTGACCAAAGAAATCGAAAATGTCGAAATCGACCGCATGTTTTTGATCGGCCTACTTGCAGATATCGGGCATCTTTGTATATACCAGGGTATACCTGACAAAGCACAGCAGGCCATCTCCCGGGCCAGACAGGAGGTACGCCCTCTTTACTTAGTTGAGCGGGAGATGTTGGGTTTTGATTTTGCCGCTGTGGGCGCTCTGATGATGACGGAATGGCATCTGCCGGAAAGCCTGCAGCTGCCCATCGCGTTTCAAATGACGCCCGGGAAGGCCGGTGGATTTGCCTTGGAGGCGTCTTTGTTGCATCTAGCCTCGTTATTGATTGAGGCCGATTTGAACAATAGTGATTTCGCACAGGGGCTTTACAGCGTTGACGCAGCTGTTTGGGAACTTTCCGGGCTGACTGAAAGTCAATGTTTGCAGGCGCGCAGCAAGGCGGCAGATCAATATGCCGATGTGGCGGAGAAGATTCTATAAACTATTTTGTGTTTGCGTCGATAATGTAATCATAATGAGCAAGAACATTAAACATACTTGCTGCGTCTTTCTGTTGATGTTCATTGCCTTTGTGTATCCAACAACAGGAAGCACCGAGACGACAGCACTGCATCGGTCGGTTGAAAAAGCCCTCAGCACGAACCCTCAATTGCTAATTCTGGATCATAACCGGCAAGCACTGACGTTTGACCTCAAGCAATCACGCAGCCGCTACCTGCCAAAAGTCGATTTGACCCTTGGTTACGGGACAGATCAGCACAGTGACCGCACCACTCGTGCACCTAATGCCAAGCCTGACGACAACGAATGGGATGCCCGGGAAAATGCCACCCTTAAGATGACCCAACAGATTTATGACGGTGGTGAAACCGGCAGTCAGGTCGCGATCGGTGAGGCCCAGGTCGAGGCGGCCAGCCATCGTCTCCAGGCGGCAAGACAGGCCGTCGCATTAGAAGCGGTCACAGCGCATTTGGATGTCGTTCGTCAGGGCGAGCTGGTGGCGCTGTCCGAAAAAAACCTCAAGGTTCATCACGACATCTATCAATTATTGGCTGAACGCGAGCAAGCCGGCGCCGGCAGCATTGCCGATGTTGATCAAGTACAGGCGCGAATGGCCCGCGCCGAGACGACGCTGCATTCGAGTCAAGCTGAGCTGGCTGTGGCAACCGCCAATTATGTTCGTGTGGTGGGATCTCCACCCGAGGCACTGGCTTTTGCCGGCGCTCCCGAGACGCTGCCATTGACCCTCGAAGCGGTTTTAATGCATGCCCGGCAAAAGAATCCGGAACTGATGGCACTGGTATCAGAGCACATGGCTGCTGATTCAAGCCTGATGCTGGCCCGCTCTAAATACCGGCCAAAACTCGATCTGGAACTGAGCAGCAAATACAACAACCAGGTTGAAGGGGACCCTTCATGGGAGGCAACCAATACGGCCATGTTGTCGTTGCATTGGAACTTATACAACGGCGGCAATGACAAAGCCGGCACCCAGGCAGCATTGGCACGTTTGGAACAAAGCCTTTCAAAACGCACTGCCAAGTGGGATGAACTCACTGAATCGATTTCAACGACCTGGGCAACCCGTCACGCCTTCCAACGTCAAAAGGAAGCCTATCGGAATGCCGTGGTGTACAGTCGGAATACCTATGACGCTTATTTAAATCAGTTTTCCATTTCCAAAAGAACACTGCTGGATGTACTCATCGCACAGAACGATTTTTTTCAATCGGCTGCACAACTGGTCGAGGTTACGATCAACGAAATAATTGCCGCCTATCGGATTATGACTTTGATGGGAGAGCTGGATGTCCCGCGGTGCGAAGGTGCATGCGCTAAAGACGATGGCTTTAAGGACCTATCAAGTCTTATCGCATTTCCGTCCGCTCTGGGAATTTTATCGGTACCCTCAGATGACGTGCTCCAGGAGCAGGATAATGAAACAGAGCCAATTGAGAATGCTTCCCAAAATTCTGAAATTATATCGTATTCAAACCAATCTGTTGAGATTGGGCCTCTTATTCGACATAGCGAAGTGAGCGAGGTCAGAGAGACCCTAAATGAGATGGGGCTCAGTGCCCGGCAGGAAAGTGCAGTGGGCCCGGTAACCATGTTCCGACTGCTGGAGGGCGTTTACCCGCCAGCCGAAGCCCGCGAACGGTTGGCAGTCCTGAAAAAAGTGGTGGGACCAGCCTTTATCTTGCCACAAGGTGACGGTTTAGGGATTATTATCGGCTCTTTTCGCAACAGCCAAAGGGCACAGCGGTACAAGGAGGAACTCGGGCGCCAACAGATCCAGGTGGAGATCGTAACATCAGCCGTCCAGATGCGCGGTACGTTGCTGGTGGTGGATAATATCGACATGGAGATCGCCGAACAACTTGTCCAACAGATGTCGAAAAAAATGCCGTCAACGACCGTTAACCTTCACTAAAGCAGGCGTTTGCCCCCAAGATCCTGCAAGCTTGCATTTTTTATATGAACGCATATATGATATGCAAAGCGATTCTTGCCCCTGACCCTGCACTGATCAGATATGTCAACGCCCCCTTTTTAATATTCCAATGTTCTCCAAGGTAAAAGAATGCTAGCTCGACCCATTGGACATCTTTCTTTAATAGTCTCCCCGCATGTATCCTTTTGAATGCCGGTGAGAACATATTCCGCAACATCGGAAAAATAAGGGCTTTATCAGGGGGATCTCATGGTCCGGGTAATAAACATCTACTTCTTAATTCTCTTGATGCTATGTTGCAAGGCCTATGCTCTGGACAAGGTTAAATTGACCAATGGCGAATGGGCCCCCTACCTATCGGAGCACCTTCCAAACTATGGTACGGCTTCACATATTGTAAAGGAAGCCTTTGAGGCTGTCGGTGTTCAGGTTCAATACGGATTCTATCCTTGGAAACGATCCTATAAACTCGCCAGGGAGGGTACGTGGAACGGTACCTTGGTATGGGTTTACACCGAGGATAGAGCGGCTGACTTTATGTATTCAGATGTGGTGATATCGGAAGTTGAGTATCTGTTTCACCTCAAAGATAAGCCTCTAATCTGGAAGAAAATTGATGATCTAAGGGGGTTGACCATCGGCGCCACACTTCATACGGTCTATCCGACACTCGAAGAAGCAGCTCATGATGGCATCCTAAAAATTGAACGGGCCGGCAATTATGATAATCTGTACCGCCGTCTTCTGAATCATCGTATCGATGCTATCCCCCAGGTCAGCCAGGTTGCAAAGCACTATCTGCGCACCACGCTCCCCCCCCGCGAACGAGATCTGATTACATACTCGGACACCATTCTTCAAAAACGCAACTACCACTTGATTCTGTCAAAACGGCGACCTGAGAGCAAGTCGCTGATCGGCCTATTTAATAAAGGCCTCTCCCTGATTCGCAAAAATGGCAGATATCAAAAGATCATTGAGAACTTGGAGAGAGGCTCCCTTACCCGCAATTTGGACTGAAGTCTGCGCCAGCATAATTCCCAGCTGATTCTCATCGATAAAAACATGCCACAACATATGAGGTAAGTATTGATTCAAAACCGGTCGCAACATACCCGTAGCATTTTCAAAAGCCGTCTCGCTAAACGGCACTTGTGTCTCGTTCTTGCATTTAGCTCCTTGATTACACTGATTGGCACAATGTTTCAGCTCTTTTTTGAATACCGTAGTGATATCAAATATATAGATACCCAGATGGGTCTCGTCGAAAGCAGCTATATCGAGAGTCTGACCAATAGTTTGTGGACCCTAGACGACAAGCAAATAGCGATTCAGATGAACAATATGCTGAGCCTGCGCGATATTGTCTATCTGGAGATTACGGAGCGGGGCCAAGTGATTTATGCCACCGATTCGACGGCGGCGGAATCCGATGCAAAGAGAAGCTTTCCGATGATATACCGCCATCAAGGCACCGCCAAAACAATTGGCGTACTTCATGTTTATGCGTCTTACAGTGATGTGTACAATAGAATGTTACGGCGTATTGTCGTGATTTTATCCACCCAGGGCCTGAAGACATTTTTCGTTTCCCTATTTATTCTGTTTATCCTCCATCGTCAGGTGATTCGCTATATCGTCAAGATATCGGATTATGCCAAGGGGCTTCAGATTAAAGGCTTGGATAAAAATCTCGACATCGACCGGCGCCGGTCTTCCGAATCTGATGAACTCGACACCTTGATCGATGCGATCAATGCCATGCGAATTAGATTGAGGGACGATATTCACCGGCGCAAAAAGACGGAGGACAGCCTGCTCCGCTATGAGCATATTATATCTTCTACCAATGACTTGATGTCATTTGTTGACACGAAATACCGATACCAGGCTGTCAACGATGCTTATTTGATTGCTCATGATATAAGCCGTGATGACATTGTAGCGGCATCGGTACCGGATATTTTGGGAAGGGACAAATTTGATCGTGTGGCCAAGGGGTATTTAGATCGCGCTCTATCAGGTAAAAGCATTCAGTATCAATCTTGGTTTGATTATGCCGGCTTTGGCCGAAGATATATGGATGTTACTTATCACCCTTTTAAAAACCATGAGGGTGAAATAAGCGGTGTGGTCGTCAGTGTCCACGACATGACCCAGCGCAAACAGATAGAAAATGCTCTTCAGTTGTCACTGGAAAAATTTGAGAAAACATTTCAGACGGCCCCGATTTGGGTCGTATTGAGTACCATTGAAGATGGACGCTATATTGAGGTCAACGATACAATTTTAAGCACCACTGGTTATCAAAGAGAAGAGCTGATTGGAAATACATCTATTGAGCTGAAGACCTGGGTAGATCCGTTGGACCGTGACCGTGTCGTGAATAAAATCAAGAAGGACGGCAGCGTTCGTAACATCGAAGTTCAGCGGAGAACCAAATCCGGAAAGATCATTGACACCCTTTTTTCCGCCGCGACAATTCAATTGGAGGGAAAGGACATCATGATCTCTGTGACCCAGGATATCACTGAACAGAAAAGCGCAGAATCGGAACGTTTGCAGCTGCAGACCCAGTTGCTTCAGGCTCAGAAAATCGAATCGGTCGGCCGTTTGGCAGGCGGGATCGCCCACGATCTAAATAACCTGCTGTCGCCGATACTAGGGTATGGAGAGATGCTCATTATGGATACGTCGGAGGCGGATCCGCGTCGGGACTCCTTAGCAGAGATCGTCAATGCCGCCATGCGTGCCAGGGACCTGGTCCAGCAGCTGCTCGCCTTTAGTCGCAAGCAAACCCTGAAGTTCAACAGCATTGATGTCAACACGATGATTCTGAAGTTTGAAAAATTACTGCGGCGGACCATCAGGGAGGATATCTCCATTCATATACTTCTGGAGCCTGAACTATCGCCTATATTGGGTGACATGGGCCAGCTTGAACAGGTTATCATGAATTTATCCGTCAATGCACAGGATGCGATGCCCGATGGAGGAGAGCTCACCATCGAAACAGCCCTTGTTGAATTAGATGAAGCATATGCAAGAGAGCATGAAAGTGTGGTGCCGGGGGCCTACATCCTGCTCACCGTAAGCGATACAGGTTGCGGTATGGAACCCAAAACATTAGAGAAAATGTTCGAACCGTTTTTTACGACCAAGGTAAATGGCCAGGGCACAGGATTGGGACTGGCCACGGTATATGGCATTGTCAAACAGCATAACGGTAGTATCTGGGCATATAGCGAGCCTCATCAGGGCACGACCTTTAAAATATATCTGCCGATATGTTCCCAACCGGCGCGTCATCATGAGAGCCCTGGCCAAAGCTCCAGCGAAATCAACGGCAGCGAGCATATTCTATTGGTGGAGGACAATGAACAAGTCAGAACGTTGGCGCATAAGCTTTTGGAGCGGACAGGATATACCGTGCTAACGGCAAAAAACGGGCCGGAAGCGCTCACCATGCTGGAAAGATACGAAGGGCATCTACACTTGCTTTTAACCGATGTGGTTATGCCTGAGATGAATGGAAAGCAGCTTTTTAAGCGCGTATCCTCCCATTACCCTGAAGTAAAAGTCCTGTATATGTCCGGCTATACTGAAAATGTTATAACGCAACGCGGTGTCATAGAGGCCGGCATTAATTTTTTGCCGAAACCATTTTCCATCGATTCCCTGTCTGCTAAAGTCAGAGAGGTTCTGGATGGACAAAGTTGATCGGCCAAATAACCTGCCGATTATTTTCCCAGCAACATATTCGATAGATTAATTGGCTGCGCCGGGGAAAATCTTCGGCGTACCATTTAATGCTTCGCTTAGGAGAGTAGCGTGCATTTATAGCAGGAAGTATCGTTACAGTTGAAGCATTCGGCCGGGTAAGTGCAGTTTTCAGCGTTTGTTATGACCAATACTGTAATGGCAATGCAAAAAATGATGCATGGAAAGATGTAGATCACGTTTTCCGATATTATTGAAATTAAAACACTCATAATCTGCTCCTTAAACGGTCTTTGCTCTAGCTTTACTTCTCATAAAATTATCTCGGATGAAGATCAATGCGCATTAATTTATCGTCAATGTCCTTAGGTTAGCGGCCATATGGATATACCTGCTGCGTGATTATTTGGTTTGTCCGACTTTAAATAAAGCAATTATTACGCCATTTATTACAAAGTTCTGAAGCGGGACATTCAATTCCAGTAAATTCGCATTGGGCCTTCGAATTTTCAGAGCGTTAGAATATAACTTTAATTGATATTACAGTAAAAATATCAAGAGGATAACGATCCGCCTCAATTCATGAAGGAGGGGCTGTATTAAATTCAAATTGATCTCATTTAAAAAGGTTTCACATTGGTTCTATGGATTGGCAGCCGGGATGGCCGCTCAAACTAATGACGGCGTCGAAAAATTGACTCTGATGATTAAGGTTGATTGTAGCGCTTTTGAGCATAAGAGAAGGGTTTACAAGCTGGAGGCTGGCAAACCCATATTGGCGTGGTAGGCGGTACTGGATTTGAACCAGTGACTTCCACCGTGTGAAGGTGGCACTCTCCCACTGAGTTAACCGCCCATTGCAATTTCCAGATGATTTTCAGTCGGTATGGAAACAATCCCATATAGTGGTTGAATCGTTTTAAAGTCAAGGCTTTTTTGGAGCTTAGTCCATAGATTAAACTGCTAATTCAGTTCAAATCGACGTTCACATTGCGAGGTGAGGCAGTGTTGACGGCTACCCTGGGAGTTTAGCTTTGCCTTTGGCAATGACTGTCTGGTGACTCCTCACAATTTTCCACCGTTGGTTGGGTAATCTAAATGGTTTCGAAGAGATTTCCGACAGATAATGGGGAGCATTGGGATTAACAACCATCGGGTTAACCGTCAAGTGCATTGGGGATATCTTATTAACGTGCTGCGGGAGTGCCCCCTGGGCTTTTGCAAAATACGCATCATCATATAACGTTTCTGAGGCCGTATCTCCTGCACCTTCTGTATCAGCCACTGGTTCTGAATCAATGGAGGTCAAGGGAGTGTCGGCTTCCTTCTCCGTGGCAGCGGTCATTTCCTCAATCTCCTTAGGGGAAGGAAGGTCTTTGAGATCTTTGAGCTCAAAGAGTTCCAAAAACAGCTTGGTCGTAGCATATATTAGGGGGCGGCCGGGAATCTCCTTGCGGCCCAGCACGCGTATCAATTTACGTTCTAAAAGCTGACGCAGCACGCCGCCGGCGTCTACGCCGCGAATGTGTTCGATGTCTGCGCGAATAATCGGTTGGTTATAGGCCACGATGGCCAACGTTTCCAAAGCTGCCTTGGTCAGTCGGTGGGGAGAAGGCTGCAGCATGCGTTTTATCCATTGATTATATTCCGCACGTGAGCGCAGCTGCCATCCGCCGGCAACTTCAACCAGCTTAAATCCGCCACCGCGGGCCTCGTATTGTTCTGACAAGGCGTGCAGTGCCGATCGAATCTCCTTTGCTTCTACGGTTTCGAAAATATGTTTTAATTTCTCTACCGTCAGGGGTTCTTCCGATACAAACAAAAGACTTTCTATGATATTGCCGAGATTTTCTTGCATAGCCTATTATTGGTAAAAAAGTCGTATAATGCCGCTTTGGGCGCTTTGGGCCACGCGGATCAGGTTGAGTTTCATCAATTCCAACAGTGCCAGAAATGTCACAATGAGATAGCGTTTATTATCTGCGGCTCCGAATAAATCTGTAAAAACGATGGATCCTTTTTCTTCCAATACATCTACTATTCCGTTCATACGATCTTTAACCGAAACTTCATCCGTCGGTATTTCGACGGTGTGGTCTTTGCTTACCCTCTGCAGGACGCGTTGAAAGGCATCAATAAGTTCAAAGAGCCCGACCTGGATCAGTTCCTGGTCATCATCCAAGAACTCTTTGACCTTAACTTTTCGTGTAAATATCGTATCGCCGAGCAAATCTCGATTGGCAAGTACTTCGGCGGCCGATTTAATTCGGAGGTATTCGGCCAGGGGACGAATGAGTTCCATCCTGGGATCTTCTTCATCCTCATCGCCTCCGTGGTGAGGCAGCAGCATACGCGACTTAATATGGGCAAGAGTGGAGGCCATGACCAAAAAGTCGCCGACGTTATCAATGTTGAGCAGCTTGATCCACTCCATATAGGTTAAATATTGTTCGGTGATAAGCGCTATCGGGATGTCGTAAATGTCAACTTCGGCTTTTTTGATAAGATGAATGAGAAGGTCCATGGGGCCTTCAAAGACATTTTCAAGTTTGACTTTGTAATCATCCGCAATCA
>JAAUYD010300030.1_pt1 | contig 12385 bp, 11 predicted proteins | sample 7278101 | NCBI WGS metagenome assembly JAAUYD01 (sample SAMN14350128, study PRJNA611818) | marine sediment metagenome | isolation source: surface marine sediment (0.6m) | place: French Polynesia: Moorea | collected 2018-08 | reverse complement strand
CCGGTGATGGTGGCAGATCAGGCCACCATCACCGGGCAGGGAGACCTTTTCATGACGCGGCTAAGGGTACTGCCCCGGAAAAAGCGTTTGAAAACATTTTTAGTAGATGGCCCCATGATAATCAAGTCCGATCGCCCTTCTCGGGCGGTCGCGATTATATTGTCCGCAGGGGCACCGGAAAGGATTCGAACCACAGGCTCAATGCTGTAATATCTAAACCGATGGGCGATTCGCTCCAATCGATGGCCCCATATTTTTCCTCGAAATTCATCTCCATATCGATTCCAATCATCCTTGTCGTCACCATCAACAACCGATAACAGCGTAACGTTTGCACCGCTCACCACGGCTTCCTGTAGGGCCGTCTCAACAACGGCATCAAGATTAAGGTCATCATCCAATGCCACCACAATGCCTCCGGTCGCTGTAGCAGGCGGCGCCACAATCGGACATGCCTCACCTGGCATTCCATGGGGCGAAACCGATGTATGCACTAAAGCCGCGGCGGGTTGGTTAGCCTGATCCAGGGCACGTATGAACTCGTCAGCTGAAGCAGGGCGACTTTGCGAATCATAGGAGAGCGCCTGTAGAATAAACTGTTCTACCGACACCGGAATTTCCGGTCTGTAAAATCGAGGCGGCACGGGATCAGCCTTACGCCTGCGCTTCAATCGATTCGGGTCCTTATGTTTTTCATAGGGCAAATGTCCTGTCAGCATTTCGTAATAGACCATGGCCAGGCTATACAGATCGGTCCGGGCATCAACAGGGCCTTGAGCCAACTGCTCAGGTGCCACATAGTATGGCGTGCCATGGGGTATTGGATAATCCTTGCGCAGCATGTCGGAAACACCCATTTGCCATGCCAGACCAAAATCAATAATCTTGACCGTATCCACAGGTGTGACGATCAAATTCTCCGGTTTGATATCCAGGTGAAATATACCGCAGTTATGTAAATAAGAGAGTCCCTGGGCCGTCTGGCCAATATAATGATGCGCTTTGCTGAAAGTCAATCGGTTCCGAGACCGCAGGCAAACGCGCAAATCCATCCCGGGAATGAATTCAAAAATATGGTACGCATGGGATCGGTCTCGCTGTATATACCGCACAATACGAGGGTGGCGGAGCATGGTCAAAATTCGAGATTCATTTTGATAATGGTAGTAGACAGCAGGGTTGTTTATGATATCCATGGAAGGCACTTTTATGACAACATCCAGGCGGCTCATTCTGTCGATAGCCTGATAGACTTGCGCAAATGCCCCGGCGTATAGCGGTGCTACAATCTCAAAACTGTCAAGGCGGTCTCCTTCCCCGAATTGAAGTGGTGGGTCCATTCCGTCCCTCTCCATAATCGATCCATGTTGTATAAGACCATAACCATTAATACATAGACGTCACGGTTGGCATCGGTCGGCAAGCTGCCCCCATTAGCAGCTATGGTCCGAAATACGGGACTATCGAGATTGTAGAGTGCAGATCCGAATTCAGATAAATGGGAGTGTCATCGTCCAAGGGTAAAATATCCAATGACAATGATCAGAATCACGACTATCTCGAGCAGCGTGAACCGGTAGAGCATCAGGCAGATTTTTCGTTGGGATGGATTCATTGGTAAAATGATACGATTCATTAAAAATCGAAAGAAACGGGTATACGGTGTTGTTCGAAGATAAAGGCGAAGGTATTGCCGGATACTTTGCAACCAAAGGGTGAGGTTTTGTTCTTCTTCAGGGCTGAGATCTTCTCCGTGGGGATCAAATAAGACTTTCAAGCGCCCTTCTTCGAAAAAGAAGTGGATGCGTTGAATCGGGCCATTCTCAAAAGCGAGAAGGATTTCGTCACTTGTGGGAAAGGTCAGATTGAAATGGAGCTCAAAGTATTCGTCCGTGGCATTGTCTTTGAGCTGGGCCGTCACGCCATCACCCCTCGGCTTCAGTCCGGCCACATGCCAATGGGGGTGCAGCCTGACCATTCGCTCGGCATCAATGATTTGGGAAAGGTCGCTTACGCCGCTGAGAGTCGCCGAAAGGGCCAGATCAATCTTTGTGGTCATGCCGATGTCTCCGGTGCTATCATCAGTGGTACGCGTAATAGAGGGTGAAGCACTTTGTTGCGTACTCTGGCTTTAAATCCTTTGCCTTGCTTTTTCTGATATGGACCGATCACAATCAGATCACACGCCAAAGCTTCGGCAACCTCTCTGAAAGTCTCCTCAATGGGACCGAAAATGCGTTTAAAAGTACATTTATCGGCATTGGGAAAGGTTTGCTTGATGCGCTGCCAGTCCTCCTCGATTTCAGCGGCCAGTTGTTCATCCACGTGGCTGCGAAATGCATTGCGAGACGTGGAGGTGTTCAGCCAGTCATCACCGGTCATCACACTCCAATCCTGATTTATGATGGTGAGAACGGTAACATGCGTTTTGGGAAAACCTGGCATCAACTTCTCAAATACCCATTTTTCGGCTTTCCGTGCGCCGGGTGTACCGTGGGTACACAGTAGAATATGGTTAAACATCTTTGATAGGGTCCATTAGCTTCAAGTTTTGAGGCCATCCTCTTGTTCAAGGCCCAAAGGCGGCACAAGTCGACACCTGTACCGCCTTTGGAGAGACATGATGGTGTCTGCGGGATGCGACACCGTCAATCTGTTTGGACTATACCAGCCACTTGGTAAATAACAGCACTAGAAAGGTCGTTACCAGACATAATACCAATGCCGTCAGATCTTCGTTTCGTTCACTGGCAAAAACGGAAAGCGCGCGTTCTTCCATTTCAGTGTTACCTGCGTCTTTTTTGTATGCATGGTCGCCCTTGCCGCAGTCGCCGGTGTTAATATCGATTTTTTTGTCATTCATGAGTTTTGCCTCCATTAACCCGGATCACCGGATGTACTAGTTTTATTTTAGAACCACATCCTTAACCAGCCACAGTACCACGAAAAAGGACAGGACTGCTTTGGTGACGCCGGAGATAACACCCATGACCAGCGGCCAGCCACCGGCTTGTGAAATCGCTTTCTTGGTGATCTGCATGCCCAATCCGATCAAGCCAAAAGCGAAAAACCAGATCATACAATCGGTCAGAGTGGTCACAGTTTTAGATTTCTTGTGGACCTGCTTGATGGCGTGCTTGATGGCAGCGGAGGCATCCTTGGACATGGTGATGCTCTTGTCTTTGACTTGGGCCATCACCGACTCCAGGGCAAACATGCGCTCGCGGCCGGTCTTGTCGAAGACGGCCTTGTTGTTGCGATCATCAAAGTTGCCGGCAATCTGATGTTGAGAGATCAGGTCCTTGAGGGCGGCATCCTGGCTGGGATTCAAGCCCTTTATTTCACCGGCTGCATAGGCTTTGGACAACACCTCATGCTCCTTGTCGGTGATACGCGTACGGTCGTTGTAACTCACGTCGATGTACTTGCCTTTGTAATGGCTGGGCGGAGAGAAAAAACCCAACGAAGACATCATAAACAGGATCAGGAAACCAATGATGAAAATGGGGAACTTGTCCACTACCACGGATTTGAAGCTCAATTTCTGTCCGGACTCTTTGCCGAACCACCCGGCCAAGACCAGAACGATAATGGGCAGGAAGAGTACGCGGGTGATATTGAAAATTTCCGCCACTTTCAGAGTCTTAATATCGACGGCATTAAAGGCCAAAGCAGCTGCCGCAACTTGGGCGGAATTCAATATGCCGGTCCCGGCCCATGCGCCGAATTGCACCGCATTGAAGCCCACCAATTTGCCGACGGTGGGAAAAACAAACATGCAGATAATACCAAAGGAGAGAATGGTCCCGATGGTGTAGGCCATCTCCTCGCTTTTGGCTTTGACCACCGGTGCAACCGCCACGGTAGCAGATACGCCGCATACGCCCATTCCGGCCGACAGTACGCCGGTCATGGATTTGGGCTGTTTGAACAATCCTCCCAGCCAGAGCACCATAAAGACGGTGCCCATTACAAAAAAGCCGATCATCCAGATGCTGTAGACCCCCAGCTTGGCCAATTCGGCGAAGCTGTAGCGGGCACCCAACATGATAACCCCCATCTTGAGAACAAACCGGGCGGTTTTAACTCCGGATGCGGCAAATTTGGGAATCCCGATGGTGTTGGTGATCACCACCCCCACCAAAATACCCAAGACCACGTAATTAAGATTGAGGACTTTGTAAATTTTGAAGCCCAATATCGGGACCAGGTTTTTGCTCATGATCTTGACCAAGGGTTCCATATACCATCGAATGGCCATGGCCAGCACGAGCAGCAGTAAAATTCCAGCCAAAGGCTGCAATAAGAAGGTGTCGATGTTGCTGCCTTTGGGTTCACGGATGGTATTGACAATACCGCCCAGCAATCCTACGGCCCCCACGATCAGACACATGGTGATCTGCAGGTCCATGGACTTATGGGTGCTCAAGTACTTCATCATTGGCAGGAGTGCACCCGTGGATGCAATCAAACCGTAGACAATCAAAATACCGCTGAGGATAAATAGCGGTACGTTATTTCTTTCAGTTGCCATTGTAATGACTCCTTTTCAAAAAATGGTGCGAAAGTTCATGGCATTAAAGCGAAATGCCGAACTTGGGAGATTATACCCCCCAAGAGTAACATTAATAACCAACCAGTTTAATTCAAGCTACTGACATTGCGCCTTAATCAACGGTGCAGTTTCCTCATCAACCGCTCCCCCAATTGCCGGTCAACGCTTAATTCCTCCTTTCAGAACAGTGGGTTTGCGAAATATTGGTAAGAATTCAGTGCTATCACCTCTCCCTTTTCAAATCGCATGCCATTCAGCTAAAATTTATTTAATAATGATTACAATCTGTTACCCATAATTGAAATCAACCCAAAGCCACAGATGCCGCCGATTGATGGCGCCGAGGAGGTCCCCCAGAAATAAAAAAGTAATTTTTATAATTAATATAGATGTTTATGCATATATTTGGTCAGCCACCTGGGTGCCGCCGCTGGTTGGCACTGCCCCCTTGTGGCGGCACATAGAAAGCATCGAAGCACTGGAGTATGCCTATCTGGAAAACCGTGTTGAAAGGACTCTATCGGCGAAATTGTGCCGGATCGATTTGATAGCGTTTGAATATCTTCTGGAGGCTTTGCCGTTTGATTTGACTCAGCTGGGCGGCTTCGGAAACATTGCCGTGGGTCCGGGCCAAGAGTTGGTTGACATATGTTGTGGTAAATTTTTCCAGGAACTGTTCTTTGAGGGGTTTATAGGGGCCGGCCAAATCCGAGATCTCCATCTCAAAAGACGGTTTGGCCTCGAACGCCGACAGGTGCGAGCTGTCGATGACCTCTTCCTTGACCAACGCGGTCACCCCTTGAATGGTATTCTGCAACTCTCTTACATTGCCCGGCCATGAGTGGGCTAAAAATTGATTCAGCGCGCCGGGTGAAATGGTTTTTTTTCCGGTATTCAGCAGGCGAGCGGCGTCATCCAATAGGTGATCCACCAGCAGGGGTATATCGCCTTTCCTTTCGCGCAGCGGCGGCAACGTAAGGTGGGCTACCTTTAGGCGATAGTATAAATCTTCGCGAAAGCTGCCTTCACGGATTTTCTGATCCAGGTCTTGATTGGTGGATGCCAGAATGCGAACATCCACTTTATGGGTCTGGCTGTCGCCAAGGGGTTTGATCTCCTTCTCCTGCAACACGCGCAGCAGTTTGGTCTGCAGCGAAGCGGAGAGGTCGCCGATCTCATCTAAAAAGATAGTACTTCCCTGGGCCTCGGCAAAAAGACCGGCCCTATCCTGGTCTGCATTGGTAAAAGCGCCCTTCTTATAGCCGAACAACTCGCTCTCGAGAATATTTTCGGGCAACGCCGGGCAGTTCACCGTGACCATATCCCGGTCTTTGCGGTCGCTTAATGCGTGGATGGCACGGGCGGCGATCTCTTTACCGGTACCGCTCTCTCCCTGGATTAAAACGGTGACGTCGGTGCGTCCCAGCATTTGGATGGTATCAAACACTTTGACCATAACCGGGGACGCTCCGACCATCCCTTGAAACGATTTGCGATCCGCCATCTCTTTTTGAAGCCGCTGGTTTTCCCTGATCAAACGATTTCGCTCCAAACCTTTGGTTAACACGTGGACAATCTGCTGTTCTTCAAAGGGTTTGGTGATAAAATCATAGGCGCCGCTCTTAATGGCCTCCACTGCCTGCTCGATGGATCCATAGGCCGTCATGATCACCACGGTGACATAGGGATCGATGGCATGGGTCTGTTTCAATAGTTCCATCCCATCCATCCCCGGCATTTGAATATCAGTCAGCAGCAGATCCACGGGCTGCGCTCTGATAATATCCAGAGCGGCTTTACCGTTCTCGGCCAATTGGATGTCGCAATCGATCTCCATTGAAATGGTACGCCCCAAACCGTGGAGCAAATCAATTTCATCTTCAGCTATTAATACTCGATCAGTCATTTAATTTCACCGATTCTAAGCTTCCACCGGCAGCGTTATAACAAACACAGCGCCTTTACCCGGAGTGCTGGCAACCTGGATATCTCCGCCATGCTCTTGGATAATGCCATAGCTGATGGACAATCCCAGTCCGGTCCCCTCCCCTGTCTCCTTGGTTGTAAAAAACGGATCAAAAATAGCATCGATATGCGCTTCAGGAATACCGGGCCCGGTGTCCATGATGCGAACCTCTAAGTATCCGGTATCATTACATACATCGGCCGACACAATGATCCTTCCGTCATTTTTTATGGCGTGAAGGGCATTGATGATGAGGTTCATAAACACTTGCCGCATCTTATCCTGGTCAATCACAACATCGGGCAAAACCTCGGCGTATTGCCGCAGCACTTCGACGCCCCTTCCGGTGATCTGCTTCTCCAGAAGATTCAACACAGCATCAATGGCCTGTCGGATATCTCCCTTGGCTTTGCGGGTGTCTGAAACCCTTGAAAAATTCAGCAGGTCTTCAACAATACTTTTACAGCTCAGTGTATGCTTTTGAATGATCTCCGCATCATCTTTTATCGTAGGATTGTTCTCAGCGTTTTTACGTATCAGGTTGGCATAGCAATTGATCACACCCAGAGGATTGTTGATCTCATGGGCCAATCCCGATGCCAATTGGCCCACTGCGGCCAGTTTTTCTGCCCGGGCAAGATGCTTTTCCATACGTTTTTTCTGGGTGATATCGCGAATGACACCTTCAAAGCCGGCTGCGGCGCCATGCTCGTCTGTAAACAGGTTGGCGGTCACGAGGCCGTGGAGATGATCACCCGAGCGATTGACCAGGGAGGCCTCAAATTCCTTGACAAATCCGTCTCTATGGATAGCCCTGATCAATGCGATGCCGTCCCGTGTATCCCAGAAAAGCTGTTCAATGGTCTCGATGGAGAGAGCTTCCGCTTTGTCCGTGAACTGGAACATGCGAATCCCGGCAGCATTGATATCCATCAGCTTTTTATTGTTGTTGCAGATAAAAATGGGGTCTCGTGATGTTTCGAAAAGTCGTCTGAATTTGGACTCCGACTCTTTGAGCTCATTATGGACATGGGCCAGGTCGGAGGCTGTATCCATAAACGCCATTTTGAGCTCGCCGATCTCATCCATTATCTCGGGCTCCGGCTCGTGACCACCATTCTCTTTTTTATTGCCGATGCGTTTGAATACGGTAATCAGCCCTTTGAGTTCGTTGACCACCGTATAATTGAATAAGGTGTAAAATAGGGTGAGCAATACCATCAGCACTCCGCCACCGATAAAAAACGTCATCCAGGCCTGACGCTTGATTTTGGCAAAGTAAAAATCGACAGGGATGTAAACCGTATCAGCTGCCACCACCTCTCCTAACTGATAGTTGTAGCCTTGACTGTTCAAGCCGTACCTCTCGATAATGGTCGGCGGTGCGTGGCCAGGGATGCCGTGGCAGCGCATACACTCCAATTCCACATAGATCGCCCGAAATCGGGTATAATAAGAGCTCCCCTCTTTTTCCACGATGCCGCTCCACTCCTGCAGGTTTGGGTCGGCGTTGAATTTTTCGATCATCTTCATCTCGAGCGCATCGGCAGCATTCATCGCATTCATGGGGCGTTTGGAGGCGCGTTTATAGCGAAAATTTTTAAACCGGCTATGCACCCGTCCCATGATGTCCCGACCCACATAAGAGGTAGACATGGCCTCGACCACAAAATGGTCTTCGGGAAGTATTTCATACATTTTGGGTCGAAGCACATCTTTAACATAAGTACGCGTGGCCTCCACCGCCGAAATGTAGAACTCGGTCTCTTTATAAACCGCTTCCTCGATCTGATCTTTTCCAAACTGATAGACCAAAAGTGACGCACCCACACAAACCACAATTAATATGAGCCCGGTACCCACCTTAAAACGGGTTTGAACAGAAAGTTTTTTCATACGCTATCCCCGTCATTTCTCATGGCGGCACCAGCCGGTAATCTGAAAAGTGGCTTACATATCTTCATGGAAAAGACTATACCGGAGTTTGATGGCCCAAGTCAAAGCGGCAACACGGTATGGATTGCATAGGTCATGTTACATTTCATTGACAATTCGGCGAGATGAACAGATATAATAGGCCAACAACCGCCGCGGACCTCCCGCAGGCACTTAACAGGTCGTTATAAAAAGGAAAATGCCATGCCCGAGCCCATCAAAGCCTTTCAAGATTATTACCCTGATGATTATTCCCACTGCTATGGTTGCGGGACATTGAATCAAAACGGATTGCATATTAAGAGCTATTGGGACGGTGAAGAGAGCGTCTGCCATTTTGACCCGCAGCCCAATCAAACCGGAGGATCTCCGGATTATCTTTATGGCGGATTAATCGCCTCTTTAATCGACTGCCACAGTGCGGCCACCGCCTCTGCCGCCAGATGCCGAGCCGCAGGCATCGAATTGGGCGACGAACCCCTTCCGCGTCACGTCACCGCCGCTTTGAAGGTCGACTATCTGAAGCCCACGCCTGTCGGCCCACTCACCTTAAGGAGCCAGGTAATGGAAATGACAAATAAAAAGGTAATTGTGGAGACAACATTGTCGGCTGGTGATATTATTCGTGCCAAAGGGGAAACGGTCATGGTCTTGATACCGGGTAAGGCGTAATCACCGGACATGGACAATAAAACGGTTATGAATACAACTCAGGCGAAGGAAATTATCGGTGTATCACTCTGAAGTGGTTATTCTTTGCTGGGCCGCGGTATACGCAGCAGCCATCTTGGCCGCTGTCCTCAAACGGCGTTGGATGGCGCTACGCGAGATCGTCGTAGGCGCTATGATTGTTGCCGCCGGTATCGGCGCTTCCTTTATGTTGAATAACGTAGCCGGGGCACTAGTACTTTCGGTGTCCATGTTGGCGGCGACCTACTTCACGTTGACGGGTATAATCAAGATTTTTTCTAAATCATAACTTCGATTTTTGGTTGTATTTAACCACTGAGTAAAAGCTGATGACCATTGCAAAGAGAAGCATTTCTTTGACACACTCTCCCCCTGGAGAAGCAATAAAAAATCACTACCTCACCGACCTGATCCACTCCCCAATCGCACGTGTACCAGAGCAAAAAACCCGAATGTTCAGTGAAGAACATTCGGGTTTTTTACAAAATAAGGGTGCTTCGCAATTAACGATCAGGGGTACTCAGCACATGGGTGCATCTTTTCAAGTATCGTAATGCCAAATAGATGGCCAGGCCACTGATAAAAATAAAAATCCAGAGAGGATCGAGGGAAAAAGTGCCGGATTTGATCAAGCTTATAAGGACCTTGATGACTGTAAAACACAGGATGATGGCCATAAATCCAGCGTACTCCTTGCCTATGACCTTTTTCCAAGAAAATGACAACTCAGGTTGTTTCCAGCGCATGAGATTGAGTGATGGTACGAATGCCGGGGTGTGTTCCGACCATTGTAAATATTGATCACCGAATTTATTTCTAAGGAACGCTTCCTCGGCAAAGGCAATGCGCTCATAATACAACCAAAATATCAGCACCACGAGCAATGTCATCCACCAGGTATAAAAAATAAACGAAATACCCACCCAGATTAGAAAATTTCCGAAATATAAAGGATGACGAACCAAAGAGTACATGCCGGTGGTGTTAAGGACATCGGCGACCTGACAGTCCACGTTGCCGCCGGATGTTTTTTTGGCCTTATAACCAATCACGACAACCCTTATGGCAAGTCCCAAAAAGGAGACACCCAGAGCGAACAGATCAATCATTCGATGGAAATTGTCAGCAGGCTTGACTTCCATGCTCTGAATACCCATCAATATCACTACGACCATCGCTATCGGCAGATAGCTGCGCCACCGGAACAACCAGTTTCCTGTACGCTCAAATTCTTCGATTAACGCCATAAGACCTCTCAGTATAAAATAAACATTTTATTTAGATTGAATTCCTGATCCCGGAATGAACATCATGAGGATAGGGGGCTTGTACGCATATGGGCAGCTTGGCCTGTACGAAAAAATCATGCGGAAGGCATTAACAGATTAAATGGATAAAATCAATTTCAACATAGCGATGGATCAACATTAGGATGTAATAAGGTTGGGGCCGTGATGAGATTAAGAAGGCTTCACCGTCCGAAACCGTTTGGCCAGGGGAAAGCGTCGGCCTTCACCAAATGCTTTGGGGGTAACTTTCAAACCCGGTGCGGCCTGGTGCCGTTTGTATTCGTTTTGATCCACCCGCCGGATCACCTCGGCCACCGTCTTGGCATCAAACCCTTCAGCCATAATCTCTTCTTTGCTAAGAGCCCTCTCCACATAGGCCTCAAGGATGGGATCAATGACCTCGTAAGGGGGCAAATCGTCTTGATCGGTCTGATCAGGGGCCAGTTCGGCCGATGGCGGTTTGTCGATGATGCGTTGGGGAATGATCTCCTTTTCCCGGTTAATGAGGCGACAGATCTCGTAGACCAATGTCTTGGGAACATCGGAGATGACAGCCAGGCCACCGTTCATATCCCCATAAAGGGTACAGTAGCCCACTGCCAGTTCGGATTTATTACCGGTGGTGAGCACCATGCAGCCGTCTCGGTTGGAGATCCCCATGAGCAAAGTGCCGCGAATGCGGGCCTGGATGTTTTGTTCGGTCAGCCCGGGGTTGCGGGCATCGGCATTGGGGACCAGTTGCCTTAAAAACGCCTCGAAAATATCGTCTATGGGGATAACATCATATTGCAGGTCCAGGTTGAGGGCCTGCGCCTGGGTATCTTCGAAATTGTCCTGGGAGGTGTACTTTGACGGCATGAATACGGTGGCCACATTCTCACTGCCCAGGGCTTCTTTGGCGATGTAAGCCGTCAGGGCTGAATCAATGCCGCCGGAAAGCCCGATGACGGCCTTCTTGAAACCGCATTTGGTGACGTAGTCTCGGGTGCCCATCACCAGCGCCTTGAGAACCGCCGCATTGGGGCTTTCTGAGACAGGATGTATGTCGCCCGTTTGAGTTTGGGTATCGTAAACAACTATATCTTCCTGAAAATCGGCCCCTCTCGCTATAACACGCCCCTGGGGATCATACACCGCACTGGCGCCGTCAAATAGAATATGATCGTTTCCCCCCACCTGATTGACAAAGGCCACCGGGACATGGTGCTTGGCGGCAATGGCGGTTAGCATATGATCTCGAAAATCGATTTTACCGATATGGAACGGTGATGCGGCGATGTTGATCAAAATATCCATTCCGCCTTGGGCCAAACGATCCACAGGATCGACGTCATAAAGCCGATTATCGAAAATATCCTTGTCGTTCCAGACATCTTCACAGATAGTCAAACCCAAGCGGTGGCCTTTATAGGGAAACGGCAGGTTAGGTTGACCCGGCTCAAAATGTCGGCGTTCGTCAAATACGTCGTAAGTCGGGAGCAGCTGTTTGTCGATTCGGTGAAGAATCCTGCCGTCTTCAAACAATACAGCGGCATTATACAGGGCCTTTCCGCCACCATCGGTTTTGGCAGCCACAAATCCAACAATCACGCCGATACCAGATATCGTGTTGACCAAAGAGGCCAACGCCGCTTGATTGGCATCAACGAACGCCTTTTGCTCCAGCAGATCCCGGGGTGGATAGCCGCACACTGACATCTCAGGAAAAACAACCAGATCACAATCATGCCCCTTGGCCTTTTCGGCATAATCGATAATGCTTCGGCATTGTCTTTCAAAGTCTGCAATCACAGGATTGATTTGAACGAGCGCGATTTTCATACCCTACCCCTTCTTCTACCCTCATGATTCGTTAGTTGAGGGCGTCTGGTGGCCGGGAAATTATCCCAACCATGCCTTCGCTGTCAACAGTCGCTGCCAACTTACACGACTTAAAGTCTTTGGTCCTTT
>JAAUYD010107917.1_pt1 | contig 12385 bp, 7 predicted proteins | sample 7278101 | NCBI WGS metagenome assembly JAAUYD01 (sample SAMN14350128, study PRJNA611818) | marine sediment metagenome | isolation source: surface marine sediment (0.6m) | place: French Polynesia: Moorea | collected 2018-08 | reverse complement strand
TTTTCTGAAGAAGGTGTCCGCAGATTACGCAGATTTTCGCAGATTACAGAGAAAAATCTGCGGCCATCTGCGTAATCTGCGGACAATTTTTCTCATAACATTTTTTGTAAACCACTTAAATTTATAGTTGATGATGTTAGTGGGTGAATGATTGTTCAAAAAATCACAATTGGGTCTTGACAAGCGATTATAAACGATTAGAATGATCACTACAAGCGAATATTCGCTGATAAATTATTTTTGCTAATTTGCAAATTCTCGCCAGAAGCAAAAATACCTCGTCTCAGCCGGATCAAGCATCAAAATTTGAGACATTTGAATAAAGTTTGAATAGACAAGGAAGGTTATTATGATCGATTTTGCCCCCTCGCGTATTCATACGGGAACCGGTATCAATGCGGCCGTCACCCAGGAAAATGCGGCCATCTTGACGCCTCGCGCTCTCGACTTTATCGCTCGCCTCGAACGGGCCTTTGGCGAACGCCGTCGCGAGCTGCTCAAGACGAGAGTTGAGCGGCAGCAGCGGCTCAATGCTGGTGAAAAACCGGATTTCCTGGCTGAAACGGCCGAGGTGCGGCAGGGTAGTTGGCAAATCGCCCCTATTCCCGATCACCTGCAAAAGCGCTGGGTCGAAATTACCGGTCCCACCGATCGGAAAATGATCATTAACGCCCTCAATTCCGGCGCCGATGTCTTCATGGCTGATTTTGAAGACGCCAATTCACCGACCTGGGCCAACATGGTCGAAGGACAAAAAAATCTCAATCTGGCCATTAATCGCAAAATTGATTTTGTCGGCGACAATGGGAAAACCTATGCTTTAAAGAAAAAACACGCGCTGCTGTTTGTCCGGCCGCGGGGGCTTCACTTAACCGAAGAACACATGCAGGTGGATGGGGTGCCCCTCTCCGCCAGCCTCTTTGACTTTGGTATCTACTTCTTCCATAACGCCAAACAGCTGCTCGCCAACGGGGTTGGCCCCTACTTCTATCTGCCAAAATTGGAAAGCCATCTCGAAGCCCGCTGGTGGAACGATGTCTTTAATATGGCTCAAGATGAGTTGGGGCTGGAACGCGGGACCATCAAAGCCACGGTTTTGATCGAAACGATCCTGGCCGCCTTTGAAATGGATGAAATTTTATACGAGCTCCGCGATCATTCGGCCGGGCTCAACGCCGGCCGCTGGGATTATATCTTTAGCTGCATCAAGAAATTTGGCCAGCGACCCGATTTTATCCTGCCCGACCGGGCCCAAATCAGCATGACGGTGCCGTTTATGCATGCCTATACCGAACTTCTGATCCAGACGTGCCATAAACGCGGTGCTCACGCCATGGGCGGTATGTCCGCCTTTATCCCCAACCGCCGCGAACCGGAGGTCACCAAAACAGCGTTGGCCAAGGTCAAAGCGGACAAAGAGCGCGAGGCAAAAGCCGGTCACGATGGCACCTGGGTGGCCCATCCGGACCTGGTGCCCATGGTCAGAAAGATTTTTGAAACCCAGCTCGCCCACCACCCCCACCAGAAAATAAGACCGCGCGAAGACGTTCAGGTTGCTGCTGAAGATCTGCTCAATTTCCAGGTGCAGGGGGGCAAAATCACCGAAAAGGGGCTCCGTCTCAATATTAACGTAGCCCTGCTGTATCTCGAGTCTTGGCTCAACGGCACCGGTGCGGCCGCCTTATACAATTTAATGGAAGACACGGCTACGGCCGAAATCTCGCGCGCCCAAATTTGGAATTGGATCAATCATCCGGAAGGGAAATTGCCAAACGGGCAAAAAATCACCTTAGAGCGATGCCGACAGCTAATCGAACAGGAGCTGGAAACAATCGAAAATTTGCTAGGCGAAGAGCGGTTTAAACAGGGGCAGTTTAAATGCGCCTCCCTGCTGCTCGAAAAACTCATTAGCAGCGACACGTTTATCGATTTTCTGACGGTGCCAGGAAATCAATACCTCAGCTAGTAGTGCTAAGTGCTGAGTTAAAAGTCCTAAGTTTTAAACTCAGCACTCAGCACTTAGGACTTGGCACTCAGGACTCAGGACTTAGGACTCAGGACTCAGGACTATTATCTTCGCACTTCTAGAAGGAGACTTAAACATGATCAAAAACGGAAAAACCAACGGCAATGGGCACATCGATTCTATGACGCAGGAATGGGCTACAAATCCCCGCTGGCAGGGCATCAAGCGCCCGTACACGGCCGATGACGTCCAGAAGCTGCGCGGTTCGTTTCTGGTAGAACACACCATCGCCAAAATGGGGGCCGAGCGCCTTTGGAAACTGATGGACGAAGAACCGTTTGTGCGCGCCCTGGGTGCCTTGAGCGGTGGCCAGGCGGTGCAGATGGTCGAGGCCGGTCTGCAGGCGATTTATCTAAGCGGCTGGCAGGTTGCCGCTGACGCCAACAGCTGGGGTCAAACCTACCCCGATCAGAGCATTTATCCCTATGACAGTGCTCCCAAGCTGATCAAGCGCATCAACAACGCCCTCATGCGGGCCGATCAAATTGATCACATGGGCGGCGGCAGCGAAACCCACTGGATGGCCCCGATTTTTGCCGATGGGGAAGCCGGTTTTGGCGGCAACCTCAACGCCTATGAACTGATGAAAGCGATGATCGAGGCCGGAGCGGCCGCCGTTCACTTTGAAGACCAGCTCTCTTCAGCCAAGAAGTGCGGCCACATGGGCGGCAAGGTTCTGATTCCGGTACAGGAACACATCAACAAGCTGGTGGCCGCTCGTCTGGCGGCCGATGTCCTGGGCGTGCCCAGCATCATCGTGGCCCGCACCGATGCGGAGTCAGGTGGTCTGCTCAACAGCGATGTTGACCCCCGCGACCATCCGTTTATTGTCTCGCGCGAACGCACGGCAGAAGGATTCTTTAACGTCCGCAACGGCCTCGAGTATGGCATCATGCGCGGCCTGGCGTATGCACCTTACTGCGACGTCATCTGGCTGGAGACCAGCACCCCGAATCTCGAGCAGGCCCGCCGCTTCGCCGAAGCGATCCACGCCGAATTCCCGGGCAAGAAATTGGCCTACAACTGCTCGCCGAGCTTTAACTGGCGGCTCAACCTCGATGCCGACACCATCGAAACCTTCCAGGAAGAGATGGGCAAAATGGGGTACGCCTTCCAGTTTGTGACCTTGGCCGGCTTCCATTCGCTCAACAGCAGCATGTTTGAACTGGCCCGCGGCTATGCCAAACGCGGCATGGGCGCTTACTCCGAAATGCAGGAGAAAGAGTTCGCCATGCAGGATGATGGGTTTAAAGCGATCAAGCATCAAAGCTTTGTGGGGGCCGGGTACTTTGACCTGGTTCAGCAAACGGTGATGCAGGGTCAAGCCTCAACGACGGCACTCACCGGCTCCACCGAAGAGGCACAGTTTGCCCATTAAACTTTACGGTTAACGATTGACGAAGAAGCTCAACTTTGTACAAAGTTGAGCTTCTTTTTTTTTTGCAAGTACTGGGACTTGACATTACTGTGTTACATACAGTATAATGTATGGCATGGCAAACAACAACAGTCACTACGAGGGGTTGGCCCAAGAGTTGCGTCGTGGCGCGCTGGTTTTGGCGGTCCTCAGCCAGCTCGACCGGCCGGAGTACGGCTACTCCCTCAAACAAGCCCTCAGCGAAAAAGGGCTCGATATCAACGAGGGCACCCTCTATCCACTGCTGCGGCGGCTGGAAAAACAGGGGCTGCTCACCAGCGACTGGCAGGTCATCGATGATGCCCGACCCCGTCGCTATTATGAAATTAGCAAAGAAGGCCGGGAAACCCTGCGCCAGCTGGCCGTTGAATGGTACGGCATCGTGGGCGTGATGGACGGCTTACTCGAGGATGTCAATAAAGGAAAATTGTCAACATGAAACCGATGGATTTATTTGAACGATACGTGCATGAAGTTGGGCAGCACCTGCCCCGCAAATCCAGAGAGGATATCCAGCTGGAGCTGCTGTCTCTGCTGCAGGATGCCCTCGATGAACGGGCAGATGCAGCCGGCAAGGAACCCAACGTCCGCATGGCGGCCGACGTGCTGTACGAATTCGGCAAACCGGAAACGATGGCGGCCGAATATCGGCCAACGCAGTATCTGATCGGCCCCAACCTCTTCCCGATTTACAAGATCGTGGTCACCGTTGTGCTGGCCGTCCTGGCCGGGGTGCATGCCCTGCCGATCTTGCTAAACATCCTTCGAGGGCAAATCGACAACGACATCATCGGCATGCTGTGGGGGCTCCTCACCAGCTACTGGAACATCGCCCTGACCAATGTCGGTTTGATTACCCTGATTTTTGTGGCCATCGAGCGCTTTGTCGATCTGCCCGAAGAACAAGAAGAATCGACGGAGTGGGATCCTCTGGCGCTGCCGGCCATCGAAAACCCCGATCGGATCAATCGCTTTGAAATGATCGCCGGAATCGTGGGCGGTGTGATCATGATCGCCCTCATCAATACGTACAGCACCTGGCCGGCCATTGAAGGATTTCCTGAACTGCTTCAGCTGGCCCCCGAATTTATCAGCCAGATCCCCTGGCTAACCGCTGCGTTCGCCCTGGACATCATGCTCAAAACGGTGGTGGCCTGGCAAGGCCGATGGCAAATTTGGTCCCGTTTGGCCGATATCGGCCAGGAGATGTTTGGCCTCTACGTCCTCTATCGCATCATTCAGGGACCGGTGACCGTGTTTGAAACTGTGAGCGGGGTTTCCTTTTTAACCAAATTCGTCCTGGGCATCATCATGGTAATTGTCGCCTTTGAGGTGATTGGCAAGCTCTACCGGGTGCTGGTCGGTAAGTCGATCATCGACTTTGACAGCCTCAAAGGGCGCTTCGCTTAAGTCAGGAAAGGTTGGGTTCTCTGGTCCAACACAATTTTTCAACAAAACACAAAGAACGCTCAGGCAAACAAAATAACCTGAGCGTTCTTCGTGCTTTTTAAGGTGAGCCATCATCCCGTTGCCTTCAGGCCATGGTGTTTATTACAATAACTAGAGTCCGAGTGATTAGCAGTGCAGCGGTGACCCCAGATGCCACAAAAAGTTCAAGTATATTTCTTTGGCGAACTAAAAATATTAATTGGTCAGAAGGGCAGCCCGCTTCTCCTGCCGCCAACGCAAAAATCTCAATCGCTTCTGGCATACCTTATCTACCATCGCCAAACCTCCCATCCCCGCTCGCGCCTGATCGGCATGTTCTGGGGAGATCGGCCGGAAAAAAGGGCTCGTCGCTCCCTGTCAACAGCGCTGTGGCATATTCGCCGCAGCCTGAACAGCAGTGCCACATTGTCGGCCGACAACCACAAGGTCCACCTTGATGGTTTTGAAGAGATTTGGGTTGATGCTGAGACATTTGCCGATGCGGCATCCGCAGTCAATGATCTCAGCCGTCTGGAACGGGCTGTCTCTCTCTACACAGGCAACTTCCTGGATGGCTCCTTTGATGACTGGGTCATCGATCAGCGCTATCTCCTTCAAGAAAAATATTTGGACGCCTTAAGCCACCTGATGGGTATGTATGCATCGGCCGGACGTCCTCGAGCCGCTTTGCATGCCGCGTTGACCCTCCTCCAGCAAAACCCTCTCCGGGAGGACGCCCATCGAACGGCCATGCGCGCCTACATTCAGCTGGGTCGACGGAATGACGCCCTTTTTCAATTTGACCAGTGTCGCCGCCTGATCGCTGAAGAATTGGGTACCGTACCAACCCCGGAAACCATCGCCTTACATGAAGCCATTTTGCTCGATGAACTAGTCAAATCACCAGACCCCGAAGCAGCCGAATTAGATTTCCCTCAAAGTCAAATCCCGTGGCGAAAATCAGACCCTTTCTCAACGACAGGCAGGCTGCCTCTGATGGAACGGGAAACCATATGGCAAAAGCTGATGACCGCCTGGGAAACGGTCGAAAAACGCCATACCCATCTTCATCTTATTCAAGGGGAAGCGGGCGTTGGTAAATCCAGGCTCCTAACCGACTTTGCGGCCGCGATAAACCAATTGGGCGGTCAGGTTCTACACGGCCGGTGCTATGAATTTGAGCGCCGCCTGCCTTACCAGCCGCTTGCTGAAGCCATCCAGCAAGTGCTAACCACCCTGCCCGCAGAGGATTTATCAACCTTGCCGTCCTGGGTTACAGCAGAGCTGGCCCGATTGATCCCTGAGCTAGGACCAACTTCCCCGGCTGGTGAGGCGGAATCTTTATTCCAGGCGTTTGTTTTCTTCCTTAAACGGCTGGCCAATACAACCACACTGCTCTTTGTCATCGACGATTTGCAGTGGGCCAACGAATCGACCCTGGCCATGCTCCACCATCTTATTCGGCACAGTCGGCAAATGCCGCTGCTACTCGTCGCCGCTTATCGGGACGTGCTTCCTCCGGCTCTGCAAAATTGGCAGCTGCAGATCATGCAAAATGAAAATGCTGAACACACGATTTTGACGCGTCTATCGGCGGCCGGAGTTCGCTCCATGATCGAGGAGATCAGTCACCATGCCGAAGGGGCTCAGGAACTAGCTGATTATCTTTATCAAGATACCGAAGGGAACCCGTATTTTCTGTCTGAAATGGTCAAACATCTTCTCGATGGCGGTGCCCTGTTCCGGCAAGAAAGTCGCTGGCAAATAAATCTCGAGCCGATAAAACAACTCTCTTTGCCGACAACCATCAGTGCGGCCATCATGACCCGTCTACAGCGTCTTTCAACATCGACACAGAGTATCGCCCATGCGGCAGCCATGCTTGGTCAATCGTTCGACTATGACCATTTGCTAGAAACCGCAGCGGGTGATGAAAATAACCTTTTGACAGCGCTCGATGATCTCCTGCGCCACCAGCTCATTATTGAGAATCCGGCCGGCGTTGAAGATTGGGATTATGCTTTTACCCATCATAAAATTCAGGAAACCATCGTGGCCACCCTGCCGCGCCATCGCCGGCTGCACCTGCACAAACAGTTGGCCTTCGTTCTGGAAAGACGCCTTTCTTACGCACCCGAAGCTGCGCCCATCATCCCACAAGTCGCCTTTCATTTTGAACAGGCCCGTCAACTGGATAAATCCCTCACCCCTCAAGCGGTCATCTACTTGTTTCAGGCTGGCCAGCAGGCAGCAGCCCAATTCGCCCACGCGGAGGCGATCGCTTTTTTTTCTCGTGCCTTTACTTTGGTCTCAGATGGTGATCTTCAACAGCGCTATGAGCTGCTGCTCGCCCGCGAAAGCACATACGCGAAACTCGGTAACCGCTCTGCTCAGGAAAAAGACCTGGATCTCCTCGTTGAAGTTTCGGCGAAGCTTGAGGATCCGGCCGGCCGTGCTGAAGTTGCCATTCGGCAAGGTCGCTGTTTCTTCCTCACCGGAAACTTTGATGCGGCCATTGACGCCGCCCAACGAGCGATCGATCTTGCCGGAGAGGATCCGATCAAGAGGGCAAGAGCACATCTGGTGTGGGGGGAGGCGCTGCTTTCTCAAAGTGATCACCAGGCGTCTCGCGCTCATTTTGAAAAAGCCAGAGCGCTGGCTCAAACAGCCAACAACCTCAAGATCGAGGCAGATAGCCTGAATGATCTGGGTCGTTACTATATGAGTCAAAGCGATTATTCCACGGCCGAAATACACTATGCTCAGGCACTGGCCATCTATCAAAACGCCCAGGTCGGGTCACGAATCGGAGAAGGCAATATTTTGGGCAATCTGGGGATTATATGTCGAGAATTGGCAAATTATGCGGCCGCCCGTGATTATTTTGAACAGGCTCGGCAGGTGTTTCAGCAGCTGGGCGACCGCCATAAAGAAGGGCTGGTGATCGGCAATATGGGGGTAGTGGCCACGGACATGGGAGACATCCTTCAAGCCAAAGCGTTATTCACCCAAGGTCTCGAAATCAGTCGCGAAGTTGATGATCGCAATTCGGCAGGATACTGGCTCAATAACCTCAGCCGTATTTCCACCCACCTCGGCGACTTCGAAGGGGCCAAGGTATATCTGGAAGAGGCCCTGTCGATTTTTCGCGAAATTGGTGACCGGCAAAGTGAAAGCATGACCTTAAACAGCCTGGGTCTCACTTTGACAGATGAAGGCAAATTTAAGCAGGCCGCAATACACTACCAACAAGCGCTTGACGTCCGCCGTGCAATTGGCGATCGACGGGGCGAGGGATATTGCAACTACAATCTTGGGAGTTTGGCTCTTCTGCGGAATGCACCGGCCGCGGCTCAGGATTCTTTTGATCAGGCGTTCTTGGTTTTTAGTGAAATTGGAGAACGACAGGGTGAAGCCCAATCGATTTTTGGTCGCGGCCGCCTGGCAGCGGCCCTCGGTGATTGGGCTGCCGCCCAAAAACTATTACTCCGTGCACTCAATCTATTTCGGGAAATCGGCAATAAAGAGTTTGAGGGAGAAACACTTTGTGCCTTGGGTTTGCTGGCCATCCAACAGGAGCAATTCGAAACCGCGATTGAAAAGGGTCGGGAAGGTTTGGAGCTTGCACAGCAGGCGAACGACATGAGAATCGAGGCGGCCGCTTCAATCATTCTAGCCGAGGGGTGGCTAGAAAGTGGACAGATTGCCAAAGCAAAGGCGGTTTATCAGCAAGCGCTCAAGCTCCGCCGCCGGATGGGTCAAAAACATTTAATAACTGAAGCGCTGGCTGGATTGGTTCGACTGGCTTTGCGGCAAAAACAGCCGGTTCAGGCGCTGGAAACAACAAAAGAGATTCTTAAATTCTTAGAAGAGGATTCGGCCGAAGAAGAAGCCATTCCCCTTCATGTTTATCTGACCTGCTACCATAGCCTGCAAGCTGCTGGCGACCCCCGCGCCGCACTCATCCTGGGCCAGGCGAACTCGCTGCTGCAAAAAGCTGCTGCTGGCCTCACGGATGAAAGAAAAAAGCGCTCTTTTCTGAACCACATTCCCACGCACTCCAAAATTCGAGCGATTGCAGACGACATTCTTTAGCGACATGATGCCGCTCACTCCCGTGGCTGCTGAAAGAGCGGTCTGAAAATCGCAGCCTATATTTTCCCCAAAAGGCGAGTTTGTAAACAGAATTTGACACTTTTTTGACACCCTCCTCCTATGTTGATTTCAATCTATCGGAGGGTGAATGGCGCAAAAAAAAAGCACCGCCGCAAATGCGATCTTTGTGGTCCGCATATGGCGTGAATGGTCTCTAGAAGAAACGCGCTGGGTTGGTCGTATTGAACAGCTCAACACCGGTGCCGCCATCGCTTTTCGCGACCTGGCCGAGCTAATGACCTTCTTGCAGGAAAGTGGCGTATGTGGGGAAGCCAGGCGATCTCCCTCCGGAAAAGATCAGGCTGAGTGACTATCTTTCGAGGAGATTTCATGATGAAACGACGTATTATTTTCCTTTTTTGTCTGCTGCTGACGGTCTATGTTACCCGGCATCAGGCAATTTCCGCTGCCAGCGAGATCGGGCAGCTCGATCCTTCCTTTAATGACGATGGCCTGCTGGGAACCCTTCCGGCCGCCACTTTTAATATCTATGACGTGCTGGTTCAATCGGACGGCAAGGCGCTCATCGTCGGTGAAGCGAACACGAAAATTTTTGTCATGCGCTTAACCCCGGCGGGATTTGCCGATACGTCATTTGGCGCTTTGGGCATGGTTATCATCGATCTGGGTCCCCAAGGATACGGCGGGGCGATTGCCAAAGCGGCCGGTTTGCAGGCTGACGGCAAGATCGTTATCGGAGCGTATGCCGCCCACAGTCAAACCCTAAACGATTGGGTCCTTTTGCGCCTTAATCCCAACGGGTCGCTGGACACCACGTTTGACAGCGATGGGGTGGTGGCCCTCAGTGCAGCCAGCAACGACATCCTGACCGATCTCGATATTCAGCCGAACGGCCGCATAACCGCGACCGGTTTTTATATCGACTCCGGTGGTCAATCAGGGGTGAGCGTGGTGCGCTGGCTGTCGAATGGCCAGCTCGACAGCAGCTTTGATGGTGATGGGATATGGGGAACACCCAGCGACACCCTCGTCATCAACCCTCAGCTTGCCGTGCAGCCCGACGGCCGGCTCGTTGTCGCTGGAGATAATCGCCTGGGGCTGGCCCCGACAAACGACTTTTTTGTCATACGCCTTTTAAACAACGGGGCTTTGGACACCACCTTTTCCCTGGTCGGTTCGACATACATTACGGCCGACAACAGCGAAGAATCGCTTGGGGATCTCATGCTTGAACCCAACGGTTCCATCGTGTTGGTCGGGGATACAAGAGGAGGCTCGACGGAAGGGGTGACCATCGTGCGCCTCCTCTCCAGCGGCGCGCTCGATTCCTCGTTTAATGGAGACGGGCTGCTGACCGTTGACGTCAACGGAACCCAAAGCGCCGTCGGCACCGGTGTGGCTCGCCAGGCGGACGGCAAGATCGTTGTGGTTGGAGAGGTTGACCACTTCTCGATCCTGCCCGGCAGCTTTGTCGACAGCTTTGCCATGCGTCTGACTGCAAATGGACAGCTCGACGCGGGATTTGCCAGCGGCGGGGTCCTCATACACGACGTCGGCCAGCCAATTGGGGGGCAAAGCGGGTTGTGGGATCGCGCCAGCGCGGTGACGGTTCAGCCAGACGGCAAGATTCTGGCCGCCGGCCGGGTCATCAATGGCGGGCTGAATTATGGCTATCTGATGCGTCTGCAGGGGCAAGCCACCGTTTTTCTGCCGATGATTACACGTTAAGTGGATCACAATAAGTGTTTATCAGAAGCTACGGATTAACACAAATTAACACCGATTTCTGTTTTCAATCCTTCGGCTGTGCTCAGGGCAGGTTCTGTAAAAATCCGTATTAATCCGTGGCTAAATTTGTTTAAGAACTTGAGAAATGACCTACTCACGACGGGCACAAAATCCTTGAAGAAAGGGCAAACCCATGAATATTTGGCAAATTAAAGCAAAAGGGCTGATCATTTCATTGTTATTGGTCATCACCACCACTGTTGTGATGGGCAATCATTCGACCTATTCGGTTGGTCCAGGCGGCACAATTCGCGTATCGATGGCCACAGCCGAGGCCAATTATTGGTCGCGTTCCCCCGATCTTTCCGCCGACGGCCGCTATGTAGTCTTTGAATCATTTGCCAGCAACCTGGTAGATAACGATACCAATAGCGGCACGGATATCTTTCTGCACGATACGCTAAGCGGCGAGACGAGACGGGTATCGCTAACGGCCGACGGCACGCAGGGCAACGGGCACACTTCCGAATTCGCATCCATCTCCGGTGACGGCCGCTACATCGCTTTCCATTCCAACTCATCCAATTTGGTGAGCGGTGATACCAACGGGTCGCTTGACATCTTTGTCCACGACACCCAAAACAGCACGATCCGGCGGGTTTCGATCACTTCCAGCGGAGTACAGGGGAACGGGGATTCCCTCTTCCCGGCCATTTCGGCCGACGGGCGCTTTGTCACCTTCTCTTCTCATGCCAGCAACCTGGTGAGTCAGGATTATAACCAGGTGGGAGATGTATTTGTTCACGACATGGTGACCGGTACAACCAAACGGGTTTCGGTCAATACCGCCGGAACAGAGGGCAACGGCGCGGCCGATTTTCCTTCGATTTCGGCCGACGGCCGCTTTGTGGCCTTTTCTTCTCAAGCGAACAATCTGGTGAGTGGGGACACCAACGGGTCGTCAGATGTGTTTGTCAAGGACACCCAAACCGGGGCGATCACCCGGGTTTCCGTGGCCTCCGACGGCACCGAAGGCATCGGCTCCGCCTATTTTCCAAGCCTCTCGGCCGATGGCCAAAAAATCGCCTTTGAGTCCACCTCTCCCAACCTGGTCAACGGCGATTCGAACTTTCAAAGCGATGTTTTTATTCACCATCTTCAGAGCGGAATCACGAGCCGCGTCTCCGTCGCTTCCAGTGGTGCGGAAGGGGAGCGGGGCTCTACGCAGCCAGCCATTTCGGCCGACGGCCGCTACGTGACCTTTCAATCCAGTTCGTCCGCGCTGGCCGGTGTCGACATCAATTGGGTGCCTCACATCTTTGTGCACGACACCCAAACCGGCCAGACCAGGTGGATTTCGATTGGGCCTGACGACACGCAAGGGAACAGTTTCTCCAGCTCTCCAGCCATCTCGGCTGATGGGCAGCGCGTGGTTTTTGCCTCGTACGCCGACAACCTGGTAGGAGATTCAAACCGGGACGGCGATATTTTCCTGCACGATACCCTCAGTGATGAGATCACGCGCGTTTCCGTTCCCACGTTGAATGTCGAGGGAAACGGAGATTCAACCAGCCAGGATATCTCGCCCGATGGCCGCTACATCGCTTTTGATTCGGACGCGGACAACCTGGTCGCCGGCGACAACAACGGGTCTCGCGATATCTTTGTGC
>JAAUYD010074218.1_pt1 | contig 12388 bp, 9 predicted proteins | sample 7278101 | NCBI WGS metagenome assembly JAAUYD01 (sample SAMN14350128, study PRJNA611818) | marine sediment metagenome | isolation source: surface marine sediment (0.6m) | place: French Polynesia: Moorea | collected 2018-08 | reverse complement strand
CGAATCGATGCCGTCAGCAAATAAGTAATATTGAGCGCTTCGGCCAAGAGCCCCCCCGGCACAATGCCACCACGGGTGATAATCATCATCGAATCAAACCGCCCCTGGATTTGGGGAACAAGGTAATCAATTAATTTATCTACATCTGACCATGTCAGTACTTCGCGTCGCACACCAAACTCCTTATTAGCCAACTCGGCGAGATGGATGCACCAAAATTTCAACGTTGTTAATCACTATCGCTGGGAATAGAGTAATTTATCGTGTTTTCATACGCTCCAGAATCCACAAGATCACGTGCAAGTTTTTCCAAGGATCTGATACGAAGAAAGCGTCAGGCCATGACTTTTTTTGGACCAACGCTCCGAAAATCACGATTTAATTTAATGTTAAACAGGTTGAGGCTTAAAGATAAATGCTATACGCCATTGATGAACGTGTCAACTGCTAGACCACCATTTTACCGCCAGATGACAAATGCGCCAAAAAATCCGGCTAGCAAAACAGCCGTGGCCAGTAAAACTACCCACCATCGATAGGTTAAGCTGGCCCGATCATACACCTTCACCTGGGTGCCAATCACGTGTGAAACCACATATTGCGGCACCAGCAAATAGCCGAGTAAGAAACCGGAAACCAATCCTCCCATGTGGGCCAAATTATTGACGCGTACGATTAAAAATCCGATAACCAGATTAATTCCAACCAACTGCAGGGTGCGGTTCAACCGATCTTTACCAAATTTCCCCAATTTATTGCGATAAAAGGCAAAAAACGCCAGATTCATGCCCAAAATCCCAAAAATCGCGCCCGACGCGCCGACCGAAAATTCATCCATGCCGCGCACCCAAAAAGAGGCCAGGCCGCCAAATAAACCGGTCAGGAAGTAGAGGGCCAAGTATCGACCCCGGCCGTAGATTCGCTCCATATCCAGACCCAAAATATAGAGGGCATACCCGTTAAACAGGATGTGGGTGATGTCGGCATGTAAAAACATGGCCGTCAAAAAGCGCCACCATTGCCCTTCGATGAGGATAGAGGGTCCGAAGGTTGCCCCAAATCGAAAAAGGGTGCTCGATGGATCCACCAGCAAGCCGTTTAGCATCGTTAGACCAAAAATCAGGACAATGGCCGCCAGCAGCACATATGTGGCGACTGGTTGGGTAAACGGCTGAGCAAATGGATTAATTAAATCCCCTACCTGGGGTGGTCGGGGGGGGATTGGAGGCGGCTCTGCCGGCTGAATGTCATCACCACTTTCCAATGACGGCCGGGCATGTGGATCATCTGGATTAAATCGTTGTGTCATAACAAGAACTATAATCGGTGTATGCAGAAAAGCAACGATTTCTAATGAGGGGTAGGTAATTGACAATTTGTCGGTGGCAATTAGGTTACTGACCGACAAGCTCCCCTCCCTGCGTCGGGGAGGGGCTGGGGGAGGGGTGAGATGACGGCAAAAGACCCACCCCCTAACCCCCTCCCGACACGGAAGGGGGGATTTGTAGAGCTTAAATGAGGATTTTCCATTCATTGAACGACCTGTCCGCTCTTGAACCTGTAACGGGGAGAGGCGCGTGTTGGGCTGTTTTAGAGCTCTACCGATTCGATGAAAAATACACGATTTTATTTAACAGAGCACTAGTTACTGGATTTTTTGATAAAATTAAAATATGGCTGTTCGAGAAGGGCGTTGGGATTGTCAATATTGCGGCACAAAGGGGGTGTTCGGCCGTCACAAGTCGTGTCCGGTTTGTGCCACCAGCCGACCGGCGGGCACAAAATTTTATCTGCCGGCCGATGCGGAAACCGTTACCGATGAAGATCGCCTCGGCTATGCGCTGATGGGTCCGGATTGGATTTGCGCTTTTTGCGGCAGCAGCAACGGGGCCAGCCACAAAGTTTGTCAAAGCTGTTTTGCGGAAAAAAAGGAAGACACCGTTAAACAGGAAGTCAAAGAATATATTGACGCACCCACCAGCGGCGACATGACCTTTGAGCCTGGAGAGTCACCAAAGGCGGTATCATCCTCTCTCAGTCAAGAAGCGCCGGGTCGCCTCCCTCGATGGATTACCGTCGGGGGTGCGTTAACGATCATTCTGGTGCTTGGGATTTGTGGCTTCATTGCCTCCAGCTTTTTTATCAATTCAACCGTTGATGTTGAAGTCCAATCTTATGAATGGGAGCGCACAGTTGAGGTAGAGGCGTATCGCACCGTTGATGAATCTGATTGGGAAATCCCGGCCGGCGGCCGAGTGACCGGTCAGGCGGAAGAAATTCACCATTATGATCAGGTTTTAACCGGTTATGAGCAAAAATCTCGCCAGGTAGCCGAAGAAGTTTACGTGGGTGAAGAAACGTACGTGTGCGGCCAGCGCGATTTAGGCAACGGCTTTTTTGAGGATATTACCTGCAGCGATTCAATATACGAAACACAATATCGCACTGAATTTTATGATGAGCCTCAGTACGAGGAGGTGCCGGTTTATCAAATGAAATACAGCTATGAAATCGACAAGTGGGTGTATGATCGCACCGCAACCGCCTCTGGCCAGACCCATACCGCCGAATGGCCGGTCCTCATCCTGGAAAATAACGAACGGGAAGGGGCAAAAACCGAGTCTTACGGCATCCTTTTTAACGCGGCCGATGGGGAAACCTACCGCCTTGAATTTTCTTATTCAGAATGGCTGGAATATTCAGAGGGACAAACCTATAAACTTGAGGTTAATGGTTTTGGGGAGCCGGGAGAGATTTCCCCATAAAATTTTACTACGCCGTTATGCTGGTTGTTTAAATAGCCCCGCATTATTGAAGATTTACAAATAAATGCGGATATGAACCATCTTCAAAAACAAGCCCGTCATCCCCGCGTAGGCGGGGATCCACCGGTAGCAAGCCAATGGATTCCCGCTTTCGCGGGAATGACGCTGCTGTATCGGTATTGGTTTATCAAAACTCAAAAATGTGGGAGTGGAGAATTATCCTAAATGTCAACACAACCTGCAAAAGAGTTGACACAAGAAGACAAATTCATTAACATTTTACCAGTTGGTAAAAAATGAGCAAGAAAAACGAAACCCATCGCAAAATTTTGGACGTGGCGGACAAATTGTTTGCTACCAAGGGGTTCAAAGCGGTTACTCTGCGAGAAATCACCAACGCACTTGGGCTAAAACATACCGCATTGTTCTATTACGCTAAATCAAAAGAGCTTCTCTACATGCAGGTGATGGAACGCAATTTTAAACGTCACGAGCAGAAGATGGAGGAAGCCATCCTCCATGCAGGAGATGATTTAAAAGAGCAAATGCAGGTCGTCGCAGAGTGGCTATTATCTCAACCTCCTCTGAACCTGGGTCAACTCATGCAGTCAGATTTTACACATCTTAAACCTGAACACGCCAGCAGGCTTGCCGTTCTGGCCTTCGATTCCCTGCGAATGCCGCTCACAAAGACCTTTCAACGGGCAAATGATATCGGCATTATTACGGTCGAGGACCCGGGATTAGCAGCTATATCATTTGTATCGCTGATCGAAACCGTCCACGCAACCCAGCCAGCATTTGACGCTGAACAACGCCAAAGCATCGTAAATAGCATCATTGACATGTTATTAAACGGTTTGTATTCTCGATAAGTTTTTTTTGCAAACATTTTTTACCAAGCGGTAAATTTTGTGGGGATCAAACCCGCCAATCAACTTCTTTTCATGGTGAGAAATTAAAATGTCAACAAATCCGAATCTCCGTAAAAATTTTTCTACTCCTACATTGCCTAAGGAGCGAATTCAAGCCCTTGATATAATTCGTGGCTTTGCCCTAATGGGCATTCTTCTCATTAACATTTTTGCTTTTGCTAGTCCTGGAACACCCCCTTTTTTCACGGCCGGCCGTTCCCTCTCAGACCAAATCGTCTTGATCGGTCTCCTTATTTTCGTGGAATCAAAATTTTTCACCGTTTTTTCTTTTTTATTTGGAATTGGGTTTGCCATTCAGTTTTTAAAAGGGAAGGCAAAAAATAATGGGCGATTCGTCCCGTTTTTCAGAAGACGGCTTTTCTTCTTGGGGTTGTTTGGAGTCGCCCACATCATAATCCTATGGGAAGGGGATATCCTTCTGTTATACGCTATTGTTGGTTTCCTCATCTTGCCTTTTAGAGAAATGTCTCCCAAGAAGCTGCTGCGATGGATTGCTGGCTTGCTGCTCGTTCCAACCGTTTTATACTCGCTTATGTTGAGCGGATTATTTATTGCGCAGAACCTGCCGGCAACAGCTACGCTAACCACCGAAATTGATATGGAGATTTTAGGAATTTTCACTGAGGCCCAAATATCTGCCGCCAAAATTTATAGCAACGAACAATTCAGCATAATCTTGGAGAACCGTATCCGATCCTTTGCCGAAACAGGTTTTTTGCTCGTGACTCGAATACCAAGCGTGCTGGCCATGTTTCTTTTAGGGTTATATGTTACAAAATCAGGTCTATTATCGACGATCCTCGAACAACCCACTTTGCTAAAACGATGGCGAAATTGGGGATTGGGCCTGGGCCTGCCGATCGCCTCAGCTGTCGGCTTAGCAAGTCTGTTCTTGCCCATAACCAATGTCCTGATTGTGGCTTTTTTCAACCAGGCAATCGCAGGCCCTTTGACAGCAATAGGCTACTCATCCACACTCGGCATTCTCGTGCAAAATTACCCTCGCTGGTGGGGGTTTCAATGGGTAGCTAGCTATGGGCGAATGGCGTTAACCAATTACTTGATGCAAAGTCTTATTTGCGCTCTGATTTTTTATGGTTACGGCTTAGGATTTGTTGGTCAGCTGTCACTCGTGACGACAATTCTCCTTGCGATTTTGATCAACCTCTTGCTCCTTGTTTTTAGTAAATTTTGGCTTAAAATTTTCATCATGGGACCACTGGAATGGTTGTGGCGCTCCTTCAATTACAAACAATTTCAACCGATCTTAATTTCAAAAACGGCCGTTAATAAATAGAGTCTTTCTCATTAAAAAAATATTTCCCTACCCGAAACATCATTAACATATACCTTTTCCCCATTTCCACAATCGAGTTTTCTCATAAAATTAAGAGTATGATTATGTTTAAGCGTGGGTCGTTTCTTGCCGGGTTGGCGCTCTTAATCAGCGTCTTTCTACTCAATCAGGGCAGCACCGTACAGTCACAAGCACTTCCATCTAATTTTTATCTGCCCATCGGGGCACAAAATCCGGCCAATGAAGGGGCGATCGCTTACGGCGTCAATTTTATGAATTCGGTTGACCATCCGGCCGATGCTCAGATGTTTGCCAACGGCAAGTTAACCGGAGCCGTGTGGAATCGCTGGCCCCTCTACTGGAGTCGCATCGAAACAGGGAACGGGGTTTTTGATTGGTCCGCTCACGATCCAATTGTGCAAGCTGACATCACCAACGGGTTTCGCACAAATGCGATTTTGCTGGGCACGCCCTCTTTTTATACCACAGCGGATGTGCGGCCGGATGAACTCGAAACACTGACGCTGGAACCTGGAGATTCAATCTCCCTCAACACGGTACAACGAGCCACACCGGTCGGCTTATACGAACCGGTTTTCACCGACGGAAATGACGCCCCAGGCGCAGGAAAAACCATCAATCCCGCCAACCGCTGGGCCCGCTTCGTCTATCAAATCGTCAATCGCTACAAACCAGGGGGAACGCTGGCCCGCCAAAACAACTGGCCAGGAAATGCAGGCATTACCCATTGGGAAATGTGGAACGAACCGGATTTTGCGCTTTTCTGGGATGCCAGCCAGGCGGATTATGCTCGCCTGCTCAAAGTGGGTTACCTGGCCGCCAAACACGCCGACAGCAGCGCCGTGGTTTTATTTGGCGGATTGGCCAATAACGGTGACCTCAATTTTTACGAAAACATTCTGACTATCTTTGATCGGGATCCTCTGGGTCCGACCAACAGCTACTTCCACGATATTTACGTAACCCACAGCTACTCCCGCGCCTCTCGTTCCTGGCTGCACGTGTTCCGGGCGGAACGAGACCTGCGAGATTTTAACATTCAAAAACCGATTTGGCTCAACGAAACCGGTGTACCGGTCTGGGATGATTATCCAGGCCCGGTGTGGGATGCCGGCAGCTGGTTGCGCGGGTCTGCCCCTGAAAAAGCGGATTATGTCCTGCAATCCGCCTTTTATTCAATTTATGCAGGGGCAGATGGGTATTTTTACTTTCAACTTTATGACGGGTGCGGCAATCAGCCGGCGTTTACCGATTTCCCACCGCACAATGGGGAATTGTGCGATGCCAATGGCTACCTAACCAATGATCCCTCAAAACCGTGCTCCGGCGATGCCCACGGCCTGTTTCGCAACGCCTCTGACATGATCTGCTTCTCCCAACACCCCAATCCGGAAAGCCCGCGCTCTGGGCTGGCCGCCTTTCAAATATTGACCGGTTATGCACAGAGTGTACAACCGCTCACCCGCTCTCGACCAAACGGCACGGCCGAAATTATTCAGCTCTATCAGCCCACAACCAATCGTCGGCTGGTGGCAGCCTGGGCATTAACCAACCAGCCCGAAACGGTAGTTATACCGGCTAAAAGCAGCAGTGCCCTACTCCTATGGTCCGATGGGACCCAGCAGCAAGTCACCCCGGTTAATGGCGAATACGTATTGTCTCTGCCCGGAGCAACCAATACAAACGGCCATAATTTTTACAGCCCCAATGCGCCATTTTTTGATCCATCCCCCTTTATGATTGGCGGGAAAACGGTGGTTTTGATCGAAGACAACGGATGAATAATAATCAATAGTCAATGGTCAATTTTCACGTCAACCCAATTGATCATTGTCTATTGATTATTGACGATTGATAATTTTTTCCCGCTGGTTGATTTCCAATGCGATTTTAGCCACGTGACGGGCATCATCAATCGCCCGGTGGTGTCGTCCGGCAAACTCAACTTCGAGGATCCGAAGGGCTTTCATCATCCCAACCGGCCGGTCTAAATTATATTGGGCGGCAAACACACCTTTTAAATTGACGTGATTGGCTTCAGATAGAAATTCCCCCCAGGGCAGGTTAAGCCGCTTTAAATCCAGGGTAAGCTGCTCCCGGTCAAAGTTGCCCCAGGAATACCAAATTAATGGGGAATTCCCTGCCCACCCGAGAAAGTCGGCAAAAACCTCTGCAAACGGTGCCGCCTGATCGACATCTTTTTGCTCGATAGACGTTAACCGGGTGCAGAAAGGGCTCAATTTGGGTTTGAGGACCGGCCGAACAAAACGATCATACTCCTCGATGACCGTCAAAGAATCATCGGTTTTGACCGCTCCAATTTCGATGGTCTCCATATTTTCACGGACGTGATTTTTTTTCCAGCAGGTGCATTCAAGGTCGAGGAATATATGGTACATGTGTGTGGTTGCTTGTTAGGTTAAAGTGAGTCCCATGGCGTCCTCCCCGGCGATGACCAGACCGGTTTTGGCAAACCCAAACGACTTGTAAAAATTTTCGGCCGCGCGATTTTCAGGATGAACCGTCAGGTACACTCCTTCACAGTTGGGGAACCGTCGACGAACGGCCGCTAGATAATCCTCCATGGCCGCCTTGCCATATCCCATACCTTGAAATCGCCGATCAATTAAAAACCCGCTAATATAACAGACTCGCGTATCATGCGGCTTGTACATAAAACTGTAAAAGCCAACCATTTCATTGGTTTCCTGACTGTAAATGCCGCACGGGTCGTAATGAACGCCGTTTGGCCTGATATACGCCTTGGCTAACGACATAACGACTGAGGGCACAAATTGCCCCTGCTGGGGGTGAACCCGCAAGGTAAGCGCCTCTTTCCAGTTGTCAGCGTCGATCGGCCGAACATAAATCATCTTCTTTTTGTGGGAAGGTTTTAAATGGATGTTGCTCATCATGATAAATCCGCTACGCTTATCGAACTTTTCAACATCGATATGCTTATTGTGTCACAAAACAGCCGCGGACGCATGTTTAACACTCAACACCGGATGACCTGATTTCTCAATTGCGTTATCTATCTGCGAAAATATGCGGTTCCCCCCTACGGGGTCTGCGGATAGTACAATTCATCAAACATCTTGTAACTCACCCATTATTTTGGAGAAGCGGAAATGACTGAACCTTATGATCATCCAACGTTGGAATTGTTTCAGGAATTATTAGAAGAACCCTCCCCCTCCGGCTTTGAAGATCAAATCGCCGCCCTCATCATGGACAAGCTGGAATCGTGGGGGTATGAGCCGGTTACCGACGCGGCCGGGAACGTATTTGTCATGTTTGATGGTCAGCCGGAAGCTCCTCTGGTTTGCTACGCGGCTCACATGGATGAAATCGGCTTCATGGTGAACCGAATCGAAGCAGACGGCCGCCTGCGAGCGATCCGACATGGAGGGCTGATGCCCTGGAAAGCGGGTGAAGGGCCGGTTGAAATATTGACCGATCGCGGAGAGCGGCTGATGGGAGTCCTATCATTTGGTTCAACACACGGCCCATCACAAACTCCAACCTGGGAAAGTGCTTCGATTATGACCGGTTTGACCCCGGAAGAGTTAAACGAAAAAGGGGTGCGGCCGGGATCACCGGGCGTGCTGGCCAGACACGTCTGTCAACCGGTCATTCTTGGCTCAAATGATGATCCGCTGGTGGGCGCCTGGACCTTTGATGACCGGCTTGGCTGCGCCACCCTGCTCCGCGCCCTAAAGCGATTAAAAGATGACGGCAACGATCCTCTGTGCCCAACTATTGTGGCCTTTACCACCCGCGAAGAAGTCGGCGGATACGGGGCTCGCTATCTGGCCAGCCTGCACATGCCCGATATTTTTATCGCCGTAGATGGCGCGCCGATGACGGCCGAAACCGATTTAAAGCTTGACGGCCGACCGGTCGCCTGGGCCAAAGATCAACTTGGACCGTATGATGGTCAGCTGATCGTCGACCTCATCGAAATCGGCCGCGATTTGGAAATTGGGGTCCAAACCGCCACCTACGGCAGCAACGCCAGTGACGCCAGCATGGCCATGACGGCCGGTGGGGTCGGCCGGATCGCCTGCTTTGGCCATCCGCGCGAAAACAGCCACGGGTTTGAAGTCACGCGCCTCTCGGTATTCGACAATATGCTGGAAATTTTACTGACGTTTATGACCCGCTGGGACGGGAGAGATGCGGATTAACCCCATTATCAATCAAAATAGTGGCTGTTCAGGTGCTCCGGCCGGTCTCTGACCGTGCCGCCTGGTGGCTCGGTGTGGACACCGGGCACAGCCTCTAGAGAAAGTTGAGCCCCGAACAACTGCTCGAATAAAACATCCTGAATAATGACAGATGGCCGCCATGACGGCCCTTTTCTAACAACTCTCCGACACCTGCGAAGCCAGGTGCTGTGGTACAATTTACCCTGTTAAAATGACCTGAAGGAGACCATTTTTCATGACCACAGCCCACGGTTTCACCCTAATCACCGAGGAAAAAGTTGACGAAATAAACAGCATTACCCGCCTGTACAAACATGAAAAAAGCGGAGCGGAGCTGCTGTCAATCATCAATGATGACGAAAATAAAACGTTTGGCATCACCTTTCGGACGCCGGTCACCAGCTCCAGCGGAGTTCCCCACATTATGGAGCACGCTGTCCTGGGTGGATCGCGCAAATTTCCGGTCAAAGAACCTTTTATTGAATTGGTAAAAGGCTCCCTAAACACATTTTTGAACGCCTTCACCTACCCGGATATGACCTGTTATCCGGTTGCCAGTACCAATTTGCAAGATTTTTACAACCTGGTAGACGTCTATCTCGACGCCGTTTTTTACCCGTTAATCACCCGGCACCATTTGGATCAGGAAGGGTGGCATTATGAACTTGAACAACCCGATCAGCCCTTAACCTACAAAGGGATCGTCTTTAACGAAATGAAAGGGGCGTACTCCTCTCCAGATGGCATTCTCTTTAAATACAGCCGGGAATCACTTTTCTCATCCGATCATCCGTATGGGGTTGATTCCGGTGGCGATCCGGCCGTCATTCCCGACCTGACGTATGAGGAGTTTAAGCGGTTTCACGACGTTTATTATCATCCCTCAAACGCCAGAATTTACTTTTATGGAGATGATAATCCGGAAGAGCGATTGATCATGCTCGATCGCTACCTAAGTGATTTTGATAACCGGCCGGTGCCCAGCGAAGTGCCTCTTTTCCCTCTTCGAGACAAATTCCAGCGTCACACCATCCCCTATGCGGTTGACGAGGCGGGAGAAGAAGATCCCAAATATTACCTAACCTTAAATTGGCTCCTGCCGGAAATCACAGATCGACAAACGGCATTGGGCCTGTCAATCCTCTCTCATATTTTATCCGGCACGGCCGGGTCGCCTCTGCAACGAACCCTGATTGAATCGGAATTAGGTGAAGACACAATCGGGGGCGGATTCTCGACCTACATGCGGCAGCCGATGTTTATGTCCGGCATGAAAGGGGTCGAAAAAGATAACTTGGACAAAGTCGAGCAGCTTATCCTCGATACCCTGGCGCAGCTGGCCAATGAAGGAATCGACCCGGCCGCAGTTGAAGCATCCGTCAATACCGTTGAGTTCAGCCTGCGAGAAGCGAATACCGGGAGCTTTCCTCGCGGTCTGGTTTATATGCTCAACGCCCTGAGCTTCTGGCTGCACGAAGGCAACCCGCTTGACGGTTTGCGCTATGAAGAACCGCTGGCCGCAATCAAAGAGGCCGTGGCCGCTGACAGCTACTTTGAATCCCTTATCAAAACATTTTTGCTCGACAATCAGCACCGCACGGCGGTGACCCTGGAACCGGACGCCCAGCTCAATCAGCGCAAGCTGGAGGATGAAGCAGCCCGCCTGGCCGAAATCAAGGCCGGGCTCACTGACGAGGAACTTGAATCAATCATCGCCAATACGGCCGAGTTAAATGTGCGGCAGGAAACCCCTGATGATCCGGCCGATTTGGCCAAGCTGCCTTCTCTAACGCTGGATGATCTGGACAAAGAGGCAAAAGAACTGCCGATCGCCATCGAAAATGAGCACGGGCTGGAAATCATCCATCACGATTTATTTACCAACGGCATCGTTTATTTTCGTCTGGGGTTTGACTTAAAGGTGCTGCCGCAGGATTTGCTGCCATTTCTCCCTTTGTTTAGCTATGCTTTAACCGATATAGGAACCGAAACCGAAGATTATGTTAAATTAACCCAGCGCATCGGTCGCTCTACCGGAGGGATTAATGCCTCTCGGGTTGTGACCGATAAATTTAAGACCAGGGAGGCCCTGAGTTATTTGACGATGCGTGGAAAAGCCACTCTGGAGCAGGCACCGGAAATGCTGGCCATCATGCGGGATATCCTGCTAACCGTTAAGCTTGATAATCAGTCCCGTTTCCGCCAAATGGTGCTGGAAGAAAAAGCGGGAGAAGAAGCGCGCCTCATCCCCAGTGGCCATGGAATCGTTCTCGGCCGTTTACGGGGAATGTTTACCGAGGCCGGGTGGATCAATCAGCAAATGGGCGGGATCGATTATCTTTTCTTCCTACGCCGCCTGGTTGACGAAGTTGAAAATAGCTGGCCAACTGTCCTGAAAAAATTAGAAACGATCCGCAAACTGCTGGTGAATCGGCAAAATATGTACGTGGATACCACCCTCGACCAGGAAAATTACCGGACATTCCGGCCGCAAATCGATGGGTTTCTCAATCAACTACCCTCGTTTAAACCGGAAAAAACCACCTGGCAATTTGCCTTTCAACCCCAAAATGAAGGATTGACGATGCCGGCTCAGGTCAACTACGTGGCCAAGGGCATTGACCTGAAGGCCCAAGGGTTTGAAACACACGGCTCGATCAACGTCATCAGCAATATGATTCAGACCGGCTACTTGTGGGAACAGGTGCGCATGAAGGGCGGGGCTTATGGCGGCTTTATGTCCTACAGCAGCCACTCTGGCCTGCTGGCATTTTGCTCTTATCGAGATCCCAATCTGCTAGAAACTTTGAGTGTGTACGATCAGGCGGCCGCCGTCCTCAAAAATACGACGTGGACACAGGAAGCGATCACCAAAGCGATTATTGGCGTCATCGGCAATATGGATGGGTACCAGCTGCCCGAAGCCAAAGGGAAAACCGCCTTGATGCGTCATTTACACGGCATTACCACCGCCGACCGTCAAAAAACCAGAAATGAAGTGTTGGGGACCGGTCCGGAAGATTTTTATCGCTTTGTCGATGTTGCCCAAACCGTGCGTGATGAGGGCACCGTCGTTGTCCTTGGGGCACCGGACCGTGTTCAGCAGGCAGCGGAAACTGTTAAAATGACCCTGACCAAGGTCAAATAGCTGGTTTTTTT
>JAAUYD010191425.1_pt1 | contig 12393 bp, 12 predicted proteins | sample 7278101 | NCBI WGS metagenome assembly JAAUYD01 (sample SAMN14350128, study PRJNA611818) | marine sediment metagenome | isolation source: surface marine sediment (0.6m) | place: French Polynesia: Moorea | collected 2018-08 | reverse complement strand
TGGATTTTTCGATCGCCGAATCAGGGCAACCACTTCATCAAGATTTTCTAAGGCAATTTTCAAACCCTCTAAAATATGAGCCCGCTCTTCGGCCCGTCGAAGGTCATAGCGCGTGCGTCGCAAAATGATCTCTTTACGGTGCCCAATGAAGTGCGTTAAAATCTCTTTTAGGGTCATTAATTCTGGGCGATTTCGGACCACGGCCAGAAAAATAATCCCAAAACTGATCTCCATCCGGGTATGTTTATAGAGCTTGTTGACGATGACCTGGGCGAACTGATCTTTTTTCAAACCGACGGCGATGCGCATACCGTCGCGGTCCGATTCATCCCGAACATATTGTACCCCTTCAATTTGTTTTTGTCTTACGAGATCAGCAATCTTGGCCACGAGGGTGGCCTTGTTCACCATATAGGGAAGTTCGGTCACCACAATGGTTTCTCGGTTGGTTCGCTTATCTTTTTCAACAACAACCCGGGCTCTCAAACGAATGACGCCCTTGCCGGTATTGTAGGCGTCATGGATGCCCTGGGATCCGTAGATAATTCCCGCCGAGGGAAAATCGGGTCCCGGCACCAATTCGGTCAACCGTTGAATGCTAATATCCGGATGATCAATCAAGGCGATAAGCGCATCGATGACCTCCGTCAAATTATGAGGGGGAATGTTGGTGGCCATTCCCACCGCAATACCCGAAGCTCCATTGATTAAAAGAGCGGGCACCTTGGCAGGCAGTACCACGGGTTCGTTTAACGATTCGTCATAATTGGGAGCAAAATCGACGGTCTCTTTGTCCAAATCTTCCAGCATTTCATGGGCGATTCGCATCATACGAACTTCAGTGTACCGCATGGCTGCCGCCGGATCGCCGTCAATGGATCCAAAATTTCCTTGTCCATCTACAAACGGGTAGCGCAGTGAGAATTCCTGGGCCATTCTTACAACGGTATCATAAACCGCCTGATCCCCGTGGGGGTGGTACTTACCGATAACATCACCGACCACACGCGCTGATTTTTTATAGGCCCGGTTCCAGTCATTATTTAATTCACGCATGGCGTACAATATCCGACGATGCACCGGTTTTAAGCCATCCCTTACATCCGGCAACGCCCGTCCGATGATCACGCTCATGGCATAATCGAGGTACGACCGTTTCATCTCACTTTCAATACTGACTTCCGGTGTGTGTTCTTTTTCCATATTACCCAATACCTTCCTTTAGATCTGATCCTGATAGCTAACCCGATAGATGTCGGCCAAAGTTAAAAAGGCTGTAACAATCAATGGCCCGTAAATGATGCCCAAAATGCCAAACAGCTTGAGACCCCCCATGATGGATAAAAATACCATTAGGGTATGCATGTGCACTTGACGCCCAACCAGTTTGGGCTTAAGCAGATACTCAACACCACCTGAAACAACAACGTAAAAAATGATAAAAAAGATACCGGCTCCCAGACGACCCGTTAAAATTAAATAGGCCGCCGCCGGGACCAATACCGCCCCGATTCCCAATATTGGTAAAAAGGCCAGCAGCGCCATGATAACGCCCCACATCAAGGGTGATTTCAAACCGAAAAAATAAAACACAAGACCGCCTAGTAACCCCTGAATCATTCCGGCCAAGCCGTTTCCCACTAAAATCGCTCCGGCCATATCCTTGAACTTATCGATAAGGATCGCTTCCTGTTCTGTAGGAAGCGGTGACAGTTCAATTAAAAACATCACCAGCTTTTGGCCATCGAGGAGGAGAAAGTAAATGACCATCAGCATGAAAAAAAAATAGGCCAGGAAACTTAGAACATTGGTGGCGATGGTGCTTGCCTGTTGATAGACAAACAATCCCACTTGTTTACCTAATTCGGACAACCCACGGTTTAATTCCGTCCCGGAAAGCTCTATGTTAAACGGGGCCAGCAAAGGGTTGATCCTATCCAGCAAGTGTGTGGCCTTTAGAAGCGCCAACACTTGTTCACTGATCACCGTATCACGCCCCATCTGGTAAAGACCGTATGCCTCGGTCGACAATATCCCGACAAATAGAACAATAGGAATAAAGATAATGATGAATATGATCGCGCAGGTAAAAATCGAGGCGATCGATCGACGCATCCGGCGGTTTAACCACTGATAGAGGGGACGGAAAATACCGGTCAGCACCATGGCCATGATGATGACCGACACGAAAGGCCATAGCAACCATCCAAGCAGACCAACGGAGCCTAAAAAGAGGATCAGGAAAAACCAGAAAATAGCATCATGACGGATAGGCCTTTCCATGGGTTATCCTCTGCGATTCATCTGCCGGATGATTTGGGACCGGATGATTTGGTAAGCGTTCTGCAGCCCTTTTGATGACACTTTTGTTTTACAATGTACGAAGGGATTCAAGTACCTATTTGGCCACCACAGCACCGGCGATTAAAAGCAAAACAATCTCATAAATGAACATAATGGTTTTGCTATCGAACAGAGCGTAAACAATTCCGCCGCCAATAATAACCGGTACGCCAAAAAAGACCAGCGTTCCAATTTTCCTGGGCATGTCCATTAATGGGTCTCCTCATTAAATAACATCAATTTTTTAGTACTTATTTTAAAAAAAGGCTTATAGGGTGCTCGTATTATTGGCAATTGTTTTCCATATTAACGGCCCCTCATATTCCCGCCACTTTTCTGCAACCATTTACTCGATTAAATCGGATATTATTAGCACATTAACTTTAATGACGTCAATGTATATACTCGATCTGAAAGGAAATTATTAAAATTTCTCAAAGCAATGCACACCACGAACAAGCATGACCCCCAGTCGATCATTTCAACCTGCAAATCGTCACCCTTTCGAGCGATACTTCGCCCGCGAAGGGCACATTGTTCAAATAGAGCAGTCATGTTATATTTTTAATAAGTTTTGGAAAAAAAATAAACCAGCCAATCAGGTAAACATTGATTTTATTTACCGGATCTGTCGTTTGGTAATGTTGAATCAGATAACGGCGATTGCAAAGCGCCCAATCAGTAACATCAGTGTTTTACGAAAGGAGGAATAGCATGGCCCAGCATCATGAGGGGTACCACCATCATCATGACGATCAACCCGATCAAATGGAATTTTCGGAGAAGATGGAAAAATTGTTGGCCCACTGGATCCATCACAATGAAGATCATCTAGCCAATTATAAAAAATGGGCCCAATCCGCCAGGGATGAAAAAAGAAAGCAGCTGGCAGCCAAACTTGAAGAAGCCGCAGATTTGACCGGGAAGATCACGAAAGTTTTTCAGGACGCTGAAAAACTGTTGTCATAAATCGAAAGCCATAAGGTCGCAGACCGATAAAAATTGAACCACACCTCTAGCAGTTACCGACCCGATCCTACGATCGTCGGATATGAGGTGACAATTGTTGACGATATTCACGCGATTCGAAAACCTATCGTGTTGTCCAGGACGCGATTTATTTGCGTCATCAGGGAATTATAATCTGGGGAGTCGATTATTGGGGACTTCATCGAGGGTGGGAAATTGCATATCTTTCTCGGAAATAATCGGTTCGGATATCGGCCAGTCGATATCAATGGCAGGGTCGGACCATAGGATGCCGCCCTCATCTTCGGGAACATAGACATCGGAACACTTGTACATAAAATGGGCCCGATCGCTTAGCACGCAAAAGCCGTGGGCCATGCCGGCGGGAATATATAGCTGGTGTTTGTTCTCCTCGGATAACCGAACCCCTACCCAATGACCAAAAGTGACAGATCCGGCACGGATGTCCACCACCACATCATAAATCTCACCAGTCACGACTTGGACCAGCTTGGCCTGGGGTCGCGATATCTGGTAGTGTAAGCCTCTTAATGTATTTTTAACAGAAAACGACAGATTGTCCTGGACAAAGGTGGTGGTGATACCACACTGGCCATATCGTTCATTCTGGTGGGTCTCCATGAAAAATCCACGATGATCGCCATGGACGTCCGGTTTAATAATCATGACATGATCGAGATTGGTCGATATGACCTCCATGCTTAAACTCCTCATGTGGTATCCGTTTAATTTGCCGCCCTATACCATTTTAACGGTGAGACAATCAATATGGATTGACATATAAACCAACGTTCATATAGATAGCCAAACAATGGATCTTGACCAAATCAATCGTGTGGGTATGGCATCTGCTTATGCCGGTGGTAAAGTCCTCAAAACCTATTTCGAGGGTCCCAACCAAATCAGCAAAAAAGGCATCACCGATCTCGTGACAGAGGCCGATGTGGCCGCGGAGAAAGCAATTATCAGCACGATTCGCCGAACCTTCCCCGATCACTCGGTACTGGCTGAAGAAAGCGGCGCCTCATCCGGCCGGGATCGATTCCAATGGATCATCGACCCGCTAGACGGTACCACCAACTTTGCCCATCGTTTACCCTTTTATGCTGTCTCCATTGCCTTTATGGAAAATGGACAAACAAAATTGGGAATGGTATTGAATCCTGTCATGGGTGAATTATTTTATGCCAACGCGGGACGGGGTGCCTGGCTAAATAACAAACCCATTGAAGTTTCCTCAGTCGAAACACTCATCGATGCCCTGCTGATTACCGGCTTTCCTTACGAAACCGGAAATCAATTCGAGGTCATGACAAATCGTTTCACGACGGCATTGAAATCTTCTCAAGGGATGCTGAGATTGGGATCGGCCGCCCTTGATTTATGCTATGTTGCCTGCGGGCGATCTGACGGATTCTGGCAGCATCACTTAAATCCGTGGGACACAGCCGGAGGCGCATTGATCGTTACTGAGGCTGGTGGACAGGTAACCGATTTAAAGGGAGACAACTACCACCCCTTTAAAAAAGATATTCTGGCCACTAATGGTAGAATACACAATGAGATGTTAGTAATTATGGATGACCGGGAACAATATGCAAAATAAATATCATATAAGACGCGGATTTGAAGTAGAACAAGAATGCCTTGGCCATTTCGACACGAACAATCCGGTCTGCAATACCCAATGCGTCTTGCGTTTGCGGTGTGCCGTTATCAAGGAACAGTTGGCTCGAATAGAGTTGATTGAAGAATTGTCTGCTGATATGCTAAATCATCCCACCGTTCAGTAAATCACTAGAATGACCCGGAAGTAATTTTCTTTGTTAAAATTTCCACCTGTTTTTTAACATCGTGCTCATGACAAATCGCTTTCTCAATGGCGCCCACGGCATGCAATACCGTCGCATGATATCTGTTGAAACTGCGGCCGATGGCCTGAAGCGGTGCATCGGTGTGGTTCCGGGCCAGATACATGGCGATTTGTCTTGGTTTCACAACACCTTGACGACGGGATTTTGAAACGAGATCCTTGACGCTAACCTGGTACTCTTTGGAAACAAGCTTCTTAATTGCTTCCACTGTCACCCTTTTACGTTGTCGGGCAATAATGTCCACCACGTTTTCAGCCAAGTTCATTGTCACCGGCTCACTTAACAAGGCCGAACGGGTGATGACGCCCATGAGTCCGCTTTCCAGCTGCCGGACATCTTCGGTCAGTTCATTGGCCAAATAATGAACAACATCTTTGGGAATTCGTTGCTTTCGGATTGAAGCTTTCTTTTTTAGAATGCGAACGCGTGTGTTGAAATCAGGCGGATCGATTCCCGATATGAGACCGCTTTGCAGCCGGGAGCGTAGCTCCGAGTTTAACTTGGGAATATCGCCCGGTGGATAACAACTTGAACAAATAACCGTTTTTCCCATGTCATTGAACATGTCCAGCATATGAGCCAACTCAACCTGCGTCCGTTCTTTCCCACTCAAATAGTGAATGTCTTCCAAAATAAGCACATCGCACCCGTTGCGGTATTTGGTCTTGAATCGTTCGAGGCCGCCATGGCGAAAGGCACTGACCAGTTCATTAGTAAAATCTTCAGCGGTGATATAGTACACTTGCTCCTGCGGAAATTGGGAAAGCACATGATGACCGATGGCATGGGAGAGATGACTTTTTCCCATTCCGGTCTTAGACATCAATAAAAGGGTACTCTGGGGTTTGTACTTGCTTGACGCAAATGAAAGTGATGCACTAAACGCAAAATCGCTGTTGCCGCCCACAACAAATTGATCGAAGGTGAAATCCCTTCTGAGATACCGGCCGCTGTGAACCCGCACATTCATATTGGGAATTCCCAGTTGCACCTGGCGTTCTTTTTCTTTGGCTTTTATTGTCGGTCCGTTTTGTGTTGATGGTGACCGTGGTGAAACTTCAAATACGACTTCACACGGCTGTTGTGTGCACCGTCCAACTTCCTCACGGATCAATTCGTGAAAATTTTCCTGAACCCGCTTCTTTGAAAAGGCATTGACACAGGTCAGTACCATACGCCCATTTTCACTGTAGTTACACCGGACAGGATCAATCCACAGATGGTAGGCCTGGGGGGCCATTCGTTCCTTTAATTTTGCTTTTACCTGTTCCCAAACAGCTTCCATAAACAAACCAATCTCATTACATATTGCCAGTCAGCAAAGGAGCGACTTCGGTATTCAAGTTTAGTACAAGCCTAGCGGAATTTCTCGCTCTGGATGGAATCCAATTGAAAATATCCGATATTTTTGAGGTGGGACGTTTCTATGAGAATTTTTCATTGAAGTCAACCTCGATAAATGGCGTTTTTCTTTTAGATTTCAAACAAGATGTTAACAATTCTTAAATATTTGATTTATATATAAATTATTAAAGGCTAAATGCCAACTTCTTAGAAATACTCCGTTTTTTTAGGTCATCATTTTACCTGCTATTATAGCAATTTCCGTCTTTTACCTGCGGTTTTCAACAAAATTCTATATCTTCCAAAATCTCCTTTTTTCTCTCAATATCTAATTATTTTAAAAAAATTATTATGCTTTTAACTAAAATATAAAAACTAAATACAGTTTACAAATAGGTGCCCTACCGTTAAACTATTGTCATGAAATCCCAAGAAATCGCCATTCGCGGCGCACGGCAACACAACCTAAAAAATATTGATCTTGATCTCCCTCGAAACCGCCTGGTGGTATTGACCGGACTGTCCGGGTCCGGTAAATCGACCCTGGCATTCGATACCTTATATGCTGAGGGCCAGCGTCGCTATGTGGAGTCATTGTCTACCTACGCCCGCCAATTCTTGGAACGTCTTGAAAAGCCTGAGGTTGATCTCATTGAGGGCCTTTCTCCCGCCATCGCCATCGAACAAAAGGCAGCCGGCCATAATCCCCGTTCCACCGTCGGGACCGTTACCGAGATTTATGACTACCTTCGTTTATTGTATGCTCGTATTGGGTTGCGTCATTGTCCCAACTGCCATGAGCCGGTCTTTTCCCAGAGTATCGATCAGATGGTAGACCAAATAAGGGCGCTGGGTGAAGGGACCCGCTTGATGATCCTGGCCCCGATTGCAACCAAAGGCAAGCAATTTGGCAAAAAAGAGTTGGCCCGGATACGCAAGCAGGGATTTGCCCGTCTTCGAATCGATGGGACCCTCTATGAGATTGATGCCGTACCGAAGTTCTCCAAACGGAAGGGTGACGAAGTCGAGATCGTCATCGACCGGTTGATTGTGAAAAAGGAATTGACCAACCGGCTGGCGGACTCCCTTGAGCTTGGTCTGTCACAGGGGCAGGGCCGTATAATCGTCGCGGTTGAAAAGGCCGACCCACTCGTTTTTAGCGAAAAGGCCCACTGTCATACCTGCGGTATGTCGCTTTCCGACATGCAACCGGCTCATTTTTCTTTTAATTCACCCCATGGAGCATGCGCCGGTTGCGATGGCATAGGGGCTATTACCACATTTGATCCCGATCTGATTGTTCCCAACCCGACCCTCTCTCTTCGCGACGGTGCGGTGGTTTTGTGGGCCAACCGTCACTCGGTCTATTTTAATGAGTTCTTGGAGACGTTAACCACTTTTTATAAAGAAGATATTTATACCCCTTATGAGGCCCTGTCCGACCATTTTAAGAAGGTTTTGTTGTTCGGTTCCGGTGATGAAGAAATTCCTTTTTTCGTCGTGCAAAACGGTCGCCGACGACGGGTTCCCAAGCCGTTTGAAGGGATCATACCCAATTTAAAGAGAAGGTACCATCAGACCGATTCCGTTCAGGCGCGCAGGGAAGTCGAAGAATATATGTCGTATACCGTATGCCCGTCATGTAGGGGATCGCGACTCAACCCCGCGAGCAGCGCCGTAACCATCGCCGACATCCCCATTTACCAATTGACCGCGATGACCATCAGTCAATGCGGCCCATTCCTCGATCGGTTAAACTTAAGCCGTAAAGAGGCCGCCATCGCCGAGCGCATGGTAAAGGCGATTTTTCACCGACTTCTATTTTTAAATCAAGTCGGCTTGGGGTACTTAACACTGGACCGTCCGGCCGATACCCTTTCGGGTGGCGAAAGCCAACGCATACGACTGGCAACCCAAATCGGGGCAAAATTAACCGGTGTTCTTTATGTGCTCGATGAACCCAGTATTGGCCTGCATCAGCGAGACAATCAACGCCTGCTGGATACATTGCTCCACATGCGGGATATGGGAAATACGGTCCTGGTTGTTGAACACGATGAAAAAACCATACGGAATGCCGACCATGTCGTGGATATGGGACCGGGAGCCGGACCCAATGGTGGGGAAATTATTTTTAGCGGTTCTCCCAAAGCGTTGCAAAAAAACGATGCCTCTTTAACCGGTCAATATCTTTCTGGCCGAAAAAAAATCGCCGTACCGGTTTCGCGCCGGGCGGGTCGGGGAGAATCAATTTCGATTCAAGGTGCCAGGGCCAATAACCTCAAACAGATCGACGTTGTCATTCCCTTGGGTCAGTTGGTTTGTGTTACCGGTGTCTCGGGTGCGGGAAAATCAACCCTTATTGTCACGACCTTATACAAAGCACTTCGACAACATCTACACCAGATCCATACGCCTGCCGGTGAACACGACAGCATCAGCGGCCTGGAACATATTGATAAAGTCGTCAATATCGATCAGAACCCTATCGGTCGAACCCCACGCTCCAACCCGGTCACCTACACGGGTGCCTTTTCCTTTATTCGCGAATTATTCTCGAGAACACCCGAAGCCCGTGCAAGAGGATACAAAGCCGGGCGGTTCAGCTTTAATATTAAAGGCGGCCGATGTGAAACCTGCCGTGGCGACGGCGTTGTTAAGGTAGACATGCATTTTTTACCCAACGTGTATGTTCGCTGCGACGTATGCAAGGGAAAGCGCTATAATCGAGAGACGCTGGAAATCCTCTATAAGGGCCGTAACATCGCTCAGGTCCTCGACCTGACCGTTGACCAATGCCTGGCTTTTATCGAAAGAATTCCGCCCCTAAGGCCTAAATTACAGACCCTGGTCGATGTTGGCCTGGGGTACATGAAGATCGGGCAACCCGGAACCACCCTATCCGGTGGTGAAGCCCAACGGATCAAACTCGCCCGGGAATTGGCAAAAAAACAAACCGGACGCACCATCTATATCATGGACGAACCGACCACCGGCTTGCATCCCCACGATATAGAGCGGTTGTTGACGGTATTAAACCGACTTGTGGATGCCGGAAACACGGTTGTCATCATCGAACACAATCTGGATGTGATCAAAACGGCTGACTATGTTGTTGACCTTGGCCCCGAAGGTGGTGAGGGTGGCGGACATATCATTGCCTGCGGCACGCCGGAAGAAATTGCAGCCCAGTCATCATCGGATACAGGTCGTTATTTGAGGAGAATACTTTAACATACGCATAAATCGGGGGTGGAGAAAACATCGGGACATATAAGAAAGGCCCTCGTTGACCATGCGTTTCAACGAGGGCCTTTGTATTACTTAATAAGTTAAGACAACTAGCTGGCAAACAACCCGGCGATGGCGGCTGCCTGTGGATGCGCATAGATTAAGATTAAAGCGACAACCAGCGCATAAATACAAAGCGACTCGATCATGGCCAAGCCGATCAGCAACGTAACGGTCACTTTACCGGAAGATTCCGGATTTCGAGCGATACCTTCCACAGCAGAACGCAGGCCGATACCCTGTCCGATACCACAACCGAAGGCTGCAATGGCGATGCCGAAGCCGGCAGCGGTGACGCAGGCGATAAAAAACTGTAACGCATTAGCTTCCATGTGATTCTGTACCTCCTTTTTAAATTATTAATATGGCTTCTTCCATGAGCCCCTGCCACCTGACAGGGACAGGCTTCCGTATTGTCGCGCTATAATCATTCTCTCAAAGCGCTTAGTGGGCGTGTTCCATCGCTCCGGTAAAATACATGATCGACAGTAAAAAGAAGACAAACGCCTGAACCAGGGCCACAAAGATACCCAGAGTCATGATGGGCAACGGGGCGAAAAAGGCGCCTGCCAGGAAAAATAAAATGGTTAGAACCAACTCGTGTCCCATCATGTTTCCAAACAATCGAAAGGACAAAGAGAGGATTCGGGCCAAGTGTCCAATGATCTCTATGGGAAAGATAATCGGAATCATCCACCAGACCGGCCCGAGGAAATGTTTAATATACCCGGCTCCATGGTATTTTATGCCGATGACATGGGTGAAGACAACCACCACCAGCGCACAGGCCAGGGTGGTGTTGAGGCTGGCGGTGGGGGGGAAAAATCCCGGCACCAACCCGACCAGGTTGGACACAAATATAAAAATAAAGATCGTCGCGGCCAGGGGCAGCAGCCAGCGGCCTTCTTCACCGGTGATTTCCACCATGAATTCTTCGATGCCGGAGATGATAATCTCAAAGATATTCTGTCCCTTCTGGGGAATCATCGAAATTCCCTTGACAGCCAGGAATCCTACGATAATGAGAATCGCCATGACGACCCAGGTGTAAACCACATGGGGGTAGGCATGGGCAAAATGGCCTAGTCCAATCCATTCAAACAACTTGACAAAAAAGAAATAGGGATGTTCCACCTTAGACCGCCTCCTTTACTTTCAATTTTGATACTTCCAATAAAGCCGCCGACATCATACTGGCCACAACAATGGATAACCCGACGACCAAACCCAGCGGGTTGACCACCTGCCGGGTAATCAGAAAAAATATAATAACACCGCTTATGATAAAACGGATATAGTACTTGGCGATAATAACATTGGGAGATGCCAGATGGGGTGGATTCAAGGATCGCCTCAAGGTACGTGCCAATAGATGAAAATTGATGGTGACGATCAATCCGCCGAAAACGATTCCTTTGGCAAAAGCCGGGGTTGCCAGAGCATAGCCGACAAATCCGGCTGCAATGAGCAAGACCCAGTTTGCCCGGGTGATGAAGCGGACTATGCGTCTTTCGATATTCAAAAATCCCCTCTTGTTATTTCGTAAACGGATGGCAGCCGCCAATTGAATATTTGCAACTGGTTTGCCTTTATCGCTGCTATAGTTTACGGCTTTTCTTGATGGCTAGCCCAATATTACGATAACCGGCGGCGATACCCATCCCCAAGCCGACAAACATTAACCAAGGGTTTGTGTCAAACCGTCGGTCTAAGTAAACCCCGATGGCCAATCCGATAAAAATCGATAACGCAACGGAAAGACCGACACTGCTGAAATAAGCCAACTCGCGAATGGTTCGAAGGGTCTCCTTTTTCATTATCGGTTTCCCTCCTGCCGAGCGGGTTTTACCAGCCTTAAAGTCGGAAGTAAACCGGTACCAACGCAGTTCTTTTCAGCCGCCGCGCATGTAACATGGAGCAGCCTGAAAGTCAACGGAAAACCGAAATATGAGGTGGTGTTTTAACCAGTAATTCCATGCCCGGCTATTATCTTTCTCAATCGTTTTCAAAGCCCGAAGCAACCGCTTGCCCACGCGCAAAGCGGCTGGTTTCAGCTTGCTATTTAAAAATGAATCCGATGGGCATCCATGACCGGACCCTGAGTGCAGGCATGCCAATAGGGAAATGATGAATGACGGGTCTTTACCACACAACTCAAACAAACCCCCATACCACAACCCATCATTGTTTCGATGGAAACCTGACAGGGGAATCCCTCAGTTTCCGAGAGGGCCGCCATGGCGGCAAGCATCGGCCAGGGACCACAAGCATAAGCCATATCCGGCCGGTGCGCATCAAGATGCGTTTCGACAACGTCGGTGACCCGCCCGGTACATCCTTTGCTGCCGTCCTCAGTGACCAAATGGACGTTTAGGCCCAAGTCATCCAATTGATCAACGCCGACCAAATCAGAGGCCGACCGCCCTCCCACAAATATGACGCATCGTCGCTTCTCAATGCCCATCGAAACCATTCTCTTAGCCAAAAACACAAGGGGCACCACACCGATCCCACCGGCGATAAGATAATGCCGATGGGCGTCATTAGGAAC
>JAAUYD010175610.1_pt1 | contig 12397 bp, 9 predicted proteins | sample 7278101 | NCBI WGS metagenome assembly JAAUYD01 (sample SAMN14350128, study PRJNA611818) | marine sediment metagenome | isolation source: surface marine sediment (0.6m) | place: French Polynesia: Moorea | collected 2018-08 | reverse complement strand
GTTACAAGTATTTTTTACAGCTTGAGAATCAATAATAATTAAAGTTGTCCATTCTGGTTTTTTATTAATTTTCTCTCTGAGTCTACCATGTAATATATTCATTATTTCTGTGATTAAACCAGAAGCTCTCCACTGTTTATAATGCCAATAAACTGTAGAATAAGGAGGAAAATTTTGGGGTAAGTCCCGCCAATTACAACCGTTTTTGAGTTGATAAAAAATAGCATCTAAAATTATTCGTTTCGACCAAGTTCTTGGTTTGGTTTTTTTTCTTGGGTAACAACGGTTCAATAATTGACCACTCTAGATCGCTTAAGTTAGTAGAATAAGACATTTCTGAATCAGTACATTTAAACTGTCGATCGTATCACTACTCCCTGTCTCTTGTCTAATTTAGTAGCGCTCGCCCCTGATCCATATTTTTGAGATTTTGTCAATACACAAATTCTAGATTGTTTAAAAAAAAGATCCCAAATGGGTTCTATAGTCAAGCCTGTGCCTTGGAGTGAGCTGAAACAGAAGGCTTATTTTTCCTATTCTAGATAGCAAGGATTATGTACAACTCTAGTTAAGTAGTCGAACACAATTAAAGTTAACTGTCAGATAAGGGAACAGGGAACGGGGAACAGGCAACAGAAAAGAGTTTCAGCAAAGCTTAACAGTTTTTTACACAGAGTCGTTTACTTATGTCCGACTACTTATTTTTTCGCTTGTTTATCATAAAGCTGAGAAATTTTAACTATTTCTTGTTTGATTCGATTTTTTAAACTTAACGGCTCAATTAAACAACAATTGGAACCGTAGCGCAAAACTTCTCTGGTCAACCAAAAAGGTGAAACGACTTTGCGGGTTACAGTTCTTACTTTATCTAAGGTGACATCGCTGAGATCGTCCTCTTTTGGTTCGTAAGCTTTGACTAATCCGCCGTAAAATTGTAATTGCACTTCTATATAGTCCAGACCGTTGCGCCAAGTACCTTCGATCGGCACGAGCGAGATTATGCGCTCGAATCGCAAACAACGAATATGTATGAGTTCTGGGAAATCAGTTCGCTCTGGTTCTTGAATATCTTCGGTTTGTTCGCACCAAATAAAAAGGTAAAATCTTTTCTCATAGAATTTAATTTCAGCATAATAAGCGTCAAATCCTAATTCTTGACTTTGGGAATTTTTGTACAACAAGTGAAAAGGTTGACGATCTTTTATGTGTTGGTCTGCAATAATACGCCAAGCTTCCATAGGCTGACCGACTTGTTTGAGTAAAGCTTGACGTATGGGAGCTTCGAGATTTCCTAATTCCAACAAAAGGCTTATGAGAGTCTTGGCTTCTTCTATCTGACCGGAATCTACTAGGGCTGCAATACCTGCACGCAGCGCCTTTACCTGAGTGTTATTGAAGATTAATGGTTCTCGGACTTCAAGACGATTTTCGACGATCGCTCTTAAAAGTCCGGAAGGACTGGGGCTTTTTCCCCAAAAGACATTTAAACGACGGGCGATCTCTTCAAGCTTTTCTTTGCCACCTGGGGGAAGTGTAAGTGTAATAGTTGCTTTTTTCCGATTCATGCTAAGTTACACTTGTAATTATGTTTTTCATATGCCATATTGATTATTGTATTGGTAAATGAGGAAAAAACAAATATTTACACGCTTTGTTTTTTACGAGCAACAAGAATAAATACTTGAGGAATAAATCATGAAAAAACGGCTCAGACTTAGGAATAGAGAGCCAAAATGGTTAGAAGAAATATATTTCAGCAATATACGTCCTAAATTGTACGAAAGGTACGCAAATTGCTATCAGTACGGTGTTAGAACGGGAAGAACTTTGGCCGAACATTTAGATTCTGCCTGTCAATTTATACTTACACTTACAAAAAATGCGGGAGTTTCAGAACAGGAAAGACGTGTAATTTTAGCAGCTACGATCGTTCACGACCTGAATAAATTAGACCCAAAGAGGCGTAAATTAAAAGACTTAGCTAGAGATAGAAATTTTGTGCGCTCGCAACTAGAACTAGCAGGAGTTAATGATTTTGTTAGCAGCGATGAAGATTTTGAATTGGTCAGAAGGCTGATAGAAAGGCATTCGGGTCACAATGTCAGCGACGGAATGAGATTTTTTCCTGAAGATGAAAAGATCGAGCGCTATGCAGCTATGCTGACGGCGGCGGATTTGTTCGATTTGGGAATTCCCGAATCTGAAAGATTTGCCAAAGTAGAAAAAGAATTAACTGTAGCTTTCGATCGTCCTTGTAATCTTTATCGAGTTAGCGTTTCTTCTGATAAAGGCTATATTACTTCATTATTGCTTGGTGCTTGTGAAGATGTTTTAGTTGACGCTCGTGGTTTAAGTCGTTTAGCTATTTTTCCCGATGGAGAAGTCTTTGAGGGAGAAGTTTTACCAGAGGGGGATTTAATTCGAGAGATAGCTATTTCTTGGCAAAACAAGATCGAGGGAGTTTTTGCAAGTAATATCCCAAGTCTAGTTAATCCTGAAACAAGTGGTATAAAAGTCGATTCAAAAGCGATTGAACAAGATTTGGATGAAACTTTGATTTGCGTTCAAGCACTTTTGGAAAAAAAGAAAGCAAAGTTTGCAAATCGAACAGAAGTTAAAAAGATTCAAAAAAGTATAAAGAAACATAGTGACAAAGCAGGAAAAGAAGCACTTGAATTAGCTGCTAACTTAGGGCTAAATCCTGTAACTAATGGAGAAGAATTTGCTATTTCTGAAGGAATAAAAGCAGCTTACATAAGTTATCAGAAAGCATTGGGAAAAAATCAAAATGAAAAAGCTTGGGAGTTGCTCGGTAAACAAGTTGGTTTGTCACCAGAACAACTGGAAGCTTTAAAATCCTTTGATATACTCTATGGACGCTGTTTATTTGCAGCTAAAGCCGCTAGGAAAGGAAGGGAAGGTATTATTAATGCTTTACAAGAGTCTTTTCAAATGAGACTCAAAGATAAGTCTGAAAATTCGGAACTAGAAGTTTCTGAAGAAATAATCGATGCAGTCGAGCGAACTTTAAATTTGCCCTTAAAAAGAAATTGGCAAGGAATTGAAGAACTAGAGGCTTATATTAATGCTAATCCTAAAAAACGTTGTTCTTTAGAAAGTACATCTAAAGAAATAAAAGAGTTAAAGAAGAACAATATGCCTCCAGGTACAAAAGTACAATCTTTTTCCAATCGCTTGCCAGGTGGTATGAGTGATGAACCTAAAAGAAGAGGTAATTGGATAGCATCTTTGGGATATAAATTAATTTCAGTAGGAGCTAATTTACCTAAAAAAAGCGAACAAAATCCACTTTACTCGCATTTTTCTTTGCCTCAAGGTTCTTCTCCAGAATTATTAATAATATGGCGAGAGTTTTTAGTAGATACTGCTGCGACTAATGGAGAAGGAGGAACTGTAACTATTGACGAATTGAAATTATATCGAGACAACATTTTAGAATTTAAGCCTCATAAAGTTGTTGGTTGCTCGCTTCCTAAGCGTCCGAATTATATTCATTCGACTGTTGTTATTCCTATTTATTGGGGCGATACTAATGCTTCTATTGCTTTACTAAAATCACTGAGATTGGCTTTGGAACTATCTTTGGCTTTAGAATTTGGTTTCCCTTTTGTGGTCAGTGGCAATTTAGAAGTAGAAACTCAGACTGAGTTTTATGGAAGAGTTGAAGGAATTCATTCTACATTACAACCCTTATTAGGAAACGGACAGTATAACCGTCAAGAAGCCGAAGAAGTTCTTCTCAGACTGCGATGTATTGGCTCTCTAGCAGTCTCTATTGCCAGTCTTAATAAGAAAGATGATTGTCTTTATGATTTAGCTCGTGCTGCTAGTAGACCCATAAGTTTTTATTATGTCATATTTCGTTGGATTTTACGGGAACAAGATGACCCAAATTGGGAATATTACTGGAAAAAAATTAGTCAGCCATTGACAACTTTATTGGAGAATATTATGTCAAATGACAACGATCGATTAACACTTTATCTTAAAGAAGCTGCCTTGGTTGCAGCCGAAGCAAAACTTTGGGGAAGTTCTTTTAAAAGAACAGCTCGAATAGAACCTTTTACTGAGTTTATTTCAGCCGTTCGCTCTCGAAAGCCTCATATGGGTTGGGAAACAGTTTTTGGCGCGCTAATTCAAAATTATCATACTCGACTCGATCGAATTCGGGAACATGGAGTTGGCGCAACAAAAAAAGAGCAACTCAAGAAGTATTACGAAGTATTGAGAAAACTTTTTCAAGAAGTATATCAAGACCGTGCAGAAAAGCTGATTGACGATCGCAAAACTTTAGAAGCTGCTTATTTATTTTTCTTAGAAGAAGCGCGTCAACAACTTAAACATGATTCCGAACAAGATTCAACTGAAACTAGCAAATTTACAAAGCCACGGAGATGAAAAGATGTTTATTGAAAAATTAACCCCTTTTTTGGCACCAACTTACGAAAATTTTCCCAAAGGTCGCACAATTGGTCTAGTAGTTTTAAGAACTACTTTGTCTGAAACTATTTTTCGCACTGAAGGTAGTGGAGAACCAATGTGTAGCGAATCAATGCACGCTGGTGTGGACGATAAGAGTATTATTTCCCGTTTGGTAATGACTAAGCGCAAGCAGATTGCACCAGAAAGACGAAAAGGAAGGGAATCTTTAAGAGCATACGACCTTCTCTATACAAGTCCCAAAGGTGATTCGATCTGTTCTTTAAACACTAATGCTCCTTGCGAGATGTGTATAGATTGTTTTTTATATGGTTTTGCTGCTGGTGGGGAAGGTGCGCAGAAAAGTAGAGTATGGACAGAAGATGCTTTTAGCCTCTTACCTTCCACTGAAATATTAGGCGAACGGACTCTTAACGCTCTTTACGAAAACGGTACGATGCGTTTGCCACAAGAAGATAACGGTAAGGCTAAAGCTTCGACTTCCCTCAATACTAGCGAATACATAAAACCAGGAGTTCACTTTCTAGATATTGTTACTTTCAAAGACGTGACCGTAGACGAGTTGCGATACGCCCTCGGCAATATTCTTTTGACTTCTCGTTACGGTGCTGTTTCTAGTCGAATAGGACGCATGGATAATGAGATTTTGGGCATTTTTGGCGGATTGTCTGAGCTTCCTAGTTCTTTGGAATTAGTTCAAGCATTACATGATTATTTCAATGCCACTGGAGTAGTCTTAGAACATCCTCTAAATAGCAGTCAGTTAAAAGAGGCGCTCGAGCAAATCATTTCTACTTGGACGAATAAAAGAGGAATATCGGTGCAGTTATCAAAAGAAGAATTGGCCAGTTTAATTGCCGATGTAGATAGTAATTGGTCGCTCTTTGAGCGAGAAAGTTTCCTCAAGCGTTTGGATCGCTCTTACGAAGCATTTCGCCGCATTCCTGTGGAAAAAGAAGCTAAAAAAAGTCAGAAGAAAAAAAATACTGCTACATCTAATTCTGAAAGCTAATTTACGATAGCAACCTGAATTAACACCATATTAGCACTATATTCACCGAGCGCACTCCGTTGTTAAAACCAAATTGCTCAACCGCGAGCGTCTCGATATCGCGCTCGGTAACAAACTCCAAATCTTATAACTAATTATGCAACAACTAGAATTACCTCTGGCTAGTCCCACACAAGGTTTGAAACAACCTTTTAAAAAAGTGATACTAATCGAACTTTGGTGTGCAGAACCGGTCTTTTTTGCCTCCAGAGAATTATCTGACACCTATTATACTGAAGGAGTAATTGGTAATTATGCCCTTGCTTATGCGTTAGGGTGGGCGCGTTCTCCCTATCGACTCAGAGGTAAAGCTACGGGAAAGCCCACTTACATTTCTGATTTAACCCCTTTAGCTGGAGATTGTTACATTCTACCTGCTTGGTCGGCTAAGGGCAAAGTATCCTATCGTTTCGAGCGTTTCAACGGCTTATCTGACTCTTATTGGTTTGCAATGACTAATAACCGAGTTGCTACAGCCCGTCAGGATTTACCCCTCAAACGAACTGGTAAAAAACCTAACACTTACAGACCTAGTAATTTTCCACAAACTGGACGTTTGCGACTTATCGAACGAGGAAATCGCTTTCATACCTTAGTCTTTGGAGAACGAGAATTACCTGAATATATCCGCGTTGGTAAGTTTATGAGCAAAGTGAGGGTAACTATACTCGATGAATTCAATTTAGTTACAATGCCAGTTTCTAACTATGAAAGTAAAGTGCTTTTGAACTCTGCCGATCTGACTAAAGAAACTAATTTACTGTCGTTCGATTTAATAGCAATACCACCCGTATCTCTTTTAAGAAATCTTCGCTTTCAAGGAAAAGCTTGGCAGATAGGAGATTTTATAGTTCCTGCTAATTTAGGATTTTTAGGAGGTAGAAGAAGGGATGGATAAAGAAAAATTATTAATTCAATTAGAACCGAAAAGTATTTCTGCTTGTTCAAATATTCCTCCCGAACTAGCTTTTATGGGTTCTGTTTTACAACATCAAGCAGATGTTTTTGAAAAAGCTCGCACCCATGACATTATTTTAGATGAAGCGCCAACTGGTACGGGAAAAACCCAAGCTAGTTTAAGCGTATTGTTGCATCAACCGAATAAAAGTGCTGTTTATATTGCTCCTACAAATGCTTTAATTACTCAGCAGACGCTCGCTGCTGAAGTTTTTGTACGACAAGCTAATTTACCCCATGTCGTCAAAGCGGCATCGGCTAAAGAAATAAAAGCTTGGTCTGACGTTCGAGTTGGTAAACGCTCTGGAGAAAAACTTTACAATGTTCTTCGCAACCCAGCAACAATTTTTCCAGAAGTAGGAGGCAACCGACCTATTTTACTGGTAACAAATCCCGATATTTTTTATTATGCCACTTTTTTTGCTTACAGTAACCTAGATAAAAATAATGTTGCCAGTGTCTTTTATTCCAAGTTGGCTACGGTCATTTTTGATGAATTTCATCTTTATAGTGCCAAACAACTGGTAGGACTGTTATTTTATTTAGCCCATTCTCATGTTTTTGGTTTTTTCAAAGCCAAGCGAAGGGTTGTTTTGTTAACAGCTACTCCAGACAAAGCTTGCGAATTAGCCCTAAAATTTTTGCAAGAAAAAGGAGTAAAAATAGCTAAAATTACTGAAAATAACCCCAGGGGGGTTCTCTTACCTTCCCAGGTCAGCGTCAACTTAGAAATAAGACCTCAACTCGATAAAGATGAGTTATTAGAAGAAATAGCAAGCGAAGTAGAAAAATTATTTCGAGAACGACCCGATAAAAATGGAGCGGTCATTCTCGACTCAAAAGATTCTATTAATAAATTGAGGGATTTATTAGTAGCTAAAGGTTTGAAAAATTATTGTGGTCGCATAACTGGATCTACGCCGCTGGCAGATCGTCTCACAGCTGTACAAAAATCAATAATTTTAGCAACAAGCACTGTGGATGTGGGATTTAATTTTGAAAAAAAACCAGGGATAACCAGACAAAATTTAGATTGGTTAATTTTTTCGACGCGCGATCGCTTTTCTTTCTGGCAGCGTCTTGGTAGAGTGGGAAGAGTTTTAGGTAAAGCGGAAACTAATATTCCATCGGACGCGATCGCCTATTTACCTGACAAAGCTTGGTCACAAGGAATAACTTCTCTAGATCCTACTGGAGGACGAAAAGAACTTACTAAAATTCTTGAAAATTTGTCTTGTTTAGAGCGTCCTTTTTTAGATATATATTGGCGTTCTGAAGCTTTTTTAGAAATTGCTCGTCCGCTCTCCGAACTAGAAGAGATGATGGAAGGACTGGCAAAAAATACTGTCATATCAGAATTGTACGATACTCTTAAGTCAATTTTTGGAGGTAAGCGCGAGTGGAATTATTATCGCTATCGTATGAAGGTTTTAAGAGGAGCAGAACAACTGGCAAAAACTTCTTTAGTTAAATTCCAAAAAGATTGGAAATACATTAAAGGCGGTCAAGCTTTTGTCCGAACTTTTATTAAGGCTAATTGTCCAGAAGATTGGGAGGATTTAAATAATGGAGTAGCGCCAATTGAAGAATACGAAAAAATTATTCTAGAAGATTCAGAAATAGCTTTGGAGTTGAAAAAATTTGCTAATATTTGGCGTGCCAGTCACGCACCTATATTTCAATTTCGAGATAGTATTTTTGAAAATTTGTTAATTAAAGATCCGAAAGCTTTGTTATTAGATGACTCGGAAGAGACAACTTTAGACCCAATTCACTTATTGCGTTATTACGAATTTATTGAAGATGGAAAATATATTATAGTGAGCGAGCGAGCTAAGACTCTTTATCAATTAAATTTTCGTTGGAGATATCGAGGAAGTAGAGAAGAATTTAAAAACCAAGAACTGAATAAATTAAATGCTTTTGAGAATTGTCATATTGAAAGAAAAATGGGAGGTTCAATATCACCAACCCCTCTACTTAAAGTAATAGAAAAAAACTTGTTACCAGGAGTTATTATTCCAACAGCAGCCAATCAAGGAACGATATTTCAATTAAGAAAGCAAGGTATAGCCGATTATCTTATTACTGTTGTCTGCGACGATTTACAAAAAGATTATACGTTTTATCCAAGTTTGTCAGGAATTCTTGCTGTAGCAAATAGCGGCGTAAGATTCAGACTTCCTGATGATGAAGATTTTTACATTATATGAGTTGAAGTATGCCTCACAGTTTAGTTATAAATATTCTGCCCCTATCTCCTATTTCTGTTAATTATCTTACAGGAAAACACTTACACGCTTTATTGATTAATCTCGTAAGTAAAGTCGATCCCAATCTCAGTGAATGTCTCCACCAGTCTCACTCAAACAAAGCTTTTTCTATTAGTCCGATACAAATTACTTCTCAACACTTCAAACATGCCCTTCGGTGGGGATATAATAAAACTATTCCTGCTGCCACTCCAGTATGGTGGCGTATTTCTTTACTAGACGAGCGCTTATTTAGCCGACTGACTGGGTTATGGCTCAATCTTACTCCAAAGGGCGCGATGCGTTTAGGTGATGCTCAGTTACAGATTACCAGCATTTTAGGAACCCCTCAAACTAACCAGCCTTGGGCTAATGCTTGTTCCTACGCCCAATTATACGAAAAAGCAAGCGCTCTCGAGCGCTCCTTTACCTTTTGCTTTGCTACTCCCACCACTTTTCGTCAAGGAAAATACGACACTCCTCTTCCTGCTCCAGAATCAGTATTTAAAAGTCTTCAAACTCGTTGGAATAAATACAGCAATAAAACTATCGATCGTCTTCCCGTAGAATCGCTTTTTCCCAGTGTCTTCGACATTCGCACTCAAAAAGTTATTAACTTCGGTAGCAAAATTATTGGTTGTACGGGGGTAGTTACCTATAGCCTTTTAGGAGAAGTACAACCCATACAGATCAAACAGTTTAACGCTTTAGCCGATTTTGCTCTCTACTGCGGTGTGGGAAGGAAAACAACTATGGGAATGGGAATGGTTAGAAGAGTAGGGGAGGAAAGTAACAAGTAACGAGTAACGAGTAGCGAGTAATAAATAATTCTTCTGACCTCTAGATATAAGGAGAGAAATTACTGTGAACGATACTGAATATATTCCCATTGCTGCACTAAATCAATACGCTTATTGTCCTCATCGATGTTGGCGAATGTTTTGTGCTGGGGAGTTTATCGACAATCAATATACTATCGAAGGGACTTCTCTACACGATCGAGTTCATACTTTAAGTGAGGGAAATCGAGACGATACTTGGCAAATTCGCGCAATTTGGCTTAAATCGGAGCGTTACAAACTTGTCGGTAAATCAGACTTAATCGAATCCGATTCTGGACAATTATATCCAGTTGAATACAAAAGAGGCAATAAAGGCGAATGGGATAACGACGAGTTACAAGTTTGCGCGCAAGCAATGTGTTTGGAAGAAATGACTGGACAACCCGTCATTACTGGTTATGTATATTATGCCCACTCCCACCAAAGACAGTTAGTAGAAATTACCAGCCAGTTGAGAGAAAGGGCGAGATTCACTATAGAAGCAGTACAAATATTGCTCTTAACTGGAGCAATGCCTAAACCAGTTTATACCAAACGCTGTAAAGGATGCAGTCTTTATAAAAACTGTTTGCCACAAGCAGCAAAAAAGGTCGCTCGCTACGTTGAAACAAATTAAACCTACTATCAATTGAAAAAAATGGGAACAGTATACGTCAGTCAACCTGACTCATTTATTGGCAAAATTGACGAGAGATTGAGTGTCAAAGCTGACAAAAAGAAAATACTCGACGTACCATTAATAAAAGTCGATGGTGTTGTAGTGTTAGGGAGAGCCACCGTTTCTCCTGCTGCGCTCGTCGAATTATTACAGCGCAATATTCCTCTCAGTTTCCTCACTCCAACTGGAAGATATTTAGGACGCTTAGAGCCAGAAGTAACTAAAAATATTTTCGTCCGTAAATCTCAATGGTCGGCAGCAGGGAATTCACCACAAGCTATCCACGCAGTTAAGGGTTTTGTCAGAGGAAAGCTGAAAAACTACCGAAATACTCTGATGCGCAAACGACGAGAAAATTCCCAAACCGATTTAGAAGAAGGACTTGCTAAATTAGACAGCGCTATCTCTCCTATAGAAACTACCTCAAATATTAACTCCTTACGCGGATTAGAAGGAGCCGGAAGCGCTGCTTATTTTGGATGCTTCGATCGACTTATCAAAAACTCTGACTTTCAGTTTAAGGGTCGCAACCGCCGTCCGCCAACTGATCGAGTTAATTCCCTACTGAGTCTAGGTTATTCTTTATTGCGTCACGATATTCAAAGCGCAGTCAATATTGTCGGGTTCGATCCATATCTAGGATATCTCCACTTCGCGCACTACGGTCGTCCTTCTCTAGCCTTAGATCTAATGGAAGAGTTTCGTCCCCTGGTGGTAGATGCAGTAGTTTTAAACGCTTTGAATCAGAAAAAACTAACTCCAGATGATTTTACTATCGAACCCGTTAGCAATGCAGTCCATTTGACTAAAGAAGGTTTAAAGATATTTTTGACCTTGTACGAACAAAAAAAACAATCCAAATTTAAACATCCAGTCATGAAACGTCAATGTACTTACACTCAAGCATTTGAAATTCAAGCGCGACTGTTGGCTAAATATCTCATGGAAGAAACCGATAAATATCCACCTCTTATTCTCAAATAAACTATGTACGCGATCGTTACTTACGACATTCCCGAAGACAAGCGCCGCACTAAAATTCATAATATACTGAAATCTTACGGTCAGTGGGTGCAGTATAGCGTGTTCCAGTGCGATCTAACCCAGACTCAGTATGCTCAACTGCGATCTCGACTTGCTAAACTCATTAAAGCCGACACCGACAGTATTCGCTTTTACTTTCTCTGTGGTTGTTGTCAGGGTAAAATTGAACGCATTGGTGGCGAAATGCCTCGCGACGATACCATTTTCCTAATCTGAATGCGCGGAGGGGTAGGTGTAGAAATATGATTGGTACCAAGAAGCTCTCAAACCTATACACTCTATGGCTTTGGGCTCATTATGACTCGGGAACGCCTCGCGCACCATATGTAGCAAGGGTTTCAGCTATTTTGACTTTTCGCTTACCTCTTTTTTTGATATGCTAGAGAGGTACTCGCGCAAACGCACCTTGAAAACTAAATATATCCTGCTTTTCAAGCGCCCGCAGTTTCTATTATTAATAAACCCTATGAGGGATTGAAACTTCACGGCCAATGTCACCCTATAGGGAATCGCACATTGTTTCTATTATTAATAAACCCTATGAGGGATTGAAACAAATCAAAAGTAGTGCCATCGACATTAGTAATAGGTTTCTATTATTAATAAACCCTATGAGGGATTGAAACAAAAATGTTGGCTTGGAATGTTTGGGATAAGAAACAAGGTTTCTATTATTAATAAACCCTATGAGGGATTGAAACATCTATATTTACCTCTAAACCAGGTAGATTCTCAAGTTTCTATTATTAATAAACCCTATGAGGGATTGAAACTCAAATGCTCTTCGCGATCGAAGTAAGAAAATATCGTTTCTATTATTAATAAACCCTATGAGGGATTGAAACCCGATCGACCAAGTCGTTGCCCCTGGAACTAGATGGTTTCTATTATTAATAAACCCTATGAGGGATTGAAACTTTTTTCATTGCTTTGATGCTTGTCTCTACATTAACCGTTTCTATTATTAATAAACCCTATGAGGGATTGAAACAAAACGGGTCCTACTATTGTACGTAAATTCGATTGTTTCTATTATTAATAAACCCTATGAGGGATTGAAACTGACTAAAATTCCAATTTCCCTACTCAGCCATGCCATGGTTTCTATTATTAATAAACCCTATGAGGGATT
>JAAUYD010039928.1_pt1 | contig 12400 bp, 5 predicted proteins | sample 7278101 | NCBI WGS metagenome assembly JAAUYD01 (sample SAMN14350128, study PRJNA611818) | marine sediment metagenome | isolation source: surface marine sediment (0.6m) | place: French Polynesia: Moorea | collected 2018-08 | reverse complement strand
CGTTGACAATCCGGAAGACATCCATCAGGGGCTTCCCGACGGCCTCCGCCGCGGTCCAGCCGGTCAGGGATTCGGCAACGGGGTTGATCAGGACGATGCGGCCCTGCCTGTCGGTGGAGATGACGGCATCGCCGATACTGGTCAGGGTGACGGCCAGGCGTTCCTTTTCCCTGTTGAGGGCCTCGGCGGCCCGTTTGCGCGCGGTGATGTCCTCGGCGATGCCGGTAATGCGCACGATGTCATCGTTGTCGTCCGTGATGACGTAGCCCGTGTCCGAGATCCAGCGTTCGGTGCCGTCGGGGCGGATGATGCGGTACTCCCGGGGCTCACCGCCGCCGGTCTCCAGGATGCGGTTGAAGGTTTGCTGGGCGTGGGTGACGTCCTCCGGATGGATGCTGGACCCCCATTCGTCATAGCTTTCGTACAGGGCTTCGCGGGATCGGCCCCAGATCGTCTCGTAGGCCGGGCTCACGTAAAGCACCCGTTGGGCCTGCCAATCGAATAGCCAGAACACCTCTTTGATGGTGTCGGTAATCTGGCGAAAGCGTGCTTCGCTCTCCTGTAACGCGGCCTCCGCCCTCTTGAGCGCAGTGATCTCCAGGCAGGTTTCGATGCCGCCCGAAACGACTCCATTCTCGTCAAAGACCGGATGCCCTTGATTGAACCAGATGCGACCGTCCGGTGTCTGAACCTCGGCCCGCTGGCTTTGCCCCGACTCCATCGCCGGGATCACCACACAGTCGGGGCATGGATCCGTCGATTTTCCCCAAAAGGAGTGGCAGGGACGTCCGATCAAGTCTTCTAGCGCCGCCCCAACGCTTTCGCAGGCCGCCTTGTTCGCCCACACGATTCGCATGCGCGTGTCGTGGTAGATGACCAGCTCCTTCAGGCTGTCCAGGATTCTCCGCTTTTCGTTTTCCGACTGCCGAAGGGCCTCTTCCGCCCGGATGCGATCGGTCACGTCGGCGACAATTCCCTGGTAATGGGTGATCGCACCGGCCGCGTCTCTTCGTATGTATGTTGAATCGGTGATCCAGCGGATATCCCCGTTGCGGGCAACGATCCGGTAGGGTTCGTGGGTGAATTCGACCCGGCTGGGATCCTGGCTGAAGGTCGCCACCTCGCCGGCCACGCGATCGAGGTCATCCGGGTGGACCACCGTGTCGTACGACACGCGACCGGTTAGAAAGTCCTCGTCCGACTAGCCGAAAAGATGCGCGACATTGGCGGTCACGAATTCCACCGGCCAATGGGCTTCATTGCGCCACAAAAAAACGACGACCGGGCTGGCCTCGATGATGGCGAAGGTCTCCCGGCGGGCCTGCTCGGCGGCCTGGCGCGGACGAATGTCCCTGACGATGCTAAGGAACAGACCCGCTTCTTCCAGCCGCGTGTTGGTCACTTCCACCGGGATGCGGGTGCCGTCTTTGTGCAGATCGACCGTTTCGAACGGTTTGCCCCGGTAGTTGACCGCTTCTTCGATCAAGATGCGACCCTGCTGCCCCCGGCATTCGGGCGCCTGGATATCGGCAACGGTTTTGGTGACCAACTCTTCGCGGTCGTAGCCCAATAAGTCGCAGGCCCTCTGGTTGACATCCAGAATGCGGTCCTGGTCATCCTCAACGAACAGGGCGTCGCCGGCAATCTCGAACAGGGCTCGATAGCGGGCATCGCTGATCGTCAAGGCCTGTTCCGCCGCGGCCAGGCGTTCGGCCTGCCGGTGGATTTGACGCTGTAAGGACCGCCGTTCCCGCTCGAGAGCGCCTTCGTTGCGCCGCCACGCGCTGACATCGTGCATGATGGCCATCACCCGCGGCGTTTCGTCATCTTGGTCCAGAACGGAGGTGGAGATGCGCACAAAGCGGGTATCGCCGTCGGCGCGGGTGATTTCCCAGGTTTCCGCATCCAGATTGACGCCCGCACGCATCTGGCTCATGCGCTCGATCGCCCGGGCCTGAACCTCCGGATCCGGGTACACGCTCTGGTACCAGCCCTTACGGTTGATCGTTGCCCGGTCGTACCCGGTCAACTCGACCATGCGTCGGTTCCAGAAGGTAAAATGCACAAAGGGAAACGCTTCGATGGCGTGGCACACACAGATCCCGTCGGCCGTATGCTCGAATTCGGATAGCCCGAGTTCGGCGACGGCGTTGCCGTTGGTTGCGTTTTCCCGATAGGCCGCTAGTTCGGCTTCCAGATCGGCGAGGCGTTGAAGCAGGGCCTCGCGGCTCAGGGACGTCTCCATTCCAGCTCCATGATGCGGCTTCGTGTTACGTTTTTACCAGTGATTATCATTCCTACTACAAAGCTAGATCTACAATGTCAACACAGGGATGTCCGCATCGGCGCCATCCAAAGAGAGGGGAACCGTGATCGGTTCCCTCGCCAGCAAGACACGCCGTCTGATTGTCAACGAGGTGACCACCATCAGCGGCGGACGGTCCTGCCGGCGGCTTTGGCAATCGAGGCCCCCTGCAGCCGGTTGCCGTCACTGCAATGCTCGACCGGTGGGGCTGATTCTACTGGTCCTGCGCTGCAACGGACAAACCGAGGGTGTCGCTGAGCGCCTGACCCAACTCATCGATCGCATATGGTTTTTTCAGTAAGCTGCCGGCCCCTAGCCGTTGGGCTTCCTTGACCTCATCGGTCTCGGAGAAGCCACTGGCGATGACGGCCGGCTGCCCCGGTCGGAAGTGGCTGATGGCCGCATAGGTTTCTTTGCCGTTCATGCCCGACGGCATGATCATGTCCAGGAGCATGATATCCACGGAGTGCTCCTGCAGGTAGCTCACCGCGGCTTCGCCGCTGTCCACGGCATGGGCCCGGTAGCCCAGCGATGCCAGCATGGCCGATGCGATCTCCCGCTGGGTGGGGTCGTCGTCGACCACCAGCACGGTCCGGCCCTCGCCCCTGCGAACCACTATCGGCGTATCGGTTTCAGCGGGTCGCGCTGCCTGGGTTGCCGGGAAATAGAGATCGAAACAGGTGCCCTGGGCATCGCTTTCGACAACGATATACCCGTCGTGGTCCATGATCGTATTCCAGACAATCGCCAACCCCAATCCGGTCCCGCTGCGCCCCATCCGTTTGCGGGTGTAAAAGGGTTCGAAGATCCGATCCAAATCATCTGCTGAAATTCCGCTGCCGGTGTCTGACACGCCGAGCCGGACGTACTCACCCGGGGTAATGGTGTCGTACCCATTCAGCGGTCCTTCCAGGACGCAGTTTTGCGTACGGATCGTTACGACGCCGTTTCCATTCAAGGATTCCATGGCGTTGGTCAGCAGGTTCATGAGAACTTTCTCGACATGCACGCGCGAGCAGGTGATCGTGAGCAGGCGATCGTCCAGTTCGGTCTGCAGGCGTGCGTGCGGATGGCGTGTCGACAAATCGGCATACCCCGACGAATTCAGATGGTCGTGAACCATTTGGTTCACGTCGGTCAGCTCGCGCGAACTGGCCACGCCCCTGGCCATGGTAAGCAGATCGCTGACCACCGCGGCCGCCTGCTGGCCGGCGCGACGAATTGTTTTGAGGGGCTGGACCAGCGGACTGTGGGCGGGCACCTGGGTCAAAAGCACATCCGGGTAACTCTGAATGCCGGACAGGATGTTGTTCAGATCATGGGCGACCCCGCCGGCCAGCAGGCCCAACGCTTCCATTTTTTTGGACCGGGCGAGTTGCTGCTGCAATTCTTCCCTCTCTTTGCCAGCCCGAACGCGTTCGGTGATATCGCGGGTGACACCCAGTATGCCGCTGGGCCGCCCGTTGCCATCCAGCATGAAGGATGCAGTTACCTCTGTTTGGATGGTCTCTCCGGACTGCGTATACTGCTCCAGCTCAAGCGTTACATGGCGGTCGAAATCGCCGGTCGTTTCTCCTTGCAGATAGGCGTCTGCAATGGCAGCGTTGGCTGTTTCCCTTGATTCAGGAGGCATGAATTGGTCAAGAGAAAAGTCAAGAACTTCGGCGACCGTCCATCCCTGCATCTTCTCTACGGCCGGACTCACATACGTAAACGAAAGCCCCATGTCCATGGCCCACAAGACGTCTTTGATATTCTCGGCCATGAACCGGTGGTTCTCCTCGCTCTTCCGCAAGGCCAGCTCGATGCGCTGCCGTTCTTCGACTTCCCGGGCCAGACTGGCCGCCTGCTTTTCCACATTCTGTTTCAGGTCGGCCATATTTTTGTAGATGGCCGCATTGGAAAAGGCCACCCCGGTCATGGATATCTGGTCCAACAGCTTGAGTTCCGGTGGAGAAAGATCGACACCGTGATCGGGTATGGGCAGCAGGACAAGGCCCACCAGCGTCGTGCCCCTGAGCAACGGCACAAGGTAGCGGGCGTCGACCGCTTGCAACAGGGACGTCAACTCTGCGGCCGAATCGGCATACCGGGGGTGCGGCTCGAGGGTGTCAAGACTGATGCTGTAAGGATGCGACTCCATCAGGTGGCGCACCGCATCACTGATTTCGATGGACCTGTCACCCATCGGGTTGACCATGCGGCCGGAGGATTCATGGCAAAGGTAGATCGATGCACTGGAAATCGCCAGGTTGCGTTTCATCAGGATCTGAAATTCGGCCACCAATTCATCGAATCCCCTCAGAAAAACGGCGTTGGCGATAAACTCCCTGACGGTCCGCCTCATTTGGCCGTGGCTGCGATCGAACCAATGCCGGATGGCCGGATGTCCTTTTTGAACGTAGACGAAGTTGACCACCAGCCACAGCACCAGCAGACCCGTAAACGGGATTGCGCCGAGACGGGGGCCAAGGCCATGCAGCCAGAGCCCGAAAAGGAGGTTGGGGATCAGAATCAGCGAGGAAGCCAGGGCCCACACAGCGGTGTGCAGCAGGATGCTGCGAATGGCCATCAAGCGATAGCGCAAGACCCCATAGGCCAGGATCGAAAGGGGCAAAAACAGGAAGTTGCCGGCCGGGTAAAAATCATAGCCGTTCATCGCCGGAACATTGAGCAACGTCAGTGCTCCCGACAGGCAAAAGGAGATGATGATGTAGCGCTGTTTGCGAATCCGCACCTGGTTCGTTTCCAGCCGCATTCGCTTGGCCGCTTGAACGACCATGTAGACCAACGTGGCCATTCCGTACAGTCCGAAAAACTGAAACGCAGGCCCTCCCTTGGCGATGTATCCCCAGTCAAATCGGTACAGTCCCTGGATGTAGAGATCTGTCCATGTCGTCGATGCCAGCAGGGTGCTGAGAGCAAAAGCACCGACGGTCACCAGGCGGTTGCGGATGTGGAACAGGCGATGCACGAAGACGACGTGCAAGGCCGGCAAGAAGACGTACAAAAAATGGATGCAGCGTTCGATGGCCAGAATCCGAGAGACGTCGCTCAGAAGATAATGGCTGATGAACGCCGGCGGCAGCAATCCCCACCACAGGCAGACGATCGCGAACAGCAGGCGTTCTGCGGTTCGCGGCCGGGCGTGGATGGCGATGCCGGCCAAGGCCAGGCAGACCATCAAGGATAGAATCGGCGGTATGATATACGGGGACAGGTTCTCCATGCGAAAGGGACCTCGAGTCGCCAGCCAGGCCCGTTATAAATGGCCGTCCGCCAGCAGGTGCGCAAATTCCTTCTGGGGAACCGGATGCTGGAAGTAGTATCCCTGACCTTCATCGCAGCCCAGTTGCTTCATTAACCGGTATTGTTCCTCCGTTTCGATGCCTTCGGCCACAATCTGTTTGCCAAGACTGTGCCCCATGGCAATGATGGCCTTGATGACAACCACGTTCTTCGATTCCGCGGTACAGCCCATCACAAACGAACGATCGATTTTGATGATATCCACCGGAAACGAGGTCAGATAGCTCAAGGACGAGTAGCCGGTTCCGAAATCGTCGAGCGCGATGCGCAGTTTCAGGTCTTTGATCTCCTGCAGGGTGGCGATGTTGGCTTGGTTGTCCTGCATGAGAACGTTTTCGGTGATTTCGATCTCGATGTTGCGGTACTGATCCGGCAGTGTGGCCAACGCATCCTGAATCGTCTGAACGATGTTCTGACTGGAGAGCTTGTACCCGGAAAGGTTGACGGCCACGTTGACGGGGTCCAGACCGGCCCGGATCCAAGCATGTTTATCACGGCAGGCGGTCTGCAAGACCCAGCGGTTGATGTCGACGATCTGTCCGGAATCCTCGGCCACGGGAATAAACTGCGCCGGCGGGATCATTCCCTTGTGGGGATGATTCCAGCGAATCAGGGCCTCGGCTCCCACGATGGTGCGGGACGCCAAATGGATCCGCGGTTGGTAGAAGAGGACAAACTCGTCATTGTCCATGGCATTTTTAAGGTCCCGCTCCATGGAAAAGCGCGCCAATACCGAGTGGTTGAGGGATTCGGTATAGAATTGAAATCCGTTGCGGCCCCGATTTTTGGCATGGTACATGGCGGTGTCGGCATTTCGCAACAACGTGCTGGTCTCTTTGCCGTCGTCCGGAAATAAGCTGATCCCCACACTGGTGGTCATGGACACGTCATGCCCTTCCAGGTGATAGGTATCGGAGATCTCCCGGATGACCCGCAGGGCCACTTTGGCGGCGCTTTCGGCATCGCCGATATCGCAAAGCAAAATGACGAACTCGTCGCCGCCGAGCCTGGCGATCACCGAACCCCGGGGCGCCATTCCCAATACGGCGGCGGTGTCGCTGCCGCGTATGTTGTTTTTCAATCGCGTTGCCACCTGCTTCAGCAGCAAATCGCCGATGTGGTGACCCAGGGTATCGTTGATCAGCTTGAATTGATCGAGGTCCAGGAACAGCAGGGCAAACTTCTGGTTGGACCGGTCGGCGCTTTTGATGGTTTGTTCCAGGCGGTCCATGAACAACGACCGATTGGCCAGTCCCGTCAAGCTGTCGTAGAACGCCAGCAGCCGGATCTCCTCCTCGGCCTGCTTGAGTTGGGTGACATCCTGGATGACGCCCAGCATCAGCTCCGGTGTGCCGTTTTCGTCGAAAAGCACCTCGGCCTGGTTGAGAATGTGCTTCTGGGTGCCGTCCGGAAGGATGACCGGGTAATTGAGCGCCAGGTTTTTGCGGGAGTGCACGGCCTTGTCGATCTCCTCCTGTACGGCATCCCGTTTGCTGGCCATGATCGGTGAGAGGAAGTCCGCGAAGGACGGCGATCCCGCCTCTTGCAGACCCAGCAATCGGCAGGCTTTGCTCGAACAGTGGAATCGATCGCTGGCAAGCTCGATCTGCCAATTGCCCAGTTTGGCCAACTCCTGGGTTTTGGCCAGACGGCTTCGATTGCGGTCGAGTTCCTTGAAGGCCCTGCCGGCCCGCAACAGGTACTTGCCCTTGTGACCCAGGATCGCCCAGTTGATCGGTTTGGACACGAAGTCATTGGCACCGGCGTCAAAGGCGCGTTCAATGGAATCGTTGTCGTCCGAGCCGGTCACCATGAGAATCGGCGTATACCGCCCGGCGGGAAGCTGGCGGATGGCTCGGCAGGTGTCGAAACCGTCGAGACCCGGCATCATCAGGTCCAGCAGGACCAGGTCCGGCGGTTCGCTGACGAACAGATCCAGCGCGGCCTGTCCACTGTCCGCTTCCAGTACCCGGAAGCCGGCTTTTTTCAACGACGCTCCCATGTAGATGCGCAGGGACGGCTCGTCATCGACCACCAGGGCCAGGGGCGGGCTGTCGGTAGATTCCATCATCGGCTGTCAATCTCCTCTTCAAGCGCATGTTTGACCGTGCTGAACTCCGAAGCGATGGCGGTCACCATCAGTTGGGCGCTTTTGCCGGCGTTGCTTTTGCAGTCGACTTCCAACAAGCGATTGAATTCGGACAACCGCATGGCCCCGACATTGGCGCTGCTGGATTTCAGGCGGTGTGCGATCTGCCCCATCCCTTCGATATCCTGGGCGGCATGGGCATCGGCCAGCTGGTCGATCAAAGGCGCCGATGAACTCAGGTAGGTGGTCACGACACGCTCGAGAATGTCGGGCTCCCCCTCGATTTGCAGTTCCTTGAGGGTATGCAGCACACGCCGGTCGATGGGGGCATCCGCCGTCGCCTCCCCGGCCGGCCAATTTCGCGGCTGCGAAGGGCCGGCGTCAAGCGGTTTCCGGTTTGCATTCATCGTTTGAAGACCTCCTTGCCAGCGATCCAGCAATGCCAGCATTTCGTCGGTTCGAAACGGTTTGCTGAGATAGTCATCCATTCCGGCGGCCAGGCATTTCTCCCGATCGCCTTCCAGCGCATGAGCGGTGAGGGCGATAATCGGTGTACGAGGGGCCGGTCCGCGCTGGCGTTCCAGATGCCGGATTTCGGCGGCGGCCTGATACCCGTCCAATACGGGCATCTGGCAGTCCATGAAGACGATATCGTAGGTGCCGCGGTCAAAGGCATTGAGCGCCTCGAGGCCATTGTCGGCCAGATCGACCCGGCATCCGATTTTTCTCAAGATGCCCACGACCACCTCCTGATTGGTTTCATTGTCTTCCGCCACCAGAATGGAGAGGTCGAAATGCCGCTTGGCTTCGGCAATGCTGTGCTGGGTGACCAGTGCCGGGGCCTGTTGCGATTCCCTTTCGCCGAGAACATGGTGCAAGGTGGCCAGCAGGTCTGCCTGGCGCACCGGTTTGGTCAGGTAGGCCGACATGCCGGATTGCTGCGCCATTTTGGCATCGCCGCGCAGGCCGACCGACGTGAGCATGACCATGATCGTGGATGCTAGCGCCTCGTCGGCCTTGATCGTTCGAGCGACTTCGATGCCGTCCATGCCGGGCATATCGCTGTCCAGAATCGCCAATCGGAAGGGGGTTCCATGTTGCCGGGCCTCGCGCAGCATGGCGATGCCTTGGGCTCCGCCGGCGGCCGTCCGGCTGTCCATTCCCCAGGCCGCCGTTTGTCGGCTGAGGATATCGCGGTTGGTGGCATTGTCGTCAACGATCAGGACCCGCGTGCCGTGCAAGACGGTGTCATCTCCGATGCTCCTGCGGCGCTGCTGGAGAGGGCTTTGCTCCAGTTCGACGGTGAAGTAAAAGGTCGATCCCTTGCCGAGTTCGCTCTCGCAATGCAAGGTTCCACCCATCATGGCGATCAGCTCCGAGGAGATGGCCAGTCCGAGTCCGGTGCCGCCATATTTGCGGGTGGTGGACCCGTCTGCCTGGGAGAAGGGGGTGAACAGGCGCTGCCGATCCTCGTCGCTGATGCCGATGCCGGTATCGCGGGTGGAGATATGCAGGGCCACCTTGTTGCCGTCCAGGCGAGTGGTTGTGAGTTTGACAACGACCTCGCCGCTCTCCGTGAACTTCACTGCATTGGCCACCAGATTGGTCAGCACCTGCCGCAGGCGGGTCGGGTCACCCTTCAGGGAGACAATCGTGTCTTCGGGGATGTAGGCGGCCAGTTCGAGGCGCTTGGCATGCGCCCGGGAGGCCAGCAGTTGAACGACGTCATCCACCAGCACCTGCAGATCGAAAGGGATCTGTTCCAACTCCAGTTTGCCGGCCTCGATCTTGGAGAAGTCGAGAATGTCATTGATGATGGCCAGCAGGGTTTCGCCTGAATTCTGGATGGTCGTGGCAAAGCGGCGCTGCTCGGCGTTCATGTCGGTCTGCAAGAGCAGACCGGCCATGCCCAGGACCCCGTTCATGGGGGTGCGGATCTCATGGCTCATGTTGGCCAGAAACTGGGATTTGGCTTTGCTGGCCTCCTCGGCAGCCACTTTGGCGGCCTCCAGGGTGGCGACCATGGCCTCCAGCTCCTCCTTGGCTGCGGAGAGGTCCGCCGTGCGCAGTTCGACCCGGTTTTCCAAATCGGTGCTGTAGTCCTTCAGCTCACGGTCCCGGTTTTGGATCTCGCCGATCATGTCGTTGAAGCGGTCGATCAACACCCCGAATTCGTCGTTGCTGTGCTTGGGGACGCGCACCGCATAGTTCTTTTCGCCGATGACAATTTCGATCGATTTCATCAGGCCGTACAACGGGCCGGTAAACAGTTTTTGCATGCGGGCGGAGAGCACCAGCACGACCACCAGCGTGATCAGAACGGAAGCCGAGACCACCACATAAAACGACTTCAGGCGCAGCTGCATCTGCTGCATGTTGTCAACCAGATGGACGGCGCCCACCGCCGAGCCATCGACGATCACGGGCCGCAGGACGTGCATGTGGCCATCGGCGGTAAAGGAAACCCCCCGGCCGGCCGACAGTCGCTGCCACAGGGCCGTTCTGTCCGGATAATGCCGGTGCAGGGCGGTTGACCAGCGCGCTGCCTGGTCCCCAACCGATTTGAACTGGCCGAAGACGCTGCCATCGGGATTGTATGCGATAGCGGCGCTGATCTCCGGTTTGGCAGCCAGGGCGGACAGGTCTTCCACCGCGCTTTGGGTATCGTGGAACAGCAGGGCCGCACCGATGTTCAGGGCCACCACATCGGCCATGGAACGCAGTTCGCGGACCAGGTTTTTCTGGGTGCTGCGGGTTTCATTGACCACCAGGGCGCTTGTCACCAGCAGCAGCGTCACCACGGCGGTCAAGCTCAACAGGAGAAACAGCTTGGTTCGGATCGAGATGTACCGCCCGTCTACGGATTGTGAGGATTCGCGCATCGTTGACCAACAATACGTATGGAGTAAATAGTCGCCAGCGGGGTGCAAACCAGGCTGATCAGAAAGGGACCCCGGCGCGGTTCACTGGTTTCACCATACTACAATCGGCGCACTGCGCATAAACTTGAGCCTTTTAAAAAAAGTAAAGATGCGGCCATGCCTGCCGATGGTAGGTTGTATACACACATATTCGTCGTCCATGGATCATAGCCGCATAAGCCGGTTGCGGTTGGCGTCCAGATTGGCTGCCACGTGGATCGATCCGATGGGACGCTGCACCTTTCACCCGTCAAGAGGAATGATGGCCATGACACACCCGCCCGACAATCCACTGATAGACCTGCTGCGGCGGGTTGCGTTGATCCTCGGCATCGGTACCTGGTTGTTCGTTCAGCCGGGCGCCGGCGGTCTCACCGAAGCCCGCTCCGAGGCGCTGCCCACCGATCTCACCGAGCTATCCATCGAAGCCCTGATGGACATCGAGATCACCTCCTTGTCCAAGAAGCGCCAGAAGCTGAGTGACGCTCCGGCGGCCGTGTTCGTGATCACCCAGGAAGATATCCGCCGGTCCGGGGCGACCTCGATCCCCGAAACGCTGCGCATGGTCCCGGGCATCCAGGTGGCCCGCATCAACGCCAACCAGTGGGCGATCACCTCCCGGGGCTTCAACGGGCGTTTCGGCACCAAACTGCTGGTGCTGATCGACGGCCGCAGCGTCTACACGCCCTTGTTCTCGGGCGTGTTCTGGGAGGTGCAGGACACCCTGCTCGAAGAGATCGACCGCATCGAAGTGATCCGCGGACCCGGGGGCAGCATCTGGGGGGCCAATGCGGTCAACGGGGTGATCAATATCATCACTAAATCCGCCGCGGACACCCAGGGCGGGCTTGTGGTTGCCGGGACAGGCACCGAGGAGAGGGCCTTCGGCAGTTTCCGGTACGGGGGAACCGATCAGAAAAAGATCCACTATCGCTTTTTCGGCAAGTACTTCGATCGCGACGGAGCGGTGTTTGCCGATGGCAGCGATGCGGCCGACGACTGGGACTTTTTGCGCGGGGGCTTTCGCGTGGACCTGGCCCCGGAATCCGACAATCGCTGGATGCTTCAAGGCGAAGCGTATAGCGGCACAACCGGAGACACCATCGAGATCGGCACCTATGTGCCGCCGTATGCCGCGATCAACGACATCGAAGCCGACTTCGAGGGCGGGCATGTGCTGGGTCGCTGGGAACGGGATCTGGGAATCGGCTCCGACTTCGGGCTGCAGTTCTATTTTGATCGCGCCGAGTGGGACGGCCCGGTCGCCGGCTTCCGTGTGGATACCTACGACGTCGATGTTCAGCATCGCTTTCAGTGGGGCCGCAGGCAGGAGGTTGTCTGGGGGCTTGGCTACCGCCACATCCGCGATAGAATTAAAAACAGCCAGCTCATTGCGATGGATCCGGCGGAAGACAACCAGAATCTGTTCAGCGGTTTCGTTCAGGATGAGATCGAGATCGCCGAACAGTTTGCGTATTTGACCCTGGGCACCAAACTCGAGTACAACGATTTCACCGGTTTGGAAATCCAGCCCAATGCCCGCCTGCTGTTTAAAGTCGATGAACGCAACTCATTGTGGCTGTCGGCGGCGCGGGCCGTGCGGACCCCGTCCAGAGGGGAAACCGACGCCCGGGTGCGCGACCAGGTCATCCCGCCGATTCCTCCCAACCCCCTGGCGGTGCAGCCGGTGGTGGTTGGGAGTGATGACTTTGACTCGGAGGACCTGTGGGCCTATGAAGCCGGCTACCGAACCCAGCCATTAGACAGCCTGTCGGT
>JAAUYD010146851.1_pt1 | contig 12401 bp, 13 predicted proteins | sample 7278101 | NCBI WGS metagenome assembly JAAUYD01 (sample SAMN14350128, study PRJNA611818) | marine sediment metagenome | isolation source: surface marine sediment (0.6m) | place: French Polynesia: Moorea | collected 2018-08 | reverse complement strand
GGCGGAGGGCACGTCCGGCCGTCTCGTCGACGGCAATGGTTAGCCCGTCGAGATTGAGGCCGAGGCCCGTGGCAAGGGTCCGGATCAGCGCTTCGGTTGCGGCCTGTTTTGAGGGCGCGAGGCCTTCCGCCCTGAGGCCGGTGGCAGCCGGGCTCGCCTCATCAACGGTGGGAGGTTCGACGGCCTTGTTCATCGCAGCAGCGCCTTCGCGACACGCTCGGCCAGATCGCGGCCGAAAGCCTCCGGGCTGCGCCGGCCCGGATTGGGCATTCGGATCGGTCCGGGATCGTCGCGGATGACTGGGCTTTGGTGCTGGTCGAGCGCCCCTGGCAGCGCCCGCTCGAAGCTGGCCGCAGCACGTTGGCCATAGGCGCGGCCGAGGCCCTCGAGCGCGAGTGTGCCGATGTCGATGGAGATCTCCGGGCGCGGGTGTCTCATGATGTCCACCCGGCAATCTCGGTCGGTGTCACCGGCTTTTCGAGGTTGGCGCATTCGATGATCGCGCTTTTCAGCAGGTGGTCCATGCCGATGGGCTCGGACACTTCGGCCGCGAGAAACGCCGCGTTTAGGGCGACATTGCGGATATGCCCTGGCGCAAGTTCGAGCTTGGCGAGCTTGTCCCATGCGAGGGGTCCAAGCGTGGCCTCCGTTGGGAAGACGCCCTTCCAGATCTCCAGCCGATCGGCGTAGGTCGGGAAGGGGAAGTTCACCGCGAACCGGATGCGGCGGGCAAAGGCGTCGTCCAGCGCGCTCCGCAGGTTTGTGGTCAGAATGGCGAGGCCGGAATAGGCTTCCATCCGCTGCAGGAGGTAGCTGACCTCGATATTGGCGTAGCGGTCGTGGGCGTCGCCGACCTCGGAGCGCTTGCCGAAGAGGGCATCCGCCTCGTCGAAGAGAAGGACGGCGCCCGTGCCTTCGGCCGCATCGAAGAGCGTGCGGAGGTTCTTCTCGGTCTCGCCGATATACTTGCTGACGACTGCCGAGAGGTCGATGCGGTAGAGATCGAGGTTGAGGCCCCCGGCGATGACTTCGGCGGCCATCGTCTTACCGGTGCCGCTGACCCCGGCGAAGAGTGCTGTGATCCCGAGGCCGCGGTTGGACTTCGCCCCGAACCCCCAGCTTTGGTAAACCTGATGGCGGTGGCGCACTTGTGCGGCAAGGGTGCGAAGTGTGGTCCGGGCGTCCTCCGGCAGGATCAGGTCGTCCCAGCCGGCGAGTGTTTCGATCCGCTGCGCAAGGGTGCCGAGGCGGGGGCGGGCGCTCGACCGGCAGGCGGACCAGAGGGCATGGGCGGGATTGGTTGGCGCATCGGCGACTTTGGCGGCGAGTGATGCGATCTCGGCCTCGCCCATGTCAAAGGTCTGGGTGAGCGTGTCGATCTCGCCGTTCATCTGCCGCGCCTGCCGCCCAAGAGCCCGCCGCCAGAGCCGCGCCTGATCGGCGCGCATCGGCGCGGGGATGTCGATGCTTGGCAGGGAGGGGTCGGGGACGGGCGGTTCCTGGCCGGCGATCACGACGGGGCCCGGCTGACCCTCGATCACATGGGCGATGCGGGCGCGTTCCATGTCGCCTTCGGCCTCGATGATCAAAATGGCGTCTGTCAGGCGGGCCTCGCGTTCCCAGAGCCGGGCAAAGGTTTCGCGCTCAGGCGCGGCTGCGGGCAGATCCGCGGCCGCCAGCCGCCAGACCGTGCGATTCTCCGCAGCGGCAAAGACCGCGAGGCGGATGTCCTGCGCATGGCGGCCCGTTGCGATCAGTGCGGTTTTCTGACGGCTCCAGTGGCTTGCGAATGTCTCGACCGCCCGTTGCAGCGCCGCACCCGGCTTGGGCTGGTTCGTGACGCGGGTGAGGTAGGGCCGGATCCGGGGGTCCAACGCCTCCGCGCCAAAGAGGGCATGCATCACCCGCTCATCCACCCGGATCTCGGATGCGAGCAACCGCTCCGGAACGGTGAGAGTCAAAAGGTGCAAGCGGAGGAGCGGCCCGTCGGGCGAAGCGGCCTGCCAATCGGGGTCTTCAAAGGCCGAGAAGGCGACTGCGAAGCTTGCAAAGGTGGTGTTTGGTGCACCTGCGACCTCGGCCGCCAATGCTGCAATCTCGGCATTGATCTCGACGGCAATGGCGAAGGTCAGGACGTCGCGTTCGAACAGAGAGAGGCCGAGGCGGTCTGCCAGTGCTGCGACCGGGCCCTCCGTTCGGGGGGGTACTGCGACATTGTCCCGTGTGACCGCGGCAAGGAGGTGGCCGATGCGCGCGCACTCTGCCGTCAGAGCTTCGGTTTGGGCTTCGTCTGCGAGTCGCAACGCCATCAGATCGTCACCTCCGGCCCGTCATAGACACCGCCGCCATCGACAGTCAGGAGGCTCTCCGCACCGTCAATGGAGAGCCGGATGAGATAAGAGCCTCGCGGGATGCGGCGGAAGGGGAAGGCAATCACCGTCACCTCGTCGACGCCTGTGCCCGCGCCGTTGTTTGGGGGCGCATCGAGCTGGTGAGCCCCCGGCGCCCCGGCGACATTCAGAAGGATGCGCGCGGCCTGTTGGCGTCCGACGGGCGGGCTGATCGTGAGGGTGACGTCGCCGGAGGCTACGGGCACGCCATCGACGGTGTCGGTGGAGGATATGTTGACGACGCTGCCGGTGATCTCGGGCCTGATGGCGGCACCGATTGTGTTTGAGACATCGGAGATCGGGGTCGCCGGAGCCGGGTCGAGTTGCCGGTTGCGGATGATGCGCACGGCCTGCAGGCCCGCGCGGGGTGGTGGCAGCATTCCTGAGAGGTCGAGTGTCATGCGCCCCGTCGATATGTCGGCATCCGCTGGCGTTGCGGTTCTCTCGCCAATCTCGACCGACATTTCGCCGCGGACGAAGTCGCCGCCGATCAGGGCAATTGTGCTGGCTGCCGTGATTGGATCGGTGGTCGCGGTCTCTGCCTCGACGGCATCGAGGCGCAGGTCCACAAACGAGACCGCATGACCGGAGGGTGCGCGAACCGGCGGTGGCGGCGCGCCCTTGCCGCGAGGTTCAATCAGGACAACCGACGCCCTGTAGGCAGCCGTTGGCCGGTATTGTCCCTGGATCGCGGACCAGAGGCGCGACATCTCTTCGCTGTCCACCGCTTCCGGCACGATCTTGATCAGCTCCATCTGCGCTTCGATGCCGGAGGTGGTCAGCACCGCCGGAACGAGCGGGTCCGGCGGCACCGGCGAGAGTGCGCGGGCAATCCCCTCGCGGGTCAGTGTCTCGTTCTCATGGAGAGCAAGAGTTGCGTGGCCCAACAGCATCTCGCTGTGGAAGATGTCGGCCCCATAGGCGGTGATAAAGTAGTGCAGGTCGAGCGCCAGCGGCGGGCCGCCGACAAGCTCGCCCGCATGGTTCCGGCCCGGCAGATCCATGTTGCGGAAGGCCGCGTTTCGCGAGATCTGGCGCAGGAAGATATTGATCTGCGTGGGATCGGGCGTGTTGGGTGGAATGACCCGGTCCGGTGGATCGGCAGTGACCGGAATGGTGCCGACAACGTCCGACAGGCTGGCCGCGGCGAAGGCTTCGAGGATCGTGCGGCGGATCACGGCTGTGACGGCGGCGATGGCATATCCGTCGCTCATGACCGTCCCTCCAGATCAGCGAGAAACCGGTCGAGATCCGGTGATTTCGGACCGGTGGCCTTGCGCGGCGCAGGGGCGGGTTTTGGCGGGGCGACACGCACCTCAAGCCGATCGATGCGGACATGGACGGGGGCCGGCTGGGGTTCGGTCTCCCTCAGCCGGATCTCGGGGCGGAGAGGGGTATTGGCCGGTGCCGGGTCCGGGGCACGCCGTGTTGCTGGCGCAAGTGTCGGTGTGACCGTTTCGACCGGCTTCTGAGGCTCCCGGAGTTGCGGACTGTCTGAGCGCTCTTCCACTTCGCTCGGTTTACTTGCCTGGGGCTCCGTTTCGGAAGGCTCTGGCTGCGGGGCCTCCAAGAAATGCTGCTCGACGATGCGCGACTCGGTATGTGTTTCCCGCTCGACCGTATGTGTGCGCTCAATGAGGTGCTGCGGCGCCTCGCCTGGGCTTTCGCTGGTCTCTGGAGCCTTGCTTTCGTTCGCTCGGCCAAGGGTGCCCTCCGGCAGAGTTGCGTGCGTCGTCTGCGGTTCGGACGGACGAGGTTCCTGGGGCTGCGTGTCGACCGGATCGGTTGCCGGGGGTATGGTCGGCTGCGCCTCCTGGGCCGTTGGCCGCGCAGTATCAGGCGTCGGGATGTCCGCCGGGGGTGTCGGCAACTCCGGGGGCGCTTCGGACAGCGGTGCCGGGTAAGGCGGCCGCTGGGGTTGCCTTGCGGCGACACGCTCTTCCGCGACCTCTTCAATGCCCTCTGGGCCGCTGGTCATGCCCGGGTCGAAGCGTGGTTTCGGTGCAGGTCTGAGAGCCTTGTCAGATGCGGTCAGTCGAAGGGCGAGGCGGGTCAGGATATCAGTCATTCCAAAGCCATCCCCAGATAGGCGCGCCGGCGGGCGGGCGTGAGTGCCAGGATTTCCGCCTCGCTCCAGTGATAGACACGCGCAATCTGATCGACCTCCCAGAGCAGGCGCTCAGCTTCCTTTGTCAATTCGCGCCAGATGAACTCGGCGGGGTCGAAGGGGACGTCGAAGCGGGCGCCACATTCGGGGCAATCTAGGGAAACTGCGATGGCTGCAAGCGGATCCAGTGCTTCGACGGCCTCGGCAATGCGCCCATAGGCTGCCTCGGGAACCGGTACGGCGCTGCCGTCAGCGCCCGTGCAAGAGACCACGCAGAGTGAGACAATGGCCTTGTGCAGTGTGTCCGGGGCGGTGTTCGCAGCAAGACGCGCGAGATCTGCGGCCGACGGGGCCCGGACAATCAGAGTGAGGTCACCTTCTGTGATCTTCGCCTCATGCTGCGCAGTCTCGCCCCCGATAAGAAGGTCGCCGACACTGAACTGCGCCTCGACTTCTGTCCCACACTCTGTGCAGGCCGCGCGCGCCTCGACAGTCTCGCCGATCAGTCGGCGGCGCGCCCTCAGCAGCTCTCGGTCGCGATGACCAATCGGCTGCTCTGCCATCGCGGCAGTTGACGTACCAGTCGCCGCAGCTGCGAGTGCTGTGCCACGCATCGCCTGCGCAGTGGCACAGCCACGCTCCCAAAGCTCAAGGATGTCCGGACCAGGCCCCCCCATGGCTGGCCTCCGGCACTCAGGTGGGTTCGACGAAGCTGGGCTCTTCTGGCTCCGTCACATCGTAGTCACGCTCCCACCCCTCGTTTTCGAGCTTGAGCATCTGGATTGCGACTGCGTTGGCATTGGCGTCGAGATCGGGCAGGGCCTGGAACTCAGACACCCAGCAGCGGAAGATCTTGTAGGCGATGGCCTTTTGCCCGGCCTCGTTCATCAGCTCAAGGATCACCGGTTTGCGGAAATCGGAGAGCGAGACCTCTTCGCCCACGGCGCCGAAATTCCAGACCTTGTTGGCCCAGATCTCGAACTCCGGATCGTGCGTCACGCCACGCTCCAGTGTAATTGCCTCATACTCCGTCCGGCCGGGCGATTTCCGACTGGTCGACGGATCGCCACCCTCGCGGTGCTTCACGACCTCGGTCGTGCGTTTGAGCGCGCTCACCTTGCTGACGCCCGCCACATAGCGGCCGTCCCACTTCACGCGAAACTTGAAGTTCTTGTAGGGATCGAAGCGCGATGCGTTGACTGTAAACTGTGCCATCTGAGCCTCCTTAGGATTGCGCGACGATCTGCTGGATCGACAAGATCACGAACTCGGCCGGTTTCAGGGGCGCGAAGCCGACAACGACGTTGACGATGCCGCGGTCGATGTCGAACTGCGTCGTGGTGGTGCTGTCGCACCGGACGAAGTAGGCATCGCGCGCCGAGGCCCCCTGGAAGGCGCCCTGGGTGAAGAGGTCGTGCATGAAATCGCCGACCGAAGTGCGGAGTTGCGACCACAGCGGCTCGTCATTGGGCTCGAACACGGCCCATTGGATGCCCCGGTAGAGGCTCTCTTCTATATAGAGAGCAAGGCGGCGCACGGGCACGTATTTCCACTCGCTTGCCCGCTCGTCCGCGCCGAAGGTTGTGCGGGCGCCCCAGGCCACGTTGCCGTAGATCGGGAACGAGCGAATGCAGTTGAGGCCGAGCGGGTTAAGGACCCCGTTCTCGTCATCGGTCAGCTTGTAGGTGGGTTCCTGCACCGTGCGAAGACGGGCTTCGGTCCCCGCGGCGGCCTTCCAGATGCCACGGGCGCCATCGGTGCGGGCGTAGAGCCCTGCGAGAACGCCTGAGGGGCCGAAAACGCGCGGTTTGTAGTCGTTCGACGGATCGGGGATCCGGACGCGAGGCCAGTTCGCAGCCGCGTTTGCGCCGGCTACTGTCAGGCCGCCCGAGATCCACTCGACCGCGGCCTCCGTGTCTCCCACCTCTGGCGGAGGGTCGATCATCAGGAACGCGCGGCGCTCCTCACAATAGTTGAGCGCCTCAGTATAGATCGCATTCGGGTCGAGCCCGGTGTCGAGCCTGTCCGGGTCTGCAACCAGTGGCCGGTTTGCGTCCGGGATCAAAAGCAGGTTGAAGATGTCGGCCCGCTCAAGTGCATAGATCCCGGAGAACGCCGCGCGACTGCCGATCAGATCGGTGTTCAGTGGCAACTGCACACCGTCTGCGCCGGCGGTGGCACCGGATTGCGCCGCCTCTGTGGTGCCCTGTCCCAGCCAGTAATACGCGACGTTTGATGTTGGCGCATCGAGGTGGAAGGCGGCCAGAGCCCCCGCCGTGACATCGGTCATGCTCAGTAATGTGTCGACACCATCTGGGATCCGAGAGATGTCGAAGTCGGCAACGATCCTCAGCCCAAGGCCGGTGTGTGAGGGCGTCACCGTCACCCCGGCGCCGGGCAGTGCGGCACCGAGCGCATTCGAGATCTTGCGCTCCAGCATCCGGGCGACGCCGATCACACTGGTGGGAACGACTTCATCCTGATCGACGAGGCGTACCGGAACGTCCACGATCGCACCTGACGGCCGGGTGGCCGAGATGGTGATGTCCTGATCGGCCGAGTTCGGGATCGTGGTGATCTCGCCGCCTGTCAGGGTGAAGTCGCCGCCGACGATGCCTGTCTGGATCGGTCGACCGCCAGGGTTGGTCTCGGGCACGGTCGCCGTCACCATGTCCGAGCCGCTGGCCGGGTCGTTGACGACAACCGGCACGAAGTTGGGCGAGGCCGCACTGATCGAGAGGTTTGGGAAGCTCTCGCTGACGCCGGTTACCAGATCGGTGATCGTCAGATTGAAGGACGAGGTGTCGCTGACATTGTTGTAATCGACCGAGGCGACGACCGAGTTGGCCCAGGCCCCGCGGCTGCGCGCCGTCAGTGTGAAGGCGACGTCATCGGTCCCAGGTCCGTCGACACCGTCCAGCAGATCAACATCCGCAGCCACAGAATCCGGTTTCGGCACGCGCACGATAATCGCTTGCCCGCCGCCATTGTCGAAGAACTGTTTGACCTGGTGCGAGACCAGGCTGTCTTGCGTGATGCCGCCGAAGCGCCTTTCAAAATCGCCGAAGTTGAAGATCCGCGTCGCCACATTGTCGTGGCCTCGCGCCGTGTAGCCCACGAAAGCCGCTATCGACGTGGGCACACCCACGATCGCCCTGCTTCCGCTTGGGATTTCCTGAACATAAACACCGGGATAACTGACATTGACTGCCATAGTGCGCTCCTCCGCCAGAGTCGGGGGAACGACCGGACGTGGCGCGAACAGCACCCGTCAGACGACCGGATCATGAAGCCCCCACACGTGCAGAAGCGTGACCGGCGGAGAGAGTCGGATAAAGCTTGGAGTAGGTTGAGAAGTGACTCTCTTCACAAAAGATCAAAATATCTTGCAATATATCAATATGTTTGAGCTTGCAGGAGGTGCGCGGCCGTCTGGTTGCAGAGCGCGACCAAGAGAGTTGTTGGCATCCAACATCTCTGGGAGCCTGTCGACAGACGGTCTTCGTTCCGAGAACACTGCGTCCCGAAGTGTACGCACGCTGGATCGGGTAGGATGGCGTGATGGAAGGAGCGTGCGGACGCGCCCAAGCTTCGAGATGCCTGCGCTGACGACCCGAGGAGACCTCGTCAGATCAGACTCGGAACAGGCCCGCTGTTGCGGACATCGGGTGATTGCATCGCCCTCGGGCTGGGGAGGCTGGTCTGGTCCGCCCTGCGCTGCGGATTGTGTCCGGCACCGCTGCACGGCCCATCGCCTCAGGCAGGTCGGTGCCGGGGTGCTGCGAGCCCTGTTGCGCCGTCGCCGGGCAGGCTGTGGGGATTGCCACCGCTCAAGACGAGTTGAAGCGCGGATGATGCGCGATCCTTATAACCCAATCCAGAAGGCCGTTGTGCCCAGTGACCGGAGATCGGTGTTTCGTCCGCTAACGCACTGCACCACAATTCGCGTTGATTGGGATGGGGTCTGCGGGAAGCCCAGTGTGCTTGACCTCCTTCGTGCCTTGGTTTGCTTGCAGATCAAGCGCCCTGAATTTGGCGTCTGGTGCGTCGGAGGTGATCGATGAAAACGCGCATGCGTGCGGGAACATAGTCGCGACTTGGATAGACCAGCCATGCAGCGGTGTCGAAGTCGGCGGCGCTTACCTCAAACTCCGGAAACAGGTCGATCAGGCGCCCGGAGGCCAAATCATCGTCAATCGTCCAGCCGGCGAGCAGCGCAACACCCAGCCCGTCGAGGACGGCGCGTCGGATCGCGAGCGCGTTTGAGACTGTCAGGGCTGCACGGGGCGCGGCTTCGGCAACTTCCTTGCTGTCCCTCTCTCGGAAACGCCAGCGGGATCGAAACCCCGGGAACGGGAACATGATGCCCGCGTGCTCCTGCAAATCGGCAGGCGTGTCCGGCCGGTCGTGACGTGCGATGTAGTCCGGCGCCGCGACGACCCGGTAGTCTGTGTCGAACAGTTTGACCGCGATCAGCGATCCCTCGACCCGTGGGCCGAGCCGCAGCGCGACGTCAATCCCCTCCTCGGCGATATCCACGACTGAATCCGTGAGGTGCAGGCTCAGATCGATCTGCGGGTGTTTGGCGCGGAATGCCGGAAGCCGCGGCATCAACCATCGCTCACCGAATGCGACCGAGCTTGTGACACGCAACAGGCCGGCCGGTTCCGACAGAGCGTCCCGCGCCGCATCCGCAGCCTCGCCAAGCGCATCAAGGATCGGGATCACCCGTGCAAGATATCGGCGTCCCGCCTCGGTGAGGCCCAGCCTGCGGGTGGTGCGATCAAAGAGCCTGACGTCCAGTGCGGCCTCAAGCGCCGCCACCTGGCGCGAAACAGACGATGGGTCGACGCCCATCTCGCGCGCGCAGGCGGCAAAGGAGCCCGCCCGTGCCACGGCGACAAATGTCGAAAGGAATGTGCTGTCCAAGGTTCGCCCCGCCCGATCCAATTCGTGCAAGTTATGCACGACAGTTTGTCGTTTACTCCTATTTATCGCATTTTGTGCAGCGGGCAATGTGCAAGGCAGATGAAACAGCGACGCAGGCCCTGCCATGACCCGCCCCCCGATTGCCGACGCACCGCCACGCCGGAACGCATGCCCAACAGGCGTTGGCCTAGGGCCTGCCGGCTCAGCGGTGCACGCAAACTTCGCGAAGCGGCTGGCCGTGTTTTCGACACGTGCGGCGCCCGTTGGTGCAGCACTTCGCAAATCCTGGCCGCACGTCGGCTTCAGGGGGCTTTGATGCGACCCAAGCTCTACTGGATTTCCGGCAGCGCACCCTCCTGGCGCGTCATGCTTGCCCTCGTTCTCAAGGGCGTGCCGTTCGACAGTCAGCCCTTGGATCATGGCGCCGGCGAGAACCGACTGCCGGAATACATGGCGCTCAATCCGAAAGGGCAGGTTCCAACGCTTGTCGCGGGCGATCTCGTCATCCGGGAAAGTATCGCGATCCTCGCCTGGCTGGACCGTGCCTATCCGGACCGGCCAATCTGGGGCGAAGATCCGACTGCCGCTGCGATGATCTGGCAGGACGTTGCCGAGATGGAGGCTGACATCCGCGCGCCCATCGCCCTTGCTGCGGGCATTTTGCTGCGCGGTGAGATCGATCGGCGCGCTGAGGATCTGAGGGAGGCATCGGCAAAGCTGGTCGCCTGGGCCGATACGCTGTCCGAGCGACTGGGCAGCACGCCGTATCTCGGCGGTGCGCACCCCATGGCATCCGACATCTGGGTGTATCCCGCACTCCACTGGCTTGCGCGCGCAAGCGTTCGCGCCGGCGCCGCAACGCCCCCGGAAATTTGCCAAATCACTGATGCCCGCCCGAACCTGACGGCCTGGAGCGCGCGCATCGCTGCCCTTCCCGGTGTGGCCGGCACCTGCCCACCCCATTGGCGCGAGGGATGAGCCCCGTGCCCTGTCAATCCGTCTGGCAGCGCACCTTCTGCGCGCGCGGACAGTTGCCCCGTTTCCAACCCAAAACAAGAAAGGTCATCTCCAGATGTTCACCTACCACACGAAAGAGACAGCGCCGGCCGAAAGCCACGCGCTGATCGATGCCTCGATGAAGGCATACGGCTTCTTTCCGAAACTGCACCAGATCCTGGCGGAAGCCCCGGCTGCCTATCGCGCCTATCTTGAGACCTTCCGCATCTTCGCCGAGGAGACGACGCTGACACCGCTGGAACAGCAGGTCGTCATGCAGACTGCAAACTACGAAAACCGCTGCCACTACTGCACGGCCGGTCACACAATGCTGATGCAAATGGCCAAGATGCCGGATGACATCATAGACGCACTGCGCGAGGGCAGCCCAATCGCTGATGCCAAGCTCGAGGCGCTGCGGACCTTCTCCCGCGAGTTGATCGAGAGCCGCGGTCATGTCGGAGACGACCGGCTGAACGTATTCCTCGCTGCCGGCTACACCAAGCGCCAGGCGCTGGAGGTCCTTGTCGGACTGGCCACCAAGCTTCTGTCGAACTTCACCAACGCGCTCGCCCACACAGAGCTGGACGCGCCCGTCAAGCCGCTGGCTTGGACCCACCCGGCCGACCGCGCCGCATAGCCTCACCTTCAGGAACAGGAGATCACGAATGACCAAGACCCTCAAACTGGCAGCCCTTGCCACTGTCCTTGCCGCGCCGGTTGCCGCAGAGCCAGTCGAATGGACCCTCGACCTCGGCCACGCGCATGTCGGCTGGGAGATCGATCACATGAACCTCGCCAATACAGTCGGGCGCTTCAACACCTTCGACGGTACCTTCCTGATTGACGAAGCCGCGCCCGAGAACTCGCGGATCACGTTTACGATCGACGCCACGTCGATCGACAGCAACCACACCGGTCGTGACAATCATCTGCGCAATGCGGACTACCTGAACGTGGAGGTGTATCCGGAGATCACTTTCGTCTCGACCGAGGTGAGGATGCTGACGCCGACAACCGGCAAGCTGATCGGCGATCTTACCATGGTTGGCGCCACGGCCCCGGTCGAGCTTGATTTCGAGATGGTGAACGATCGCGATTATCCGGACTTCATCCCGAACTATGATCAGATCCGCGTCGCAGGGTTCCATGTGACAGGTGAGATCGCGCGCCTTGACCATGGCATGGACTTCATTGCGTTTCTCGGCAGTCCGACGGGGTTCATCGTAAATCTTGATGCCCGCTTCGATCTTGTCCGGTGCGAGGGGATGCCCGACACAAATGTGCCGTGCAACTGGGGACGTGTCGCCGGCTTTGTTGGGCCCAACGAATGAGACAGTCGTCGGTGCCGACCTCCTGGAGCAGCTTGGTCAAGCTGCTCCATTGGACGATGGCTGTCGCGCTTCTGGCGATGGTCGGGATGGGCCTGCTGATGACGTCTGTCACCGAGCGGGCGGCGGCGACAGGAGATTACACCCTGCGTGTCCTTGGTCTCTCCATCTTTGAGGCCTACCAGCTTCACAAATCCATCGGGGTCGTCCTCTTCTCTGCCGTCTTGCTTCGCCTTCTTGTTCGGTTCGCTACGCGGGCACCGTCCCTTCCGGAGCACATGTCCCGGGCCGAGAAGATCGCTGCAAAGTTGGCGCAGCTTGGCCTCTACCTCTTGATGATTGGCTTGCCCGTGACAGGTTGGCTCCTCGCCGCATCCTCGCCGTTGGGCGTCCCGACGGTCGTGTTCGGTCTGTTCGAGTTACCGCATCCCGTCGCCCCGGACGCGGCGCGCGAGAGCATCTTGAGCTGGCTTCACTGGGCGGGTGCGATGCTTCTTCTCGCCTTGGTCGCAGTGCACAGCCTTGCTGCCCTGAAGCACCATTTCATCGACCGAGACGGTGTTTTGCGGACCATGTTGCCGGTGCGTCACAAGGGCGAGGAGGCTGCGCATGTCTCTTAGGCGGGCTCTCTCTTGCGGTGTCTTTGCT
>JAAUYD010128206.1_pt1 | contig 12405 bp, 11 predicted proteins | sample 7278101 | NCBI WGS metagenome assembly JAAUYD01 (sample SAMN14350128, study PRJNA611818) | marine sediment metagenome | isolation source: surface marine sediment (0.6m) | place: French Polynesia: Moorea | collected 2018-08 | reverse complement strand
GTAGGTTGGGTTGTAGCTTGCTTCCCCGGAGGGGTAGCATGTAGACGCAACAGCGGCTTTGAGCAGAGTAACCCAACAACCGCAACCGATTGCGTTGGGTGGAGGGGCTACAAAATTTCAACACTTCCAAGACTTTTGTCAGTCAACCAGGGATACAAGTTAAGCGTCGTAAAAGACGGGTAAAGTTTGGTAGGAGTGCAAGCTTCAACACAAACATAAAACCGCTCAAACCCTCTTCCTTCTTCCTTCTTCCTTCCCTTTGACAAAATATGAGGTTACGCAATCGCGCAACCCATTCCAATAAATCCTAATTCAACAACTCTCCAGTCTCTTGCAAAGTGTGTAACCTATGATAAATTCCTCCATGACGTAACAATTCGTCGTGGTTACCAACTTCCAAAATCTTACCCTGATCTAAGACTACAATCTTGTCTGCTTCCCTGACGGTACTCAGACGGTGAGCAATGACGATGGTAGTGCGGGTTCCCTGGAGTTCCTTCATTGCTAGTTGAATGGAACGTTCTGATTCGTAATCTAAGCTAGAGGTAGCTTCATCGAATATCAACACGTCCGGTTCTACTAACAACGCTCTTGCAATTCCTAAGCGCTGTCTCTGTCCCCCAGATAACCTCACACCCCGCTCACCTACTACGGTGTAATAGCCTTGGGGTAGATGTTCAATCACTTCATCTAATCTAGCCATTCTACAGGCTGACTCAACTTGCTCAAAGGTAGCATTTGGTCTGCCATACTTGAGATTATCCAAAACAGTACCGTTAAATACGTCTACCTCTTGGTGAACAATTGCCAACCTGCGACGATAATTACCTACATCCAGAGTGCGAATATCTTCACCATCCATGAGAATTTGACCCTCATTGGGTTCAAAATACCGTAAGAGTAGTTTCACTAGGGTAGACTTACCAGAACCAGAACGTCCTACTAACGCCACTGTTTGATATGGTTCAATTAAGAGATTGATATCGTGCAAAACTCGGCGATTAGAATCATACCCAAAACTTAGGTGAGAAAACTCAACTTTCCCAGTAAATTTATAGGGTATCCTCTCTTGATTTTGTGGTTCTAAAAGACCAATTGTATCCTTTCCAGAAGGTTCTTGTAGAAACTCATGAAATCGCACCATGGAAGAATACCGACGAGCAAAAACTTCTGCTAAAACACTAATAGGTTCTAATTCTGCATAAGCCATACTAGAAAGAGTTAAAGTCATGACAAAATGACCTAAAGAAATTCTGCCATCAATTGCTGCTGCTAAAGTTAAACCCAGTATGGCAAAAACACAAAATTTCATTACACTCTTCTGCCAAAGATCGAGTTTAATATAACCTCTGTGGATGCGATAATCTATTACTGTAAATTCCCGTTCTAAACGTTCCTTTTGTCGCTTTAATTCCTTTGCTTCTGTAGCAAACGCTTTCACAGTTTTGATGTTGGTGATTATTTCCGAAGTGCGACTTTCAGTATTTTCCATGTATTTATCCAGCCGACTTTCATATTTAATCAGCCGTTGTAATTGCCTTAAACTAAAGCTGAGGATAACTACAAAGGAAATCAAAAATAACAGTGCAATTCGCCACTCAATCACCAAAATAAACCCAAAAATTCCCAACACTAGAAACAGTTTAGGAATCAACTGCCCGGCAATTTCCGGATATGTCCAAGTATGATTAGCAACACCCTTTGCTACCCTAGCAGCTATGCGTCCGGGGTTATTTTCGTCATAAAATTCTAGAGGTAAAGTCAGAATTTTGGCGATCGCTTTTTGATTCTGATCTCGACGCGCTTTTAAAGCTATATCCCAGTGAAACCAAGTGGTTAGCCAAGGCTGTGTCGGAGCTTTAACTACAGTAACTGTAAAAATTAAACCCAGCAATACACCCAAAGAAAGCAATTTATTAGCCGGAGAATTGAGCAAATTTGCTAAAGTGGCGATCGCACTTTCCAGGGGTTTATCTAGGGATTGACCCGAAAGAATATTTAAGATTTGTCCAATGGCATAAGGTACAATTAAATCCAAGATTTCGTAAACACTGGAAGCTACAATACTAAATATACTCAGCCCCCAGTAGGGACGAAAATAGTTAAGAATATCTCGAGGGGATGCCATGATGCACGCTGACAACAACTGTCCTTTTCTCACGCCAAGGCATTATACTACAAAATGTAGTACGAACTAGTCAATAGTCAAATCCATAAATCATCCTTAAGGAATAGAGAAAGCTGATCACGGATTTAGACAGATGTACGCTGATGTACACGGATGAGTTAGATTACCTGTTACCAATTACTCATTAGCAATTACCAATTAAGTAAATCGGCGGAAATAAATATAACTATGTTACGAAACGTAAATATAGCCCTGAAACCTTTACCAATGACCAATGACCAATGACAAATGACGACGCTAACTGCTTCGCTTTATTTGTACCGACCTACTTACCCATTACCAAATAAATTATGTTTAACTTTTTGAATTCTGTTTTCAATCGCCATCCAGAAACAGTCAAGGCAAATGTAGAGATTTATACTTGGCAAACTTGTCCTTACTGTATTCGTGCCAAGATGCTATTGTGGTGGAAAGGTGTGAAATTCACCGAATATAAAATTGATGGTGACGAAGCAGCGAGAGCAAAAATGGCGGAACGCGCTAATGGAGGTCGCACCGTACCCCAGATTTTTATTAATAATCAACACATTGGTGGTTGTGATGATCTTTATGAATTAGATACGCAAGCTAAATTAGACCCTCTTTTAGCTCAATAATACGTCTTGGAAACAAAATATAAAAATGGGAATCTCACAGCATATTTAAAGTTTCCCTCTCTCCCCCTACCAGCCTTTACCCAACACTACTAGTCCCTTTTGTATTGTTTATAAACACTCTGTGAGGTCCTGATTGACTGACAAATCTTTTTGATGTAGGTTGGGTTACTCTGCTCAAAGCCGCACTTCTAGCCTACGGCAATGCTTACGCATACGAGAAGCCACGACCTGTCTTGCGCGTCTACATGCTACCCCTCCGGGGAAGCAAGCTACAACCCAACAACCGCAACCGATTGCGTTGGGTGGAGGGGCTACTTTCTTTCAACACTTCCAAGACTTTTGTCAGTCAACCAGCTCTGAGGTTTGTATAATTCCTCAATTATTTTTTGCTGACATCTCCTTCTGGAAAGGGAGGTGTAATTTGTGTTGTTGAAACAGCATATATTCAGGGATAAGGAGACACCCATATCACAAGTTACAGTTTAAATATGTTTTAATTAATACAAAATTTTTATTAGTATTTTTACTTGTGCAAAGTTTTTAAATTATGTTACTTGATTATTCAGAATATTTAAACCATAAACAATGGATGGATAGTGCATTGTCCTTAGCACAAGCTGCGGGAGATGCTGGTGATGTTCCGGTAGGTGCTGTTATTATTGATTCATTTGGCAATAAGATTGCAGAAGGAGAAAATCGCAAAGAACGCGACAATGATCCTACGGCTCATGCGGAGATTATTGCTTTGAGGACAGCTGCTAAAAGATTACAAACTTGGCGTTTACAACAATGCACTTTATACGTAACTCTAGAACCTTGTCCAATGTGTGCTGGTGCTATTGTACAAGCCCGTTTGGGGCTGTTAGTCTATGGAGTGGACGATCCCAAAACTGGCGCAATTCGTACCGTGATAAACATTCCCGATAGTGGGGTTTCCAATCACCGTGTGGGTGTGATTGGAGGCATTCTAGAATCTAGCTGTCGCCAACAGTTGCAAGCTTGGTTTGCAAATCGACGACAACAAAAAATAAAAGGACAGAGGTAAAACTGTCCCGTATATCTGACACAAGTCAAAAAAGAAAATTTACGGTGTTACTATTCAGGATTTAACTACATTAAATCGGAAAATTTAACAACCAGGGTTATGATGCAACTAAAATCTCGCTTCAATACTGACAAACAAACCGTAGTTAATACTCAGACAAATACTCAGTTAGCTGCTGCTACCTCCCAGGTGTGTCCTTGGTTCAGTTCTCTAGCCTATGGTTTGGGACGTAACCTAGTTCTACCTTTATTCTTTCGGCAAATAAGAATAACTGGACAAGAAAATATCCCCACAAATGGTCCTGTAATTCTTGCTCCTACTCATCGTTCCCGTTGGGATGCATTACTAGTGGCTTATGCAGCGGGTCGTTGTGTGACGGGGAGAGACCTGCGGTTTATGGTCACCATCAGCGAATTTCAAGGTTTGCAAGGCTGGTTGGTACAACGTATGGGAGGATTCCCCGTAGATCCTAAACGTCCTTCTATTACTACCCTGCGCCATGGAATGGAGTTGCTGCATGAACAAGAATCCCTAGTTATTTTTCCAGAGGGGGGCATTTTTCGCGACGGTAATGTCCACTCTCTTAAGCCTGGTGTTGCTCGTTTAGCGCTAAGTGCTGAATCTAATCATCTAGGCTTAGGGGTAAAAATTCTACCCATTGGTATCAATTACAGCCAGCCATATCCTAACTGGGGTACAGATGTTAGTATTAACATTGGTTCTACGATTGAAGTTGCTAATTACGCTAATGGCTGCGTCAAACAGGATGCGAAAAAGATGACTGGTGATTTAGCAAAAGCGCTGCAAAACTTAAGTCATCATGAATCAGAAATCACCACTCATGCATTTGTCCAAGTTCCCAACTCTTAGTTTGTTAGTTGTTAATAACAAATGACAAATCACAAATCACAAATGACAAATAACAAATCACAAATAACTAAACTCCTAAAATTAACTCCCAACTATGAAGTCTCCCTACATCTTGTGGTGCATGGTCAATAATCCATAACAGCCAGCGTCCATTAGCTTTTAAAGATAATAGTTTTTCAACCATAGACTGGGATGGCATATTATAAGTTATCTGTAAATCTGTACGACGACCTAAAGTGCGACTTTGTAACAATACTTGCTGGTTATTGGGGGCTATTAAATAAATTTCTAAATCGCCTAAAAATTCGTGGCTTATATGCACTTTTACTTGAATATCTTTAACTAAACTTGATTCTTCAATCACAATTGCACTTTTGATTCCTTGGGGATTATTATCTGGAATTTCTAATAAGTTCAGATTCTTTCGTGCTATATATCTAGTCACCACTGAATCCGAAACACGTATTTTTTGCGCGGCAGCTACCGCTGCTTTCGCGTTCACTTTCCCATAGCCAAACCATTGGGAATGACCATTTTTGTCGTATGTACCCCCACGCATACCCAACTGAGGATCGGGGTCAAAATCGACAATTTTATCTGCTGTTTCTTCCAGGATACCTTTAACTTGGGAGGCAGTTAAATCGGGATTTGCTGATAAAATTAAAGCAGCCACCCCCGCTACTACAGGTGTCGCACTGGAAGTCCCGCCAAAATTGCTGACAAAATCCCCAAAATTGTAGCCTGCAGTTCCCAATTGGTCAGTGGTAAACATACCTCTTCCCGGCTGATAACCAGAAATTGCTGGTTGGGTGTAGATAAAGCCTGTTTCCGGGAACCACATACCGGGAGGAGCATTGTTACTGGGAGCACATACAGAAATATTAGCTCCCCAATTGCTATAGGCGGCTTTCTTATTCAAACTTGTGGAAGCGGCAACCGCAATCGTATCTGGATGTACCGCAAAACCACTGAGCCAGTAGGTGTTCCCTTTAACAACATCTTCGAGCCAATTGCGTTCGTAAATGTTACCATTTATAGGACGATTAGCATTACCAGCGGCAAATAAAATTACGCAACCCTTACCATTGCGTCCTTGGGTGGCGGCACGGGTAATGGCAGCACGTTGGCGTAGAGACAGAGGAAAATAGACCGCCGATGCCCCCCAGCTGCAAGAAATTATACTTGCACCTTTTTGAATCGCCCACTCGAATATCTCCTCGATAGATTCATCATCCAAAAATCCCGTAGTCCGAATGGGCATAAATGCACAACCAGGGGCAACCCCCACCACACCTTGACCATTTTCCTCTGCCACAGCTATACCCGCACAAGCTGTACCGTGACTGGTTTCCCGTTCCCCTGGTAAGGGTAAAAAATCATTTTCCTTTAAATCCCTAGGGGCAACAATTTTACCTTGTCCTTGAAAATCTGGGTGGTGCAAATCAAAGGAATCATCCACCACCGCTACCACCACCGAACGCACCCCACGGGTGATATCCCAAGCTTGTTCTACGGAAATATGAGATAATTGGGTCAAATCTCGCCCCCCATTGTGATGGAGATACCACTGTTGGTTGTAGAGAGTATCCCGGGGTCGATAATGGCTTTCCTGTTGGATGAGAATATTCGGTTCGGCAGCTACCACCTCTGGAAGTACCATTAAATGATTAGCAATTTTAATGGGATTTTCCCTTGCTTGTTTACTAACCAAAAATACACAGGTATTGGCAACAGAAGCAACTGCTTTATCAAAGACTAAACCAAAAGTTGCAGCGATGGTATTTATCCTCGAACCATTCACCTGTGAGGCAAATTGAATGGTAATTTGGTCTGTGAGATAAACGTAAGTCCCCGGATAATTTTGCATCCGATAAACATGACTGACAAATGCCACATCTTCCGAACTACGGGCTTGAGACATCGCCGTTTCTAACTGGTTAGGCTCAGTCACGAATACCTCTAGCTTAGCGTTGGGAATCCGACGATGCCAACTACCCCAACCAACTAAAGACAACTCTTGGCGAGAAAGTTCCCCCACTAGACGTATACTAAAGCGATCGCTCACCTTTTCTAAACACAACTCTTCACCACCCCGTTGTAAAATCAATCCCAGACTACTTTGATGTACACCTTTGGTGGGAAAATTAGAAGAGTTAAGATGATTGTTCATGGCGGCGATTTTAGCTACTTTGTAGGAGGTATGGGAACTCTAGTAAACCGATTTTTAGTCTAAATTAGAGAAACTTAATCTTAGGTTTTGCTGTCTGGTAAAACCAAAACAGAGTTAAGATACCCGCAGTTTTCATCCTAGTTTTATTGAGTTGTTGCTGTAATTGACCCCATGAAATTTGCTGCTAGTTTTCCTTGGATGCGCTTCATTAGTTTATCTGCGATCGCAGCTTTGAGCATGATACTACCTGTCCAGGCTCAGCTTCCTACGCTACCAGATACCAACAACCAAGCACAACCCATTGACCCCAACGATCCAAATACCCTGCGTCCAGAGGCAAAAAGCAACAGTCTGTTAAGCGTTGACGGTGGTAAGCGCTTGATGAATGAGGCAAGTAATGCCGTTTCTTCCCAGAATTACAACCAAGCTGCGAAGAAACTCCAAGACGCAAGAGTGGTTTTCAATCAGTTATCTAACTTCTATCAACAGCTAAACTCTAGCTTTTCCGGAATCGATAACAGAATTGCCGAAACTCTACGCAAACAGGCACTAGAAACGGCTCAAATGCGGGATGAAGCCACCTATCAGTTAGCATTGGTTCATCGGGCACAAAACAAACCAGAATTAGCTGTACCCCTGCTGGTGCAAATTATTAAGAGTCAAAATCCCACCCGTGAATTAGGCAAAAAAGCTTACCAGCAGTTGTTTGAGTTAGGTTTTGTTGATTCAGCCTATCCCCGAGGTAGTAGGAAAACCTCCTCATCATCTGGGAAGTGAATCCAACCACAGCAGATTGCAATTGAGTAGAAAACATTCTCAAGATTAAATTGGATTATCTATACAGATAATCAATTTATTTTATGAATTAGCCTTACTCCATGGGCAGTGGTTTTTGTGTATCCTAATGGTAGGATGGGGTTAACTACTATGAAATTTTCATGGTTTGCTGTTCCCTCTCCAAGTGCCGATTCAATGCGCCGCAATTAACAGCCAAGCCCAATCTCAATTTTGGCAAAGGCAATCGGTTAATGTTCGTTAATAATAGATAAAGAAGATTTTTAGGAATTAGGATGATTAGTCCGCAGCAGGTAGAGGCGATGATTAAGGCACAAATGCCAGACGCGCAAGTTCAGGTGCAAGACTTGACTGGTGGAGGTGACCACTATCAAGTGACAGTAGTTTCATCGCAGTTTGCAGGTAAGGGACTGGTGAAACAGCACCAACTAGTTTATGCTGCCCTACAGCAAGCTATGTCCACCGAAGCTATCCATGCTTTGGCACTCAAAACCTATACTCCCGAAGCTTGGAAGGCGGCTGCTACTTTGTAAAGTAATTGTAAAGTAAATAGTCAATATTCTATGGTTAATTAACTATGGTTGATTGGCTAATGACTAATGATCCCTCCTTGGGAAGCACCAGATGCCTCAAAGGTCAACTAAGCTAAAGCACTGGTTCACTGATGACTAATAAGTAAATCCCCAAAAAAATTCACAAAAACCATGACTCCAGAACTTCAAGCAAAAATTGACAACTTGATACAACAAAACAAGATTTTGATTTTCATGAAGGGAAACAAGTTGATGCCCCAGTGCGGTTTCTCTAACAATGTTGTCCAGATTATGAATGCCTTGGGAGTTCCTTATGAAACCGTTGACGTACTAGAGGACTACGAAATTCGTCAGGGTATCAAAGAGTACTCAAACTGGCCCACAATTCCCCAAGTTTATATCAATGGTGAATTCATTGGTGGTTCCGATATCATGATTGAAATGTACAATAAAGGCGAATTACAGCAAATGGTGGAAGTTGCCCTTGCTTCGTGAGGTACAAATTGCCACAAAAAGGAGTCCTAAGCTTTGTGTCTTAACTTGGCAGTGGTACAGGCATCCTTGCCTGTCCTTGACTTAAGGGACTTCCAATTTTGAAAATATCCGATATTCAGGGCGCAAGCGTTGCGCCCCTACAAATTTATGGAAATATTACCATATTCAGGGCGCAAGCGTTGCGCCCCTACAAATTTGTGGAAATATTACCATATTCAGGGCGCAAGCATTGCGCCCCTACAAATTTACGGCGTTGCTGAATTGAAGGGCAGAATTTACAGAATATACCTCACCACGCCACTTGCTACAACGCGCTTAACCATAGCCCAGCAGTGGCTCCCCTTCCCCTCTCCTTTTCCCCCTCTCCCATTGGGAGAGGGGTTAGGGAGCTAGCCGCATGGGCTGGTTTCCCGACTTGTGCGGACTGGCGTGGTGAGGGTAGGAGAGGGGTGTCCGCACTCAGGGGGGTGAGGTTTTTATTGAAGATTCATACATTGATTCAGCAACGCCAAATTTACTGTTGTATTTGGGATAATTTATTTTTTAAATGCCTAAGAGGTTATTTCTCAAGTAAACCTTAAGACCCAAGAAATTTTTGTGTACCTTATTCAACCAAAAGCAGTTATATTATCCCCTCAGCCCGTAACTCCGGTATTGCTGAGGGGATATTTTGATTCAAATATAAGTTTTTTGATTTTAGCAGCACCAACATGATTGACTATGACAGATTATATGTTATAATCATCTGCGTCAATCAAATATTACTGTCAATGACCTACTAAATCAAAGTCATTAATAGTAATCAGGCTCTGGTTCAGGCTGCGTCATCGTAAAATTAGATACATCGTACAAATAGCGAGTTGCTTCCTCCTCTAGGCGATGAATCAAATAAGGCTCAATAGCGTTACCATGTCGTAGTGCGGCTATATAGCCATCCAAATACATCCGCATATCATCGGTGCGGTAACCGCGATTCCATAATTCGACGAAGGCGTCCGTTAGTCTTTGGTAAAAGCGGATGGTTTGTGTGTCTTGGAGCATAATTGCCGTCAAAATCTCGATGGAAATGAGAATTGTAAATTATTCAAGCCCAAATGTGAAGTCCCACATTCAGATTGTGATTTACAGAAATCTCATGTTTTGGTCGTACACTATGTCTACTAAAAGCTACAACCTAATTAGATCATATTCCAGATTAGTTGGAATATGACCATCTAGTAAGTTATTGTCATCTTTTTTCTGACAATCAGGACATATCTACCCAAAGATCGGGATGTAGATATGTTCGGTGGTATCTGCTGCGACCATTCCGTAGACATTTGTTTGAGGCTGGTCTGTTGTTTATGCCCTGGTAGTTGTTTGGTAGGTAACACCCTTTTGTTAGCAGGATACTGAGTTGGTAAGTAAAGACTGTTAATAAGTCTAACAAAAAATTAATAATATTACTAATCCAGTTGTGAACAAGGTAGAAATGAAGGATTTGTTAGGTTCTAAATGCAGAAAAAAATGGATTAACAGCCCTTGAGGTAACAACGGCTACAAAACCTAAGACATAGGCTTTGATACCTTGAAGGTCATGGACGCTAAGGGGTCTTGACCGTGGGTTCAGTTTGTATTGAAATCATCGAGGGGAATCCTCATCTCAGGTCTCTGCTAGGTTGGCACTTGCAACAACTGGACTACCGGGTGCATCAAGCTGCCAGCATATACCAAGCAAGGGAAATTTTTTTAAGTCATCAGCCAACGCTGGTAATTCTGGATGCCGATCTGTCTGAAGGGGATGGCATGGAATTTTGCCGTTGGTTGCATCGACAGCAGCAGCCTTTAATTTTAATGCTATCTGCCCGCAGTAATGAAGCTGATATTGTTGCTGGCTTAAAAGCAGGGGCAGATGACTATCTGAGTAAACCTTTTGGAATGCAGGAGTTTCTGGCAAGGGTTGAGGCGTTGATTCGTCGCAAACGCACGCCTGTGGCACCAGCATATTTAGATTATGGCACTTTGCAAATTGATTTGGTACAACGCCGTGTTCGTTTGCAAGGGGAGTTTATTGACTTAACCCCCCAAGAATTTAGCTTGTTGTATGTTTTGGCGCAAGCGGGAGGAGTGCCTCTTTCGAGATCGGAATTGCTGCGTCGCGCTTGGCCTGATGCCATCGATAATCCCCGTACCATCGATACTCATGTTTTATCGCTGCGGAAAAAAGTGGAAATAGATCCTAGACAACCCAGCTTAATTCAGACTATTCGCAACGTGGGATATCGATTTAACATGGAAATTTTGAATAACCATGTACCACAAGCACAAAGACAGGTGAATTCGCCAAGAGTGACTCAACAACATTCAACCTTGAGTACTAAAAGATGAGAGGAAATTGACTTTTAAAATCCAAACTCATCTTCAGCTTCGGCTTGGTGCAAGCTAGCTTGTAATTCAGCCCAGTTTATAACACAGGCTTGTTTATCAGCTAGCAGGCTACCTTGATGTAAATGCAAAAGCCGGGTGCAAAATTGTTGTGCTAGGTCTAGCTGGTGATTAACCATCAAAATAGTGGTTTGATGGGTTGTACACAAAGCAGCTAATACTTCTAGGAGACGATTAGAGGTGCTGGCATCCAAAGAAGATGTAGGTTCATCTAGTAGTAAAATTTGCGGTTCGGTCACCAGGGCACGGGCGATCGCCACTAGTTGTTTTTGTCCCATAGATAATTGTACTTCAGTACGTTCTAACCAATCATTGGGAATTTGTAGTTGTTGTTGCCAGTAACTTAAACGTTTCTCTATAGTTTGTTTATTGAAACCGCGCAGAATCAGGGGATATGCCAAGGCTTGTTTTACCTTCATCCCCAACAATTTTGATTCTTGGAGGACGAGGACTACCTGCTGGCGCAATTTGAGGACAGGGATGTGACGATATTCTTGATTCTCTAGATAAATTTTACCGCTAGTGGGTTCCAAAAGGCGATTGAGGAGGTGTAACAAATAAGTTTTGCCAGCACCAGAAGCGCCAACAATGGCTATGCGATCGCCTTTTAATACCTCCAAGGAAATATCTTGCAAGATTGGGTATCCCAGTTGTTTACCTCTTAAACTGGCAAAGAGGCTAACTTGTTCTAATTTGAGTTGTGGTTTGGCAGAAGTTTCCAACTTGGCTGCGAAATCGAAATAGGGGTGTTTGTGTTAGGTTTTGGGGGGTAGGCAACAGTTCTGTGAACAAGAAACAGGCAATTGTTAACAGTGGGCAATAATTAAGAAAAACATGAGAAGAAAAATACTGAGTGCAAAAAATCTATTCTAATAGTCTATCGCAAAAATTATGATAGGTTGTGGCACAGGCATCCTTGCCTGTGTAGTAGTCGAAGCGAGTTTTTTTGTGAGGATAGAAGCGTCACTATAGCGCGCTAGATTTTTTGAGGACAGAACCGTTGCTCCTGCGCGAAGGGAGTTTTGTTGAGGATAGAAGCGTCACTATAGCGCGCTTAGTTTTTGAGGACAGAACCGTTGCTCCCGCGCGAAGGGAGTTTTGTTGAGGATATAAGCGTCACTATAGCGCGCTTAGTTTTTGAGGACAGAACCGTTACTAAGCGCGCTTAGTTTTTTTGAAGACTCCTAACTAACACATTTCATAACCCTTATATAGCAAGGCTTTCAGCCAAAGCCAGAAAAATGTGTTAGCTTCATTTGTTGCTAGTGGCGATCGCCGCTAGTCGGAGG
>JAAUYD010299228.1_pt1 | contig 12410 bp, 9 predicted proteins | sample 7278101 | NCBI WGS metagenome assembly JAAUYD01 (sample SAMN14350128, study PRJNA611818) | marine sediment metagenome | isolation source: surface marine sediment (0.6m) | place: French Polynesia: Moorea | collected 2018-08 | reverse complement strand
GTTGATCTGCGATGGGGGCCCGGCAGTCAGGTCCGGGCCCCCTGTCTGTGAGCTATTCGATGGGTGTAAAGGTGGTAACGCCGATGGTTTTTACGTCCCCTTCCTCCTGAACAGTGCCCGTCACTTTGACCTTTTCGCCGCTGTAGTTTTCAACGAGTGCATCGCCCTCTGGTGTTTCGCTGATCTCGTATACCTGGCCATCGCTGGCGACAATTTGATAGTTGTCGTTGACTTCGCCCTCGATAGTCGTGGTATCCGACGCCAACGCCGCCAACGGCACGACGGCGACCATGACCATGACGAGCAACCCTGCCAAATGGCTCATTCTGAACCTTCTCATCGCTATCCTCCTTTATTGACGATAGGTAAATACGGATCGCTGACCCATGGGGCTGTCGATCCGCAGACACATCATCGCCTAGCAATGATCGAGCCAAATCCTGACACCTCAAATGGCCTATCCGGTCCTGCAGGCTAGCGCACTTGTCAACAGCGCTTCATTGGCCATAATGAAAGTCAGCCGTCCCATTCACGTTCAACATACCACTTCCGATTGCCGCCATCTTACACGCCCAATCTCAATCAAACGGATCGATTTCAGCACCGGCAGATACGATATTGGATGATATCGGAACTGAAAGTTCCGTTCCAGGCAGCACCAGCATCCCGTCCACAATGGATGAAGCAACGGGGTTGAATTCCGAGACGGCAAGCGACAGGCACCGTTCATTCATCGATGGACAATCAGCCCGATATTTGTGATATGTTCACTGTCTATTTCTGATTATTCAAAAAGGCGGAGCCGATCGCGCTGATGTCATGATTATTGCTAACGGTGAACCTTTCGCGGTTTACCATTTTGAGACCGCACTGATGACAGGAGGTCAAAACGATCATGGTCGATGAAAACAACCGGCTCACCCAACCCTTTGCATTGATGGATGGCGCATCCAGTACGTTTAGTCAGATCCAGCAGGAGGTCAACCGGCAGCGCCAGATCAGCGCCGATGTCGCCAGGCCGCTGGAGGAGCGCTTGGAGGCCTACGAGGATATCATCGATTCCGAAGTCGGCGATACGGCCTTCATTCGTGCCCGCAACATCGAACGGGAAACCGGATTGCGTCAGATTTACCTTAAATTCGAGGGGGGCAATCCCACCGGCACCCAGAAGGACCGGATCGCCTTCGCCCAGGCCATGGACGCCATGCGGCGCGGATTCGACACTGTCACGGTGGCGACCTGCGGCAATTTTGGGGTGGCCCAAACCCTGGCGGCGTCACTGTCCGGTGTCCGCTGCGTTGTCTATATCCCCGGCAACTACCACACGCGTCGCATCAAGGAGATGACCGATTTAGGTGCTGAAATCGTAAGGGTGCCAGGTGACTACGAAGCCGCAGTGAAGGCGTCCAGTGAGCGTGCCGAAAAAGACGAATGGTACGATGCCAATCCGGGCGGCAGCAATACCAGCATGCAACTGGGCGCCTATGGCGGCATCTCCTATGAAATTTACGACGACCTGAGGGATGCGCCCGCAGCCGTGGCGGCGCCCGTTTCCAACGGAACGACCTTTGCCGGTGTCTATAAAGGATTTGCCAGCCTGTATCGCCGTGGCAAAATCTCCCGCATGCCCCGGATGGTGGCCGGGTCTTCGTTTCGTAAAAACCCCATCGTCCATGCGTTCCAGAGGAATAAATCCTCATGTGAGGATCTCGTTCCGGAAAAAATCAAAGAGACCCGAGTGAACGAGCCGCTCATCAACTGGCACGCCATCGACGGGGACATCGCCCTGAAGGCCATCCGGGAAACCGACGGTTGGGCTGGCGATGCCTCCGACAAAGCCATGCGCAATTACAGTCGACTAATTCGTGAACGCGAAGGTCTCGATGTGCTTCCCGCTTCCACGGCCGGTTTGATCGCCCTGATCGATCATCATAAAATCAATCCCTTACCCAACGACCGCTACGTGGTTGTACTGACCGGGAGAAAATCATGAAAAAAGATGGAAATGCCATAGTCTATTGTGAAGGCGCCTTCAACACCCTCAACGGAAAGACCGCTCACGGGCTGGTACGCTTCTGCCGCCGCTACCATATCGCAGCGGTCGTCGATTCCAACTATGCCGGACAGGATGCCGGCGACGTCCTCGACGGTAAGCAAGCCGGTATCCCGGTGGCGGCGTCCATCGATGCAGCCGTGACGCTGGCCGAGAAGGCCGACACGCCCGCCACTCATCTGGTGGTCGGTATCGCCCCTGACGGCGGCCGGTTGGGTGAGCAAGCCCGCCGGGATGTCATCGGGGCCATCGGCATGAAGCTCAATATCGACTGCGGCCTTCACGATTTTCTCTCGGAAGACCAGGAGATCGCCCGGCAAGCCGAACTCAATGGCGTTGCATTGAGAGATATTCGCAAACCACCCGACAGAAGCCGGTTGCATTTTTTTTCCGGAGACATCGAACACGTGGCGGCACTGAAGATCGCCGTGCTGGGTACCGATTCGGCAGTGGGCAAGCGGACCACGGCCTGGTTGATCGTGCAGGCGTTCGAAAAGATGGGGTATCGGGCGGAATTGGTCGGGACCGGACAGACTGCCTGGATGCAGGGGGCTGCATACAGCATGATCATGGATTCGCTGGTCAACGATTTCGTGTCGGGCGAGATCGAACATGCCGTGTGCCGTGCCTGGCAGGAACAGCATCCCGACGTGATCGTCATCGAAGGGCAGGGCAGTCTGATGAATCCCGCTTATCCCGGCGGATTCGAAATCCTGGCCGCCAGTCGTCCCGACGTGGTTGTGCTTCAGCATGCCCCGGCCAGAAAAGAGTACGACGGATTTCCCGGCTACCCGATCCAGCCGCTTCCGCATCAGATCCAGGCGGTCGAAATTATATCTGGCAAGCCGGTCGTCGCTGTGACGGTAAATCATGAAGACCTCGCCAAAGACCAAATCCCTGTCATCTGCAGCGCCATCCACATGATCACCGGCGTGCCTGCATTCGATGTGCTGCACGACAACGGTGACGGCCTTACCCGCGTGCTGATGCCGCATCTGATGAAAACGGACAAGCGGTAATCTGGCGACAGCTGCCGACCCCTTGCGTCTTTTGTGAGAAGGAAACGAATCGTGGAAAAAGCCAACACTGAGTCCATCCATCCTGAAAAAGAGCCGCTGCGTGTTCTGACCGTCTTCGACCGGCTCGAAATAGGCCCGGTGAAACTGGAGCCCAAGCGACTGGTGGCGCCCTATCGCCTTTACAGGGGAGAGACGGTCGAACAGACCGAGTTGATCTACACCTATGAAGAGGTCGTGTTCGACCCACTGTCACCGGAGTCCCAGAATCTGGCCGCCATGATTGCCGCCCAGGTCGCCCTGAATTACGGGCTGTTTTGCCGTGAAATGGTGTTCAATGATTGGTTGGACAAAGCGGATCGTCGGTTTCTGAGGGAGATGGCTGAGAACACCGCTCGCGAAATCTATGTGAAGAAATTCGTGGAATCCAATCCATTCCTGATCGGAGATGCGGTCGGGTTGCCTGCCGCCAGGCCCAAGTCCTACCTGCAGGCCAAGCTGGTGTTTCCGGTCAAACGGCGCAGCAACCACTTGCGGCCATGGGATACCGATCCGACGCGGCATTGCGTGTTGTCCAGCGGTGGCAAGGACAGTCTGCTCAGTTTCGGATTGCTGGAGGAGATGGGGCGCGATGTCCATCCGATCTTCGTCAACGAGTCGGGACGCCACTGGTTCACCGCCCTGAATGCCTATCGCTATTTTCGCGATACGGTGGCCAATACGGCCCGGGTGTGGGTCAATGCCGACCGCTGTTACAACTGGATGCTTCGCCGAATGCCGTTTATCAGAAAGGATTTTGCCGGTATCCGGGCCGATGAGTACCCCATACGCCTGTGGACGGTGGCAGTATTTCTTTTCGGCGTGTTGCCCCTGATGCGCAAGCGGGGGATCGGCAGACTGATCATCGGCGATGAGTTCGACACCTCGCGGCGTGCCAGCACCGAAGGAATCAACCATTACGATGGTCTCTACGACCAGAGTATCTGGTTCGACAACGCCTTGTCGGCCTATTTCCAACGCAAAGGGTGGTCGATTTGCCAATTCTCCCTCCTCAGACCGCTGTCGGAACTATTGATTGAAAAGGTCCTGGTCAAGCGATATCCGCACCTTCAGGAGCACCAGACATCCTGTCACGCCACACACAAGTCCGGGGAACGGATCAGGCCCTGCGGCAAGTGTGAAAAGTGCCGCCGTATCGTGGGAATGCTGGTTGCGTTGAGAGAAGATCCGCAACGCTGCGGGTACACAAGCGAGCAAATCCAAGCCTGTCTGGCGGCGCTGTATAAACAAGGGGTATACACCCAGGCCTCAGCCGAATCCGGACAGCTTTTCCATATGCTCTCCCGGGCCGACCACGCCAAACTGCCGGATGAAGCCGCTCAGAACTTCAAGCCCTATCCGGAAATCATGCAGGTCCGTTTCGACGCCCGAGTCTCTCCTGTTGACGGCATCCCGTTGGACCTGCGCGCAGCCCTGTACCGGATTTTTCTTGAATATGCCGACGGTGCCGTTGAGCGAACGGCAACCCGGTGGAAGAGGGCGGACCTGGGCGACCTCGCCAACCTTGACAGACCTTACCCCTTCGAGGGCCAATCCAAACCAATCGTCGATGCGGCCGCCTCCCCTGTGTTGCCGGAGACCTATTTCTGGGGGGAGCTTTGCTGGCCGGATGCCACCGAGCGCCTGAAGATCGTCGATACCGCCCTTTTGCCGGTCGGTGCCGTCGAACAACATGGCCTGCATCTGCCGCTGGACACCGACGCCTTCGACGCCGCCTACCTGGCCGAACGGATCGCCGAAGGCTGCAGCGATCCCAAGCCGTTGGTGCTGCCCTTGATCGCCTACGGCGTCTCCTACCATCATGAGGCCTTCAAGGGCACCATCAGCATCAACAATGATACCCTTGCCAATTTGGTATACGACATCGGCATCAGTGTCGCAAAAAACGGCATCAAGAAGCTGGTGATTATCAACGGGCATGGCGGCAACGCGCCATCGTTGAATTTTGCCGCCCAACGCATCAATCAGGATGCGCACATCTTTGTCTGTGTGGACACCGGCGAAACCAGTGACGTGGATGTTGACGATCTCATCGAAACCCCCAATGACGTCCATGCCGGTGAAGTCGAAACCAGTACCAGCATGGCCATTCGGCCCGATTTGGTGCGCATGGACCGTCTGCAGATGGAGGTCCCGGAGTTTACCAGCCGCTACCTTGACTTCTCATCCGAGCGGGGCGTGGCCTGGTACGCCCACACCCATAAGATATCGAACAGCGGTGTCATGGGCGATCCGACCAAAGCGAGCGTTGAGAAAGGCGAGAAGATGTGGTCGATAATTATCAGTCATCTGGTGCGTTTCGTTGACCAGTTGAAGAGCATGACGCTGAACGAGATCTATCAAAGGAAATATTGACATTCATGAAGATCACCCGATTGGAAGCCTGGCCGGTCACCATGGACCTGGCCGAGCCGTACACGATCGCTTACGAGACGGTTGCTGTGACGACCAACGTTTTTCTGCGCCTGGAGACCTCGTCCGGTATCGTCGCCTACGGCTGCGCTGCCCCGGACAAACAGGTCACTGGCGAAACCTATGCGCTCGTTCTGGATGCGTGTAACCAAGTCATCATCCCGGCGTTGAAAGGATCGGACCCGTTGCGGCCGATCATGCTCATGGAACGCATCCGCGGACCGTTGCAGGGGCAGCCTTCAGCCCTGGCCATGGTTGACATGGCGCTTTTTGATCTGATGGGAAAAGTTGCCGGATTGCCGCTCTTTCGCCTGCTGGGAGGATACCGAGACCGCATCCGCACCTCGGTGACCATCGGCGTGATGCCGACAGCGGAAACGGTGGCAAAAGCACTCGATCTCGTCAAGCAGGGCTTCAAGGCCTTAAAAATCAAAGGCGGCATCGATGTTGACCATGACATCGAGCGCCTTGTAAAGACCCGCGAAGCCGTGGGTGAGAAGGTCGAATTGCGATTTGATGCCAATCAAGGCTATTCTGAAGCAGATGTCGTACGCTTTGTCGATGGTGTCGGTGCTATCCGCCTGGAGCTCATCGAACAGCCGAGTTCTCGGGAAAAGGATCAACTGCTGGGACGCATCACCCAACGTGTCGCGTTGCCCATTATGGCAGACGAAAGCCTTATGAATCTCAAGGATGCCTTCCGACTGGCGCGCAAGGAACTGGTCGACATGATCAACATCAAACTGATGAAGGTCGGAGGGATCGACGAGGCCTTAAAAATAAATGCCGTATCACGGGCCGCCAACCTGGATGTGATGGTCGGCTGCATGGATGAATCAGCGTTGGGCATTGCCGCCGGCCTCCATTTTGCACTGGCACGGCCCAATGTACGCTATGCGGATCTGGACGGCCATCTGGATCTGAGAGCGGATCCAGCCGACGGGGCGGTTCGGCTGCGAGACGGTGTCCTTTATCCAACCGGAGCGCCCGGTATGGGGTTCGATTTAAATTAGTCCATCATCGACGTATCCTTGAGAACCCAGCCCCCGCTTCAACCTGTTGCCGGCAAGGGCGGCGACCAGTATGCCTCGAATCGCCGTGCAGAGCGGCACTACCCATAGGCATTAAAAAACTGCTTCTCCGCCCCATCCGTGCCGATCATGATCAACTCGTCGCCGGTGTTCAGACGAACCTGGGGGTCGGGGTTGTTGATCATCTGCCCATCGTGGTTGATGGCGACCACGCTGCAGCCCGTCCGGACGCGGATGTGGCTGTCGGCAAGTGTCTTGCCTACCAGGGTGGCATGCACGACGGCGCGGAATACATTCAGTCCTTCGGCAAGCATCAGGACGTTGTCCGGTTTGAGCAGATTCAAAATGGTGTTGGCCGCCAGCGAGGCGGACGACATCACCAGGTCGGCACCCGCCTTGTGAAGCTTGGTGATGTTGCGGTCCAGATTGGCCCGACAGATGATCTGGACGTCGGGTCTCAACCGACGGCAGTAGATGGTCAGGTAGATGTTGGTGGGGTCGTCGTGGGTGGTGATGATGATGGACGGTGCTGTCTCGATGCCGGCCCGTGTCAGGGTGTGGATATCAGCAGCGCTGCCGTGAATAAACTTGGGGTCGGCGGCGAGTTTCCGGCGTTTTTCGATGATTCGGTAGTCAATGCCGGCCTGATGCAATGCATCCGCGGCAGCGATGCCGACTCGACCGCCGCCCAGAACCAGGACCGGCGCCTTAAACTTCTTATGCCCACCGATGTGTTCATCATAGTTGTTGAGTTGATCAGCCGACCCGGCCAGCAGGAGGACCGTTGTCGAATAGATGGTGGTTTCCGCGGTGGGTAGCTCGAACCGCCCGCGCTCCCAGACGCCCACCACGGTGATGCCCGTCGTCTCGCGCAAGCGGCTCTGCTGAAGGCTTTTTCCCACCAGAGGGGTGCGCATGGCCGGTGCTTCGGCAATGAGCAGCGTATTGATATTGCCGATGACATTGGAGCGGGTGCTGGTTCGGATCACCCGGCGTGAGAGTGACTGGCCCAACAGTTTCATGAACTGCAGGACATGGGTGCTGCCGGCGAGTTGAAGAATGTCGACGGAATCATCCAGATCGGCGTTGGCGGCAATGGGCACATTGCCGGAAATCTCCCGTACGGTAAAGGCGATGTTGGTATTGGCCATGTCGTCGATGTTGGCCAGAACCAGGGCCGCCGCTTCCACCCTCAGCCGCCGGTAGGTTTCCGGGTCGCTCAGGTCTCCCACGACCGCCTTGTAGCCTTGATCGATCAATTCGAGGGCCTGTTTGATGTCCTCCATCAGGATCACGTACGGATATTGATACTGCTGGAGTTTCTGGATCAGGGTCATGGTGATCGCGTTGTAGTGGGTCAAAATGACATGGCCCCGGCTCTCCTCGGGCAGCTCGCGCGGTGCCCGGGCCTTGGACTGCGCTTCGAGCCAGGGGGCGTAAAAAAACTGGATGAAGGTGAAGGGGAGCATGATCAGCATGAAGATCACGCCGGAAAGCAGTACGATAACGGAGAACAACTTGCCCAGATCCGTATGGAAGGTGATGTCTCCGAAACCAAGCGTGGACATGACCGTCAGGGCCCAATAGAAACCGGTGATCCAGCTGTATTGCTTTTCTTCCAGGATCATCAGAAAATGGAACAGGATGCTGTAGACCGTGACCATGCTGGTCAAGATAAGCAAAAACTTAAACAGCATCCTGACATTGCGTTCTCTGCGTTTGGTCAGGATGTGAATCAACTGACCCACCAGAAATTTCATGTAGCTCCTTTCCGTGCAGTTTTTATGGCACGCCTTGCCATATGCTACGGTCAAATTACACTAATAATCATTGCCTGATCAAACCAAACCCTCACTGGAAAACAAGGCACCCCATCGAACATGCCGGGAGAGCATCAAGGGCAGCGCGCCAGTTAATGAAGCAAGCTGACCCGAAAAACCTGATACCATCACTTGAAGCCGTCCGATAAGTGTGGCAATTGAGCATGGAGAAACGCGTGCCAGTTATTCCCCGAGATGTTTAATGCGAGAAGGACGGATCATGACAACCATGACGCACGGCAAAGCCTTGTTTTCTGTGTTGACAGCAGGCACCTTGTGGTCATTCGGTGCCCTCACCATCCGTTACATGATCGATCCCCAAAATTATCGCTGGCAATACCTGTTTTTCAGGGGGCTGACGATTGCCGGCATTTTATGCATCTACCTGCTTGCCACGGACAGGCATCAGTTTGGCAATAACTTCAAGAGGATCGGTGTGCCGGGGATCGTCGGTGCCATTGGACTCGTGGGCGCATTCGTCTGCTTCATTTGGTCCATCACCCTCACGACTGCGGCCAATACCCTGTTTTTATTTGCGACCATCCCTTTTCTGGCCGCATTCATGGGGATTGTGGTTCTCAAGGAAAACATTCGACCGCTGACCTGGGTCGCCATGACCATCGCCCTGATCGGGATTGGGGTGATGGTGGTCGAAGGTTTGGAAGCTGGCAGCGTTCTCGGAACAATCACAGGTTTCGCCGCCGCATGCGGCTTCGCCACCTTCTCGGTCTCCTTGCGGTGTCGCAAGGAGACGCCTCAGTTTGCGACCATTGCGCTTGCCGGAATCCTGTGCGCGATCTTAACATCCAGCATTCTCCATTTTCAGAGCGAATCCATGTTGATGCCCCACCGCAACATCCTGTTGAGCATGGTTCATGGCGCTCTGGTCGGTGTCGGCCTGATCTTGTTTTCGATTGGCGCCAAAGTCTTTCCTGCGGCTGAATTGAATCTGCTTTCGCTGCTGGAGGTTGTTGGCGGCGTGGTCTGGGTCTATCTGCCTATTTTCGGTATCCATGAGGTGCCGAGCATGCTTACCGTGGTTGGCGGATGTATCCTTTCCGGTGCGATCCTGTTGGATAGTTTGGGCACCAGATACAAGCGAGGAGCTGTAAAAATTACATGACGGCTAAGTGTTGAGAGACAGTCGCTTTACCCACCGTGGCATCGGACCCGGTCCTGGCGTTGATCAGCCCGACGACATCTGAAATCCGGCAATACGGGGAATACGGAATTAATGCCTGCACCGACTGACGGTATTGTTTTGTGGGAGGTGGTCATATTGACCCACACCAAACACCTGGCCGAATTGAGCGAGCCCTGGCGACCCAAGGAGAGTGGCCGCTCAACGTAGCCTCAGGAAACGAAAAGGAAAACAGAATGGCCCAATCCTATGATGTCATCGTTATCGGCACGGGTACAGCCGGTCAAACAGCGGCCTACGATTTGATCGAACAGGGCCTGACGGTCGGCGTGGTCGAAGGGAGCGGCCGCCCCGGCGGCACCTGCGCCCTGCAGGGATGCCAGGCCAAAAAATGGTTTTACGAAGGGGCCGAGGTGGTTGCCCGTTCGCGCCATATGACCGGGATCGGCATCGACAAACCTGCCGACGCCAGTTGGATGGCCCTTCGCGATGCCAAAAACCGGTTCACGAACGGTGTGCCGCAGCGTACCGTCGACGGCCTCGAGGAAGCTGGCATCGACCTCATCAGAGGGCAGGCCCATTTTTTGGATGATCAATCCATTGATGTCGACGGCAGGCAATTTTCTGCCCGTTTCTTCGTGATTGCCACTGGTGCCGTTCCGGCGCCGTTGTCTTTCGAGGGCAGCCAGCACCTGATTACCAGCAATCAGTTCATGGAATTGGACCGGCTGCCAGATCATATCGTATTTGTCGGCGGCGGCTTCATCTCATTCGAATTCGCCCATTTCAGCGTTCGCTTAGGGTCGCATGATGCCCGTTGCACCATTTTGGAGACCGGAGACCGCGTGCTGGGCCCGTTCGATAAAGAGATGGCAGACCTGCTGCAAAAAGCTTCGGACCAAGCCGGGATAGCGGTTCAATGCCACGCCAAAACGACAGCTGTCAGCCAAACGGACCAGGGTTTTTGCCTATCACTGCAAGACGGCCGGCGGATCGATTGCGATATGGTGGTTCACGGGGCCGGCCGGGTACCGGACATAGACGATCTCAAGTTGGAAAAGGCAGGCATCGCTTTTTCGGACAAGGGCATCACGGTCGATCACCATATGGCCACGGCAACCTCCCACATCTACGCCGTTGGCGATTGCGCCGACACAATCCAGTTGGCCCGTGTCGCCGATGCGGAAGCCCATGTTGCGGCGGCGAACATTCTGAAGGCCGCCAGGGGCGCTAACGTCGAACAGTCAATGGACTATTCCGCCGTCCCGGCGGTCCTGTTCACTTATCCCCAGTACGGGATGGTGGGCGCCACCGAAGAGGCGTTAAAGAGAAAGGGCGTCGACTACACGAAAAGCTTCGCCAAGGAACTCACCTGGCCGACATACAAACGGGTGGGCATGCAGGCTGCGGCCTACAAAATCCTGGTGGGAGAGAAAAGGCAGATCCTCGGGGCGCATGTGTTGTCGGACAATGCCACGGGGCTGATCAACAGCTTTGCCCTGGCCATGGTCAGCGGCATTGGCGTCGACGACCTGTACCGGTACAGCATCATGACACCTTATCCCTCCAGGGAGAGCGATTTGCTGTACATGCTCAAACCGTTGATCGCTTCCTGAGGAGCATCACCTCGTACGCAAATTGACCGGTGTGCTCATGGCTGGGGGACATCGTCCGCGCCAACGTCTTGGGCCGCTATCTTTCGATTGGCCCACTGCCGGTCCTGCTTGTCCGCCTCCAAACCGTTTGACTCGGTGTCGTGTCCGGGCTCGAAGGAGAGTTCCGTAAACAGGGCGAAATGGTCCGAACCGAAGCGCGGCAATCGGTATATTTGTGACAATCTGAAATGGTCGCTGTGGAACAGGTGATCCAGCGGCCAGCGGATGAACCAGTAGCCGGCATGAAACGTATTGAACATGCCCCGCCCCACGCGTGGATCGAGCAAACCACTGATTTTCCGAAACAAGCGAGTCGTTTCCGACCAGGCCACATCGTTGAGGTCTCCGGTGACGATCACCGGTTTTTTCGAGTTCGCAACGCTTTTGGCGACGACAAGCAGTTCGGCATCGCGCTCGGAGGAAGCCTCATTTTCGGTGGGACTCGGCGGTGACGGATGAAGACAATGGATTCGAACCGGTTGTCCTGACGGAAGCTGAACCAAGGCATGAATGGATGGCACCTCCGGCTCTACGAGAAATTCGATCTGGCTTTCCAATATGGGAAGCGTCGAATACACATGCATTCCATAGAGGTTGTCAAGCGGACATTTTATGGCGTACGGGTAATCGGTTTCAAGCGCATCAAGCTGGGACTGCCACCATCTGTCTGATTCGAGGGTGACGACCATATCCGGCCGGTGGGTGCGAATCAGGTCGATCAGCGCCGTAGCCTTTCGATTCGTGGCCAGAACGTTGGCTGTCAGAATGCTGATCTTCAGGCGACGGTCTGCTCGGGTTGCGGGCTTCACCTCGACCGGAAAAATCGGGGTGTAGGGTGCAATCCACCACAACTGGTAGACCAGGCACGCCGCGGCAACCACGACCAACAGCCAGGAAGCAACACCTGAGAAATCAAGCAGCGCCAAATCGAAAAGAAGGATGACTGCCGCGATGATTGATAATTGATAACGCGGGAAGTCTAATGAACGCACCCACCATGCTTCGCATCGCCATAGCGGCAGAAGCGTGAAACCGACAAGCAGACCAGTCATACATATGAGTAAAACGGATAGCATCAGACTCGCTTGCCAGCATATTAGCGGTTGCGGATGACCAACAGCCGCGGTTCGGTCATATCCTCGATTGCATAACGGATGCCCTCACGCCCCAAACCGCTCTCCTTGACCCCGCCGTAGGGCATGTTGTCCACGCGCCATGAGGG
>JAAUYD010133500.1_pt1 | contig 12412 bp, 10 predicted proteins | sample 7278101 | NCBI WGS metagenome assembly JAAUYD01 (sample SAMN14350128, study PRJNA611818) | marine sediment metagenome | isolation source: surface marine sediment (0.6m) | place: French Polynesia: Moorea | collected 2018-08 | reverse complement strand
GGAACCATAACGCTCAAACCAAAACCATAACGCTATAGTTTTTGTCGCTCAAACTGAAACTCTAGCGCTATAGTTTTTTGTCGCTGGAACAGGAACCATAACGCGATAGTTTTTTGTCGCTCAAACTGAAACTCTAGCGCTACAGTTTTTTGTCGCTCAAACTGGAACTCTAGCGCTATAGTTTTTTGTCCCTCGAACCGGAACCATAACGCTCAAACCAAAACCATAACGCTATAGTTGTTTTTGCTCAAACTGGAACTCTAGCGCCATAGTTTTTTGTCTCTCAAACCAGAACCATAACGCTACAGTTTTTGTCCCTCGAACCGGAACTCTAGCGCTATAGTTTTTTGTCGGTCAAACCCAAACCATAACGCTATAGTTGTTTTTGCTCAAACTGGAACTTTAGCGCCATAGTTTTTTTCGGTCGGACTGGAACTCTAGCGCCATAGTTGTTTTTGCTCAAACCGGAACTCTAGCGCCATAGTTTTTTTTCGGTCAAACCGGAACTTTAGCGCTACAGTTTCTTGTCCCTCAAACTGGAACCATAACGCTATAGTTTTTTCTCGGTCAAATTGGAACTATAGCGCTATACCAATTGAAAAAAAATGCGACACATGATTGATTCGTAGGGGCGGGATAACCCCGCCCCTACAAACCATGTATCACATCATATTTAAGGGGTCTACATCAATAGTTAAACTCACAGAAGGCGGACACAGCTGACGTATTTGTTCCCAATCCGGCAAAGTAGGTAAAGCATCAGGGGCAAATTTCAGCAATATCTGCCAGCGATAACGATTTGCTACCCGTAAAATACTAGCTGGTGCTGGTCCGAGGATATCTAATCCTTCCTGTTCGGGTAAAGCTGTAGCAATCATCTGGGCAGCATTTTCTACTTCCACCGCTTCCAAACTACTTAAGCGCAATAAAATCAATCTACCGTAGGGAGGGTAATTGAGCGCCTGCCGTTGTTCTAACTCAGTATTCGTAAAAGAGTGATAATCATGTCCCCGTACCGCTTCAATTACCGTATGTTCCGGGGTATAAGTTTGCAGAATCACCCTACCGGGATCTTCACCCCTACCAGCACGTCCAGCTACTTGAGTTAAGGTTTGAAAAGCCCTTTCGCTGGCGCGATAGTCTGATAAATGCAGCAGTCCATCAGCAGCTACTACCCCTACTAAGGTAACCTGGGGCAAATCCAACCCTTTAGTTAACATTTGCGTACCCACCAACAAATGCGCTTCACCATTGGCAAATCTAGTTAATAGAGTGCGGTGTGCCCCTTTAGTACGGGTAGTATCGCTATCAAAGCGGATAAAGTTCAAGTCCGGAAATTGCCGTGTTAATTCTTGTGCTACTCGTTGCGTCCCGCTACCAAAGAATTTGAGGTAAGGAGAACCGCATTCTGGGCAATGTTGGGGATGGGATTGGGCATAATTACAGTAATGACAACGTAAAATTTGCGCCGCACCCGCTTCTGTATGGTGATAGGACAAAGACACATCACAGTGGGGACACTCAATCACATATCCGCAACTGCGACAGGAAACAAAAGTACTGTGTCCCCGACGATGAATAAATAAAATTCCCTGTTGACCACGTTCCTTTAATTGTCGCAAAGCCCCTTGTAAGGATCTGCTAAAAATGGAACGATTCCCCTGCTGTAATTCTTGACGCATATCCACCACTTCCACCGGTGGTAAAGGTCGAGAGTGGATTCTTTCGGGTAAACACAGATAGTAGGGGCGGGGTTTCCCCGCCCAAGACTCGGGTTTCCCCGCCCAAGACTCGGGTTTCCCCGCCCAAGACTCGGGTTTCCCCGCCCAAGACTCGGGTTTCCCCGCCCAAGACTCGGGTGATGGGGAGGATGAAGGATTGTTTTGTGTATCTGTATTCCTAATGGTTACCCAACTTTCCAAAGAAGGTGTGGCTGAACCCAATACCAAGGGACAATTTTCTAATTCTGCCCGCCACTGAGCTACTGTACGGGCATGATAGGTAGGAATTGGTGCATCTTGCTTAAAGCTAGTGTCGTGTTCTTCATCTAAGATAATTACACCCAAATTGGGCAAGGGAGCAAATACAGCACTGCGAGTACCAATTACTATTTGGGGTTCTCCAGCTAACATTTGTCGCCAAGTGTCGTAACGTTCCCCATGGGAAAGGGCGCTATGATATACCCTGACTTTATTACCAAAGCGGGCGTGAAAACGGTCTGTTAACTGGGGTGTCAGTCCAATTTCCGGTACTAATACCAAGGCGGATTTACCTTGGGATAACAAAGGGGCGATCGCTTGCAAATATACTTCTGTTTTCCCGGAACCTGTAACCCCGTGTAATAACACCGTCGCAAAACCTGCTAACCCTTGGATAGTTTCTAACGCCTGGGATTGTGGTTGTGTTAGTAATTTGGTTTGTGCTTCCCCAAATACGCTATCTGTTACCTGGGAGGGAGCGCGTAATACTTCTCGTTCCTCAATAACTATACAGCCTTTATTTTGTAGGGCTTTCAAAGTTGGAGTAGTAGTTTTACATATTTTTATAAATTCATTCAGCCACAACTCACCACCACAATCCCTTAGTACTTTTAAAATTTCCCGCTGACGTTTATTTAGTTTAATGTATAGTCCGTCATCAACCAGGGTTACTGCTGATTTCATTTTTGGACGAGGAGTTTTAGGTAGTTCCACATAAGTTTCCACCCAGCCACGTTCGAGTAATTTTTTCTTTCCCCAGTCAAAACTTCCTGTTACTTTCGCCTTGAGATATCTAAAGCTACAGTCTCCATCTGCTTGAGATTGGAGTATTTCTAATATTTGACGGGCTGTGTTTGAGGGCAAAAATTCCTCTGCACCGTTGGGAATATTTTCTGGCTTGAGGCGAATACGATGTTGCGATCGCGCCAATAACCCTGGTGGTAAAGCAGCACGTATGACTTGAATTAAGGGAGTATAGTAGTATTGTGAAATCCTTTCTAAAAGCTGGTAGTAGCTTTCTTGGAAGAATTTCGGGTGAATGATATCTAATACATCTCTAATTTTTTCGGGTGGAAGGTGAGCCGGAGGTTGTGCTAATAACCTAATTGCAATCCCTCTGATAACTTGCGTCCCAAATGGCACACTTAAGATATCTCCTGGTTTTACTTCTAGGTGGGGAGGTAATCGATAGGGCAATAATTGGTTGCTATCTTCTGGTTCTGCTTCTAGATGGGGTGGTAATCGATCTGTCCGTAATTTGTTCCTATCTGCTGGAGAGTTTACCAACACTTCAATCCAGCGCTGTACAGTTGTTTGTGTACTATACTTTTCCCCCGACTGGGCAACCACCAAAGGGGGTAAATTTACCTGATCAATATACATAGCAATTTCAATTCACAGACAAATATTTCCTGGAAGTATTTATCTCAAATATTCCAGGCTAACTCAACTGTAACCACCTGCATCGGGTTGTGTGAAAATGTAGTTGTGAATACTTTTACCAGACATAATACTTGATAATTTTTATCTTATGCGATCGCCCCACAAAAATTAATCTTGATTATATGTTCAAAGCAACACCCTAGATCAGGAGATCAGGAAGATATTTATCAGCCTGTCTTTCTCCCTATTGATAGATATTCAAATGCTTCTGTATATGAGATGCTTTTTTAATTAGGGCGATCGCTGTTTGAATTACCAAATTTCTCTCATCAGAGGAAGGCGATAGACAAATACATCACCGCACTACCAAAATTCTCCTAAATTTTTGAATGGCTACCAATGCATAAAAAGTCTATGTATTGGTAAAAATATATAAAAACTTAAGGATTATGTATTGTGGAGATTTTTTTGATATTTGTTAAGTTTGAGCAAATTTGATTGAGGGTGTTTGCGATAGTTTGTAAATCAGCAAACAAATGAGTGAAAATATGTAATGATGTAAAACACTCCGATTGTAAAGCTGTTAATGCCCGTGTTTGCTTTTGGTGTGCATCTGACTGGACTCTGGGCTAAAACTGGCTCAAAGGCAAATATATTGCCCCACGAAGTCAGCCAAAATAAACATAACCATGTTACGAAACGTAAATAAAAGAGTGATTTTGTGGGTTCCGCTTGCAGTATGTCCGTTGCATCCCTGCGGTTAAGCTACATGGGGAAATCAACCCCAGTCACCTCGATTCACAAATGATAAATGACATAGAGACAACAGGGGAACCTCTGTAGAGGCTATAACGACCTTAACTAGTTGACTTTATTTATAGCAATCTAATGATGTTAACTTGAAATAATGTCAGAAAAAAATAAAGGAGCAGGAGAAAAATGATAAATTAACAACAGCTTCTATTTTGGTTGAGAATGTTGAGAATAAGGATGTGTTTGTCCCAGAGGTAAAACTACCGAGCCATTTAGAGCAGCTGTCACTAAATTATGTACCAAACAAAGCAACAATCCCTAAAGGAAAATATGAATATTGCTGAATTGGGAACAATGGAAATTGTCGAAAATGCTGCTGATCATGAAGAAAACTTTCTTAATAGTTTAGAAACAGTGGCAGATAATGAATCCCCATTGCTAGAGAACCAGGAATTAGTTCAAAGCAATGAGGAAGAAATGGCGGCGGCACGACCTACGGGATACAATAAAACCGAGCATGATGATGCTGTGGGCGCATTTTTCAAAGAAATGGCGCGTTATCCATTGCTAAAGCCGAATGAAGAAGTAGAGTTGGCAAAACGAGTCTGTTTTGTCGAAGAAATCAAAAAACGACAAGCTTCCTTGCATAAGGAACTCGGATACTCACCTAGTAGGGAGACTTTAGCAGCAAGTCTAGGACTAACGGAAAAACAACTAGAAAATCGCTTGTATCAAGGTCGGGTAGCCAAACGTAAAATGATTCGTTCCAACCTGCGGTTGGTAGTATCAATTGCTAAGCGATATCTGAATCGCGGAGTCCCTTTTCTAGATTTGATTCAAGAAGGGGCAATGGGTTTAAACCGCGCTACAGAAAAGTTTGACCCAGATAAAGGATATAAATTTTCTACTTATGCTTATTGGTGGATTAGACAAGCCATTACCCGGGCGATCGCTAATGATGCGCGAACAATTCGTTTGCCAATCCATATTGTTGAAAAACTTAACAAACTCAAAAAAGCTCAAAGGGAACTTAAACAAAAACTGAGTCGAAATCCTAGCGAAGCTGAAATTGCAGAGTCTTTAGAAATTCCCCTCTCACAACTACGTCAACTCCAACAACTCAGACGTCAAGCCCTTTCCCTTAATCATCGTGTCGGTAAAGAAGAAGACACAGAATTAATGGATTTGCTAGAAGACGAGGAGAACCAATCTCCAGAGGCGAAAATGAGTGAAAGTATGATGCGTCATGAGATTTGGGATGTGTTGAGTGATGTGCTGACTCCACGGGAAAAAGATGTAATTTCTCTGCGATACGGATTGACAAGTAGCGAACCTTGCACCTTGGAAGAAGTGGGCAACATGTTCAACCTTTCCCGGGAGAGAGTACGACAAATTCAAAGCAAAGCCATGCGAAAACTGCGACGTCCCCACATTGCTAAACGCTTGAAAGGTTGGTTGATCTAAAAAGTCAAATGTAAAATTCCTCTGCTGTTGACGTGGGTGCATCAACAGTGTATCAACCAATGACAAATGACAAATGACTAATGACAAATGACTAATGACTAATGACAAACAGCGATTTGACTTTGCGTTTTGCACAACCAGAGGACTGTGGTGTACTTTTTGAGTTAATTAAAGGGCTAGCAGAGTACGAAAAATTATCCCATGCTGTTGTTGGGAATGCGGAAGCACTCAAGGAACACCTATTTGCTTCCCCAAGATATGTTGAGGCAATATTAGCTGTATATGGGGGTGAAGCTGTAGGCTTTGCCCTCTTCTTTCATAATTATTCAACATTTCTGACCCAACCAGGAATTTATCTAGAAGATATCTTTGTTTTACCAGAATATCGCCGTTTGGGAATTGGTAAGGCTCTTTTAACTAAAGTAGCTCAAATTGCCCTAGAACGCGATTGTGGACGTTTAGAGTGGAGTGTTTTGGATTGGAACGAACCAGCACAAACATTCTATCGCCGTATGGGAGCATCAATTTTAGATGAATGGCGAATTTGTCGCGTCACCAAAGAGGAACTTAGACAAATGGGTAATGGGTAATGGGGAATGGGTAATGGGGAATGGGGAATGGGGAATGGGGAATGGGGAATGGGGAATGGGTGAGGAGTTACCAATTTTTAATTTTTAATTGTTTTGGGAGTTAGGAGTTTGGAGTTAAAAGTTAGTTCTCTCCCCCCTCTCTCCCCTCTCCCCTGTCTTCCCCATCTCCCCACTCTCCCCCCTCTCCCCCCTCTCCCCCATCTCCCCCATCTTTCGGACGGGGAAACCCCGTCCCTACGTTGCCATCCCGAAGTTTGACAGCTTGTCTTTTGACCATGGCTTCCATTCCAAAGAAAATTATGGAGGATATAGTACCGAACAAAGATTTGTTACAGAGGAAACACGAATGAAAAAAATTATTTCAGTACTACTGTTAGGCATAACAATCTTCACCTTTGCCTTCAGTAGTCCTGCTTTTGCAGCAGACGCTGCTGCTGGTGCGGCAATCTTTAAGAGTAATTGTGCCGTTTGTCATCGGGGTGGTAAAAACACTGTCAATCCTAAAAAGACCCTCAGTAAAGCCGATTTAGAAAAGTACGACATGTATTCCGCAGAGGCAATTATCAACCAAGTGACCAAGGGTAAAAATGCTATGCCTGCTTTTAAAGGTCGTTTAAAGCCAGATCAAATCGAAAATGTTGCTGCTTACGTTCTGGAACAAGCAGAGGCTGGCTGGTAGTTACAATTAGGACTTAGGTCATTTGAGAAATAGTAGGTAGGACAAATATCTTACCTACTAATTTTGTTTTACTGTAAATCTAACTAAATGGTGAGAATAGTTTATGAATCGCTGCTATCGATTCATGTTCGCGTTAGCGATCGCCTTTGCGTTGAACTTTTATCTTCTCCCTGCACCCGCACATTCGCTATCTACCTCTAGTAACCAAGTGACAGCGAAGGAAATTTTTCAGATGGGGGTCAAGACGATGCAGCAAGGCAATTATAGCCAAGCAATCACATATTTTACTCAAGTGATTCAACAACAAAGAAATTTTGCTGGTGCTTACAGCAATCGTTGTCTTGCTCATCTGCAATTACAAGATTACCAGAATGCGGTTACAGATTGTACTGCTGCCATAGATTTTTTTCCGGGAAACCCCGAGGCTTATCTAAATCGGGGAATTGCCCATTATAGACTCTTAGAATATGCAGAGGCGATCGCAGATGATAATCAAGTCATTGCACTCCAACCCCGTGATTTTCGGGCTTATTACAACCGAGGAATAGCCAGTGCTGCTTTGGGTAATTATCAGCAAGCAATATCGGATTATAATTTGGCATTAACTCAAATTCCCCAAAAATCCAATTATTTACTAGGGGATATTTATAATGACCGGGGGTTAGCTTATTTTGAGTTGAAGGATTTATCAGCAGCAATGCTGAATTTTGACATGGCGATTCGTCTGAATAGCAATAATTATAGAGCTTACTATAACCGGGGTTGTGCTTGTGCCAGAAATGGGAATTATTTTGGTGCTGCTAGTAATTTTACTGAAGTTATTCGTCTTAATCCCAGTGATGGTAATGCTTTGATGAATCGCGGTATAGCTTACCACCGTTTGGGCTATGAACAAGCTGCGATCGCGGACTTACAACAGGCTGCGGAATACTTTGGAGTGCAAGGTAAGAGAATTGCTTATGAAAGGACATTGGATTTAATCAAGATTGTCCAGAGAGAAATTCCATCTCATGTGGAAATTGCCCTTGCTTTTTAACACGGATTTTTGGATTGCACGGACAGTGGAATTTGTGTAATCCGCGATCCACTTTTGGTTTTTGTACAACTGTCTCTACATCGATTACAATAGCTCTTATGAGAGCCAGAATTGACGATAACCTACTTTTCCTTCACCACGAAGACCTACCGGGCTATAAAAAAGGTGGTTCTATGGTCAGGAATAGTTATTTTTGGGCACTGCGTTCTATTGCTGGTAGGGCAGGACGATATGGCGATTGGGAATATGAACCAGAGGTTTGGTTGGCGTTGAGACGGATGCTGTTGTCCTTTGCTGAGTCTGGTTATTTAGGTGTGCGGGAAACTTTGTTAGAGTTTCCCCAATCTCAACAAATTCCCGATGTGTTGCGGGATGTCTCAACCTGGGAGTAAATATAGCGAGAGTGGGAAGAGTGGGAAGAGGGGGAGAAATTTTTATAGGTAATCTTAGAATGGGAAGGGAGTAATTTCCAACAAATGTCTAATTCTGATTCAAGAAATTCCCTCAAATACCATTTTGGGAATCAATAACTCCCCTGTACTTTCTGCAATTCCTAAAAACCGTCCATCTTCGTCGTAAACTCGCAACAGTCCCGGAATATCCCCTGTGAAATCAAGACGCTGTCCTTGACACCATTTTTTTGCTTCTAGCAACCGTAATTTTACTGATGCAAGATGTTGTAATACTGCATCGGGAGCAAGGGGTTGAAATGTTCCGGCTTGTAGTTGTGCTTGCAATTGTTCCAAGGTGAGGCTATCTTTTAAGTCAAAACCGCTGCTAGAAATACGTTGTAGGACAGCAAGAGTACCTCCAGTTTCTAGAATTATACCCAAATCCCTGGCGATCGCCCGAATATAAGTTCCAGCACCGCAGGTTATGGCTACATCCAATTCTGGAAAATCTCCTTCTCGCCAGTTTAAAATGTCAATTTGAAATATTTCTACTGTGCGTACTGGTGCTGATACTATTTCACCTTTACGTGCTAATTCATACAGGCGTTTTCCACCGACTTGAATGGCACTGTAACTGGGGGGTATTTGGGAAATCTTGCCTTGAAACTGTTGTATTGCGGTTTTTACTGCTTCTAGAGTGATTTCTGTAACTGGTTGTTGAGTGATGATTTCTCCCTGTAAATCATCTGTTGTCGTTTGCACACCAAGGCGAATTGTAGCTTTGTAAGCTTTATCACTGTTGAGATACTGTAATAGTCTGGTGGCTTTCCCCAGGGCTATTGGTAACACCCCTGTAGCGGCTGGATCTAAAGTACCAGCATGTCCGACTCGCTTTAGGTGTAAAAGTTTGCGCGTCTTGGCGACACAGTCATGGGAAGTCCAGCCAAAGGGTTTGTTGAGGTTGAGAAAGCCATGCATTGGGGATTGGGGATTGGGGATTGGGGAGATGGTGAGATAGGGAGATGGGGAGATGGTAAGCCACTTGCGTGCGCGGGTTAAGCGCGTTGTTGGCGGAACGAACGCCTTCCCGTAGGGTGCAAAGTGGCGCAACTCTTTCACCGGAGGTGTTCCCGTAGGGTAGGGGGAGATGAGGAGATGGTGAGGTAGGGGGAGATGGAAATTTCCCTATTAAGAGTTCCCTGTTAAGAGTTCCCTATTCCCTATTCCCTATTCCCTATTCCCTATTCCCTACTCACTTACTGCAAAGCATAATCTTTAACAATAACAAAAACGAGTAAAAATAATTATGGTTGTACAGTGTTTAGTTTACCATTTAAGGCTTGTGCTAATTCAGTGCTTGTGAGGGACTTAATTAGACTTAAACCCATAGACTGGTTAGAAATAGCTTTAGCGTAGGCAGCGTTAAGATAAGGTGAGTATTTTGAGTTTCCTGCAACATAGGTATAGAAGAAGGGAACACTCACAGAATTCATATAACGACGGGCTTGCTTGGGGTTGTCGCCAACTAATTGTGATGGTAATTCTATTTGTTGTGAACTACCTTTTCCTTCACCAATGACTGAAAAGTGAGTACCACCAGCAATCACTGCAAGATATTTTTGGGGATTTCCAATCCAGGAAAAAGGCAGAATTTGTTCGTTTAAGGCTGGTGCGACGGTATCGTCACTACTGGCGACTATCATGACTGGGGTTTGAATTTGGCTTAAGCCTGCTTCTCCAAATACCGTGCTAGTAATTGGATTAACTGCGATCGCAGCCTTGATTCGTTCATCCCGTAAATTATATTCCTTGGTGTTATCTTTACCCTTTAACTCTAAGGCACGACACTGGAGTAATAAAGACATATTCCAGGTTTTGTTGAGGGCTTTTTGGTTACAGTCTTTGGCGATTTGCACAAAATTCAGCTTTGCACCAGTTAAGGCTAAAGCTGTATAACCACCCAAAGATTGACCAAATACTCCTACTTGTTGTAAGTTTAACCGACTTTGAAACCGGGAATCAGAGCGATTCACTTTTTCTAGTTGATCGAGGATATATTTTACATCCAAAGGTCGGTTGTAAAACTCCTCTGGTGCGGCGATTTCTGTTGCACGTCCATCCAATAACGATTGCAATTGTTTGGTGTCGCTTCCTGGATGATTGGGAACAACCACAGCAAAGCCGTGGGAAGCTAAATGAGAACCTAAATATGCAAAATTGCTGCTGTCTGTACCTAAACCGTGGGAAATCACAATTACAGGAACTTGGGTCTTTACTTTGGGAAGATAAATATCAGTTAACAGCAATCTATTACGGGCTAAGTCAAAAAATTTCAGAGTCTGTTTTTGAGTTCTTAACCTTCCTTGACGGCGAAAATCTGGTATTCGAGAAAAATTAGGCAATCTGCCTATGGCTGCTTCTAAATCTGATTTTTCAGCCACAGTTGTAACTGCACGATTGGTTTCACTGACCAGATTTTCTAGTTCTGCAGCTATGCTTAAAGTACGTGCCAAATCTAGGTGAATGCTGGGGGTAGGATACTTACGCAATACATTTAATAATGTCAAACCTTCTGGTTCTTTTGCTGCTAGAATTAGCGCCGACCTCAAAGCATAAAATCCTGCTTTTGGTTGACGAGATTTTGTGTGAATTACTTGTTGTAATCTTTGTAGGAGAAATTCACCTTGTGTGGTGTATAAAAACTGTGAAACTGCCACAGGATGCACTTTAATTGGAGTCACTAAAACTTGTCGTAACTCCTGTATTTGTTCTGGCTGTAAATAATGTTTATAAACAGCCAATTCTTTGGTAATTACTTCTTTTTTGGCGAAGTCTTCCAAGGCTTCCATAGAAATGGAAAGTTCTATAGCTGAATAAGATGCATAAATTCGTTCTGCTGACTCCGCAGAATTATTCATCCCTAAGGTGGGTAACAACATTGAGAGAAGCACCAAAAGGGAATACTTTTTCAGGGTACTTTTCCCATTAGCAAACAAACTCTTCATCGCTCAACCATTCACTGATGTTGTGTCACTAGATATTTGTTTTGGTAGTTTTGCGGACACCCTGGTTGGATTTAGAAAAGATTATTTGCCTCAATATTACTTTGTGTTTTTAGTTTTGAGTTCTAGACTAAAACTTGAAAATGTTAATTGAACAGCACAAATATGTAATTTTCATCCGCGAGGCAAGAGATTACTCTGAAATCATAACAAATCAAAAAATACCATGCCTCCGTATTTACAATGCCAATCATAAAAACTGATTAATCCAACTAATTAAAGTTACCGTAAAAATACGCAATAAAACCCGTAATAATAGATTTTTACAATGGGTTCACTATCGAATATTATACCAATAACAATGCTTGTTATATTCTAACAAAGGTTAGGTTTGCGGTCATAATTAAATTTGCTGCAATAACTGATACAAAATAGTTAAAATGAAGAGCAAATTCTAGAAATTAGTTATTTTATATGATTGACAATGGACTAATGATTTAGCAAAAGCGCCCTAGTCATTAAGGTATTAAAAACGCAAAAAATCAAAATCAATAAATGCTATAAATTCAGGGGAAAAAATCAGGTTATAAAATTAGTAACAAATCAAATTAAACTTTAGGCAGCCCCAGAGAACTTGATACACAACTAAATAATTGCACACATGAGTTGGTTTAGAAGCGTGAACCTCAACTATTTATTTTCGCTCAGCAATGAATGAAGTTGATGAAATGCAAAGAATAATGGTTTGTGTGCCCAACAAATTGAACAAATCTTCTAACAACTCAATTGGATACAAGTTAAGCGTCGTAAAAGACGGGTAAAGTTTGGTAGCTCATATCTTGCACCTGCACCCTAGAAGGGTGAGGAACCATACAAACACTAGACGCGGTAGAGACGGAGTGGCTTCTCTTTGAGTGCGGCTTCCCGTTCCCCGTAGGGGTTCTCGAAGACTAGGGTAGCCTGCCTACGCAGGCTATAAACCCTTATTTTTTGTGTTATTGATAAAAATATATATTTATTAACAATCAGGACTTACGCAACTGGCACATTTACCCTAAAACTGTCACATAGTAGTGATTTATCTATAATGCCTATAAATCAAGGAACATAGAGTTTTATTTCAAATTGAAGTAT
>JAAUYD010152855.1_pt1 | contig 12426 bp, 13 predicted proteins | sample 7278101 | NCBI WGS metagenome assembly JAAUYD01 (sample SAMN14350128, study PRJNA611818) | marine sediment metagenome | isolation source: surface marine sediment (0.6m) | place: French Polynesia: Moorea | collected 2018-08 | reverse complement strand
GGACGGGGGAAGCGTGCAGGTCGAGCTGATCACCACCGAAGGGCGCGGGGGAGCGGCCGAGATCCGCGTGGAGGGTCTGCCCCTGCGTGTGGTCGATCAGGCGAGCGCGGCCGACGCGCCGGCTGCGCCGGGTGCGGTCGACGGGGCCCGGCTCGAGGTCGTGGTCATGCCCCATCTGACCCGCGCCGCGCCGGCGGAGGGCGAGGCCGACGCGTGGTTCGTCCCGGACCACGGCTGGCGGCATCGCGCGCGCGCCCGGATCGTGGACGTCGACCCGCCGCGGGTTCGCGTGGGACCGCTCGAGCTCGCGCTGGATGCGGCGAGCTCCGATGCCTGGGAGCCGGGCGACCTCGTGGACGTCGCCGTCGATCGCATCGTGCTCACGCGCCGCTGAGCGAAGGGCTCAGATGCGGCCCGCCAGGAAGTCGCCCAGCACCGCGTTGGTGCGCTCGGGATCCTCTTCCGGGATGAAGTGCCCGCAGCGCGCGCCGCGGGTGCGCAGGTCCGGGAAGTGGTGCGCGAAGGAGTCGGCGTAGGGGTTGCCGCTGGGGATGTAGTCGTCGGGCGGGAGGGCGTCGTCCGCCAGGCCTTCGAAGGCCTGCGGCCCCAGGAAGGGGCTGAAGAGATAGAGCGTGGGGCCGGGGTACTGGCGGTTCCAGTCCTCCGGCGCGAAGACGGGGAAGTTCGCCGCCCAGTCGGGATGGGAGAAGATCAGCCCCGGGTGCTTCCACATGGCGGCGACCTTCGGGCTCGACAGGAACTCGAAGCGCTTGCCGCCGGGCGCGCTCGGGTCGTCCGTCGCGATGTGGAAGGGCAGGGCGTTCCGGTAGTACTCGATCGCGTGGAACCACGCGCCCGGATCGGCGAAGGCCTCCTCGTAGTGCGCGACGTCCTCGGCCGTCCAGTGGCGCGTGGGGTCGAAGCCCTCGAGCGCCTCACTGCCGGCCGATCCCTCCACGGGCGCCCAGGGCGACTCGGGCGGCCCGCCGTAGGGCGGGTCCTCGCCGGCGAAGAGCGAGCGGATGAAGGCGCGGTGGTGCTTCTCGTAGAACGCCTCCGCCTCGGGCTCGCACTTGAACCAGTAGCCGTGGATGCCCCAGGTGATCCAGACGGACACGAGCGTATCGGCCAGGGCGAGGCGGGAGAAGCGATCCGGGTACTCCAGGGCCGCCGCCGACGCGATGATGCCGCCCCAGTCGTGGCCGACCAGGCGCGCGCGCTCGATCTCGAGCGCGTCCATCAGGTCGATGACGTCGCGTGCGAGCAGGTCGCGCGTCACCCGGACGCGCGGCTTGTCGGTGCCGCCGTAGCCGCGCGTGTCCGGCGCGTAGACGGCGTGATCCTCGGCCAGGACGGGGATCTGGTGTCGCCACATGTGCGAGGTCTGCGGGAAGCCGTGCAGCAGCAGCACGGGATCCTCGCCGGGGCGCCGCTCGCCGGCCTCGAGCAGGTGGACGTTCAGATCGCGGGTGCGGACCGTGCGGGACTGCATCGCCGCAGCCTATCACGCGGCCTAGTCGGGCCGGGTTGCGACCACCACCTTGGAGAGGAACGCGGGCTGCGTCGACTCCACCTCGAAGCCCGTCTCCTCGAGGATGCCCTCGAGCGGGTCGCGCATGTAGTGCGTGTAGTAGGGCTCGTGATAGACCTTCGGGAAGGCCGCGAGGATGGGCTCGAGCGCGGGGTCGTCGTGCACCTGCGCGCTGTCGCACAGCACCAGGGTTCCGCCCGGCCGGAGCACGCGGCGCATCTCGCGCGCGACGCGGCGACGCACCTCGGCCGGCAGCTCGTGGAAGAGGAACACGCAGGTGACCGCGTCGAAGTGGGCGCCGCGGTAGGAGAGATGCTCCGCGTTCTCCGCGACGAAGCTGACCGGTCGCCCGTCGCTCATGCCGCGGTGCGCGTAGGCGAGGTAGTGCGGACTCAGGTCCACGCCGGCGAGCTCGGCGTGGGGGAGCGTCGCGCGCAGCTGCTGGAGGAAGCGCCCGGTCCCGCAGGCCACGTCCAGGATGCGCGGCTTGCCCTCCGGACCGAAGCGCTCGACCAGCGGCGGGATCGCCATGCGCCGCATGACGTCCGCCGTGCCGCCGAAGAGGGACTCGACCTCCATGTCGTAGAGCGAGGCGGAGCGATCGGAGAGCCAGCCGTCGGACTGCCAGTGGAAGGTGCGACGGTAGTAGTCCGGCATGCCTTCGTGGATGGCCTCGTCCGGCAGGTCGTCCCAGGCATGGCGCCAGCGTCGCCAGGCGGCGCGCGGCGGCTCGGTGAGGAGCGCCGGCAGATGACGCACGTAGTCGCCCACGGAGAAGCGGAAGAGCAGGTCGCGGGGATAGATGCCCGCGTCGGCGTTCTCCAGGTCCCTCTCGAGCAGGTCGCTCAGCCGGTCGCGGAGCGCTTCCAGCGCGGCGGCATCGGGCCGCGGGAGATTGGCGGCGGTGAGGCGCTGCCACACGAACACGGGGGCGGTGAGGACGTTCAGCAGCACCGCCTGCTGCGTGCGGTAGCGGAGGCGATCGATCGGACTGAGCAGGCCGGCTTCCATGGAGCCCCCAAGGTAAGGCCGTGGAGGCGGCTGTCGAGCTCCAGGACAGGGGACGCCACCGGTCCTGGGCTTCTATCCTCGGGGCGTGGCCAGGGGCGGCGTCAGAGGACTGGCAGGGAAGCTGGGGCTGACCGTCGGGTCGGTGGTCCTCACGCTGCTCGCCGTGGAGGGCGCGATGCGTCTGCTCCCGTCTTCCCCACGCTTCCTGCGCGCGGAGGAGATCTGGCGGGCGCAGCAGATCGAGCCCGGCGCCGCGCTCTTCGCGGATGGATTCGAGCTCGGAGGCATCACCTTCCGGGACGATCCGCTCCCCGAGGCCGCCTTCGCACCCGAGGCCACGCGCCTGCTCTTCCTCGGCGACTCGTTCACGGTGGGCTGGGGGCTCGCCGCGCGGGAGCAGCGCTTCTCCGATCGCGTCGAGCAGGCGCTCCGGGAGAGCGACGTGCCCGCGCTGCACGTCTTCAACGCGGCGCGCGGCGGCTCGAACCCGGAGCAGTGGGCCGGCCATCTCGGTCGCGTCTGGCCGCACGTGCGCCCCCACGCCGTGGTGGCGGTGTTCTTCCTGCGCGACGGCACGCGCCTCGGCACCTCGCTCCAGCTCAACCGCAAGGAGATCCGCCCGATCCGCGAGCGTGCACTGGCGCGGCCGCTCTACGGGCGCTAGGCGCTCCTCACCTTCTTCTGGGACCGGCTGGCGTGGCGGGAGTACACGGCGCGCTTCACCGAGCGCCTGCGCGCGGCCTACCTCGGGAGCCACGCCGAGCGGGAGACGTGGCGCGTGCAGCAGGAGGCGCTGCTCGAGATCGACGCGCGCTGCCGCCGCGTCGGGGTTCCCTTCCATCTCGTGGTGTTTCCGCTGCTCTTCGAGCTCGACGACTATGCCTTCCACGACGTCGAAGCCGAGATCGAGCGCTTCGCGGAGCGCAGCCGCATCCCGCACTTCTCGCTGACCCCGGCCTTCCTGGGCCGCGAGGACCATGCGCTGTGGGTGGCGAGCAACGACCAGCACCCGAACGCCGAGGGTCACGCGATCGCGGCGGAGCGGCTGCTGCCCTACGTGAGAGACGCCGTGATCGACGCACTGGCGCGCCGCTAACGCGGCTCGCGGCGCGCCACCTCCCGCGCGAGCGCGTCGATGAGGCGCCAGCTCTCGCGGCGCCAGCTCGCCTGCTCGAGCCAGCGCGGCAGCTCGCCGCGCGGAATCAGCTCCACCTCGTAGTGCGCCCGGGTCGTGTCGCCCTCCGCCCGGAGGGTCCAGCGGCTCCGCAGCCGGTCGAGTCGGATCACGCCGGGCGGCGGCGGCGCGGCGTCGTCGCGTGCCGTGGCCTCCAGGACGAAGGTGCCCTCCGCGTCGTCCCACCAGCGATAGTCGACGACGTAGTCGCGGTCCTCGGCCGGCCAGGGGAGGGCGTGACGCCCGTACACCCTCAGTCCGTCGCCGCTGCGCTCCAGCACGCGCCACTCGCCCAGGCTCGGGAACCAGCGGTCGAAGCGCGCGATGTCGAGCAGCGCGGCCCGGGTCCGAGACAGCGGTGCCGGTATCGCTCCGCTGGCTGCGGCATCCATTCGTTGGGGGTGGCGAAGCGGGTCGTCCTCGGCCCCGGCCGCCCCCGCCAGGCCCAGCAGGAGGAAGACGGTGCCGACTGCACGAAGAAGCGAGGAGGCCCGATGGATCTCGGTCATCCGGTCCGTGCTCGCATGGGCGCTGCTCGCGGTCATCGTCGTGGTCATGTTCGCGTTGCTGGTGGTGCTGCGCATCCTGGTCTGGAATGCCGCGCGTCGTGAGCGGGCCGGCCGTGTGCTCGCGGAGGCGGCCACGAGCCTCTACGCCCGCCTCTCCCCGCTCTACCGGATCCGCATCACGGGTCGTGAGAAGCTCCCGGCAGCGGGCCCCTACGTCCTGGTCGCGAACCACGAGTCCGGGCTCGACGCCGTGTGTCTGATGATGCTTCGGCCGCGCGCGCGTTTCGTCGCCGCCTCCTGGCTCTTCCGGACGCCCGTGTTCGGCTGGGTGATGCGCGCCTGTGGCCACGTCTCGGTGGGGCGACGCGAGCCCAGCGAGCGCGCACTCGAACGCACCGTGGCCGCGCTGCAGGCGGGCGACAACGTCGCGATCTTCCCCGAAGGCGCCTACTCGCTGGGCGACATGCACGCCTTCCGGCGCGGCGCATTCGTCGCGGCCCAGCAGGCGGCGGCGCCGCTGGTCCTCGTCCGGCTGCACGGCACGGGTGCCGCCTGGCGGCCCGGCACGTGGATCGTCGAGGGGCGCAACGACATCCGCATCGAGGTGCTGGGCGTGGTCTCCGCCGAGGAGGCAGCGGCGTCGCCTCCCGAGGCGCTGGCCGAGCGCGTGCGCGACCGGCTCGCGCCCTCTGCCTGATCGCGCGCTGCTCGCGCCTTGGGCGTCGCTGCCCAGGCGCGCGCCAGGCGGGCGCACGGAAGGCAACCAGCCTGGGCCGCGCCGGCACCGGGCGAGCCGGGAGCGGCACACTTCTCCGGCTTGGCACGCCGCCTGCAATGTCACTCGGCCGGGAGGTGACGCACATGGGACGCATCTGTTCTTGGTGTCGAAGCCGCTTGGTCGGAACGGGGGGAACCGAGCGACCGGTCAGTCACGCGTTGTGCGAGAGCTGCTTGTCCGAGCTGCGCGAGAGCCTCGCGCAGCGCGGCTTGTCGTTGGTGGAGCGGGGACCGCCGGGGTAGGTCACCGCTTGCTGCCAGGGGTCGGTACGACTCGCGCCCGCCGGGTGCGCGGGTCGGCCGGAACGAGAGTGGGGGTCGCCCTCTTCAGCCGGGGCGGCCCCCCTTTTCGTTCGGGCGGCGAACACCGGTGATTTCCCTGCATGCCACGGGGCGGGCTCGTACCATGGGCCGGCCCGGCGCCCGGGCCCGAGGTGGCATTGGCCGAAGCCGAACGACTCCCGCGCAGCGTGCTGCTGGCGTACAGCGCACCGGGCGCCGCCTACATGGCCGGCCACATCGCGGTCAGCGTCTGGCTGATGAAGCACGCCACCGACGTCCTGCTGATCGCGCCGGCGGTGATGGGCGTGGTGCTGCTCTCGGCGCGCCTGTGGGACGCCGTCTCCGATCCGATGGCCGGGTACTGGAGCGACCGCACGCAGTCGCGCTTCGGGCGCCGGCGCAGCTGGCTCGCGCTGTCCGTTCCCCTCGTGGCGGTCACGCTGGTCGCGGTGTGGTCCCCACCGCCGGGGCTCTCGGGGGCGTGGCTGGTGGCGTGGATGGTCACGGCGCTGCTGCTGTGGGAGACGGCGTCGACGGGCTTCTACGTGCCGCACCAGGCGCTCGGCCTCGAGCTCACCTCCGGCCATCACGAGCGCACGCGGCTCTTCGCGTGGAAGCACGTGATCACCATGCTCGGCTACGGGCTCGGCATGGTGGCGGTCTACGGCATGCGGACCGCGAGCTCCCCGCGCACGGCTGCGTTCTGGATCGCCGCCGCGGCCGGCGCGCTGCTGGTGGCCACGGTCTGGAGCGCGCTCCCCTGGCTGCGCGAGCGGAATCAGCACCGAGGCCGCGGCGCGCTCCGGGCCGGACGCGCCTTCCGCGACGTGCTCGCCAATCCCCACGCGCGCGTACTCTTCGTGGTGTACGCCGTGGAGATGTTCGGCATGGGCATCGTCTCCACCTACGCGCCCTACGTGATGGAAGACGTGGTGCAGCGGCCGGATCTGCTCGAGGTCCTGCTGGCGACCTGGATGATCCCGCAGTTCCTGCTCGCGCCGGCGTGGATCGGGCTGTCCCGGCGTCTCGGCAAGAAGCGCCTGTGGTCGATCGGGATCGCGCTCACCTCGATCGGCTTCGCGGGACAGTTCTCCCTGGGCGCGGGAGACTGGCCGATCGTGCTGGTGCTGGTCTTCCTGCTCGGGGTGGGGGGCGGCATCGGGAACGTGCTCACGCCGTCGATCCAGGCGGACGTGGTCGACTACGACGAGTGGCAGAGCGGCGAGCGCAAGGAGGGCGCGTACGTCGCGGTGTGGAACTTCGTGCGCAAGGCCGGCTTTGCGCTGGCCGCCGGCGCCGGCGGGATCGCGCTCTCCGTGGCCGGCTACGACGGTGCGGCCGAGACGCAGAGCGAGACGGTCCGGACGATGATCCGGACGGTGACCGGCATCGTGCCGGCGCTGCTCTACGCCGGTGCCTTCGTGCTGCTCTCGCGCTTCGCCCTCGACGAGGCGACCCACGCGAAGCTGGTGAGCGAGATCGCCGCGCGGGAGGCGGCCCCGGCCGACTAGCCCTGGCTGGACGGGTGGCTACACGGCGACGAGGTAGACCTCCATCTCGCCCTTGCCCTTGACCGCGCGGCGGCCCAGGGGCTCCGCCTCGACCCGGTCGCGCACGCAGCGCCAGGCCGCCACCGAGAGCGCGATGTGCCCGGGCCGTGCCAGCCCTTCCATGCGCGCCGCGGTGTTCACCGCGTCGCCCCACAGGTCGTAGCCGAACTGGCGGCGGCCCATCACGCCCGCGACCACGTCGCCGACGTGGATGCCCACGCGGAGCTCCCAGGCGGGCTCGGCCGCGCGGCTCGCCTCGATCAGCGCGCGACCGCAGTCGAGGGCGGAGTGGACCGGGTCCGGGTCGTCGCGCAGCAGTCCGGCCGCGCCCATGAAGGCGTCGCCGATCGTCTTGATCTTCTGGAGCCCGTGCGCGACCGCCACGCGCTCGTAGCGCTCGACCAGCTCCGAGAGGCCGTCGACCACCTCCTCGGGATCCCGGGTGTCGCACCAGGCGGTGAAGCCGACCAGGTCACAGAACAGGATGGCGACGTCGCGGTGGCGGCGCGGCTGGGCCCGATCGGTGGCCGACAGCTCGTCGGCGATCGAGTCCGGGAGGATGCGGCGCAGCAGGGCATCGGTGCGGGCGTGGGCCTGGCGCAGCGCCTTCTCGTGGGCGCGCAGCGTCGTCACGTCGCGGTTGATCGACTCGATGGCGATGGTCGTGCCGGCGTCGTCCAGGATCGGCGTGTCGGAGCACTCGACGATGCGGGTGCTGCCGTCGGCGTGCCGGAGCTCGAGGTCGTAGGGCGGGGGCGCCTCGCCCGCGAGCTCGCGCCGGAGCATCTCCTCGGCCGCGTCGTTCATCGGGTGGTCGGTGAGGAACTCGCGCATGTGCTTGCCGAAGGCGTCCGGGCCGTAGCCGAGCATGGACTCGATGCTCGGGCTCGCGTAGGAGACGCTGCCGTCCGGCGCGATCGTCGCGAAGAAGTAGTCGCCCTTGAGTCCCTCGACCACGCGCCGGTACTTGGCCTCGCTGGCGGCCAGGGCCTCCTCCATCTCGCGGCGGCGGGTGACGTCGCGGACGATGCTCGCGACCTCGAGTCCCTTCTCGGTCTTGATGGGCATCATGCGGATCTCGCAGGGGAATTCGCTTCCGTCCCTTCGCCGTCCCCAGAGCGGCAGCCCGGCGCCCAGCGCCCCGCCGGGCTTGATCGAGGCCGTGTCCATGCCGGCCAGGAGCGCCCGGAAGCGCTCGGGCACGAGCACCTCGATCGACTGGCCGATCAGCTCCTCCCGCGGCCAGTCGTAGACCTGCTCCGCGAAGCGGTTCACGTAGGTGATCACGCGCTGCGGGTCCACGAGCACGAAGGCGTCGGGCGCGTACTCCACGAGCTCGCGGAAGTGGTCGATGGAGGGCTGCGGCACGCCTTCCAGCATACGCCGCGCGGTGCGCCGGGCGGTGATCCCCGACGCAAGCCGGGTGCGATACCGTTCGGGCCCCCTGAGCAGCGAGAACCCGAGCTCGGAGCCCGTCGCGATCGTGACGGGCGGCACTCGCGGCATCGGCCGCGGCATCGTCACGGGCTTCCACGAGGCGGGGTACCGTGTGCTGGTCTGTGCACGCCGCGAGCCCGACGCCCCGCTGGTGGACGGCGACCGCGAGGCGCTCTTCATGACCTGCGACGTGCGCGATGCCGAGCAGGTCGAGGCGGTGATCGCCCGGGCCTGCGACGAGTTCGGGCGCCTCGACGTGCTGATCAACAACGCCGGCGGCACGCCCAGCTACGACACCGCCACGGCCTCTCCCAACCTCCATCGGAAGATCGTCGAGCTCAACATGCTGGCGCCGCTGACCTTCAGCGTGGCGGCGAATCGCGTGATGCAGGAGCAGGAGCAGGGGGGCTCCATCGTCTCCATCTCGAGCGTGGCGGCCTGGCATCCGGAGATCGAGGCCATCTCCTACGCCGCGGCGAAGGCGGGGCTGGACGCGCTGGGCGTGGGGCTGGCCAAGGCCTTCGCCCCGAAGGTGCGGGTCAACACCGTGACGGTCGGGCTCGTTGCGACGCCCGACTCGGCCGAGTTCTACACGGACGATGCCGAGGCCAACGTCGCCTCGCGCATTCCGATGCAGCGCATGGGCACGCCGATGGACATCGCGGGGGCGTGCCTGCTGCTCTGTGATCCGAAGGCAGGCTTCGTCACGGGAGCGAACCTGGCCTGCCACGGGGGCCGCCAGACCCCCTATGTTCCCAGCTCGGACGCCTGAACGTCCGCGCGCGCCCGGAAGCCACGGAGCACCGACGGATGGAGCCGAACCGCAGCCTGAGCCTCGACGAGATCGACATCTCGCAGATCGAGTTCTGGTCGCTGCCCATGGAGGTGCGCGAGGGCGCCTTCGCGACGCTGCGCGCCGAGGATCCGATCCGCTTCTTCGAGGAGATCTCGCTGGCCGAGATCGGCTTGCCCCAGGGCCCGGGCTACTGGGCGATCACGCGGCATGCCGACATCCAGACCGCGAGCAGGACGCCGGAGATCTTCTCGTCGGCGCGCGGGGCGACCTCCATCGCCGACCTGCCGGCGGAGATGCTCGAGTTCTTCGGCGGCATGATCAACATGGACGACCCGCGTCACGGCCGGCAGCGGCGCATCATCTCCCGGGGCTTCACGCCGCGGGCGCTGGCCCGGCTCGAGGAAGGCGTGGCGCGCCGCGCCAGCGCGATCATCGACCGCGTGATCGAGCGCGGGGAGTGCGAGTTCGTCGCCGACATCGCCGCGCCGCTCCCGCTGGAGATCATCTGCGAGATGATGGGGATCCCGGAGTCCCAGACGGAGATGGTGTTCCACAACACGAACGTCATCCTCGGGCTGGGCGATCCGGAGTTCGTGGCGGAGGGCCAGAACCCGCTGCTCGCCGCCATGCAGGCCGGCTCGGAGCTCGCCGCGCTCATGAAGGAGATGGCCGAGGAGCGCCGCACCACGCCGCGCGACGACTTCACCACGGCGCTGATCCACGCCAGCGGCGACGAGGAGGTGCTCACCGACGAGGAGCTCGCCTCCTTCTTCGTGCTGCTGGTGGTCGCCGGGAACGAGACCACGCGCAACGCGATCAGCCACGGCATGAAGGCCCTGTGCGACTTCCCCGACGAGCGCCGCAAGTGGGCGGCGGATTTCGAGGGCGTGGCCTCGACGGCGGTGGAGGAGATCGTGCGCTGGGCGACGCCGGTGATCCAGATGCGGCGCTCGCTGCTGAAGGACACCACCCTGGGCGGCGTGCCGCTGCGCGAGGGCGACAAGGTCGTGCTCTGGTACAACTCCGGCAACCGCGACGAGGCGGTGTTCGACCAGCCCCACCGCTTCGACGTGACGCGCTCGCCCAACGAGCACATCGGCTTCGGCGGCCCCGGGCCGCACTACTGCCTGGGTGCGAACCTCGCGCGCCGCGAGATCCGCGTGATGTTCCAGCAGATCCTCGAGCGCCTGCCGGACCCCGAGATCACCGGCGAGGCCGAGCGGCTGCGCTCGAACTTCATCCACGGCATCAAGCGCATGCCCTGCGCCTTCACGCCCGGAGCGCCCCGGGACGCATAGCCCGTGGCTCCGGGCGGCGCATGGCGCGCCGTTTCTGTTGGCGCGTCGCGTATGCTGGCCGCGGAGGTGCCCCGATGGAACCCGCGCTGCGTGCGCTTCAGGACCGTGCCGAGATCCAGGATCTCCTGCACCGCTACGCCCAGATGGTCGACTTCCGCGAGTGGGAGCGGATGGAGGAGGTGTTCGCGCCGGGCGCGACCATCGACTACGCGAGCACCGGCGGGGTCGCCGGCGAGTTCCGCGAGACCCTGGCCTGGCTCGACCGCGCGCTGGCCCCCTGGCCGATCAACCTGCACTTCATCACGAACGTGAGCGTCGAGATCGACGGCGACCGCGCGACCTCGCGCTGCTACTTCCATGCGCCGATGGGTCGCGTCGAGGAGGGCGGCGGTCAGCTGGTGATCACCAACGCCGGTTACTATGACGACCAGCTGGTCCGCACCGAGGCGGGCTGGCGCATCGCGGCACGGCACTGTGAGCAGACGCTCATGATCGGAAGCCTGCCCGAGGGCTATGAGATCCCGCGCTAGCGGGTCGAGGAGAGTCGAGTGACGCGCCGAGTGGTCGTTTGGGGAACGGGGAACGTCGGGCGACCGGCGCTGCGGGCGATCGCGTCGCACCCGGATCTGGAGCTGGCGGGCGTGATCGTGTCCGACCCGAAGAAGGCCGGGCGGGACGCCGGCGAGCTGTGCGATCTGCCGCCGCTGGGCGTGATCGCCACGCAGGACGCCTCGATCGCGCACGCGCCCGAGGTCGACGCGGTCGCGTACTGCGCGAGCGGCGACCTGCGCCCGGTCGAGGCCTTCCAGGACGTGCTCGGCTGTCTCCGCGCCGGCACCAACGTCGTGTCCACCTCGCTCTACGGCCTGCTCTACGGGCCCACGGTCCCGGAGGCCGCGGCCGGCCCCGTGGACGAGGCCTGCCGTGCCGGCAACGCGTCGGTCTTCGTCTCCGGCATCGATCCGGGCTGGGCCATGGACATCCTGCCGCTGATCCTCTCCGGCGTCGTCGCCGACGTCCGCGAGGTGCGCTCCCGCGAGCTCTTCAACTACGCCCTCTACGACCAGCCGGAGGTGGTCCGCACCATCATCGGCTTCGGCGGCCCGATGGACGTGGTGCCCCCGATGCTCCGCGACGAGTCGCTGAAGAGCGTGTGGGAGCCGATGGTGCGCATCGTCGCCGAGGGCCTCGGCGTCCAGGTGGACGAGGTCGACACGGTGGTGGAGCGGCGTCCGCTCGAGCGGACCGTCGACGTGCCGGGCATGGGGCGCTTCGAGGCCGGCACGCTGGGGGCCTTCCGCTTCGAGGTGCGCGCGATCGTCGCGGGCCAGCCGCGCATCGTGGTGGAGCACGTCACGCGCATCGACGACGCCTGTGCTCCGGACTGGCCGCGGCCTCCGGAGGGCCAGGGCGCGCACGGCGTCGTGATCGACGGGCTTCCGCGTCTCGAGGTCTCGCTCCACTCGGAGGATCGGCACGAGAAGGGCGCAGCCGCCGGGGGCAACGCCACCGCCGCGAACCGGATCGTGAACGCGATCCCGGCCGTGTGCGAGGCGGGCCCGGGCGTCGTGTCGCCCCTGGACCTGCCCATGCCGCGCGGGCGGGTGCGCTGGGCCTGAGCGGCCACGGCCGTCGAAGACTAGACTCGCACGCGCGCGAGGCGTGTCGTCTCGCGAGAACGGCAACATGGGGGAGAGCCAGATGGCAGGGAAGTTCGAGATCTTCAAGGATCGTGGCGGCAAGTTCCGCTTTCGTCTCAAGGCATCCAACGGGGAGACGATCCTCGCGAGCCAGGGCTATGCCTCGCGCTCCGGGGTGTACACCGGCATCCGCTCGGTCCGGACCCACTGCAAGCGCAAGGCCTGCTTCGACGTGAAGAAGACGGCCAGCGGCCATCGCTTCAACCTGGTCGCCAGCAACGGCCGGGTGATCGGCACGAGCGAGACCTACAAGACGCCGCGCGCGTGCGCGGCCGGCGTGAAGTCCGTGCAGAGCAACGCGCCGAAGGCCAAGGTCGAGAGCGTCAAGTCCTGACGCCCGGCTGCGAGCCGGCGCTGCGCG
>JAAUYD010079574.1_pt1 | contig 12428 bp, 12 predicted proteins | sample 7278101 | NCBI WGS metagenome assembly JAAUYD01 (sample SAMN14350128, study PRJNA611818) | marine sediment metagenome | isolation source: surface marine sediment (0.6m) | place: French Polynesia: Moorea | collected 2018-08 | reverse complement strand
ACAAAAGAAACCATAGAAGTAGCTCAGCGTACTTTTGAATCAGTTCTTAGTTTACAACAAGATTTTCCCTACCTTACTTTTTGCCACACTACCCCAGCTTTATATGCCCAGATAGAAAAAAATCGCCCCGATCTATTTGCTGCTATTACTGAAGCAGTTAAAAAGGGAGTTTGGGAAGTATTGGGGGGAATGTGGGTAGAACCAGAGGTTAATATAGTTAACGGAGAATCTCTAGTCAGACAATTACTCTACGGTCAGCGATACATTAGAGAAAAATTCGGTGCGATTACAAAAATAGCATGGTTGCCAGATAGTTTTGGTTTCTGCGCTTCCTTACCTCAAATTTTGCGACAAAGCGGCATAGAATACTTTGTGACGGGAAAATTGCACTGGAATGATACTAACAAGTTTCCTCACGGCGTTTTTTGGTGGCGATCGCCCGACGGGACGAAAATATTAACCCTGATGTCTCCTCCCAATCTTACAGGGGTTATGGATATTAATCCTGTTACTACGGCTAACTATGCCATTGATTGGGAAACTCAGACAGGTTTGCAAGATGCTTTTTGGCTACCTGGAGTTGGCGATCACGGCGGCGGCCCCACTCGCGATATGCTAGAAATGCACCAACGTGCCTCTCAATCTCCGTTTTTTCCTCGTTTAAAATTTAATAGCGCTTTGAGTTATTTACAGCAGGTCGATCGACTATTCAGAGAAGACAAGGACAAAGATCGACAACTACCAGTATGGAATGAGGAACTATATTTAGAATTACATCGCGGTTGTTATACTAACCATGCAGACCAAAAACGCTTCAATCGTCGCTGCGAGGATTTATTATATCAAGCAGAATTGTGGGCTTCTTTAGCAAGTATTATTAGCAGTCAGAATGGGAATTTATCTTTTTCTCATCCACAAGCAGAGATAGAAAAAGCTTGGAAAAATGTATTGTTCAACCAATTTCACGATATTCTTCCTGGGACTTCGATCGAAGAAGTATTTATTGAAGCTAACCAAGCTTGGGAAGAAGTCGATCGGGTGGGGAATAAAATTTTGTCGGGGTCTTTGAGTGCGATCGCCTCAATAATTAAGTTACCCTCACCTCCATTACCCCATGCTATCCCTATTTTTGTCTTTAATTCCCTCAACTGGAAGCGATCGCAAGTCGTCGCTTGTGAAGTTACTGAAGATAATTGGGAAATTTACGACCTCGAAGGACAAAAATTACTTTCTCAACGATCGGACAAAGATAAGCTACTGTTTTTGGCTGAAGATATCCCTTCGATCGGTTATCGCGTTTTTTGGTTGTGTCGATCTCGAAGAGATCCGCGTAGCTGCGCGCAGCAAGGGAATGACGCAGAAGAGGTTTTTGGAGAGGAGTCCGAGGCTTTTATTTTGGAGAATGAAAAGCTGCGAGTTACGATCGATTCTGTGACTGGGGAATTAAGCAGTGTTTTTGATAAAATTAATCTCAGGGAAATTCTTAGTGGTGCGGGTAATCAATTACAAGCTTTTCAAGATAAAGGACAGTATTGGGATGCTTGGAATATCGACCCTAACTACGAGGCCCATTCTTTGCCTCCTACTGAGTTAAAATCAATTCAGTGGCTGGAATATGGCCCCATAGAGTGGTGCGTACGAGTCGTGCGACAATTAGGTAAGTCTGAATTTTGCTCCGATTATATTCTTCAAATTGACTCCCCACTGCTTAAAATCGCTAACACTGTAAACTGGCAAGAAACTCATGTTTTGGTTAAAGCTGCTTTTCCTTTCACGGTAGAAAGTGACTCCGTTACCTGCGAAATTCCTGGCGCTGCTATCTCTCGACCCACTCGTCCCCAAACACCCCTCCAAAAAGCTAAATGGGAAATTCCCGCAATGCGCTGGGCAGATCTAACCTCTAGTAGCACAAAAAATAATTTTTGTCAAGAATATGGAGTAAGTCTTCTCAACGACTGTAAATATGGTTATGACATTCAACCAAATAGATTGCGGCTTAGTTTGCTGCGCGGTTCTACATGGCCAGATCCTACAGCAGATCGAGGAATGCACCAGTTTACTTACGCCTTATATCCTCACAGTGGGAGTTGGCAGTCGGCAAAAACGGTTCGCCTGGGTTACGAGTTAAATATACCTTTAATCGTTCGATCGGGAGAAAATATTGAGAATAATTTTGAATCTCTACAGGGAAAAAAATTACCTGCTGTGGGTCGATTATTAGATTTAGGAGCAGATAATTTAATATTAATGGCACTCAAGCCAGCAGAAGATGGGGTCAATACTTGGATATTACGCTGCTATGAATGTCACGGGGAAGAAGCCGAGTTGTTTTTGCAAGGAGATCTAGATTTAAAATGCGATCGACCCCTAGATTTATTAGAAAGACCCCTACAGGAAGATAGAAGTTTATCTCCAAGACTGCCTATTGCTATACAGCCTTGGAAAATTGTTAGTTTTCAGATCGAGTAGATTTTTTAATCCTGACGATCGTCAATTTCTAATCTTCATGATCGTCAAATGGGTCGCTAAGTTGAGCTGAAGGTGGGCCAAAAGCTGTGTATATTGAGAAGGCAGTGATAGCGACTAACACTGCTCCGATAGTCATGCTAAGAACTATTGCAGGTTCCATATCTTAAATTAAATTATGAGTAATATTCTTCTATAATATTACAGAACATTACAAAAAACATTGACATACACTATTGGTGAGATATGGCACAGCGCACTCGTTTAGGAAATCTTCTCAGACCTCTCAACTCTGAATATGGTAAAGTTGCTCCTGGTTGGGGCACCACAACCTTAATGGCAGTTTTTATGGGATTATTCTTTGTCTTTCTCCTGATTATTTTACAGGTTTATAATTCTTCACTACTCATTCAGGGAGTTGATGTTGACTGGTCAAGTCTAGGTCAATAAAGTCATCAACACAGAGTTAATCTCAACAAAAAATTCCCCCCGCTAGTGGGGGTTTTTTAATACCCTTAAAATACAGGTAGAAAGACAAATAGGAAAATTACTGTCAGCACCCCGCACCGAAGTAGGGGGGCTTCGTGCCTCACCTTCAGTTAGCTGACCAGTTTAAGCCATTAAATTGGCTACGTTATCGGCAAGTGTTAAAGTTCCTACCCTAGAATGCGTGCCAGTTTTAGGCTCTAGAACTCAAAAGTTAAACAGTTTTACGAGGGGTAAGACAGTGCTTTTGAGATAGTACCGACCGATAACATTAACGAGGCTAACTTTACCCCAGTAATGGGAGTAATATAAGGGATACAACAATTTCCCTCTCCCGACAAGGGAGAGTGCGGTTTTAACTGCTACTCGTTTTCCTCTTCGGTCTAAAGACGCGAAGTTTCCAACTTTGGAGGTATTTTCATGAACATATTTGGTATAGGTCTGCCAGAAATGGCTTTGATTTTCGTGGTAGCGCTACTAGTATTTGGCCCCAAGAAGCTGCCAGAAATTGGTCGTAGCTTAGGTAAAGCGATTCGCGGGTTTCAAGATGCTTCTAAAGAATTCGAGAATGAATTTAAGCGAGAAGCTCAAGAAATAGAAGAATCAGTAAAAATGAATGCTCAGTTAGAAGAATCAAAGCAATTGCAGCAAGTTGCTACTAAAGATAAAGATGCTGAAAATCTTACCGAGCATAAATCTTAATAGATGAGATAAATAGGTGACAAAAATTATATCAAAATACGATCGACCCTTTCTATAAATACGCCATCAGCGATCGCCATAACCTAGAACAAAGGCTAGAAAAACTTGGCGATCGCAGGTAATAACTTATGGCATATTGTCACCAAAATCACCAAACAGCTTTCCAGCAATTAGAAAACTTTACACAGGTTGATTAGTAGGAACAACTAACAGACGAGGAATAAGTACGGGATCTGGTTGTTCTAAGATAAAGCGAACACTACGAGCAATATCTTCAGGTAGTAATGCACCACCAGAAGTAATATAGTCTTTGTTTTCCTCTGTCCAACTATCATAAAGTCCCGTATCTACGGTACCAGGAGCAACTGAAGCTACCTTAATTCCTGTCCCCGCCAATTCCATCCGTAGTGCATCAGTAAAGGCTTCTACTGCATATTTAGTTCCGTTGTAAGCTCCATAAGTAGGCATAGTTTTCAACCCAGCAATACTAGAAGTATTAATCAGAAAACCCCTACCGACTTTTTTAAAATGCTTGAGAGTAGTGTATGCTAAGCGATAAACTGCTTCTACATTGAGTCTTACCATTTGAGCAATAGTATCGATATCGACTTCTTCAATCGCCCCTACAGTCATCATCCCTGCATTGTTTAACACCACATCCAATTGTCCATAAGATTCTAAAGCAAATTCTAATAACTGCTGAGGCATTTCAGCATCAGTAATCGTACCCGCTAGCACTCTGGCATTGTTAAGAGAATTAGCAATTTGTTCTAATTTGTCTTGAGATCGAGCAGTAAGAATTAGTTTCATTCCTGCTGAATCGAGGTCTTGAGCGATCGCTTTGCCAATACCACTACTAGCACCAGTTATTAAAGCCACTTTGTTATTCAAATCCACGACCATCGCTTCCTTAATGAATTGATTATATAAATAACTTATACGAGACGGTTCGTCTTGTCAATAATTTGCGAGACGTGATGTCTCGTTTTAAGATCGGGAAGAGCATAACAATCTTGAATTAACCAGGATTTACCAGCTATGACAAAATCTCTTAAAGAGCAAAATGCTTCTCCTAAAAAAACTAGGCGACGGAGTCAAAGTTCTCATGAAGCTATTCTCAAGGCAACAGTAGAACTCTTAGAGGAGGTTGGTTATGTGAGAATGAGTATTGAAGGAATTGCTCGTCGTGCTGGGGTAGGCAAACAAACTATTTATCGTTGGTGGTCTTCCAAAGCAGCTTTAGTGATGGAAGCTTATACTACTGTGGTGGCCAATAAATTTCCTTTACCCAATACAGGAAAAGTTCAAGAAGATTTGGAGACTATTTTTTGTCCCTTGTTCAAAGTCTTAAATACCACTACTGCGGGAGTAGCTTTAGCAGGGATTATGACTGAAGCTCAAAATAATCCTGAATTAGCCCAAGCTTTTCGCGACCAATTTGTGGCTAGCCGCCGCACGACGATCAAAAAAATTCTCTCTTCAGGAATAAAAAGAGGAGAGTTAAGAGAAGATATGGACCTAGAATGTGCTGTTGATAGTTTTTATGGAGCGATGTGGTATCGATTGCTGCTCGGTCATGCACCTTTAGATGAGGATTTTGCTCAAATTTTAATCGCTCAATTATTACAGGGCATCCAATCGTAATTAAGGCATTACCAAATTACTGGAAAGCGATCGCCGATCTAAAGATTCAGCAAACTTTAAGATCGCCTTAAAAAACGAGTAGGGATTAATTCAGTCAACTTGGGATAGAGTAATGTTCTTTCCTTCTTTGTTTGCCATTCCAAAACTTCGGCTATATCTTTGGAAGTGCAACAAGTAATGTTTTGGCAAATAATCTCATAGGTTGATTCCAACCATAACATTCCATCTACCCTAAAAACATTATGACTGTTAACTTTAAGGCTGATTTGCCCTTCGACAGAAACCCAAAGAGAAAATTCGGACTTCTTACGGTGAGCTGTTAGCTTTTGAATATCAATAGGTTCAGAACATTTTGCGTAGATTACTTGGTTAGGTGGAGGAGGGGGAAAATGACTACATTGCCCCAAATAGGGCATTAACAGAAAATGAGTCAGTAATCGATTCTCATTCCAGTGTAAGGGTAAAATTACACCTGACAATTTAAGAGTTTGACCGTTAATATTTTTATTAGTTGCTTGCTCTATTCTAGACTGTCGTATTTTTTCTCGTTCGGATAAAAGCTGATTAAAATCAATACCTGTTTCAGCAAAGGCTTGTTCAATCTGTTTTGCTTCCTTGGCTGATGCTCCGTTTGGCTCTGCTTTTTTCGTTTTTATTAACCACCGAATACGACTCAGAATGGCTAAATCTTCTAATTGTTCTGAAGTTAATTTAGCAAAAGAATCTTCAAAATTTGATTCAGTTTTACTTGGTAATAAATCTTTCCAGTGTTGTATCTTAGATTGCTTAATCAATAATTCATACGATAATCATTATTTACAGAGTATTATTTACAGAGTATTTTTGTAAACTACACCATCTTTCATAATTACTTTAAGACTCTCAATGGGTTGAGGGGGTTCTAAATCGGTGAACCATTTATCTTGTCCCCCAAGCAGCTTCATATCTTCTAAGGGGTTCCCGTCAACTATTAAAATATCTGCTAAAGCCCCTTCTTCAATAACACCTATTTTACCGAGATAGGGATTGCGAGGACCAGACATAGCTAGTAGTTCGCCTGCTTTGGAAGTTAGTTGTTTTAACACCTCGAAGTTGCTCCCGAATGCTTGAGCGCGCCACCACAACTCATAACGACGGGATTTCATACCATCATCAGAAGGTCCGAGAAGATCGCTGGCAAAACCGACATTTACTTTATATTTGACAAGCCAAGGAGCAAAGTTTTTATATTGCTCCTGCATAGCTTTAATAGCATCATGTTTCGATTTAGGAACGTTCGGATTATTGAATAACTCAGGTGACATACCCCACATTTGAGGACAAACAAAAGCACCTGCTTCTGCTACCTGCTGAATTACTTCTTCGCTCATAAAAAAGCCATGTTCTAAACACTTTAACCCTGCTTCTAATGCTCTTTTGATAGCTTTGTCAGTGAAAATATGAGCAGTAACATAAGTTCCCCAATCTTCCGCTGCTTCAACAGCTGCTTTCATTTCATCAAGGGTGTATTGAGTTGTGTCAATGGGGTCATATTTCGATGAGCCACCCCCACCACCCATAATTTTGATTTGACTTGCACCCATCATCAAATTTTGTCTGGTTGCAGCCAACACAGCATCCCGTCCATCAGCTACAATACCAATCCCTAGGCGAAAGAAGTTAGAAGGATAACGATTGCCTGAAAGGCTGGGATTTGGATCGTTCCAGGCTCTGAAATCCCCGTGTCCAGAAGTTTGACTAATAAAAGCTCCAGAAGGATAAATACGAGGTCCATAAATTTTACCAGCATCGATCGCCCGTTTTAATCCAAAAGTCGGTCCCCCCACGTCTCGACAAGAGGTAAAACCATCAAGTAAAGCATAACGAGCATGAAGAGTAGCATTAACATGAAGATCTCCTGCCGTAAAGTTTTCTTCAAGATTAGCAAAATCACCAGATATAGCGAGGTGAGTATGACAATCAATCATACCTGGCATTAAGGTCATTCCTTGACCTTCAATTTCAGTCGCACCATTGGCTGGAATTGCTTGAGCTGATATTTGGGATATTTTGTTATGCTCTACAAGCAAATTCATTCCTATTTGTAAGCCATTAGTTTTGCCATCAAAAATATTGACATTCTTGAACAATAACTTATTCTCAGGGCTAGTTAGGGTTGTACCTGAACCTGGTCCCATACCAGGAACTGCCATTAAACCTGAAATCCATTCACTCATAATTTTCTCCTTAAAATCAAATAGTTTGCCAAACACTCTGGAACAAAAATTTCACACGCTAGAAAGAGTTAGTTCACTACTGCTTGATGTTAATTAAGTAAATCCCAATGATTTTTCCAAAGCCTCAACTACTACATCGGTAACAATTTCAATGCGATAGGTACAGGCATTAGTCTTGGCGGAGTTAAAAGTTCCATTTTCCCAATATTTGTTACTTCCTGCTCCACCACCACAAATTCTAAAATAGGGACAAATTTGATGACAAAGAGCGATTCCAGCAGTTATATCTTGGTAAATACGTTGAAATTTCTCGCTGTAGCATACAGATTCAAAAGTATCTTGTAAGACATTTCCCAAAAAGAAGTTCCCATATCTTTCTGTTTTTACAGATAAAAGTTCTGGGTCAAAAGTAGAAAAATTTCCCTGATAATCGATATTAATAATGGCGAACGGATGAGTCATTTCTGTATCTTTTAAGCTTTCTTCGCTATAAATCAAATCAGCAAGAATTTCAAATTCTCGCACTTCAAACTCTCCGTCACTTTGAGTTGTTAAATCCCAAAATCTTTTGATAAATTGCCGATAACGCTCTTGGTACTCCGTTCTCTTTAAGGAAGAAGAGAGATTGATGCCCTCGGTTTCTTCCATATTGAAACCCACATCAGTAATGCCATTGTCTCTAAAAAAGTTAAAAATTTCGTCGGGGTAATCTAAAGAATCTGCAGTAACAACAGCAATAATATTATGAGGAATTTCGTTCTTTTGTAAGTAATGAATTCCCCGCATAGTTAGTTCGTGAGAACCTATTCCTTTTCGATTTTGGCGATGAGCATCGTGAATAAATTTTGGACCATCTATGCTCACTCCAACGTGTACGGGGTATTGTTTAAAGAAATCGCACCACCGTTGATTGATTAAAGTCCCGTTGGTTTGAAAAGAATAGTTAAAGCCAAAATCTTTAGTGTTGTACTTTTGATAGGCACTTTCAATTTTTTCAAAAGCTGACTGATAAAAAGAAATGGGAACGGTTAGAGGTTCACCAGCATGCCAGCAAATAGTAAAGTCAGCTTCAAAAAAACGGCTGGTAAAGATATTTTTAAAGAGCGGTTCGATTAAATCGAGAGATAGTCGATTGTTGAGGTGTCGGTTTGGTAAATAACAATAATCACAATTAAGATTACAAAAAGAGGTAGGCTGAATAACGACTAGATTAATCGGCCCAAATTGAGACAAGTTCATATAATAAACTAGAATTCTAACTACTTAGTATCTACGGTAATAATTGTAAAAACCACGTCTATCCCCCCATCGTCTTGGTCTTCTATTTAAAAATCCTCTTCGTCGTCCGTTAACAAAGGATCTCCTCCGGCCTTTCAACCAACCACGAGCTATTTCTGTAGGGGATTCGGCCACGGATTCATCGTCAATTTGATTCGCTCTTTCTTTGAGGGTCGCAGCAATTCGACTCAAACGGCTGTTTAAGCTTTGAGAGGTTGGATCTTCAACTTTATTCGATTGAGTAGCTACTGCTTGATGGGGAAAATTTAGAGCGCACAGAGTTACTAAAAAACTTATCCAAGTAGCTTTTGTTACTTTCAAAAGAAATTACTCCTACTTAAAAGCTGATAAAGTTAACTGTTTATTTTGGCTCCGATAAAGGAATTTGTTCGTGGAGCATGATAGTGTATTCAAAAAATTCTTTGATGATGTTGGTATCGTTAACAGTAATTACACCTTCGGGACCAAACCATCGATTTACTATTTTGCTGGCGGGTTCTTCTCCAATTAGATAGCCTTGCATTAATTTAATAATGCTGTAATTAGCAATGTTGAGAAAAGTTGAATTACTTTCTGGAACTATACAACCAACTCCATAGCGAGCATAAGGAGCTTCAGGAAATTTGGGGAATATTTCATAACGATCGGGGTCAATTTCTTGACGAATTCCATCTAAAATAATCGCGTCTCCAGCTAAAGCATCGATTTGACCCGTTTGCAGAGCTAATATTCCTTGTTTAACATTCTTTTGAGGAACTAAAATACTTTGAGGATGAACTCGTTTGATAACATCTTCAACAAAGGTGGCTGGAGGAATTCCGATTTTTTTTCTCACTAATGAATTAGCTGTACCTAAAGAACTTCCTTTTGGTACTAAAATTCTGATACTGGAGGTGGTATATCTGACGGTATAATCGACAAAATCGTCTCTTTCCCAAGTAAAAGTTACATTACAAGCAATATCAATCTCCCCGCTAGTAATTTTAGGGATAGCTTCTACAAAGCTATTTGTTTCCACAAAATCTAATGTAATTGGTTTGTTTAGTTGTTTCTCCAGTTCAGCTTGTATCTGCCTCAGAATGTCGATCGAATAACCATCTAATTCTTCTTTTTCATTGAAATAGGCGTAAGGAACTAAGTCAAATGAAGTGCCTACGGTTAAAGTTCCCGTAAGAGCTATATTTTCCATAATGGTATCGGCTAGGCTTGGTCTTATTCCCATCAGCACAAGCAATATACTTATAAAGGTTATCGAGAGTTTCCTCAACATTGCTCCTCATCCACCAATTCAATCAAAGATGTTATGTTTAGTTCGGATTTGTTAATTAAACATAGTTGCTGAGTATATTATCATTAAATAAACTCTAGTCTAGAAATTCACCAAACTTTAAGATGGTCTTAAATCTCTCGCTTGGTTAAAATATTAATAAAAAAAGAAGGACGATCGAGAACGGAGATCGCACTTCTCTAACTTTATTATCCAAGTTCTAGTATGGGATATTAAAAGCTTATTAACATGAGGCTGCAGTCCCATCTATATATAGGACTGCAGTCCTATATTTGTCTCATTTTGTTGCGGATACCACTTAGCACATCTCTCAGAGATCGGTCATTAGATTTAGCAGCAATTTTTAGAAAATAGGCAATTTAATCACTTTACCCTCAAATTTTATATGGGTTTCTGATTTTTGTTGATAAGATTATAAATTCATTTCGATTTTTAACATAATATGGCCTTATTGTTAACTTTTTTATTTATTTTCCAGAGGATCCGGATAAGTAAATTTAATTTGTTTTTAAAATAGACGAGTAAGATTATTTTAAAAATTTTGATTATTAAAGAAATGAATAAATTAAAAACTGATTTAAACATGAAAGTATATCAAACTTGGGACAAACAAGCTCATACCTTTTGGCAAAAATTAGCAGGGCAAAATTATCAACTGAGACCAATAACCCCAAAAGAAGATTTATATCAAAACTGGGTTGGAAAATCTCAAATATTTTGGGAAGAATTAGCTCAACTTCATACTTATCAGTTGCCTCAAACTATAAAAATGAAAGCTAAAAAATAAGAGCAACTTAAGGTCGATCGGGTTCGATACGGAGCAGTTGTCCTTTGGATTCATCTGTCAAAATATATAGAAGTCCGTCAGGACTTTGCCTCACGTCCCGCACGCGCTGACCTATATTAATTGACTCTCGAGCGATCGCATTGCCCTCTGCGTCCAAGTCGATGCGACGAATATCCTTAGAAACCAGCCCCCCCGCAAATAGATCTCCTTTCCAACTACTGAAGCGATCGCCCGTGTAAAATGCTAACCCCGAAGGTGCTATTGCAGGTGTCCATACAATTTTGGGGTCTACCATTCCTGGAAGCGATCGAAACTTAGAAATTTCTCCTCCACTATATTCGCGACTGTGGGTAACTTCTGGCCAGCCGTAGTTTTTGCCAGCTTCAACAAGATTGAGTTCGTCACCACCTCGCGCGCCGTGTTCGGTTGACCAAACTCGATCGTTCGCTCGATCGAAAGCGATTCCCTGGATATTGCGATGTCCGTAACTCCACACGGCTGAATCCCCATTGGCAGATTTTACAAAAGGATTATTGTTTGGCACCGATCCGTCGTCGTTTAGCCGCACAATTTTACCGAGATGACTGCGAAGATTTTGAGCTTGTTTGCGGATTAAGTCTCCCTCTAATTTAAGAGGTGGGTTGCCACCATCGCCGATCGCCACTAGCATTGTACCGTCAGGCAGCCAAATAATACGCGAGCCAAAGTGCTGCGTACCAGATTTAGTTTGAGAAACCTCAAAGATTACTCGTAAATTGCTCAAAGTGTTGCCGTCAAATGTCGCCCTTGCGACCCGCGTTCGGTTTGCTTGTCTCGTACCGTGGGAATAGGTGAGATAAATTTGACGATTTTCACTAAAGCGCGGGTGAATAGATACATCCATCAAGCCACCTTGACCGACTGCAAATACTTTGGGAACACCTGCGATCGGTTTGGGATCTAGCACTCCATTACGGAGTATTCGCAACCGTCCCGATCGCTCGGTAATTAACATAGTTCCATTTGGCAGCCACGCCATGCTCCAAGGATGTTCTAAGCCTTCTACAACAATCGTTTTTTTAAAACTCTCAGCAACAACGGCAACATCACTTTTGGAAGTGGTTAGATTACTCGGCGATGAATCATCCGCTTTGGAAGGATCGGGCGAATTTTTTAGGAGAGAACAACCAAGAAGTGTTAAGAGAACACTTCCACTTAGTGCGCCCTTCATTAAGCAATTTATTATAGCTTTCATATCTTTTTCGCCAACCCTAATCAGTTTGCGATGATAATTTTTAGGATATTTTTAGCAAAATATCTAATATTAATTAAAAACTTATTCTCTTAGTTTAATATATAAATTAATCGATCGTTATGGGTAGCAAATATGTAATTAATTTTGTTTAAGTATTTATACAAAAAATTTTGCTTAGGTTTTTATAAACTGTTGAATATGTTCGAGAAGATTATTAAAAAAGTTGACGACTTTTTCGTCAATAAAATCTTCGTCGGGTAGCTAGTAGTTATCTTTTAGCTCTAAAATCTGGCAGGGACTGCTTGAGAGCATCAGAGGAAGAAGATT
>JAAUYD010161079.1_pt1 | contig 12429 bp, 8 predicted proteins | sample 7278101 | NCBI WGS metagenome assembly JAAUYD01 (sample SAMN14350128, study PRJNA611818) | marine sediment metagenome | isolation source: surface marine sediment (0.6m) | place: French Polynesia: Moorea | collected 2018-08 | reverse complement strand
GATGAAAAAAACGTGCCTGGTTCGGGCAAGGCCTATGTTTATGCTCTTGAGGAACAATTTGTTGCTGATTTCTCTGCTAATTCAACGAGGGGGCCAGCTCCTCTGACAGTGAACTTTACCGACAAATCTACGGGGAGTATTACCTCTTGGTTATGGAATTTCGGTGATGGGTCAACCAGTTCGGAGCAAAATCCTTCACACACTTACACTAATCCTGGAACTTACAATGTGAGTCTGATTGTTACTGGTCCTGGGGGGTCAGATGAAAAGACAAAAGTGGTTTTCATTTCAGTATCGCAGTTGAGGGGCGGCAAAGCAATGCCCTGGATACCGTTGCTGCTGGATGATTAATCTAGAAGATGCAATAAGTACAGATTGCTGCTATGAAAGGCAAAATATCACTTTCCTTAATTCGTAGAGTTATTCGAATTATATCTGAATAAAATTTTTTAAAATTGATAGTTGGATTTCTGGCAAGAAAGCACAAGGCTCAGGACACCTCAAACTGGACCTGAAACCTCTATATATCACAAATGGCGCCCGAGAAAGATATGCTCAATTACAACTTTTAGGAACTATCAAATATGTTTATTCACTAATGTGGTATCGATACACAAGGAGGCAGCGGAAGTAGAACTCAGAAAAGGAAATAAGCATGGTTGATCGCGATACCTCAGTAAAACGCATACCAATTATAGATATTTCCCGTTTCTATGGCATGATTTTGGTATATTATGGCCATATTGTAGAGCAAGTCATGTATTTGGGCAGTGCAGAAGCTTCCATCCATTACAAGTTAATCTATTCCTTCCATATGCCGCTTTTTTTCTTATTGTCCGGGACCATTGTCTCTGAAAAAAAATTGGCCTTGCCGTTTGGCCAGTTCTTTAAGCGGACTGTAGCTGCAAGACTTCTTCCATATCTTTTGTTCAGCGTGTTGCTGGGAATCGCTTCTCTTTTTATTCCGGGATGGCACCCTTTGGGAGAACTGACCAGCAGTAGTGCCTACATCAAGAGTATCTCCGACACACTTAAAGGGCTGCCAGCCTTTTGCATACCGCTGTGGTTTATGGCTCTGCTCGTCAGTGTCGAGTTTTTCCATTACTTTGTTTCCAAACTTGTGAGGAATTTTACTGCTTTGGCAATTTTGGCAGTGGTACTTTATGTGGGTGGTTATTACCTCAATGAAGCATATTTCTTTCTGGCAAAAGGAAGGGCGTTCTGGTTTATCAACGAAGTACCGGTGGTTTATTGTTTTTATGTAGCCGGAATTTTGATCGCGAAAAGTGGATGGCTGGAACGTGATATTCCAAAACCGTGGTCCGGGATAGGCGCGTTGTTCTGTCTTTTTTTAGTTGTAGTGACTTTTGATTTGAATATGGGGCCATTTCGGTTCCTCAAGGCTGTGGTAATTGTTGCGTCTGGCCATGGAAATATTTTCCTCTTCCCATTGACAGCCTTTCTCGGATCAATCTTTGTGCTATTGGCAGCAAGCAGCATCCCGAATTGGGAGTGGTTATCGTATATGGGGAAAAATGCACTTTCCCTGTTCTGCATGAATGGTATATTTTATCATTTCGTCAACCCTGTCGCTGCTAAGTGGTTTTCAGGGACATTTGAAATGTCTCATGCTACGGTTTTTATCTATACAGCAGCCATGACGGTTCTCAGTCTATTTCTGTGTGTGCCGCTGATATACCTATTCACCACATATCTGCCACAATTCATGGGAAAACCGACACAGGATGGGCCTTTATGCAAACCATTGATCAAACTCTGATGCGATTGCCCTTTACAGCCGGAGTGATTCAAATTGAACTCAAACCGTGTCCTTTAAAAGTTTGCGATATCCTCATTCCCGGCGCCTGGTTTCTGGTGTAGCTTTACTTATTTTCACACTTGAATCGCTGGAAATGGCATGATATCCATTTGAGATCTGGCATTTTCAGTATGTTACGATCATGGCACGTTAACTTCAATAAACGCCAACCTTATATTGCTACAATTGAATTAAAATAGGTAAAAAATTGATTAAATTAATGCGCATTATAGGATATGGATCTTTAGCTTGCATCCTTTGTTTAACCTTCATTGGCCTAATACTTAGCTTCATAGAAAAAGGGTCAACTGGGCTAGGACGCTCTTTTGGTGTACCTGAAATAATTGTGATTGCGATTGTCGCAATACCGTCAATTGGACTTATCTTTCTGGACCGTTGGCTGGAACATCGACGAAAAAAAATGATTATTGAAGCCACTATCCGCAGATAAAATTACGGATTTATAGCTCCCAAGAAGGAACATATCGTGATCAATTGGGATGGACATCGACGAGAAAGAGACCAGAAGCTGTGACGAAATTGTCTTTCTATTTGACATGCTTCAAGGTATGCATTCTCCTCAACCCTCACCACAATGGCTCTTTACCAATGCAGCTTGAGGTGTTTTGAAGCCTGCTCCTGCAAGCCGACTTCGAGGGACTAACAAACCCTCATCTCCTATGCAGCCTCGTGGCGCACTTGCTGCTATCTATTTTTGGTCATTTTTATCCTACAGGGAATCAGAAAAGTGTTTTTATAGTAAACGAAGACTGATTACAACTTGATTATCGGCAAACTTGGCAAAAATTCCGAGACAATAGAAAATTGTCACTTTCTAAAACCCCATAGATATAAGTGAAAATACCTCTACAACACTCAATTGCCATGAACACCGCGGCTCAGTTCAACAATGTTTTATCCACCATCCCTCTATTCTCAGAACTACGTAACCTCCTATAATTTTTGACTTTGACACGCATGCCTGATATATCTTTATCCATTACGGGACAATGGACAAAACTCTAAACGTTATGAACACGGGAATAATAAATTGAAATTAGACAATATTACATCGATTGGCCTGTGGGTTGGTTTGGCTTTGTTAGCACTCGGTTGGTTTAAAGTTATACCTTTAATATACGGTTGGATCGGCTTTGCTATTGCAGTTCCTTCCTTTATTGTGGAGGCAATAAACAAAAAAAACATGCCTCCTTCTAAGAGTGATGACAATTCAGGGTAAACTTCTCAACCCCATAAACATGAAAACAAAAGATTCATCCCGATTCACTGGAGACGGAGGCGGATAAGCCGCGCCGCTCAGCTCAACCGACGCCACTGATATTTGCCTGAGTTGTATCCTAAATGAAAGGAGGATAATTTGAGCGTGAATGTCCTTCTGATAAAGGGCGATAGATTGGAGAATCAGGCATGCGATGATGTTGCTGGCATCATTCAGACAGAACTCGGTTTCAGCGTGGAATTTACTCACCTAGAAATTCTTAGTGAAGTCAATCTTAAAGACGTTAATTTGGTCTATTTCCCTGGAGGTGATTGTGATTCTATTCTTTTACGCGAAGCTGTTACCAGAGCTTCCCGCAAAGTCCAAGCTGCTGTGGCATCTGGGATCGGATACATCGGCGTATGCTGCGGAGCTTTTGTTGCAGCAGAAGCAACAACGACGTCTTTCCATTGGGATATAAGAGGAGGATCTTTTGGCATTTTTCCTGGTATCGCAGAGTCGGCGGGAGGTAGGGGCATATGGCCCTTCTATTTTGATACCAGTCATCCTGTTCTTTCAAACTCTTTAGTCGCAGATAAAATCTCGCCTCTGATGAATTTAAAATTTGAGGGTGGGACAAGCAATTTGACGCCGACCTATGATACTGCTCACCAAAATTGGTGTGTTGCAAGCCTTGATAAACCCTCCCAGGGAAAACCGGTGGGTAAGCGTGCTGCTATGACAACCACCGTCTTCGGAAGAGGTCGTGTTTTCCTCTCTGGACCTCATCCTGAAAAACAAGAGGAGACGCACCCAATCATAGTGGCCGCAGCTGAATGGTGTACGCATAGGTCTGACCCAGAAACGGATGAGCGCCCGCTGGTTAAAACTGAAATTCCCTCAGAGGGACTGGTAAACCATTTCTTCTTGTGTTCTGCCAGAGGCTCACATGATCCAATGGGATTTCCCGTGGGATTTATCTGGGATTTCGGGGATGGTTCCCCAAACCAATATAGACCTGAAGCTGTACATTTATATAAAGAGCCTGGCAAATTTAAGGTCACTTTAACTGTTACCACAGGAACCAGGTATAACACGAAGTCTGTAGAGGTAAATGTCCACAAGACTTGAGACGCTAACAAGGGCATGAACATGGTGGGCAAAAAGCCGCGCAATTTTGCCGCCAGTTATTCCCACCGTTACGGATGTCGCCAACATCTATGCACTTCTATCGACCGTAAAAAGTTGTGATATCATCAGCCCCAGCTCTTGGGACTGAATTTCATGTTTCTGCCATAGAAGACCAACATATCAGCCGATTGAAACTTGTCAGTTACCCAAAACATATATGCCTTGAATCCATGGTTTATAATTTTTGTGAGTCAGATATCGTATGCGAACATATGAAAGTTGACAAAAACAAAGAAACTCCTGTACAAATAAGCTAAGCAGAGTTCTGAAATGTAATAGTGAATTTGATAAATTTATTCGGCAAATAAAAGACAAAAAAGCCCATTCATGGGGGAGGCCGGCAAAATGCATATTGTCTAAGTTAAAAGCCGAGTTGCCTTTGAAAGGTGGCTTGGCTTTTTTGTTGAATTCGTCTTTTGGCAGAATTAGGCAATCGCATATATAGACTACAACACGAAGGAGTTAATTATGGCTGACATTTCTGGTAAAAAGCTGCCAACGGTCGAGCAGGTTGAAGAGATAATCAAGGAATGGGGTAAATATACAGTTGAAAACTTTGCTGACCGATTTCAGTTGGACAAAGAGGTTATAGAGGCCACAGTAGGATACCTTCGTAAGCTAAAAAGAAAGTCTAACAAAAGTCAATCATCGGTTTTGGCATGCTATCGAGACGACAGACTGGAATCTATCGTCAGGTGCGCAGGCGATAAGCATGGTTTTGTATAGTGGATATCTGAAAAAAAATAAAATCGAATCCATTCCATACTCAATTCCTATAAGGAAAAATTGTTACAGCCAATACGTCACCGTAATTGCGAAACAGAGTACTAAGGGCTGCAGGGGGAATAGCAATGGGCAATCTCAGTGAATTGGCATTTATGGACGCCACCGCCCAGGCCGAGCTGGTACAGAAAAAAGAGGTTCAATCAATTGAATTGGTAGAGGCGTCCATCGAGAGGATTGAAAAGCTAAATCCGATACTGAATGCGGTTGTGACGAAAATTTATGATAAGGCCCGCGAGGTGGTCAAGAACGGGTTACCGGAAGGCCCTTTTACAGGCGTGCCATTTCTTCTGAAAGACATTCTGGCCTTCCACAAAGGCGTCCCGCTTACACTGGGCTCCAGACTTTTAAAAAATTATATCCCCGATCATGACAGTGAGTTGGTGACTCGATTAAAGCGCTCGGGTTTGGTTATTCTTGGCAAGACCAATGTGCCCGAATTCGGAATTCTACCGACCACCGAGCCTCAACTATTCGGCCCTTGCCGCAACCCCTGGGACAAAACGCGCACGCCAGGCGGTTCCAGTGGCGGTTCGGCGGCCGCAGTGGCTTCTGGCATGGTTCCCATGGCCCACGCCAATGACGGTGGCGGATCGATCCGAATTCCGGCTGCCTGTTGTGGCGTGTTTGGACTGAAACCAACACGGGCACGAAATCCGATGGGGCCTGATTTTGGCGAGGGATGGGGCGGACTGACAGCCGAACATGCCGTCACGCGATCTGTCCGGGATAGCGCCGCGCTTCTGGATGCCACCGCCGGCCCCGATATCGGTGACCCCTATTGGGCGCCGCCGCCGGCAAGACCCTTTGGGCTAGAAATCGGCCAAGATCCTGGCTGCCTGCGCATTGGACACCTCACCTCAACTGATTTTCCGATCCAACGGGACAGCTTGCGGGCTGTCCGGGCGGCGATCAAACTATGCACCGACCTCGGTCATGAAGTTGAAGAGATAACTCTGAACCTTGGGATTGACACTGAACTATTCGCCCGGTCATTTAAAACCCTGATTGCCTGTGGAACTGCTTCAACCCTTAAAGTATTGGGTGCCGCTGAAGAACAGGTCGAGCCCGTAACTTGGGCTCTGGCCAACCAGGCCAAAGAATTTGACGGTGCCGATTATGTCATAGCCGAGCAATTATTACAAAGAAGTTCACGTGCGATAGCCGACACTTTTAATCATTATGACATGTTGATAGCGCCGGCAATCCCAGAACCGCCGCCTTTTCTCGGTACTTTCGAACCGACGCCTGAGAATCCGCTGCAGGGATTTGACCGTGGCGGTCAATTTACCCATTTAAATCCTCTGGCAAATGTTGCCGGCAACCCTTCAATGTCGGTACCGCTGTTCTGGAATGAGGATGATTTGCCGATAGGTGTGTTATTCATGGGCCGATTCGGTGACGAAGCCAGCCTGTTGCGCCTGGCCTCCCAGCTTGAATTGGCACAGCCATGGGCGCAGAAACGCCCACCTTTATCTACCTGAATCTTATGGAGTGTATGATCAGTGAAATGTCCGCAATGCAGCCTTGAAAATCGAGAAACCGCAAAATTTTGCAACGAGTGTGGCCATCGGTTCGATATCACCTGCCCCAAATGCCATACATCCAACCGGGCTGGCAGCAAATATTGTGATGAATGCGGCCATGAATTGAGACAGCCGACTGATATCCCGGCTGCCAGAATTCACCAGTCCCGTTCATACACTCCTAGGTTTCTTGCCGACAAAATTCTGAATACCCGCAGCTCGATTGAAGGGGAACGCAAACTGGTAACCGTTTTATTTGCCGATGTGGCCGGTTATACGACAATTGCCGAAAGGCTTGATCCGGAAGAAGTCCACCAGATCATCGATGGTTGCTTTAGAATCCTGATGAACGAAATCCACCGGTATGAAGGAACCATCAACCAGTTTACCGGTGACGGCGTTATGGCCATTTTTGGAGCCCCGGTTGCCCACGAGGATCATGCCCAGAGGGCCTGTTATGCGTCCCTGGCGATTCAAAAAGCGCTCGGCGACTATGCCGCTGTATTAAAAAAAGAATACGATATTGACTTTAAAATGCGCATTGGACTCAACTCCGGTCCGGTGGTCGTTGGCGCCATCGGAGATGATCTTCGCATGGATTATACCGCCATCGGAGATACCACCAATTTGGCCGCCAGAATGGAAGGAGAAGCTCGGCCCGGCTGTATTTTTGTATCCAGACACACCCACTCAATTGCCAAAGATTATTTTGATTTCGAGTCGCTTGGCAAGATCAACATCAAGGGCAAAAAAAATCCCCAGGTTGCCTATGAATTGATTCGAATCGGTGATGAAAAAACCAGATTCACTGCTTCGGCCGCCAAAGGTTTAACGGAATTTGTCGGCCGCAAACACTCTTTGGCAGCCCTCAAAGATCCATTCGAGAGAGTGCTGACCGGATCCGGACAGGTTGTCGGTCTTGAAGGAGAGGCCGGTGTCGGCAAATCCAGACTGCTGCTGGAATTCGTTAATCAACTACCTGAAGCCGATTTCAGCTATCTTGAAGGTCGCTGCCTCCGCTATGGCGAGTCCATCATTTATATGCCGATTCTGGAGATACTAGGATCTTATTTCGGCATTAAGGAAAACGATAGCGACGCTGTCATCAATCGCAGAATACATGAAACGCTCGTCGCCCTGGACGACAACCTTACCGGCAGTATTGCACCCCTGCAGGAATTATTGACTCATAATCCGGGTGATGAAAAATACGCGGCGCTGGATCCAAAACAAAAAAGAGAAAAAACCTTTGAATGCCTGCGCGAAATTTTAATCACGGAAAGCCGGCGAAAACCGCTGATACTCGTGTTCGAAGATGTTCATTGGATTGATAAAACCTCGGAAGAATTTTTGGATTATCTGATCGGTTGGATACCCAAAACCCGTATCATGCTCGTGATCCTATACCGGTCGGAATATACCCACCCATGGGGTAGCAAATCCTACTATACCAAAATTGGACTCACCCAACTGCGATCAATCTCAAGTGCTCAAATGCTAACAGCCTTGTTGAGAAATGGGCAGATAAGTCCCGAGCTCAGGGAGCTGATCATCAGCCGCTCTTCGGGAAATCCGCTTTTTATGGAAGAATTCACATACGGCCTGTTTGAAAGTGGTGCTATCCAGAAACAGGGCCGGCAATTTAAATTGACAATCAGGCCATCTGATATTCAATTGCCGGATACCATCCAGGGCATCATTGCGGCACGATTAGATAGGCTGGATGACCGGTTAAAGTATATCATGCAGGTTGCATCGGTCATCGGGCGAGAATTTACTTATCGTATTTTGCAGGCCATAACGGGCCTGCAGGAGGAAATTAAACCCCGTTTGCATCATCTTCAGGGACTTGAGCTCATCTATGAAAAAAGCCTGTTTCCGGATTTGGAATATATCTTCAAACACGCGTTAACCCAGGAAGTGGCTTACAACAGCTTGCTTCAGAAAAAACGACGGGCAATTCATAAAAAAATAGCCCATGCGATGGAAATGCTCTGCGAGGATAGATTGGAGGCCTTCTTCGAAATTATCGCCTACCATTATTCCAAAAGCGGGGAATTGGATAAATCGTATCAATATCTGAAATTATCCGGCGAAAAAGCGACCAAAAAATTTTCCAATTGGGAAGCTTTTCAATTCTACAAAAAGGCCTGCCGTATATTAGATAAGATGGAATACAGCCAGCAAACCAAGAAAAAGAAGCTTGAAATTCTGCATTTAATGGCCATCCCAATGCAGCTTTTAGGCTACCCGGATAACTCCCTTCATTTCTTCCAACTAGGCGAGATACTTTCAGCGGAACTGGGAAACAAAAAAAGCCTTTCTTTATTTCTTGGCAACATCGGAAGCTACTATTCGGTGAGGGGCGGAGATCCACTGCTGGGAATAAAATACTCGGAAAAATCCTTTCACGAGGCTGAAAAAATTGAGGATACCGATATTATGGCACCCGTTGCCAGCCGGTTGTGTGCCTTTTATATTATCGCCGGCGAGCCGCACAAAACATCCCTTTTGGCGCATAAAGTGATCAAAATACTCGAAAGCCAGGATAGACAACAGGACTTCTTTGGTCTGGGGAACAATGTCTACACCGCTCTTAACCTTTACTACGGTCATAGCTTAGGATGGCTGGGCGACTTTGAAACAGGCGAAATTCATTGCAAAAAGGGTCTGGAATTCGGCAAAAAAAATGATAGCCTGACAGGTCTGGCCCTGGCGGAGTTTTTGTATGGATATCTGTATATGCACCGGGGCGACGGAGAAAGCACCAAATACCATTTTCAGGAATGCATCAAACATTGTGAAAAAGGCGAGGCCTTGATTTGGCTGGGTCTGGCATGGACCGGACTTGGCCTGGGACATTTTTTTACCAACGATATCGAAACTGCCCTGGGATATATTGAAAAAGGTAGTAAAATCCAAGAAAACGCCGGCATCCCCTACTATATGTCATTTCACCATTTCGCCCTGGGGTTGGTACAATTGGCATCCGGTAACGTTAAACTGTCTGAAGGATCTTTTCATCAGGCCTTGAGAATGTCACTTAATCATAGTGAAAAATGGATCGAGGGGACATCACGAATTTATCTGGGCATCACGGTCGCTCAGGCGGATAATGACAGCATCGAAACCGCAAAAAAATCCATTGTCGAAGGCATTGCCATATTGGAAAATAGAAAAATCAAACCATGGGCCGCTATCGGATATTTCAATCTGGGCATGGTACAAATCCACCGCGGGGACCTCAGACAGGGGCCTGTTAACCTGAAGCGTGCCGAGAAAATGTTCAAGGAGATGGGAATGGAATACTGGCTGGCCTTGACCAGGCACTCCGGCGTGGACGTTGAAAGGTTCAATGGTAAACACCCAACTGGTTAAAAATGCATTCGCCCGGAATGGTCAACCTGCCAGTTTGATTTTTTTTAGATCTTCCTCGATGGCGTCTCTTAATAGCTCAATTCGAATTGGCTTGCTGAATATCCCATCAAACCCGGCTTCAACCAATTCATTTCTGTCAAATTCGTGAATATAGCCGGACAAGGCATAGATAAGCATATCGGGTCGGGTTCTTCTGGCCCTTCGGCAGAATTCGGCGCCGTTCATCCAGGGCATTCGAAGATCGGTGATAATGACGTTGAAGTCCTTCCATTCCAACAGGTAGAGTGCCTCTTCAGGGCTGTCTAAAGCGACGACCGAAAAACCACATGATTCAAAAAGTTTCTTTATAACCTTGCATTGGGTGGGATTATCATCAATTACTAATATTTTTCGACTCATTGTGAATTATTTTTTTGCGTAATGAGAGGTTAAGAAAGCGGACCATTCGCAAGCCCCAAAGAAAATGCAGGCACCTTATCGAAGGTGATTGATGTTGTCAAATGCTATTATTGCGTAGACCTTAGATTTATAAGCAAACAGATGTTCGAAGGCTTCAGCACTCGATGCTATTCCGTGCTCCACCCAATACATTCATTTAATCAATAAATTGTCAATATTTATTTTAGGAAAAACGGTAGAACGATTTAAATTCTCACCGGAAAGCCGGTGGCTGATGTGTTGGTCACAGAATCGGGGCCATTAAACGGGCGAAGCGGACCGCCAGCTTAAAGTGAAACGGCCGGTGGCTATAATCTTCCAGGGTCACCGGCTGGCAGCGGCCGAAATCATTCGATAGCATGGTTTCGATTTCGCTGATAAAATTTGAGTCAAAGTTCAATAGCGTGATTTCAAAATTCAGCCGAAACGACCTGTTGTCTAAATTGGCAGTACCGACCGCCGCACAGCGCGAATCAATCAGAAATACCTTCTGGTGCATGAACCCGGCGGTATAGCGGTAGATCGATATTCCGAGTGGCAATGTATTTTGATAAAAGGAAAAGGAGGCCAGATACACAATGCGGTGATCCACCTTTTCCGGCAGCATAATCCGCACATCCACGCCCCTCAGAGCCGCCAGTTTCAGTGCGCTCAAAATTTGAAGATCCGGCACAAAATAAGGGCTGGCGATCCATACCCGCTCCCGGGCGTCATTGATGGCCTGGACAAACATCAGTCCGCAGGTTTCGAGGCGGTCCGCCGGGCCAGATGCGATAACCAGGGAATCTTCACCGCCGCCATCTGCTTTACACGGCTCCCAACTTAGTTGGGGAATTTCTTTTGTCGCCCAGTACCAGTCCTCAACAAAACAAAATTGGATTGACTGGACAACCGGCCCCTCGATCCGAACGTGGGTATCACGCCAGGCTCCAAATTTCAGATGCCTGCCCAGATATTCATCACCAATGTTATGGCCTCCCACAAAGGCAGTTTTTCCGTCGACCACCACTATTTTGCGATGGTTGCGAAAATTTAGCTGAAATCGGTTGGTTTTGCCCTTGGTCGTGTGAAAGGCCGATGTAACAACGCCGGCCATTTGCATTTCACGCAGATAGCTGTTGGGCAGTTTGTGACTGCCGATTTCATCATAGAGGAAATAGACCTTAACGCGCTCTTTGGCCTTTTGAATCAATTTATGTTGCAAGTCCCGGCCTAAAGAGCTGTCTTTTATGATGAAAAATAGCACAAGGATATAGTGTCTGGCAGCGTCGATCTCTTCAAAAATGCTGTCAAAGGTTTCTTTGCCGTCTATTAGCAGGCGGCTCTTGTTATATCGGGTTACGGGCATGTCGGCGAGACGGGTAAGGGCAGTTTCCGACTCGGAGAGACCTTGCCGAATCAGTCCTTTGGCAGCAGCCTCGGCTTGAATTTTGCTGATCAAATGACGAATTTCGGAATCATTTGAACTGCGAAGCAATACATACCCATTGAATTTATTGCGCCCGAAGATTGCATACAGCACCAGGGCCAACCAGGGGAATGTTACCAGTGAAATGGCCCAGGCAATCGCCCCCTGGGATGTTCTGGCATTCATTACCGCGTGAACGGCCGTCAGGATTCCGAGCAGCTCCACCAATGGAATGACAACGGCAATCGCAGTATATAGGACATCCGTATCAACCATATTCATTAATCTCCGATCTGAAGGGTCGGAAAGTTTTTCACACTGCATCCGGCCCTCTCGAGGAATTGTCCGTGAGCAGCGCTGATATTTGGCCAAGCACAAAGAATTCAACCAAAAAAAGTTTGGAAAAAAACCTCCCCATCCGGCATCGAGGACCGTTTATCTCTCCTATCGCAGACGCTTTTTGTCAATAGCTAATTCCAAGTCGGGGTTGACCGTGGATCACCTCCGGTCATGGCCGAATCTATAAATTTTTGCGATAGTGGATTTAAAACGGCTTCAAATAATAGATCCTTCTCATCCGCTGTAAAAGTCGATTCTTCCCTACTTTCCTCTGAACAATCAAACCCAATTACCAGGCAGCACAAATCGCTTGACTTCCCGAATGAGT
>JAAUYD010155066.1_pt1 | contig 12429 bp, 10 predicted proteins | sample 7278101 | NCBI WGS metagenome assembly JAAUYD01 (sample SAMN14350128, study PRJNA611818) | marine sediment metagenome | isolation source: surface marine sediment (0.6m) | place: French Polynesia: Moorea | collected 2018-08 | reverse complement strand
CTTTGGGATTGCTTCCCTACTCTGCGAGAACGCTTTCAGCGAACGGTCGCAATGACGGTTATTTAAACGGACATGATATTATCCCTCTTCTGTCATTCTCCGAAAAGTCTTACAATTTCTAAATTCTGTGACTCTTGTGTGTCAAGTGATCGCTCGGTTATTTCTCAATAGAATTTCCGCGAGATGGGAAAATGACAAAATTTTGGTTCAAAACATCTCAAACTATTGATACTAAGTCTCTTGACAACTTTTTATTAACAGGAAAAACCGGAGAATGACAGAAGAGGGTTATAGTTATTCAGCAAGCCCTACTCATTACTCATTACTCATTACTCATTACTCATAACTCATAACTCATTACTCATTACTCATTACTTACTTGATTAAATTTCACCCTTCTTTAAAATTTTAAGAGTTACCGTGCGTCTAGCTGGAACCTCACCAGAAGAAAATGAAATTTTATTAGCACCAACCTCTAAATTATCAATCAAGTAGTTTTTAATTGTTTCTATTCTGTTTTGGGTAAACTCCTCAGAAGGTTCCCCTTCCAAATCAGCAATCATTTCTAGATATAAATTGGGTTGTTGTTTCAATATTTGAGCGATGCGGTTTAATAATTGAGTATTTGCAGGTTGAAGTGTTGTGCTGTCTGGGGCAAAAGTGATAGAACCAGGATTAGTAGGAATCCTTTGCAGTCTGACTTTGGTATTAGGAAAATTAAGTCTGACTCTGATATCATTAGTTAATAAATTCTTAGCATCTGCACTAATGTCTCGCTCGCTCAGATATATCAGATTTAGGCTTAGGGTTTCTACATTACTTGTAATAACTTCATAACCCACTAACTGGGCTGGTAAGGGGAGTTTAAATGTTTGCAGTGCAGCTTCCGTACTTGTAATAAAATTAATGTGGGTTTCTGCAACGGTGGGTGGTAGTTCCTTTGTTGCTTCACTTTCTTGTGATTGAATTGCTGTTGCTAAATCAGCAATAATTTCGTTAGATGCTGTGGGGATTTCAATTAATTGTAGGGCGACTGAGTCAGGTTTTCTGTCTAAACGAGATGCGACTGATTTTGTATAAGCCTGTTTTTCTTGAGTAGTGTAAAACCTTTTGGTAATTACATTCATCTGAATCAATAAATTTTTTTCTTGCTCCTTCGCTGCAAATTTAATGATATCAGAACGGGATTCACCATTAGGAAATTTGGCAAACTGCTCTCGCCATACTTCCGTGCCAACTTGAACAAATTGATTATCTTTTTGTTTTTGGGTAATTTCTTTCTGGAGTTGAATTAAAGATTGGTTTAGGGGAAATAATAGGGTAATAACTGGAATTACGATCACAACCAAACGACTGGGAAGATTACCAATTACTTCTAAGGTTTTTGTCGGAGCAGGGCTTTTTTTTAAAAGTTTGTGAATGCGGAGACTTTCTGGATCTTGGTTATGCCAAAGTGGTACTTGTTTACGAATAGATGTAGTATCAATTTTGATTGCCAGAAATACTAGCATTGCCATTAAAGTAATGGCAGTTAAGTTAGTTAGAAATAGTAAACCACCACCACGGGCAATTTTCAGTCCATCGGGTAAATGGAGACTAACTGTAACACCAATGCCATATCCAACAACGCATAAAGGGGGCATTAAAGCAACTGCGATCGCTACCCCAGGAATGGAGGTAACTACCCCTTTAGCTTCTTTACAGGTAGCAATGGAACCCAAAGCACCGGAAAATAGAGCAATGACCAAATCCAAGACATTGGGTTTAATCCGGGCAGCAATTTCTGGGGTCAGTTCTTTAAAAGGTAATATACTCACCAGGAGGAAAGCAAAAGCGATGGCCATAAAGCAGCTCAATCCAAGATTAATCAATGCCCGAATCGCTAAAATTAAATCCCCCGCAGCGAATGCTAGCCCATTAGCCAGAATCATCCCCATTAAAGGGGAAATCAGCATGGCTCCAATAATTACCGCTGGACTATTTAATACTAATCCTAAAGTGGCGATCGCAGCTGAAAACAAGACTTGTAGCCAGTAACTCACGTCCTCTAAAGTCACTGAGTTTAACAAGTCACAATAAATCTCCTCTCTACGGGCATTTGTAATGCCCATATTAGTTGCAAACCAGTAGCGAAAACCTTTTTTAGCTTCCATGTTTGATTTTAAATGAGGTTTAGAGATTCAATTCTTAACTATTACCATTGTCATTTGTTTTTTATTGTTTTTGTTGTATTTTGTATTATTTTTATTGTATTTTACTTTGTGGTTCCCCTGTGTTTTTTCCTAACCTATGAAAGGTTTTAATTAAACACAGTTGTCTCCATGGACATTGCCTGCAAGCGATCGCAAACGCTCCAAATTTCTTGTAACATTTCTTCTAAACCATCACCAGATACGGAGGAAATCAAAAAAACTGGAGCGTGGGAAAGATGATTGAGCTGTGTTGCTAACTCTTCCACATCCTGATTTTGGCCACCCACCGCGTCAATTTTGCTCAATGCTAATATCTGGGGACGTGCAGCTAAATCGTGCCCATAGGCCTTTAACTCTTGTTGAATAGTTTGGTAATCTTCCACCACATCATCACTAGTGGCATCAATCAAGTGTAACAATACCTGGGTGCGTTCAATATGTCTGAGGAAATCATGGCCCAATCCCGCACCTTGGGATGCACCAGCAATTAGTCCTGGAATATCTGCAAACACCGTACCATCACCAGTGGGCTTACGTACTACCCCTAAATTTGGTACCAGGGTAGTGAAAGGATAATCAGCAATTTTCGGCCGCGCTGCGGACAAAGCGGAAATCAGGGTAGATTTACCGGCATTGGGTAGTCCAATAATTCCCACCTCTGCCAATAATTTTAATTCTAAACGTAACTGTTTAATTTCCCCCGGCAATCCCGGTAAAGCGTGTTCGGGGGCACGATTGCGGTTACTTAAAAAATGTTTATTACCCAGTCCACCTTTTCCTCCTTGGGCAACCACCAGGGTTTGTCCATGGGTAATTAAATCTCCAATTACTTCCCCCGTCTCCATATTATAGACAACCGTACCGCAGGGAACTTCAATGATTAAATCCTTCCCTGATGCTCCCGTGCGATTCTTGGGACCCCCACGGGCACCATTTTCAGCTTGAAAGCGATGGTTATATCGGAAGTCAAGCAAGGTTTGCAGATTTTCCACGGCGGTGAAAATTACCGAACCACCATGTCCCCCATTTCCCCCGGAAGGTCCCCCAGCAGGTACAAATTTCTCCCGGCGGAAAGCAACAATACCATCACCTCCCTTACCAGCTTCGACTTCAATTTCAACTCGATCAATAAATTGCATGGTTAATCAATTTTGGATTTTAGATTTTAGATTTTAGATTTTGGATTGGTAACTGAGCCTGTCGAAGTTTAGATTTTAGATTTACCGATTGATATCATGTTCGGTTGAACAATTATCATTAAAGCTTGCGCAAAGGCGCATTAGACGCGTAAAGCCTACGGCATAGCTCCGCTTACCGCGCAGCGTGTCACTTGTGACTCAGCGGCTTTCCGCAGGATAGGCGCAAAGAAGTCTACTAAGTTGTTATCGTACATTAATGGAAAATCCAGATCAAAATCATTGAAAGCATTATCTTGTAAGGATTTAATTCAAAACAGTACCATAATTCCTTATAACCCTTGTTTCGTAACAGTTTTGTTAAAACGAATCCTCAATCACCATAAAAGGGGCGCAACAGCCAAAAAATTAAGGAGAGTAAATTAAACATAATTTACCCTCCAGCATACAATTCATGTCGGTCACTTACTGCTAACTTTAAATATATTGTGAAATATCCTCACCACAATCATCTGCCAAATAAGACAAGGCACGAAAACGTAAGCCGACCATTTGCTCATACAGGGGGTTGAGTTTACACAAAGGAGGAATGTGTACTATCTTCCGCCCAAATAGGGTAATATTGCGCTCAAAAGGACACTGGGAAGGGATCATTTTGCACAGGAACCGTGCTACCCTGGGGTCTTCAATGTCTAACCCATCCAGCCAATCCCGCAGGGGATGTAGGGGATCTAGGTGCCGCTTAGATGGTTCTAACGTAATCCCCGTTGCGGCGTGGTCCCCATTTTCTAAGGTATGGCGCAGAGCCTCTAAAATATTCTCTGGCTCCCCTAAGGCGATACATAACTGGTGCAAGAGATAGTCCTCACTCTTAGAATAAGTCCCATCTGCAATCGCTACCATCACCGCCGTCCGCAAAAAATTTTCTGCTAGGGGGGTACCTTCCCCTAAAACAGTAGCTAATTCTTCGGGTTCAATGGCATCGAATGATTCTAAATTTACCCCCCCAGCCAGCTCATCTTGAGTAATACTGGTAATTAATTCTCTCTCTTGGGCATCAAAATCACCATCAGCCCAAGCAATAGTCAGCAGTCCACGTAGCCAAGCGGCAACTTGTTCACTGCTGTAAGGAGATTGAACAGCACTTGTCATAAACTCACGCCTCTAGCTTCTCATGAATCCATACTAGCCTGGGTTGGGGTTAGGGATTGTGGTTCGTTTTGCCAAAGCCCTTAGATGGTATAAATATTGAGATTCTAGGGTTAAAGGCAACAGGGAATAGGGAATAGGCAACGCCAGCAGGTGTGGGGCAAGGATTTAAACCCCGCCCCACACAATCGTCTCAAGGCAACGGGGCTTCTAACCAAATAGGAAACGAACAAGTAACAAATTCTACATTTAACCACAAATCTCACTGTTGCCTGTAGCCCGTTCCCTGTTCCCTCGACCAAAGGTGGGTGAACTTACCCTTTTTGGTTCCCTCAATCAAGGTTTTAGAACTCATTTCCTATGGGAATTAACTAAAATATCATTATTTATTAATGTTTTGATATATTTATTGATATTTGTTTTGATATCGATTTTCACAAATTATTATGAAAAATATACCACTACAAAATGTTATCCTAATATTGGAAAATTATCGTAAAAATATATTATTTTAGCTGAAGTACCAGTATCTAAAAAATAATTATTTATTTGATAATCATTAAAATATATTCATCTAAAAAGGCATCAAAAATGTTTTCTTTTGGTATTGAGCATGAAGTCGCATTTTTTAATCCCATGGGGGAGTTTGCTGATTTCAATCAGACAAATTTTGCTGATTTCGATCAAATCATAGATAGGCTACCTGTATATCCTGATGATAATTTACAATTAAAAATAGGAGATGCAGGAATCAGAAAAAAGAGATGGTATATAGAAGGGTTTGAAAGATTTGCTAATTCAGAACCACATCAGGTAATTGATTGTATTCCCAAAGGCATAGAAATTAGAACAACTATACATGATAATATTGCCAGTACAATTACAGAATTGACTACAAGTTTTAATTTATTACGTCAAATTGCAATTGACTTTGGTTTTGAACCAGTATTAACCAGCTTTAATCCTTATAATTCTGCCTTCAAGCTGGCAACCCCATTTAATGATTACGAACTTAGATATTTACAAGCTCATCCAGATGAGCAAACGGCTAATATTTATATGTTGACATATGGTCCAGATTTAAATATTTCTATGGCTGGATTATCAACAGAAGAACTTATCGATATTGGGCAGAAATTAACCTATTATAGTCCTTACATAATTCCCCTTAGCTATAGTTCTCCCTTTTATCAAGGTGATTTATGGTCGGGATTATCAATTAGAACATTTTATCGCACAGGAAAAAGAGCAGCTACATTAGTATTTTTAGCAAATAAGGAACAGCTTATTACCAGTAATCCCGACCTTACAAGAGTAGCACGTATCCCGGCAGAAGTAGGGAGAATTGAATTTAAAGCATTTGATAGTTGTGATGATTTTTCGATTTATGCTGGTTTGCTCGCTTTGTTAAAAGGTCTAATTTTAGATAAATCCCTAACCGGTAGAGCAATTGTACCAGACGCTGCTTTGCATCAACTTTCGGCACAACAAGGTTTTCATCATCAAGATATTTTCAACCATAGTCAAGAGATTTTACAAGCTGTTGAAGATGCATTAGGGGAAGACTCAGATATGCAATATTTACAACCCTTAAAGAAGATGTTACAAACCAAAGAAACTCAAGCTGATTGTATGATTCAAGAATTTAAGCAGATGGGTTCTATCGCCAAAGTTCTCAGACATACTTACAGCAAGAAAAATTTATAACTGACGGTGATAAATAATAATTAAATTCACGAAAATCATGGGAGTATCCTAATTTTTAAAAACTCCCCAACCTTATAGTTAACCATAATTACTCCATATAAATATATAAAAATCGAGAGGCCCAGATCCCCGACTTTTCTTAAAAGTCGGGGATCTAACTTCTCACAAATGATTTAGGATTGCTATAGCGTAAAACATTGTTTGTTGAAGCACCAAACTAATAAACACAAGACTTACGCAAAAAATGTCGAAAGTAGTGATAATCCGTTCATTAACACGACGAAAAATGAGGGTTTCCAGATGATTTTGCGTAAGTCCTAAAACAGTAAACTTATTATATGAAATTTATATGAAATCCGGATGAGAACGTTACCACAAAAACCTCACCCCCTTCCCCTCTCCTTATTAAGGAGAGGGGTGTCTATTCGCGTAGCGTGTCCGCAGGACTTAGGAAGGGGTGAGGTGACGACAATATGGTAAGTTCCACAAGCGGATTTGATATTACTTATTACTGATTAAATCAGGTAATGTTAAAACATGGAAATAAACCAAACCAATAATTATTAAAGTATATACCGTTGAACTACCCAAACTAATTACTATATCTTTTTGTATATTCCTTGGTTGCTGCCCCAGAAAAATATCTGTACCCCCCATCTGCATCATCAAAATACCCAACACATTTGATAACCAATAACCCCCAATGGTTGCTGCTGCAAATAAATCAGGAAATATCCAACTGACAAGATAGCCAAATAAATAAGCAATAGGGAGATTAAAAAACAAATCATTCCACCAAGATAATGGTGAAAGCATATAGCCTAACCCTACAAAAAATAAGCCTCTAATTTTTGTCAGCATCCTGTATTAACCTAGATAATTATTTAATTTTATGGGTTAAAAATAATTCTGTCGCGAGCCAAAATATCTAATACCTGCAACTCCAGCCATAACTATATAGGTAAGACCTAAAATAATTAAAATTAACTTTAATATTGCACACCATTTAGCAACTTGGGGCAAAATATCATTGACATTATTAAACAAAATATTCGTCAATGCTACATTTTCGATAATATCTAAAAACGCTGCCAACCACTGACTCCAAGCAATAGCCATTCCCATTAATTTCCAGGAGGAATGTACCGTTTCAAAAACCCGAATGGCACCGATGCAAGCAAGGCTTAAAGTAGTTGAATACACAGCTAAATAGAGAAAATCTAACCCCATAACAAAAGCAGCTCGAATTTTGGCTGCTTCATCCCAATATTTTACAACTTTGACACTATCTAAAGCAAAACTCATGATATCCGGTTGTAAAGGTATTATAGACATGACTATAGCCAAAATAGTTGTCCATAATAGTAATGGTAAAAAAATACTTAAATACTTATCAGACGAAATCTTCTGAAATGGATGTTGCATTGGTATTTTTTTGGGATTTTTCTTTAAAATTAACCGTAAAATAATAGGTAGGTTAATATTAATTTTTATCCTACCTCTTTGGTCAAATTATAATTGGTTCCTGGATAACTAAAATTTGGTAATTATGATTACTTGTTACTACTTAATTAACTAAATAATAGATAAAAATTACTTTTTGAATAATTTTTTCACATCTTGCCAGCCATAATTGAGAACTTTTCCTGTATTAAATATTTGATAACCTGCAAATAATAAAGTGGATGCAATCAAAATTGCTAATAAATTGAAAGAAGCAAAGAAATTCCCAGTAAACAGAATCACGGCTATACCTAACCCAATTAAAATCCATCCGATATTACGGTTAAAACGCCGTTGAATGAGGAAGTAAATCCCTGCAAAACATAATACTACACTAGGTATACTGACAAAAATGCCAATGCGAGTGTTGGCAGCTAACATCACAAACCCTGCTACTATTAATACTAATCCCATGAATCTGCTAGCGCGATTAGGGCGATCGCTAAAAGTGCTGATGTAGTTCGTTTCTATACCTTGGGGCTGGATAGTTGTAGGGTTGGCAATTGCTGGGATATTGGACTGGTTAACTTGTTTGTATTGCAGTATAAATGTAACTTTATTTCCTTGACCAAACTCAATTTGATCCCCTAGGTTGAGTTGGTAAGGGGTATGGGGTTCTAACTTAGTTTGACGAATGTACGTGCCGTTGGAACTACCTAAATCTTGAATATAGTAAGTGTTTCCTTCGACACGGATTTCTGCATGACAACGAGAGACAATATCAGCATCTGGGAAGTTAGAAACATCTATATCTATTTGTCTTTGCCCATTGGGCTTGCCAATACAAATTACAGAACTATATAGAGGAAAGTCAAAAGATGTATTGGTTTGCACATGGAACAGTTCTAAACTTAGGGCTGTATTCTCAGTGATTAATGTATCAGTATTTTGCATAGCCTGTTCTGTCTGAAGAACAATTGAAACTCTTTATTTGATTTTACTGTTCTCTCAAAAATTGTGGCATTTTTCCCTCCCAGACTGGTGTCTGATAGAATCTGGTTATGTTTTGGGGGATAGGGGACAGGGGACAGCAGGCTGTCAAAGGGTTTCTTGGATTTAGAAATGTCCGCGCTCTAAATACGTAGTGCTATTGGTTAGGAAAATTTGGTTAATAATCCCAAGAGTTTCTTACTTGTGGGTGTTAATAATGTCCGGCGATAGGCATCTGCTGCTTTCTTGATGGCTTCAGCTTGGGTAGGATAGGGATGAATTACACTGCTGAGTTTACTCAAGCCAATGTTATTCACAATAGCGGTGCTAATTTCCGAAATCATTTCCCCTGCATGACGGGCGACTATGGTTGCACCAAGGATTTCATCAGAACCCTTTTTGTGGAGAATCTTGACAAAACCTTCTGTTTCCCCATCTGCGATTGCCCGATCCACGTGACTAAAATCAATTTTTATGGTATTTACATCTATACCCATTTCCTGTGCGTCTTTTTCATACATCCCCACATGGGCAATTTCGGGGTCGGTAAATGTTACCCAAGGCATGACTAAACCACTGAGCTTGTAGCGCCCCAAACCGAAGGGAGAAAACAAAGTATTTTTAATTACAATTCTCGCTGCTGCGTCTGCTGCATGGGTAAATTTCCAATCCATGCAAATATCCCCAGCTGCATATATTTTGGGGTTGGAAGTTTGCAGGTAATCGTTTACTTGCACGCCCTTGCGTCTGTCGTATGTAACACCCACGGCTTCTAAATTTAATCCGTCCACATTGGGGACTCGCCCTGCGCCTACCAAAATTTCATCGACGGTGACAGAATCCCGACGACCATTACAATTAAAGTAAATTCTTTTACCATCCCCTAGGGTTTCTACTTGTTCCAAATCGCAACCCAATACTAAACGGATGCCTTCCCTTTGCAAGACTTTTTGCACAATATCTGCGGCATCTGCATCTTCTTTATTGAGGATGTGGGAACCGCGATGGAACAGCACCACCTCACAACCTAAACGTCGGAAAGCCTGGGCTAATTCGCTGCCAATGGGTCCACCGCCAATTACTGCTAATCTCTGGGGTCTTTGAGTCAGGGAAAATACGGTTTCGTTTGTTAAATATCCTGCTATTTCTATACCGGGTATGGAAGGGTGTAAAGCCCTCGCACCGGTGGCGATTACGGCCTTTTTGTAGCGGAGGGTGCAATCGCCAACTTTTACAGTTCCATTTTCTTCAAACCTACCTTCCCCCAGGAAAACATCAACTCCTAACTTTTGAAACCGGGGAGCAGAGTCTACATGACTAATACCTGCCCTTAATCGCCGCATTCTTTCCATTACAGCCGGAAAATCCACTTCAATATGTTCTGGAGGTTTAATTCCAAAGGGGGCTGCATCTTGCATATCAGCTACCACACGGGAGGAACGAATCACACATTTGGAAGGCACACAACCCACATTTAAGCAATCCCCACCCATGAGATGCTTTTCAATTAAGGCTACCTTTAAACCCAAGCCTAAACCAGCTGCACCGGCTGCGACTACTAATCCCGCAGTACCAGCACCGATTACTACTAAGTCATAACAATCAGCAGGTTGGGGATTTGCCCAATCTGGTGGGTGGACGTAGGAAATCAATTTTTGATTATGCTCATCCATTGGTGGAAATGAGACTCTATCGAATGCTGAGTTGGACATCTGATGATTTTGGATTTTAGATTTTAGATTTTGGATTGGGCTTTATTGTTAGTTTGGTAGGCCCAGTTAAATGAAGAGGAGTGGAGGAGTTAAGAGTTAAGAGTTAAGAGTTAAGAGTTAAGAGTGAGGGAGTGAAGGACTTTTAACCGTTAACCGTTAACCGTCAACCGTCAACTGTCAACTGTCAACCGTCAACTGTCAACCGTCAATCATCAATTCCCTACACAGAATCGTTTACTTGCGATATATCTGTTGACTCTTCTAAAGCTTTCTTGGCAATTTTAGTCACATACACAGTTACAGCAACTGTAGCAATAAAACCAATAATGCGAATTGCCCATTGTACGGTGGGGTCACTAGGTTGATTACCTGTACCAATGGTGGCTATGCTACCAGCTAAGGAACCAATGTAAACATACATGATTGTGCCGGGAATCATGCCCACAGAACCAAAGAAGTAGTCTTTGAGGGAAACTCCAGTCAAACCGTAGGCGTAGTTTAGCAGATTAAAGGGAAAAATGGGAGAAAGTCGGGTAAGTAAAACAATTTTTAACCCTTCTCTGCCCACAGCTTCATCAATTGACCTAAATTTAGTATTTCCTGCAATTTTATTGGCTACCCAACCCCTGGCTAAATAACGTCCCACCAAAAAAGCCGCAGTTGCGCCGATGGTTGCGCCCACAAATACATACAGGGAACCCCAACCCACACCGAAAACAACACCAGCACCGAGGGTGAGAATGGAACCGGGTAAGAAAGCTACCGTGGCAATAATATAAATACCAATAAATGCGATCGCACCTACTGTACCCAAGCCATTGATCCATTCTAGGGCATTACGCAACCATATCTGGGGATTCAAGCCAGGGGAGTTGGCTGACTGTGCCAATGCTGGGTCTGTATGTAATAACAGGGGTATAATAAACCCTAGCAAAGTTAACATACCCAATCGCCAAAACTGGCTCCTGTTTTTCCTGGGACGAGCAGATTTTTTATTGCTATGGGGATGTAATATTAGTTGGTTATTCATAATAATAAATGTGAATATTGTTTAATTAACTTTACTTAGTAACTTTGTCCATAATCTCTGCGGTGGCTACATTTTCTTTTAAAGCTTGCTGTGCCACTTTGGTAATGTAAATTGTGACTGCAACCGTGGCAATTAACCCAATTCCTTGCATCACATATCTAGCAATGTCAGTTTCTGGTGTACTGGGTTGATAACCGCTATTGAGCATAGTTACATCAGTCACCAGGGAACCCATATAAACGTACATTACTGTACCTGGGACTATACCAATGGAACCTAAAACGTAATCTTTGAGAGAAACTTGGGTGACTCCAAAGGCATAATTTAATAAATTGAAGGGGAAAACTGGACATAAGCGAGTTAAGAGAACTATTTTAAAGCCTTTTTCCCCTACAGCTTTATCTATGGCGTTGAATTTGGAATTTTTCCCGATTTTCCGCGCCACCCAGTCCCGCGAACAGTAACGTCCAATGAGGAAAGCAATAATTGCTCCAAGGATTGCAGCAATTAACACATATACTGAACCCCAAAACCAGCCAAACAAACAACCACCTTTGAGGGTGAGTACAGAACCAGGTATAAATAGTAAGGTTGCTAGATTGTAGATTACAATAAAAGCGATCGGCCCAAAAATACCTAGGTTTTCCACCCAAGCAATTGATGTGTGCAATAGTTGGTGCAAGTTAAATTGTTTACCAAGAACTATCAGCAGAGCAATAACACAAGCTGTTAAAAATAGTTTGGTTTTGGTATTTAATTTATGTGTGTGCTGTTTGCCCATTGTTAGGTGAGTTGAGAGTGGGGGAGTTGAAGTAGGAATGAATTAGTATTTACTTTACCCATTTGTCACCAAGATACGCCATTAATATGAGAAGTAGCTTAATTTGTCCTAAATTTTCAGGACTTACGCAATTGTCACAATCGGTGGTTGGTGCTTGACGTTATAAGTCTTATTGCTACATTCAGATATTTTTGCATCTCATATCATGTCCGTTTAAATAACCGTCATTACGACCGAAGGAAAGCAATTCCAAAGACCTTGTGATTGCGTCGTTTCACTTCGTTCCACT
>JAAUYD010015348.1_pt1 | contig 12432 bp, 9 predicted proteins | sample 7278101 | NCBI WGS metagenome assembly JAAUYD01 (sample SAMN14350128, study PRJNA611818) | marine sediment metagenome | isolation source: surface marine sediment (0.6m) | place: French Polynesia: Moorea | collected 2018-08 | reverse complement strand
TGCAACGCCGGTCCGCGCGACCTCCGCCAATCCCAACGGCACCATAAGCGCGACAAATGCATCGATTTTCTCCGGCGTGCCGGTGATCTCAAAGACGAAGCTTTCGAGCGTCGAATCGACCACCCGCGCCCGGAAGACTTCGGACGTGCGCATTGCCTCGACCCGCTTGTCGCCTGCGCCGTTCACCTTAATCAGCGCCAGTTCCCGCTCGACCGAGGGGCCTTCGACCGTCAGATCGTGAACCGCATGGACCGGTACCATGCGTCCGAGCTGTGCCTTGATCTGTTCGATCACCGCAGGTGTGCCGGTCGTGACAATCGTGATCCGCGACAGGTGTTTTTCATGCTCGACCTCTGCGACCGTGAGACTGTCGATATTGTACCCCCGGCCTGAGAACAGCCCGATCACACGTGCAAGCACGCCGGCCTCGTTGTCGACCAGAACGGTCAGCGTGTGCGTCTCGTGATGATCGCCAAGCGGATTGCGCAGATCATAGGCGCTTTTCCGGCTGCTGCCCTTCTTGATATTGAGTGCATTCATGAGGATCGACCTTATCTCAATCTGTTCCGGTTGCGCGGGCAGTGTCATACAGCACTGTGCCCGCGGGCAGGGGCGTGCCGGTGTCCCTATCATCCTGCACGTGGCGATAGAAGGGGGCAAAGGTCGCAAGGAAACGGGCGCTGTCGGCGGCACTCATCTCCTCACTATAGCGCATCGGCGCGGCCTTGTTGCGTTGGGTGAATTCCTTGTTGAGGACCTGCCGCGCAATCCGGCGCGGTTTGCCGTCAATGCCAAGATGGTCCAGGATCGCGGCGGCGGCGCGTTCGGTATCGAATGCCACCGCGTCGTAGTTGAGGCGCCGCACCCCAGGGATCTGTAGCCAGGCGCTCAAGGTGTCGAGCTGGTTCGAGATGCCGGCTATAGCATCTTCCATCGTCGCAATCTCTGCGAACGCGGGGCGCCCTGTTTCTCGCGCCCGCTCGCCATGGTCCATCATCGACAGCGCCATGTCGCGAAGGTCGCGGTGGACAGCATGGGCGCGTGCTTCACCCCGCTCGATCATACCAAGCACCGGTGCTTCAGGGCGATTGTGGGTCTTGATGGCGATCGGATGGCCGAGATCCCGCGCGAACGCCGTCAACTGGTCTGCTATGTCTTCTGTGATCTCACTCACGAAGTTGATCTTCCGGCTCGGGCTTCGCGCGGGCTGAGGCAGCAATGGTTGGTTGAAACCTGCCTGAATCAGCGCCACCCGCGCGAGTTGGAAAGCGAGGGTCGAGCCGCACTTGGTCATCCCGTAACTGATGAACACGAACGGCTCCACCGTCAGGTTGCCTCGCCTAAACCAGGACCGCTCCGCCTGCATCAATGGCATCCTTGGTGCTTGCATCGCCCAGAAGCATTTCATTATGCGCCTTGCCCGATGGGATCATCGGAAAGCAGTTTTCATGCTTTTCCACGACGCAGTCAAAAATAACAGGCCCGTCGTAGGCGAGCATCTCCATGATCGCTTCATCCAGGTCGGCCGGGTCCGTGCAGATAATGCCCTTGGCACCAAACGCCTCTGCCAGTTTGACAAAGTCCGGCAGCGCTTCGGACCAACTCGAAGAATAGCGTTCACCGTGCAAGAGCTCCTGCCATTGCCGGACCATGCCAAGCCGCTCGTTGTTCAGAATGAACTGCTTGACCGGTAGGCGGTACTGCACCGCTGTTCCCATCTCCTGCATGTTCATCAGCCACGAGGCCTCGCCTGCGACATTGATCACCAGCGCCTCCGGATGGGCGATCTGCACGCCCACCGAGGCCGGCATCCCGTACCCCATCGTCCCGAGCCCACCGGAGGTCATCCAGCGGTTCGGATCCTCAAAGCCCATGTATTGCGCGGCCCACATCTGGTGCTGCCCAACCTCGGTGCAAACATAACGGTCGTGATCCTTGGTCAGCGCCTCAAGCCGCTCCAGCGCATATTGAGGCTTGATGGTCTCCTCAGACGGCTTGTAGGCCAGCGACTTGACCGCCCGCCACTGCTCGATCTGCTTCCACCAAGCGGCCACTTCCGGCGCGTTGGTTTTGGCCCCGCGGTCCCGCCAGACCGCCAGCATCTTATCCAGAACCTTGCCGACATCGCCAACGATCGGAACATCGACATGGATGTTCTTGTTGATCGAGGAGGGGTCGATATCGATATGCACCTTGAAGGAGTTGGGACTGAAGGCGTCCGTCCGCCCGGTGATCCGGTCATCGAAGCGCGCCCCGATGCACAGCATGAAGTCGCATCCATGCATTGCCAGATTGGCCTCATAGGTTCCGTGCATCCCCAGCATCCCCAGCCAGCCCTTGCCGGACGCCGGGTAACAGCCAAGCCCCATCAGCGTAGAGGTGATCGGAAAGCCCGTGCTCTCCGCCAGATCCCTCAGATGCCGTGTTGCCTCGGGGCCGGAGTTGATCACCCCGCCACCCGAATAGAGGATTGGCCTCTTGGCTTGCTCCATCGCCTCGACGGCCAGGGTGATCAAGTCGATATCGCCCTCGGTCTGCGGCTTGTAGTGGCGGGTGCGCGCCTCATCCGGCGGCGTGTATTCGCCATCGGCAAACTGGACGTCTTTGGGGATGTCGATCAGGACCGGACCCGGACGGCCATGGGTCGCGACATGAAACGCCTGATGGATCGTGTCGCCCAGAATGTCAGTGTCCTTCACCAGCCAGTTGTGCTTGGTGCAGGGGCGGGTGATGCCGACCGTGTCGGCCTCCTGAAAGGCATCGTTGCCGATCATGAACGTGGGCACTTGGCCCGTCAGAACGACCAGCGGTATCGAATCCATTAAAGCATCCGTCAGCCCCGTCACCGCATTCGTTGCGCCCGGGCCCGAGGTCACCAGAACAACGCCTGGTTTGCCCGTGGAACGTGCGTACCCTTCCGCCGCATGAACAGCGCCCTGTTCATGGCGGACCAGAATGTGGCGAATGTCGTTCTGGAGGAAAATCTCGTCATAAATCGGAAGCACAGCACCGCCCGGATAGCCAAATACGACCTCCACACCCTGATCCTTCAGGGCTTTGACGACAATCTGCGCACCGGTCATCTGACGCGACATGTTTTTTCTCCCAAGCTTCGCCCCAAAGGGCATAAAAAAAGCCCCTTTGAGGGGCTGAGCACGAGCGATCCGATCTGAAGGTTCCTACCTCCGCCGGGGCCCGTGCATGCGAATAAGTACCACGATCTGGCTCATAGACACTTGTTTAGGCGGCTGAATCGCAGGGGTCAACCGCCTTTGTTCCTTTTTTTATGTCGCAAGCCGGGGTTCTGGGGCACTTTTGTTGCCGGTTCTGTGGGCGCATTGGAGTTTTGTTAGTCTTTTGGCAGGTGCGCGTGCTGAAATCCGCGCATGTGCAAGACGGACGGAACAGAGCGCTGCCGACACGACGTCCCCTTGGGTGCATCTTTTTCTAACGTTGCTCCGCTCAATGGGCGCGCTGAACTTCTCTGATCCACATCAATGCCTGAGCTTCTGATCCCCGCACAGTTGGTTCGGGAAGGGAAAGCAATGTCCGAACACCCGAATGCCTTGATCGACTGGCTTTTGGCGGGGGATGTTTCCATCCGTTATCAGACCAGGCGCGACCTGCTCGGCGACGATCAGCCGGGGCTGCAAGATCGCATCCTTGAGGAGGGATGGGGGCGTCAGTACCTCGATTGCCGAAATCCGGACGGCACTTGGGGAAAGGCGTTCTATCAGCCCAAATGGACGTCGACGCACTACACGCTGCTCGAACTTAAGCGGATCCAGATCTCCCGGAATGCGCCCGGACTTCTAGATGTTATCCTTCAGATTGTCGACCGCAACATCGCCGGGGACGGCGGCGTCGCGACGACGCCAAGCACCAAGAAGAGCGATGTCTGCGTCAATGGGATGTTTCTGAACTACGCTTGCTATTTCGGGATATCCGAAGGCCGGATCACATCCATCGTCGACTTCCTGCTCACTGAGGTGATGGGGGACGGTGGATTCAACTGTATGAGAAACCGATCAGGCGCGCAGCACAGCTCGCTCCATTCCACATTGTCGGTGCTCGAAGGTCTTCTCGAATATCAGCGGGCGGGGCACACCTACCGGCTTGAGGAGCTGTTGGGCGCGGTCGCGTCCGCGCGCGAGTTCATTCTGCAGCACCGCCTCTACAAGTCAGACCGTACCGGGAAGATCATCAAACCAGACTTTCTGAAAATGCCATACCCCTCGCGTTGGCGGTATAACGTGCTGCGCGCGCTTGACCACTTTCGTGATGCGGCCGTGCCCTTTGACCAGCGTATGAGCGATGCACTTGAGGCGATATTGTCCAAGCGTCGATCCGACGGAAAGTGGCCGTGCCAGGCGGCACTGCCGGGCAAGGTCCACTTTGTAATGGAGACGCCACGCGGACCGGGTAGATGGAACACGCTCTTCGCATTGCGGGTCATGAAGGCTTATCCGGAGTTTGCCCTGAGCAACCCGCCACCGTAGACCTTTTACCAAGTCCCATCGCAGTGAGATCGGGTATTCAAAGGCGTGTTGGCGCGCCGCGGATTCTCTTGTGCTCGCCAAAGGGCGACTTGACAAGTCAAGCGATCGCCTGGAACTCGCACCACGGGTCGTGATGTAAGTGATCTCAAAGAGGAACTGCCGTTCTGCCGCGCGGCATGTCCGCGGCGCTTGCGCGCAAAGCTCAAGGTCTCGGTGGTGTTCGAAGGTCCTCGACATCGCGCGCATGAACTGAATGTCCTCAGGCCGCGAAGGGCAGGGGCTTTTGGCCGTTGAGGAAGTTTTGTAGGCTGCTCTCGAAGAAATGCGACCAGCCGGACACGCAGATCTCATGGCAGCTCAGCCGCTCGGTCAGCCCCTCGTGGGTCAGCGTCACGCGAGAGCCTGCCCCGTGTGGCGCAATGGACCAGACAAGGCGTGTGCCCACCCATTCTCGCGGATCGACGACGGCCTCGTGCAGCAGCTGCGCATCCACACAGGTCCAGGAAAAGGCAAGCTCCGTGCCGCCGTCGTCGATGCGGAACCGCTTGAAGGAAGGCCCGAAGTGCACCGTGAAGCCGTCCGGCCAGGGCTCATAGGCCTCCGTCCACCACGACGCGATCCTGTTGCGGATCAGATCGGATGCATCGGTCGGTGACGCGTTGACGATGAGTGTTGCGGAATAGTCCATCACGGCCTCCATATAATACCTTATGGTATCGTAAATAGGATGCCAAATGGTATCATGTCAAGTGATAACCAACCTCAGGCCTTGAGCACACCGTGCTCCAGCGCATAGCGGGTCAGACCTGCGGTGGAGGAGATGTCGAGCTTACGCTTGATGTTTTTCCGGTGCGTCTCGACCGTTCTGACCGAGATGTCGAGCGCCCGGGCAACTTCCTTGTTACTCTTGCCGCTGGCGAGTTCGAGCAGAACCGTTTGCTCGCGGCTGGTCAGGGGTTCGCGACCGGTGTCCTTTGACATTAGTTGTTCGGTCCCGGTGCAGAGGTATGTCTCGCCGCGATGCACCCGCTCGATGGCATCGACAATCTGGTCGACTGGCACATCCTTTAGCACATACCCGCTCGCCCCATGGCGGAGGGCCGTCGAGATGTATTCCGGTGTGTCGTGCATCGACAGGATCAGGATCCGGGCTTCGGGGCGCCGCTCAAGCATGATCTCAGTCGCTGCAAGGCCAGAGAGAACCGGCATATTCAGATCCATCAGGACAACGTCGGGGGCTGTCTCTTCAAAGGCCTCCAGCGCCTCTTCCCCGTTCTTGGCGGTCGCGACGACATCGATCGTAGGATAGGTTTCGAGAATGCCGCGAATGCCGTCGACCACCAACGGATGGTCGTCGGCAAGAAGTACACGAATGGGCCTGCTCATGCGCTTTTCCGCCCGTCGCGTGGCGCTTCTTGCGGATCTAGGAAATGTTTAAGCGGCACCTTGGCCTCAACCCGTGTGCCCTTGGTCGAGGAGAGGATGCGCAGGCTTCCGTTCAGATACTCCATCCGCTCCGACATATTGCGCAGGCCGAGCCCCGGGCCGATCCCCTGCGCCTCTTCCCGAAGCCCTACTCCATTATCGATTACTTGCAGCGTTGCACCACGCCTGTTTCCAAACAGCTTCACACTCACCTCACTCGCCTTTGCATGGCGCTCCACATTGGTCAGCGCCTCTTGCGCAACTCTGTACAACGCCGTCTTCGCCTCGTCCGTCAGACGGTTCCGGAACACAACCGTCTCGAACGTCACCTTAGTCCCTGTCCTTCGGGCAAACTCCTCCGTCAGGGTCTTGAGGGCCGGCCCCAGCCCCAGATCGTCCAGCACACCGGGGCGCAGATCGCGGCTGATCCGGCGGACCTCTTGAATGGCTGTATTTAGCCCTTCGGTGGAGGAGGCAATGCCGTCTGCTACGCCGCCCTTGCCGGTCTTCAGCCTCCGACCGGCGAGATCCAGCGCATAGCGGACGCCCACAAGCACCTGACTGATTCCGTCATGGAGTTCCCGCGCAACGCGGCCCCGTTCCTCCTCCTGCGTGTCAAAGATCCGCTGCGTCAGTTCTTTCAGCTTGGCGTCTGCAAGGCGTCGCTCCCGGAAGTTCAGGATGAGGCCAGAGATGAAGACGGTCAGTAGGGCAACCAACGTGATGATGACGATCCAGGTAAAGGTCGCGCGGATCCGGGCCTCAGTACCAGCGCGCATTAGCGCCACCTCGGCGAGCACGTCGTCGATCCAGATACCAGTACCCACGGCCCAGCGCCAATCCTGAAAGCCGATGACATAAGTGTACATTTGCCCCGTTTGCCCGGTCGAGGGCTGCGGCCAGACATAGCGCAGGTAACCTCCACCCTGACGCGCCGTGTCGATCACCCGCTGGATGACCAGTTCTCCCTCGCGGTCGGTCGCGTCGAACCAGTTCTTGCCGATGAGGTAGGTCTGCTTAGGACTGACCAGATTGTTACCGTCATAGTCATAGACAAAGAAAAACCCATCATCGCCGTAGGTCATGGCAGTCAGGATCCGTGTCGCCTCCAGCTTGGCTGCGGTATCGTCGGGGGCTGCATTGCCGTAGATATGACCGATCGCGGTTCGGGCGAGGCTCATATAGTTAACGAGTTCGGCCTGCTTGGCCTCTAGCAGTTTCGTTTCCAGAAATGCGATCTCGCGCTCGGACAGAGCACGCGCTTGATGCATCACGACAAGTGAAATAGCGCCAGCCACGAGGATCAGCGGCACGGTGGTCAGCAGCACGACCTGCTGTCGATAACTCAATTGAACCCAGGCCCAGAGGCCCGTAGCCGGCGTCTTTCCAGTCAAGGTGTCTTATGCCCTTGTTCTCCCGTTGACCGACTCTGGCCAATGCGGCGGCCTTGGTCAATGCCACTGCCTCTACGCAGTCATCGGTATTTGCACTCGGGACGAGTTCATTTAGACAGATCACACCAAAAACCGTCCGGTGGGCAAATCCGGACCGATCAATCTGGGAGTAAAGCATGGATCGCCGTTCTTTCTTGAGGACTTCTGCGCTTGGCGGTGCCGCCGCTACGACACTGGCAGCACCGGCTATTGCACAGGGCAACCGGACGCTGACGATGGTCACAACGTGGGGCCGTGGTCTCGCCGGTGTGCACGATAGCGCGCAGCGCGTTGCCGACAGCATCACCGAAATGTCGGATGGCACGCTCACGGTCGACCTGAAAGCCGCGAACGAGCTTGACGGCGCATTCGAAGTTTTCGACGCCGTGACCTCGGGCCAAGCCGATATGTACCACGGCGCCGACTACTACTTCACCAACCAGCACCCGGGCTATGCCATGTTCACGGCCATCCCGTTCGGCATGACCGCGCAAGAGCTGGTCAACTGGTACTACCATGATGGCGGGATGGAGCTTCATGACGAGCTCGGTCAGATCTTCAATCTGAAATCCTTCCTCGCAGGCAATACCGGCGCACAGGCCGGCGGCTGGTTCCGTCAGGAGATCTCGGGGCCGGAAGATTTCAACGGTCTTAAGTTCCGCATGCCTGGCCTGGGTGGCAAAGCGCTCGGCTACATGGGGGCATCCGTGCAAAACCTTCCCGGTTCAGAAGTGTACCAGGCGCTCGCCTCCGGTGCCATCGACGGGACCGAGTGGATTGGCCCCTGGGCAGACGAGAAAGCCGGTTTCCAGGAGATTACCAAGATCTACTACACCGCAGGCTTCCACGAGCCGGGGGCGGGTCTGTCGCTGGCCACCAACCGCGAAGTCTTTGAGAGCCTGAGCCCCGCGCATCAGAAAATCATCGAAATCGCTGCCGGCGAATGCCACCAGTGGAACCTCGCTCAGTTCCTGTCCAACAACGGTGCCGCCCTTCAGCGCCTGACTGCCGGCGGCGTGACCCTGCGCGAGTTCCCGGACAGTGTCTGGGATGCCTTCGGCGATGCCAGCCAGCAGGTCTATGACGAGAACATGGGCGACGACCTCTTCAAGACGATCTTCGAGAGTGTTCAGGCTTCCATGCGGTCGTCTTCTGGGTGGCTCACCCGCTCTGAGGGTGCCTATCGCTCGCAGCGCGACCGCGTCCTCGGCTAACTCCGCACCACCAGTGGCATCCCCCGGCCCCTTAGGGCGCCGGGGGATTGCCCGTATGCGGCTGATACGCTCAACCACGCGGGAGGGGAGTGGATGATCGACGGTATCGTCTGGGTGGCGACCAATATTGCCCTTGGCTTTTACAATATCTTCTGGGCCGTCACGAACCCGATGGCGTGGCTGGACTGGGTGACGTGGGCCGCGACCGAAGAAGACAAGCTCTCCATGGTCCGCTTCATCTATTTTGGTGGTTCGACCGAGTTCTTCTTTGCCGTCATCGACATCTTCCTCCTTATCTTTATCGCCGGTTGGTTTTGGCGCCGCTTCCTCTGGGGCGTCGTACGCAGCCTCGAGACCTTCTCGAACACCATCGGGCGACTCTGCGCCTGGGCAGCACTGATCATGGTCCTGCAGCAGATCATGATTGTCTTCCTGCAAAGGGTCTTCCGCGTCTCTGAAGTCTCCTTCGGTCCCTTCGGCTCGGCCTTCACCCGCGACCTCTCCTGGTGGTCGGAGGAGCTGAAGCTCTACAATGCCATCATCGTCGCGCTCTGCTGCGCCTATACCTTCACGCAAGGCGGCCATGTGCGAGTCGATCTCTTCTATTCCGGCATGAAGCATGGCACCCGCCGCGTCGTCGACATGGCCGGCTCGCTCTTCTTCATCATGCCGATGATGGTGATGGTCTGGATGTATGGCTGGTTCTTCCTCTGGCGCCACCTCGTCACGCCCAAGATCAACGCCACCGAAGCGCTGGAGCTGATCGAGCGCAAATCCCGCATCCTCAAGTGGAATGTCGAGACCATCGGATTCTCGCCCAACGGATTCGACGCCTACTTCCTGTTCAAGATCTTACTCGTGGGCTTTGCCGGCATGATGTTTCTGCAGGCTTGGGCGTTCTTCTACCGCTCCTGGCTGGAACTGGTCGAAGGTCCGGACAGCGCCGGCAAGTATCTCGACAAAGACAAACTCGAAGACGACACGGCCGAACGCGTCGCCGAAATTCACTAAAGGTGTAACCCCATGCTTTTCGGTCTCGACGGCATCGAACTCAGCCTGATCATCGTCTTTGCCTGCCTCTTTGCAGGCATCATGTCGGGCTTCCCCGTGGCCTTTGCCATCGGCGGCTCGGCAATCATCTCTTTCGGTATCATTGCTCTCCTCGATTCCAGCGGCATCCTGGTCAAGGAGGTCATCGACACCTCGACCACCGAATACCGGGCCCTGATCGAACAGGGCATCCCTCGCGAGACGATCAGCCATTTCCGATATCCCGAACTGCCCATGGTCACGCAGGAGTTGCTGGCCGGCGGCTGGGAACAGGCGATGAACCGCAACCTCTCGTTCATTGTCAACCGCATGAACGAGAAGGTGCTCGCTGGCCAAAGTATCGAGACACTACTTGCGGTCGCCATGTTTGTCCTGATGGGGATCACGCTGGAACGCTCCCGCATTGCCAATGACCTCCTGACCACCATGGCCCGCGTCTTCGGTCCGCTGCCGGGCGGTCTTGCTGTGTCCATTGTTGTGGTTGGTGCCTTCCTCGCAGCCTCTACAGGCATCGTCGGTGCGACAGTCGTTACAATGGGGCTGCTGGCCCTGCCGACAATGCTGCGCAACAACTACTCGCCTGAACTTGCCACCGGCGTGATCGCGGCCTCAGGCACGCTCGGCCAGATCATCCCGCCGTCGATCGTGATCATCCTGCTTGGAACCCTTGCAGGCGATCTCTACTCGACGGCGCAGGAAGACCGTGCGTCCCTCGTCGGCTGCTCGGACGCGCTGACGTATCTGGGCGAGCCCGCGGTCCTTTCCGTAGGTACACTATTTCAGGCCGCCCTTCTGCCGGGGATTTTGCTGGCGGGCCTCTATGCGGCCTACGCTTTCGGCTTTGCGATGTTGCGTCCTGAAAAAGCGCCACCCATCCCGGCACTTGAGGGTGAAGGCGAAGCTGCCGGCGCGCGGCACGGCCTGATCGGGTATCTCGCCGTTCCCGCGGCCATCATCGCGGGCGGCATCGGGCTCACGGCCACCGGCCTCGCCGGCAGCCAGTCGATTGCTGTCAGCGCGATCGCCGATATCGGCCAGCAGGCCGAGCTGCGGACCAACGTGTCCGAGCGCTGTCAGGAAGCCATGATCGAGCTTCACGGTCAGGAGAAATGGGACCGCTCGGTCGCAACTCAGGCCGAGATCGACGCCGCCGGCGGTGCACTCACCCAGGAAGAGCGGACACTGACGCCCGAGGCCATCGAAGCCGCCCGCCAGGCCGCGCTTGAGAACATTGCCCCGATCTCGTCCGGTCTCGTCACGGTGCTCATCATCCTGACACTGGTCTTGCCGCTGGCCATTGGTGCGGACAAGACGGCCTCCCGCCGCCCGATCCTCATTGGCGCTTTCGGTGCCATCCTCGCGCTGGTCGTCGATGTACTCTATATCGGGCCGACAACCTCGCCGGGAATGCGCTTCCTGCTGCTGGCCGTGCCGTTTGTCCTTCTGTTCTATGGCCTCCGTCATGCTGCCGGTCGCCTCGGTCAGAACGAGCTTATTCGCGTTGTCTTCCCGCCGCTTGTTCTCATTGTCGCCGTCCTCGGCTCCATCCTCGGCGGCATCACCAACCCCACACCCGCCGCAGCACTTGGGGCAGGGGGCGCCATCATGCTCGCCGCCTACCGCAAGCAGCAGGAGCAGGGCCGCGGCGGCAAGGGTATCATTATGGCCGCCTTCGCCATGGTCATCATGCTGCTCTTCGGCGTGAATTTCGACCTGCGCATGGGGATCGAGAACGTCACTTTCGAGAACTGGCTGGCCCATAAGATCGCCATCGCCGCCTACAGCTTCGCGATGTTTGGCCTTCTCTGGTCGTGTCTGATCCTGTTCGAGGGCAGGGTTCTAAGCCCCGTGGTGCGGGAAACCGCCAAGGTCACGTCCATGGTCTTCGCCATCCTGATCGGGTCGCAGATGCTGAACCTTGTCGTGATCTCCTTCGGGGGCGAGCACTACATCCAGGAGTTTCTCCGCTCATTCGAGCGTGAATGGGTCGTCTTTCTGATCGTGATGCTGGTGCTCTTTATCCTCGGCTTCGTGCTCGACTTCCTCGAGATCATCTACATCGTTATCCCCATTGTCGGTCCGGTCATCTATGGAGGCACCATGGACCCGAAATGGGTAACGATCATGATTGCCGTGAACCTGCAGACCAGCTTCCTGACCCCGCCCTTCGGCTTCGCGCTCTGCTACCTGCGCGGGGTGGCTCCGGCGAGTGTTACCACCTGGCACATCTACCGCGGCGTCATCCCCTTTGTTCTGATCCAGATGGCCGGCCTCGGCCTTCTCTGGCTTGCACCAGGTGTTGTCACGATCGTCCCGGACCTGCTCGCGCGTTAGGAGAGTTGCAACAAAAGCGGGCTCCAGGGGCGTTCTAAAGAGCCCGCTGCCCTAGGCCGGACATAGCGTCGATGTCGCGTCCGAGAGCTAATTGAGCGACGCGTGAGACGGCTTGGCCGACGCAAAAGCACTAAGTCGGACGAATCCGTTGGGTTCGGGCCCGTGGAACGATAGGCCTTTTCACCAGGCCTTGCGAACGAATTGATCGAGTTAACGGTTTGAGGACTTACACGGCTCGATTTGTACACCTCATGTGCGCTCAGTCTGCTGAAAGCATCCTCGTTTAAGGGCGGAGTGTTCCGTTGGACTTTCCCTAGGTTGGGAGAAGGCTTGTGGAGAGCGCCTATTGTTTGGTCCGGCTTGATTGTTAGAGCGAAACCCGACCTGACTGAATCGCTGGGGATTCCCATCTGCCGAGATTTCTGATTCATACTTCTGACCGGACAGGAGGCCGGTCAGAATGTCCAAAGTTCTTTC
>JAAUYD010139463.1_pt1 | contig 12435 bp, 10 predicted proteins | sample 7278101 | NCBI WGS metagenome assembly JAAUYD01 (sample SAMN14350128, study PRJNA611818) | marine sediment metagenome | isolation source: surface marine sediment (0.6m) | place: French Polynesia: Moorea | collected 2018-08 | reverse complement strand
TGCCTCCCGGCTGCGCGGCAGAACCTGCTGTTCTCGGCGACGTTCTCGAATGAGATCCGCGAGCTCGCCAATCAGCTCCTCGACAAGCCCGCAGAGATTCAGGTCGCGCCGCGCAATGCGACAGCCGACCGCGTCGAACAACGGGTGTATCCGGTTGACAAAGCGCGCAAACGCGAACTCTTGTCGGAGATGATTGGTCGTGGCAACTGGCACCAGGTGCTCGTCTTTACGCGCACCAGGCACGGCGCCAACAAACTGGCCAGACAGCTAAACCAGGATGGCATCGAAACGGATGCGATTCATGGTAGCAAAGGTCAGGGCGCTCGCGCCAAAGCACTGCGCGACTTCAAGTCCGGTAAGATTCGTGCGCTGGTTGCAACCGACATTGCTGCTCGCGGCCTGGATATCGAGAGACTTCCGCACGTCGTGAACTTCGAATTACCGCACGTACCCGAAGACTATGTCCACCGCATTGGCAGAACTGCGCGCGCCGGCCAGGACGGCACGGCTGTGTCGCTGGTGTGTGTCGACGAGCTCAAACTCCTGGAAGATATCGAGAAGCTGCTCAAGCGCGACATCAGGAAGGAATACGTACCCGGCTATGAAGTGGACAAATCCATCCGGCCCGAACCGATCCAGAAGGGCCGCGGCCGACGCACTGGCGGGCCGCGCCCGGACGGCGGCAAGAAACGCGGCAATATCAAGGGCTCTCGCCGGCCGGGCAAGAACGCGCGCAACAATCAGCGCAAGCGTCGCTCGAAGTCGGAACGATCGAGATCTGTCTGAAGCTGGATTGCCTCCTCGCGTACGTGGCGCAGGAAGATGACGCCGAAGAGGTAACCGCCAATGCCGCCCATAACGTGCGCCATCACATTGATGACGCCGAATTCGTCCTGGGTCAGGAGCGCGAACACGTCCTTGCCGATGACCCAGATTGCGAGGGCCCAGGCGGGGATCGCTACCCAGCCAAAAATAACGATGAAAAAGTAGAAGCACTTTATCTTGCCGCGCGGCAGCAGGTAGGCGAACAAGCCGATCATGCCCATGACAACACCTGACAGCCCAACCGTTGAGTAGTGCTGGGCAGACAGCGAGGCGATCGCCGATCCGGTCAGCCCGATGAACCACGAATCGACCAGGATGAAGCCGATATACCAGAGCGGCCCCACCAGCACCTCGATCGTCGCCGCAAAGGCGAAGAACACAATCAGGTTGAAGATGATGTGGCCCCAGCTGCCATGAGCGAAACTCGAGGTGATCATCGTGAGCGGATTCCAGGATGCTGTGTAATAGGCAAGGCCGGCATCCGGATCCGGCGGCACCAGGTTCTTGTATCGACGGGTCTCGTCTTCAAGCATCAGCCGCACATATTCACGTGAGTCTTCGGCGTTGAAGCCGGTCAGAGGCTTCATCTTGCGCGTCATGTCGGCAATGACTTCCTGTTCGCTGCGTTCCGGGTCATTCGCGATCGTGTACATGATCTGAATACAGTCGTCCGTGCCTTCGGCCGCGGCGATGCGATTGAACACGATCTGTTCCAGGTGACTGCGGTTGCTGTTGCAGAAGCGTTCGATCGCCATACCGAAGTCGTGCCAGTCGCTTTGTTGCTTCAGGAACACGCCCAGGCAAATGAGGCAGACGAGCACGGTCAGCCAGGGGAAGCGGGGCAGCGGAAAGTCGGCTTTGAGCGGCAAAAACATACGCGCAGGCTAGCATGGAGCTGTTGGCCGGGGTTTTATATTGAAGATTAGTGAAGTATAATGTAGCAATTACTAATATATATAGAGACTGAACAATGAAAAGACTTCTCGGTTTGAGTGTCTTGTTCATGGCAGGGTTGGCCGCCGGTGCCGGACCCGTTGAAACCGTGACGGCAGTTCTGGAAGACGCTGAGCGAGAACGCGTCTGGGATGGCCGCGTCGAAGCTGTAAATCGGGCGACGATCTCGGCGCAGACGTCCGGTCGCATCGCAGAGCTGCCGTTCGACGTCAACGACTTTGTGGAGGCGGGTGCCGTGATCATGCGGTTCACGGACACGGAGCAGCAGGCGGCCCTCGCAAGCGCACTGGCAGCATTGCAGGAGGCGAATGCGCGACTTGCAGAAGCCAACCAGGAGTTCGAGCGTTTCTCGAAGATGATCGAGAACCAGACGATCTCCCAGGCCCGCCTCGATCAGGCAAAGGCCAACCGCGATGCGGCACAAGCTCGTGTAAATGCGGCGCAATCCGGAGTTGCGGCGGCTCGCGAGCAGCTTGAGTACACGGTCGTACGTGCACCGTATGCGGGTATTGTTTCGGATCGCCACGTGGAGCTGGGCGAGCTTGTCCAGCCGGGCCAGCCCCTCATCTCGGGACTGTCGCTGCAACAGTTACGTATCAATGTCGATGTGCCGCAGAGCATGTTCGATGTAGTGCGTAAGAATGCGCGGGCTTTCGCCTACGTCGGCGACGAGCGCATCACTGCCGAGAGCCTGACGTTTTTTCCGGTCGCCGATCCGGCGGCCAACACCTTCAGGGTTCGGGTGAACCTGCCGGACGGAGCGGCGACGCTGTACCCGGGGATGTTCGTCAAAGTCGGCTTCGTAGTCGGTGAGACTAAGCGCCTTCTCGTGCCGGCCGCCGCCGTATCGCGACGCAGCGAACTGAGTGCCGTTTATGTGATCGACGGTGACTCCGTCGGCCTGCGCCAGGTGAGTCTGGGTCGCCAATACGCCGACAGCATCGAAATTCTGGCCGGGCTTGAGGAGGGGGAGCAAGTGGCCACAGACCCGGTCGCGGCAGCTATCTACCTGAAAGAGTCCCATCAATGAACGATAAGCTTGGCCTGTCCGGCACCCTGGCACGGCGATTTCAGGCATCGAAGATTACGCCGCTGCTGGCATTGACCGGCCTGTTGATGGGGTTCTTTGCGATTGCCGTAACGCCGCGCGAGGAAGAGCCCCAGATCAATGTCACATTCGCAAACATCTTCGTACCGTACCCGGGCGCGAGTGCGCGTGACGTCGAAAACGTCGTAGCGATCCCACTTGAGCAGGTGCTCGCCGAGATTGAGGGCGTGAAGCATACCTATTCGGTGTCACGCCCCGGCATGGCTGTTTTGACGATTCAGTATGAAGTCGGTGAGGACCGCACTTCCGCGATCGTGCGGCTCTACAATGCGGTCTATTCACACCAGGACTGGCTCCCGCCCGACAGCGGCGTACTGCAGCCACTGATCAAACCGAAAGGCATCGACGATGTGCCGACGGTGACGATCACGTTGTGGACCGACGACGAAACGCGCGGGGCCCACGAACTGCAGCGTGTGGCGCACACGCTCGAGGCGGAGATCAAGCGCGTTCCGGGAACGCGCGACGTATATACGATTGGCGGGCCCGACAACGTCGTGCACGTCGAGCTCGATCCGCAGCGGCTTGCTGCGTATGGTCTCTCGCTGGAGGCATTGCGCGGAGCACTGCAGGAGAGCAATGTCGCCTCGCATGCCGGCGCCATCGTCGCCGGAAATCGATTTGTTCCGGTCACGGCCGGGCGGTTCCTGGCCAGCTCCGAGGATGTCGGCGAGCTCATCGTTGGAGTGACAGATGGGAAAGCAATCTACCTCGACGACGTCGCAACCGTCAGGGCAGGCCCGGACCAGCCGGAAGACTATGTTCGACATGAAGGCGCTCCCGCCGTCACGCTCGCCATCGCGAAGAAGCCGGGTACGAACGCCGCGCGTGTGTCGCGAGAAGTCATCGAGCGCGTTGATGCGATGCGCGGTATCGCCATTCCCGATGGCATCGAGTACACGGTAACGCGCGACTACGGCAAGACGGCCGATGCAAAAGCGAAGAAGCTCATCCAGAAACTCGCTTTCGCGACAGTCTCTGTCATCTTTCTGATATTCATCACGCTGGGCTGGCGCGAGGCCGTGGTCGTTGGCTCGGCTGTCATTATCACGCTCATGCTGACGCTGTTTGCATCATGGGCCTGGGGCTTCACGATCAATCGCGTCTCGTTGTTCGCGTTGATATTTTCGATCGGCATTCTCGTCGACGATGCGATCGTTGTGGTCGAAAACATCCATCGCCACATGGCGATGGGCGACAAGACGTTGCTCGAGGCCATTCCCCCCGCCGTCGATGAAGTCGGTGGACCGACGATACTTGCGACGTTTACGGTCATCGCGGCATTGCTGCCGATGGCGTTCGTAACCGGCCTGATGGGGCCCTACATGAGTCCGATTCCGATCAACGCGAGTATCGGGATGCTGCTGTCGCTCGGCGTCGCGTTGGTCATAACGCCGTGGGCAAGTCAGAAGTTGCTCGCGGCCGGAGCCCACGACACCGAAGACAAGTCGGGCGCCTGGCTCGACAACCTGTTTCGCCGACTTGTCGGGCCATTCCTGCGCGGCAAGGCTGGCAGGAACGCGCGACGCTGGCTCGGCGGCGGCATAGTCGTAGCCATCCTGCTCGCGATGAGTCTCGCGGCGTTCAATGCCGTCATCATGAAAATGCTGCCGTTTGACAACAAATCGGAGTTCCAGGTTGTTCTGGACATGCCGGAAGGCACGACCGTCGAACACACCGGCCGTGTACTCGATGAAATGGCGGCCTACATCGCGACGCTCGACGAAGTAATCAACTACCAGGTCTACGTGGGTACGGCCGCGCCGATCAACTTCAACGGTCTCGTGCGCCAGTACTACCTGCGTGAGGGGCCAAATGTCGGCGACATCCAGGTCAACCTGATCGACAAATCAGAGCGCAAACGCAAGAGTCATGAAATCGCCAGCGTTGCCCGCGCCAGGTTGGATGCTATCGGCACGCGCTACGGCGGATCGGTAAAGGTCGTCGAGGTGCCCCCGGGACCGCCGGTACAGGCACCGCTGGTTGCCGAGGTGTACGGGCCGGACTATGCGGGTCAACAAACCGTTGCGAAGCAGGTGCGTGAGGTATTCGCGAGCACACCTGATATCGTCGATATCGACGATAGCGTCGAGACATCGGCTCCGCGGTTGCTGGTGACGGTTGATCGCAATAAAGCGGCGCTGCTCGGGGTTTCCCAGGCAGCCGTCGTGCAAACGCTCAATATGGCGCTGCGTGGCGAGGACGTAAGCTACATCCGCGACGGCCATCAGAAGTACCCTGTACCGGTGCGCCTTGAACTGCCGGTGGCCGACAAGGCGGAGCTCGACAGCCTGTTGATGCTGCGCGTGGCCGGACGCGACGGCAATCTCGTGCCGCTGGCGGAGGTTGTCTCGGTCGGTGACAGCTCGTGGGAGCAGACCATTTACCACAAGGATCTGTTGCCTGTCGTGTTCGTCACCGGAGACATGTCCGGGCGCTTCGATTCTCCGCTCTATGGCATGTTCTCGATGGTGGGCGACATCGACCGGGCCCAGCACTTCATCAGTCAGCCCGACAATACCTACGACTACAGCATCAAGTGGGACGGTGAATGGCAGATCACCTACGAAACCTTCCGTGACATGGGTATGGCCTATGCGGTCGGCCTGGTGCTGATTTACCTTCTCGTTGTCGGGCAATTCCGTTCTTATGCGGTACCGCTGATTATCATGGCACCGATCCCGCTCACGATTATCGGTGTGATGCCCGGGCACGCCCTCCTTGGTGCGCAGTTCACGGCGACATCGATGATCGGCATGATTGCCCTGGCCGGCATCATCGTGCGAAATTCGATCCTGCTGGTGGACTTCATCAACCAGGAAGTCGCGGCAGGGGAGCGCTTCGAAGAGGCCGTGATTCGTGCGGGCGCAGTGCGGGCAAAACCGATCGCGCTGACGGCGGCTGCGGCGATGCTTGGTGCATTTTTCATTCTCGATGACCCGATCTTCAACGGGCTCGCCGTAACGCTGATTTTCGGCATTTTCGTATCGACGCTCCTGACGCTTGTTGTTATACCGGTGCTTTACTATGCTTTCGGCTATTCCAAAGGGTAGCGTCGCGCTTGAAAAACTCGTTGATTGCACTGTCGAAGGACGCGCTTTCGAGCCTGCGTGACCTTGCACCGATTGTTCTGGTTATTGCGGTATTCCAGGCATTCGTGATCCAGCAGCCGGTGTCGGGCTTTGTGTCGATCATCTTCGGCGCGCTTCTGGTCGTCGCTGGCCTGACGTTCTTCATATTCGGGCTGCGCATCGCGCTGTTTCCAATCGGCGAGGACCTGGCCCACTCGCTCGCCCGCAAGGGCAGCGCCTTCTGGTTGTTCACCTTTGCATTCGTCCTCGGATTCGGCACAACGATTGCCGAGCCCGCGTTGCTGGCAGTCGCCGAAGAAGCGGCCGAGGTTGCGGTCGGTGCCGGTGTTATCGCAAACACGCCGGAGGCCAGCGCGAATTACGCGCTCGGGCTGCGTCTGGTCGTGGCGCTGTCGGTTGGTGTTGCATTGATCCTGGGCGTATTCCGCATTCTCACCAACTGGTCTTTGCCGATCATGATCATCGGTGGCTACATTCTCGTCGTCCTCGTCACGACGATTGCGCCGGCCGAGATCGTCGGCATCGCCTATGATTCGGGTGGCGTCACTACGTCGACCGTGACCGTGCCCCTTGTGACCGCGCTGGGCGTCGGCCTTGCGAGTTCACTGAAGGGGCGCAACCCGATGACCGACGGTTTCGGGCTCATCGCGTTTGCATCCCTGACACCAATCCTGTTCGTTCTCGTCTACGGAATCGTGATGCAATGGATCTGATCATCAACGCATTCCTGTTTGTCTCCGACAGCGCGCTCGACGTTGCCCCGATCGTGTTCTTCCTGTTCGTGTTCCAGCTGTTCGTTATGCGCGAGCGCATCCGCAACGTGCAGCAGGTTCTGGTCGGGTTCGTCTTCGTTACCGTGGGTCTCGGTTTGTTCCTCGTCGGCCTCGAGCAGACGTTGTTTCCGCTAGGACGACTCATGGCGCAGCAGCTTACCGATCCGGAGTTTCTGCTCGACGTGTCCGGCCACATTGGCGAGGCGCTCGTCTGGCAGGACTTCTATTGGGTCTATCTGTTTGCGGCTGCTATCGGCTTCAGCACGACACTCGCGGAACCTGCGCTCATGGCCGTATCGATCAAAGCCAACTCGGTCTCGGGTGGTGCGGTCGGCGTGTGGGGATTGCGCGTAGCGGTAGCCGTCGGTGTGGGTTTTGGTGTCGCGCTCGGTTGCTACCGAATTATTACGGGCCTGCCGCTGCAGTACTTTATTGCGGCAGGCTATGTTGTCGTCATCGTACAAACCGCGATGGCGCCAAAAATAATCATTCCGCTTGCTTACGATTCAGGCGGGGTGACGACGTCCACGGTCACGGTGCCGCTAATTACGGCACTGGGTCTCGGGTTGGCCGAGGCTGTGCCGGGCCGCAGCCCGTTGCTGGACGGATTCGGGCTGGTGGCTTTCGCGAGCCTGTTTCCAATCATCGCCGTGCTTACCTACGGGCAGCTCGCCGTGATGAAGCAGCACAAAGCCGCTACCGGTGAACCGGACGCAGACTTGCAAGAGGAAGATAGCCATGCACTTTAAACTCATAGTGGCATTCGTCGAGGACAAGAAGACCGACGATGTAATGCATGCGGCGCGCGAAGCAGGCGCCACGGGCTGCACAGTGATCAACAATGCGCGCGGGGAGGGCATCAAGGAGAGCAAGACATTCTTCGGGCTGTCACTCACGACGCAGCGTGATGTTGTGTTGCTGCTCGTGGAAAAGCACCTGTCTCGCCACATTCTCGAACACATTGGCGAGGTTGGTGAATTCGATGCCAAGCCAGGTACGGGAATTGCCGTTGTGATCGATGTGGAGGATGCGGTCGGCATCGTCCACCAGGCTCAGGAACTAAGTGAAATCGTGGAGGAAAACCTATGACTGGCCAAAACTGGGGCCGCGTCCGTGACTGTATGAAACCCGAAGTCACCGAAGTTGACGGCCGGATGGACGTGCTTTCCGCGATGAAGGTTATGAAGAAGGTCGGCGCGACCAGCCTGATCGTCAAAAGACGCGACGAGAACGACGAATACGGCATGCTGCTGTTCTCCGACATCGCCAAGAAGGTCATCGGCCGGGATCGCGCACCGGAGCGCGTTAACGTCTACGAAATCATGGCCAAGCCGGTGATGACGGTTAGCCCGAATATGCACATTCGCTATTGTGCTCGGCTGTTCGAAAACTTCGGCATAGGCCACGCGCCCGTCGAAGAGGACGGCAAGATCATCGGCATGGTCAGCTACTACCGGCTGGTCCTCTACGGGCTCCAGGACCTCATCGCGGACTAGGTCTATAGTGGCTCAAAGCGAGCCTGGAAGAACCTCAGGTACTCGGGCTCGTAGACCATTCTCAGGCCCCTGATTTCGTCGCGCCGCTCATGGACGTCGCGAACTGCTTCGGCGACGACGTCCATATGGGCCTGTGTATAGACCCGGCGCGGAATCGTCAGCCGGACGAGTTCCAGTTGAGGTCTGCGGTTCTCGCCGGTGATCGGGCTTCGCCCCGCCGAGACGTTGCCGCGCTCCATGGTGCGAACGCCGGCCTCAATGAACAGTTCCGCAGCCAAGGCCTGTGCCGGGTAGTCGTCCTGGTCGATGTGCGGCAGGAAGCGACGCGCGTCGATGAAGATCGCGTGCGAGCCAATCGGCTTGACGATCGGGATATTGGCCGCCTCCAGCTTGCGCCCGAGATAGCGGACCTGCCCAATGCGTGCGGCCATGTGTTCTTCCGTGACTGCCTCGCGGATACCCTGGGCCATGGCCTCCATATCCCGCCCGGCGAGACCGCCGTAGGTATGCAGGCCTTCGTAAACGACAACGAGATTCTGTGCGCGGCGAAATAGTTCCTCGTCATTGCAGCAGAAGAATCCGCCGATGTTCACGAGTGCATCTTTCTTGGCGGACATCGTGCAGCCGTCGGTCATGTCGCAAATCTCACGCAAGATCTCGCGCGGCGTCTTGTCGGCGTAGCCGGCTTCGCGCTCGCGTATGAACCAGGCATTTTCGATCGTGCGCGTTGCATCGAGCATGATGGCGATGTCGTGCTGATCGCAATAGGCGCGCAGCTCGCGCAGGTTGGCCATTGAGAACGGTTGGCCACCCGCCATGTTGACGTTGCCCTCGAGGCTGATATACGGCACTCGATCCGCGCCGACTTCCTGCACGAGCGCGTCGAGCTTGGCGATATCGACGTTGCCCTTGAACGGGAATTCGTCTACCGGATCGTGCGCCTCGTCGACGATGACATCGACGAATTTGCCACCGGCAAGTTCCTGGTGGAGACGGGTCGTTGTGAAATACATATTGCCCGGCACCTTGTCGCCATCCTTGATCAGGAGCTGCGACATCAGGTGCTCGGCGCCGCGTCCCTGGTGGGTCGGCACGAGGTAGCGATACCCGTAGTACTCGCGGACGGCCTCCTCGAGATTGTAAAAATTCCGGCTGCCCGAGTAGGCCTCGTCGCCGAGCATCATGCCGGCCCATTGCCGATCGCTCATGGCCGAAGTGCCCGAGTCGGTCAGAAGATCAATGTAGACGTCGCGGCTCTTGGTGAGAAACGTGTTGTAGCCGGCTTCGCGAATGGCCTCGAGGCGCTCTTCGCGCGTCGTCATACGCAGCAGCTCGACCATCTTGATTTTGTAAGGCTCTGCCCAGGTGTGGTGTTTGTGCGTGCTCATGAGGCAGAATCTATGCCTCTTCGGCGTGCCTTTCGATACGTAAAACTACAAAGGAAGTTTCTTGAGATACCAATTCATCTGCGCAGTTGCCGCAGTCCTCTCGTTGGGCGTGAAAACGCCGTCCGCCGCGGCTTCCGAGCCTTCCACGGAAACCGCCGGCAGCGGGACCATCGATGAGATTGTCGTCATGTCTCGGTACCGCGAGGAGAACCTCTCCGACGTGCCGGATTCGATCTCGGCTTACACAGCCGCCGATGTCGATCGCTACCGCATCGAACGCATCAATCGCGTCGCATCGCTCACGCCGAATCTGCGCTTCTCGGACGATCAGGAGGTCGGCGTCAGCACACTGGTGATTCGCGGCGTCCGCCAGAACCGCGGGACAGGGCAGCCCCCGGTATCGTTTCGCATCGATGGCGTGAGTGCGACGAATAACCTGCTGACGACCCAGGACCTGTTCGACGTCGAGAGCGTCGCCGTCTTGCGCGGGCCGCAGGGTGCGCTTTACGGTCGCAACGCGATCGGCGGTGCGGTCCTCGTTACGACGCGGCAACCGACCGCCACGCCGGAACTTGGGTTGCGCCTTACGGCAGCGGATGGCAAGGATTATGCGCTGGCCGGCAGCGTGTCCGGTCCGGTTGCGGGCGAGAGCGTGCTGGGGCGGCTTGCTTTTCGCGTACAGGATCGTGAGGGTCAGCTCCGGAACGCGTATCTCGACAATGCCTACGTCGATTTCGCCGAGTCTGCGGCGGTCCGCGGCAAGCTGCTATTCAAGCCGAGCGAGCAGCTGTCCGTGGATCTGCGCGCCGCGTATCTCGACCAGGTCGCAGGCTCCGGGTACTTCATGCCAGGCAGCGATTTCTTCCTGCCGCTGCCGCCACCGAATCCACCGATCGTCGTCGATGTTCCGGAGTTTGAGATTCAGTCGAACAAGGTCGGCGAGTCCATCGTCCGTTCGGGCGAGCTATCGGCCAAGGTGGACTACGATCTCGGGTTCGCAACGCTTACATCGATCACCTCGTTTACTGACGTCGACTCGGGCAACGATCAGGACCTCGACCAAACATTGGTCGAGGCGATCGACATCATTGTCATCGATGAGTCAGAGACATTTGCGCAGGAACTCCGGCTCGTGTCCGAATCGGACCGTGCCCTGCGCTGGGTAGCAGGTGTTTCGTACTTCAGCCAGGATCGTTTCCGGTCGCTCGCCACGACCTTTCTGGGAACACCGGTGCCAGCGGCGGCGCAGGACCTCAAACTCGACGACTTCGCCGTTTTCGGCAATCTGAGTTACGACGTCAATGAAGATCTCGAGGTAACGGTCGCGTTCCGCTGGGACGAGGAGAAACCCGAGGATGTGACACAGGGTCGCAGCCGTTCATTCAGCGAGCTCCAGCCGAAGGCAAGCCTGGCCTACCGGTTCCGCGAGGGTCTGCTTGGCTACGTGACGATCGGTAAAGGATTTCGCGCGGGCGGATTCAATAACCTTGCACCAGGCAGCAATTTCCAGCCGGGTTTCGATCGCGAGTCGTTGATCAGCTACGAAGCCGGGCTCAAAGGCAGCGCGTTTGGCGGCCGACTGCGAGGCGGCATGTCCCTGTTCTTTATTGATTACGAAGACCAGCAGTTCTTCCTGTTCGACCAGACCGGCACCCAGGCGAACATCAACGTGCCCAAGAGTGAGATCACCGGCGGTGAAATCGAGCTCATGGCCCGCCCGACCGACTCGTTACTGCTGAACTTGGGAGTTGGCTTCGTTTCCAGCGAAATCGTCGAGTACGATGACATTCCGGGAGTGCTCGTTCCGGCAAGCCAGATTGTCGGACGCGATGTGCCAGGCGCGCCGGTCATCTCGGCGAATTTGTCATTGCAGCACACGGCATCCTTCGATGCCGGACGCGACCTTGTCAGTCAGCTCGATGTTGAACACCGCGGCAAGACCTACTGGACACTCGACAACCTGGACACACAGTCCGCCTACACGCTCGTGAACGCGAGTGTCGCTCTCGAGGGTGAGCGCTGGGGCGCACGACTGTTCGTCAATAACCTCTTCGACGAGGAGTACATCGAGTGGTTCTTCGGGGCGCGTTTTATTGGTTTACCAGCCGATATCGCCTGGCCCAGCAAGCCGCGCCAGGCCGGGGTGGAGTTCACCTTGCGGTACTGACTCTAGCCGGCCTCAGAAGATGGCGTTAGCTGTCACCGTCTTTCATGGTCGGATAGCGACCGGTTTTCTCGAGCCGTTGCTCGCGCGTCAGTTCGCGCGGGTGCAGCGCTCGGCGACGCCCGTCTATGAAATGGGCGAGGGTGAGCAGCGGATGGCGCAGGAGCATTCGCGGACCTGAATAGCGCATGATGGCTTTGGCCTGAGCGCGGTAATGCGGCTTATAGCAGTGCACGGGGCAGTTGGCGCACGTCGGTTTGTCTTCGCCGTACGGGCATTTTTCGAGCCGGACTGCGGCATAGTCGAGAAACTGCGCGCAGTCGTCGCACAGCTCGCGCGCGGTGTCATGGTGAGCGCGACAGTAGATGCCCACCATCTTTCCCATGGTCCGGTTTTCGCGCTCTAGATGATCCATCGCCGGGATTATAGCAATCTCGTTCCCCGTCCATGTTGTGGAATACACCGGCTCACCGGACGTCCGCGAACGGTGTACCGAGCGAAAATCCCAGACCGACGAGCCATTCGTTGTCGACATCTGAGACCAGCCGTTGATTGCCATCAGTCGCAAACTCGTGGCGACTGATGGCAATCAACCGCTGGTCTCAGATGTCGACAACGAATGGCTCGTCGGTCTG